>Ga0335069_10000012_pt1 | contig 355159 bp, 296 predicted proteins | sample Lox_Sample_11_FD_206714 | JGI IMG/M metagenome (GOLD analysis project Ga0335069, IMG submission 206714) | Soil microbial communities from Loxahatchee National Wildlife Refuge, Florida, United States - Lox_Sample_1.1 | ecosystem: Environmental > Terrestrial > Soil > Wetlands | place: USA... | reverse complement strand
GTGAAATGGGCTTCGATTACATGGGCATGTCGCGGCAGGAACAAAAGGCACGCGAAGGCGTTCCTTCGTGGGTTATTTTTGCGATGTCTTTCCTGTTTGTCTTCCTCATTCTCGCGGCGCTTTATGAGAGCTGGTCACTACCGTTTGGCGTGTTGCTGAGCACGCCGGTCGCGGTGTTCGGCGCTTTCGGTGCGTTGTGGCTACGACGCGCCGTCCTCGGCTTGATTTTCCCGGCCTTCATGGTGCAGATCGATAACGATGTTTATTCGCAGATCGGGCTGGTAATGCTGATCGGCCTGGCGGCCAAAAACGCCATCCTCATTGTGGAATTCGCCAAGGACCAATATGAAAAAGGGAAGCCACTAGTTGACGCAGCCTTGGAAGGGGCCAAGCTGAGGCTACGCCCAATTCTGATGACCTCTTTTGCATTCGTTCTTGGTTGCGTGCCCCTGTTCATCGCTACCGGTGCAGGTTCCGTGGCCCGACAAATCATGGGCACTGCCGTCATTGGTGGAATGTTGGCTTCGACTTGCCTTGCTATTTTTATCATTCCGGCGTTGTACGTGATCGTAGAGCGCCTGTCGAGTATGAGGAAACGCCCGGAGCCCAGTCCGGCCAATGTCTCCGAACCGCATCCCGTGGAGGCCGACTAACATGAAAAAGCCAATCGCACTCCTTGTCCTGATGGGCCTCGCCTGCGGGTGCACAGTCGGACCCGATTACAAGCGGCCGAAAGCTGACGTCCCGAGCGCATTCCGTGGAACGCCCCAGGAAACGCCGCCTTCTCAACAGGCTGCTTCGCAGGCGGCTCCGAATAAGCCTACTTCTCCATCGCCTCAGGGCTCACAGCCTGCCAACAATCCGCCTCAACAAATGCCGGCTCTTTCGGAACAATCGTTCGGCGATCAGAAGTGGTGGGAGGCTTTTCAGGATCCGCAGCTCCAGGAGCTCATTCGCACGGCCCTGAAGCAGAACTATGATCTGCGCATTGCGGCGGCCAGAATTCTGGAAGCACAAGCGCAAGTAGGCATCACGCGGGCGGACCAGTTGCCAACCATCGATGCTGGGGCTGGCTCACAGAACCTGCGTATTCCGAGAAATAAGTTTTTCCCGGAAACCGAGACGAGCTACGGCCAGGTGAACGCTTCCTTCGCCTGGAATCTCGACTTCTGGGGAAAATACCGGCGGGCGACCGAAGCGGCGCGAGCCAATCTTCTGGCGACAGAGTGGGCACGCCGTGCCGTGATCAACACGCTGGTGAGCGATATTGCCGCCGCTTACTTCCAACTCCGTGCAGACGATCTCCAGCTGGAGATCTCGCGGCGCACGCTGGCGACCCGCCAGGAATCGCTACAACTTGCCCAAACACGGGCGAATGGCGGCGCCGCCACGATGATGGACGTAAGGCAGGCCGAACAACTGGTAGCCGTAGCAGCCGAAACGATTCCTGACCTTGAGCGGCAAATCCAGCAAGAGGAGAACTTCCTCAGCACGCTGATGGGGAATAACCCCGGGCCGATTGCGCGCGGAATGAATCTAGCCGAACAGCCGCATTTGCCCGTGGTTCCTCCCGGAATACCCTCCCGTTTACTCGAACGGCGGCCCGATATCCGTCAGGCAGAAGCCGAGTTGATCGCCGCGAATGCCCAGATCGGCGTAGCCAGAGCTGCGTACTTCCCGGATATTGCTTTGACTGCGAATGCCGGGTTTCTGAGCTCGGCGCTCACCAGCCTTTTCACTGGCCCGGCTGGGTTCTGGAGCCTCGGAGGATCGCTGGCACAACCCATCTTTGCCGGAGGCAGGATCACCTCGGGTGTCCGATTGAGCGAGGCACGCAAGCAGGAGATGGTGCTGACGTATCAAAAAACCATCCAGGAGGCGTTTCGCGGCGTCTCGGACTCGCTGGTCGGGTACCAGAAAAGCCATGAATTTCGACAGCATCAGCAGGAGTTGCTGTATGCCGCACAAGATGCAGCCCGGCTTTCCGAGTTGCGCTACCGTGGCGGCGCTACCGACTACCTGGAGGTGCTGACCAATGAAACCAATGCTTTCAACGCCGAACTGGGATTGACTCAGGCGCAACTAAACGAACTTCTGGGCCTGGTAGACATTTATAGAAATCTCGGCGGCGGCTGGGAGGACTGAAGGTCGTCATGTCTGACAAAGAGCCTTTGAGACCGCACAACGATTCTCCCATCAGTTGGAACCGATTCCGTCAGAGTGATCAAGCTCTGCCCGGGAGCGCGGCGGCAGCGCGCTTAACGAATGAGCTCTCGGATGAACGGGTCGGCCACATTTACAACTCGGTTGCTCCAGGAAGGTTGTTGAACACCATGTTCGATACCAATGTCCAGACTCCTGACTGGCTTCACCAGATGGAGAATATTCTAGAAGAACTCAACGAAGGAGTGGCCATCCTGGATCGCCAAGTCCGTGTGGTGTTTGCCAATGAGGCTCTGGTCCAACTAGGTCGCTATGAGCGGGAAGAGCTTCAGGGGCGGACACCCGACGCAATATTCCCACCCGAAGATATTCCCTACATTCTGCAGCAGCATGAATCGGACCGTCTCTACGGAAGGCATCGCCATGAGTTTTATCTGCCCCGCAAGGACGGTGGGAAAATTCCCGCGATCTTCAGTGCGCGGGCGATCCAAGGGCCGGACGGACAGGAGTACGTGCTGCTTGTTGTAACCGATATCAGTGCACAGAAAAGGGTTGAGGAGCAACTCCGTAAATCCAATGCACTTCTTGAGCAGCGCCAGACAGAAATTGAGGCCGAACTCTCACTTGCTGCACGCGTCCAACAATCACTTGAACCACGCAGCATGGTTTGGAGCGACCTCGCGGTTGAGGCCTATTACAGCCCAGCGCACACGATTGGCGGCGACTTTGGCGTGGTCCTTCCGGAGGGCGACGAACACCTCAAACTTGTGATGTGCGACGTGTCGGGCCATGGCATTGGTTCGGCGCTCATGGCCAACCGGATTTATTCGGAAGCTCTGCACGAACTCGAACACAAGATCACGCCCGGGGCCTTGCTTCGGCACCTTCACGACTTCGTGTATAACCGCATTGCCTTGGACGGCTTTTACTTCACGATGGCCGTAGCTCGTTTCAGTCAGCGCGGACGCCACATGACCTTTGCTGGTGCAGGCCACCCTCCCGTAATGCTGGTATCAAAAGGTGGAATCCGCCTACTCGATTCAAAGAACGGCATTCTTGGTTGTGTCTCCAAAACAGCGCCTTCCGAGGCTGACGACTCAACTGACCTAAATCCCGGGGATCGGCTGGTGTTCTACACGGATGGGCTCACGGAAGTGTTTAACGAACGTGACGAGATGCTTGGTGTCGAAGGTCTGGAAGCGTTGGTCCGCCGATCAGCCGAGCGAGCCCTTCCGGAGATGCGGCAGGCGATTGTTGACGGCGTGACGGCGTGGAGGCATGGCTCCCTCACCGACGATGTCTCCCTTGTACTCGTCGAAGTTCGCTAGCACCGGGAGCGTTTCGTGCACAGGTTGTGCCAGAGAAATGTATTCCGAGCCAGGCAGAAGCCTGTTCTGCGAGGGACTGATTAACGACGATCTGCGGTGGAGCGATGACGCAAATTCAGCAAATCCCGGTCTTGATTCCTCTTGTGGTAGGAACGGTGACTATCTTTTGCACGATATTGATCCATGCGATGCTGGTGTCCGGAACGATTTGGTTCGTTCGCCGGGAGAAAAAGCTCGGCCACACGGGAAGGGGCTTCTGGCCTGACATGAGAATTGTCATGCTCGTAATCTTCCTTGGAATGTCGGTACACCTGGTTGAAACCGCCTTATGGGCTATCGTATTCCTCCTGTGCGGTGAATTTGCGGAGATGGGAACTGCGTTCTATCACTCCGCGGTCAATTTCACGACTTTGGGTTACGGCGACCTGCTATTGTCACCGCGCTGGAGAATGCTGGGGCCGTTGGAAGCCGGCGATGGAATGCTCATGTCTGGTGTGTCTACGGCCATGATTTTCGCACTTGTCCTGGGATTGCTACAGGCCAGGTTCGCCGATCTGAAGAGTTGATTCGACTTGTTCCTAACGAGCAAATCCTTTTTCGCCTGACGAAAGCGCGCTGCCGGGTGACGACAGTACGAGAGTGCTGAACTATTCGGCTGCGCAGGCGGAAGCTTTCGAGAAGCTGCAGATCTACTACGCTGATTTCTTTGGTACCCCAACCACGAAATATGGACTGCGGCCGTCAGCCATCACTGACCCTCAGCAGATCAAACAACTGACAGCTTTCTTCAGCTGGTCAGCTTGGGTGGGTTCGGCCCGGCGTCCGAATCTCGCTTTCTCTTACACTAATAATTGGCCTCCTGAGCCACTGGTCGCAAACTACGCCACCGCCGATGCAATTGTATGGAGTGTTCTCTCGCTGATCGCTCTTCTGGGTGGCATCGGGCTCTTGCTCGCGGCATTTGGCCGATGGAATTTCCTGGGCTGGCACGGTCGCGAAGGCCAGAGCGTTTCGTTCCGTCCGCCTGACGAAGTGGCATTGACACCCGCGCAGCGATCATGCGCTTGGTTCTAGAGCGATTACCGTGAGGCTAGCCCCGAGCGCCTTTTTCTTCCATTTCAACAATTACGGTGCCTCCATCGCCCGCCCTCCCTTGAGGTTCACCGCGAAACGCAAACCGAGGTCGAGAAGACCAGACCGATAGATCTGCATCGGACTGCCTACGATTGATCCTTGGAAAGTGCCCACACCGTAAGGGAAAAAGCCGGTGATGTTTGCCGACCGACCGAACAGGCTGAACGAATGGTAGTAACTGAGGACCGAAACGTGATACACGCCCGTGGCGCCGGCGAGGGGAACCGTTCCATTAAAGTTCAGGCCACCGTCAAAATAAGACCACGACAAAGTAATTGCGTTGCCATGTACAGGCGTGATCACATAGGCACGAGGCGCCAGAGTCTGCCCCGTTACCACGGATCCAGACCATAGCGCCATGCAAGTAAGAATGAGGTGGCGGATGATTGTAGTCATGGCCGAGCCGCCAGGCAGAGCAGATAGCGTGAACACTTTACTTGCTCTTCGGAAACAGGAGCACAAGCATCGCTCGCAAACTCCATGGTGAAGCGTTCGCTGGGTGCACGGCATTCCCATAAAACCAAGTTCCAGCGATTCTGCGCCAGTGCAAGCTAGCGGGTCTTGCGTGCAACGGTTTCAAACACCGTTGTGCAAGTCTGGCAAGCAAGGCGATTGCCGTTATTCACTCGGCTGAATTGTCGGCTTTTCGTTGAAGTGAGCTTTTAGCGGTGCTAAGCGGGTGTGAGGAAAGCACGGTATGTGTAGAAGTGAGTGGGGAACAGTTTGGGGAACAGTTGTTCCCAAAAACTGGATTGCCGATCCCAAAATCGGCCTTATGGGCCGTCCTAAGTTATTGATTCCGAGCAACAGGCGCTGGGACTTTTCAACTTGCTAAACCGTTTTAGGGGCGAAATCCCCTAACGAGGGTTCGAATCCCTCCCTCTCCGCCAAAGTTTCCTAACCATTTCAAACTAAGCTGGTTAAGGGGATTCGCAAGGTCACTTCATCTCATAACATTGAGAAGCGTGCAGATGAGGTTGGGGAACAGTTTGGGGAACAACTGTGCGGAATTCGTTCCGAACAACAGCGGTTGTACCCGAGCAAGAAGGGCTTGATCCGCTCAAGGAACCCGAAAACGATTTCGCTACAACGGTTTTTCAAACTGCACTCGTTTCGCTGGCTAAACTGATTTAAGAACAAACGGTTCGAAAGACCGTTGTCCTCGGCAACAACAGCTCAAAATCGCTGCGCTATAGAGGTTGCTTAACTCGTTGATTGGTGACGTTGTTTGAAACCGTTGTCGTTTTAGCAGGTTCTGGCAGCAACCAGGGAGAGCACCTGCCTAGTGAGCAGGGTGTTTGCTCGAGTCAACGAATTCTCGGTAATGGTCACTTGCACAGCGAGAGTGGAGTACTTGGGATAATCCCCTATTTGTGTTCGGTGACTTCTATCACATCTCTGCGGCTGGCCGGCGGAGCAAACTGCGAGGCAGAAGGAGTCCCCTATGAGCATTTCCACGCGTCTAAAAACCCTATTTGAGCAAAACAAGATTCCCTATTCGGTGCTGACCCACCAGACTACCTACACCGCGCATGGCACCGCTGCCACCATGCAGATCTCTGAAAAGGAGCTTGCGAAGACCGTTGTCGTATGGGGAGGCGAAGTAATGATCTTGGCGGTGCTGCCTGGGCCTAACCACGTGAAACTCCATAAACTGGGTGCCGAGGTCGGGAAACCCGTCCGGCTTGCCAGCGAGCAGGAATTCAGCAGCCGTTTCCCCGATTGCGAGCCGGGCGCCATGCCCCCGATCGGTTCGCTCTACAACCTGCCGGTGTATGTGGATGAATCCCTGGCTGATGATGAAGAGATTGTATTTAACGCGGGGACACACCACGACGCAATTCGCATGCGGTACGATGACTTTGTCCGCCTTGTGAAGCCGAAGATCTGTTCGTTCACTTAGACTTTACCGGGACCTGCTTGCTTTCCGAGTTCAGTGCTTGCGCTGTTCACGCAAGGCTTCAAACGAAGCGATGATGTCCAGTAGCTCCGCCGTGATCGAGTCCTGGCGAAGGCGCCGGGATTCCGCTGTGAGGGCGCGTAACCGATCTTCAATATTTCGCTCGGCCACCTGCATCGAGGCAAGGCGGCTGGCGTTTTCGCTCGCCAAAGAATCGGCAAACGCTCGGAAAAGCGACACAAACAAATACTCGTGGATCAGCGATTGGAAGAGCTGCTTTTCGTCCATGCGAAACATCGGGATGACCTTGGATGGCCAGCGTTTGGCCCGCAATCCGTTGATCCACTCGGCATCCACAGGTAGGAGGCGGACACCCACCACGCGGTACCACGCCCCGGAGATCGGCCGCGCATAAAACAAGATTACGAAGTCGATGCCGCGCTTTGAGTGCCACTCTTCAATCACACGCAGCACTTCCTCTACCGCGGTCGTGATTCCAAACACCGAACTCGGAACACGTATGGAGTCTCCGACTTCACGGCCAAGGCCTTCGAGTTGTGACGCGGCTCGCACTCCGACCGGGAGAATCTCCTGTTCTTCCCGCCGCGCTGCCAATCGCCGCAGCGCATTCGACGCATGCTTCACCACCTGATCGTTCAGCAGGCCACACATCCCTTGGTCGGATCCAAAAATGATGGCCCCCAGCCTTTGGCCGGGCATGTAAGGTGGCATCGCTTGCGGCCCCAGCCGGTCCAGGGCCACTAGCAGGCCCATTTCGACCGTGTGGTTGTACTCCTCAACCGCATGCACTGTTCGCTCGCACTGCCGGATGTTCACGCCTGCCAGCGCTTTCATGGTCTTCACCATCGAGTGCAGCTCTTTGGTGATGACAATCGAGCGTCTTAATGCTTCGGCGGTTGCCATATCGCACCGATGATTTCCTTGGCCAGCTTGCTTAGCGCCTCGCGGTCATTGTCGCTGAGTTTTTTCCCAGACTCGATGGATTCACGGAGCAGGGGCAAGCGTTCCGGCAGTGCCTGACGCAGCCGGTTCGAAGCCTCCGTAATAAGGTCCGGAGGAACGTTGTCGAAAAGGCCCCCGGTCGCCGCCACCAGAATGGCGAGCTGTTCTGTCGCCGAAAGCGGATCGTATTGCGGCTGCTTCAATGCTTCCCGTACGGCGCGCCCGCGCGCCAGCATCTGCTTGGTGCGCTCGTCAATTCGCGAGCCAAAACGCGAGAAGACTTCGAGTTCCTCGAACTGCGAGTAGAAGAGCCGCAAGTCTGCGGTGACCGCGCGATACGCCGGCAATTGCGCCTTACCGCCTACGCGCGACACGGACTTCCCCACGTCCACTGCCGGCAGGATGCTTTTCTGAAACAGTTCCGGTGTGAGGTAAATCTGCCCGTCCGTAATGGAAATCAGATTGGTAGGGATGTAAGCAGAGATGTTCTGCTCCTCGGTCTCCACAATGGGCAGCGCCGTCAGAGATCCTCCGCCCAGTTCCGGCCGGAGATGCGTGGACCTCTCCAGCAGACGGGAATGAATGTAAAAAATGTCTCCGGGAAAACTCTCGCGACCTGGAGGCCGGCGCAGGAGTAGCGACAACTCGCGATACGCGCGCGCGTGGCAGCTCAAATCATCGAAGATTACCACCGCATCGCGGCCTTTTCGCATGAAGTACTCGCCCATGGCTGTTGCCGCGTAGGGCGCCACGAACTGCAAACCCGATGGCGAATCGCCCGACGCCACCATCACGATGGTATAGTCCATCGCCCCGCGGGTGGTCAGGTCCGCGATGACCCCCGCCACGGAGGAACTCCGTTGCCCGATCGCGCAGTAAATGCACAGGACGCCTTTTCCCTTTTGATTCAGGATACAGTCAACGGCTATTCCCGTTTTTCCGGTCTGGCGATCGCCCAGAATCAGTTCGCGCTGCCCTCGGCCCACGGGAATCAGCGCATCCACCACTTTTGTTCCCGTGGCCAGCGGCATCTCCACGGGCGCCCTATCCATAATGGAGGGCGCAACGCACTCGATGGTGGAGCGCTCGTGCGTCTTCAGTGGCCCAGCGGAATCCAGCGGCCGCCCCATGGGATCCACCACGCGCCCCAGCAGCGCTTCGCCTACCGGCACGTCCAGCACACGATTCGTCCGCTTCACGTGCGTACCTGATTCAATATTTGTGCAGGCGTCCAGAAGCACGACGCCTACCTCGTCCGGATCCAGATTGAACGCAATCCCCAGTGAATCGCCGTCGAAGCGGATGAGTTCCTCGGCCCTCACTGTCGGCAGGCCCTTCACGCGTGCGACTCCTTGCCCGACGAAGGTCACCACGCCGTATTCTTCCAGCGCCAGTCCCGGAACCGTCTTTTGAGAGGCGTCCTCGATTGCATCCAATGCACCCTCGAGCACGCTCTGTAATGGTTCATGTTCGTTCAGCACGGTGTTTCACCTGACTATCTCGCGTTCCACAACTTCCGCCCGGCGCTCCAGTGCCACCTTTAGGTTTTCTTCCATGGCGTCAAGGTAGGTCTCTGGATTCCAGCCGATTCGCCGTCCGTCCCCGCGCAGCTCGATCCCCCAGGCCATCGTTGGATCTTCCTCATACTTTAATTTCGGCGCTGTTCCCAGGCGTTCCAGCAGAACCGACTCGATCTTCTTTCGCGCCGCTTCGGGAATTTCCACTGCGCTGCGCACCTGCTTTCCATCCGTCCCCAACTCCCGCAAGGTGTTGATGTCGAGGCCGCGCAGCTTTTCCAAAAACACGTCAATCGCACATTGTTGCAACTCGGAGCAGGAGAGGTCCGCCAGCGCCCGCCGGATCACCGTCAGCACTTCAACAGCGGCACGCGCGCGCAGTTCCTGGAAGAAGGCTTTCTGTTCACGGTCCAGCTCTTCGCGCCACCTCCGTTCCGCTTCCAGCGCGGTGTCCCGCGCGTCCTGCACCAGCTTGGCGCGCTCCTCGTCGGCCTCCTTGTGCGCCCGGACGAGCATCTCTTCCCGCTTTTGCTCCTGTTCAGACGCGCGGACACGCAGTTGTTCGGCCAACAACTGCGCTTCTTTGTTCTTTTGTTCCGCTTTCGCCAGTTCACCGGCAACACGCGCCTCCCGCTCGTCGATGGCCCGAGTCAGCTTGCCCCAGAGAAAGCGCTTCAGCAGGGCCACCAGCACGAGAAAATTCACGATTTGCGCGAGGATGGTGAACCAGTCGATTAACACGCGTTACGCTCCGCCTTTCGAAGTCACGAAGTTCCAAAATGGGTTCGCGAAAATCAGAATCAGGGACACCACAAAGCAATAAATGGCGATCGATTCGATCATCGCCAGCCCGATGAACAACGTCCGGGTGAGTGTTCCGGCCTCGTCCGGCTGCTGCGCGATGGAACTGAGCGCCTGCACTATAGCTCGGGACTCCCCGAATGCTGGCGCAATCGATCCAATGGCCATACACACCGCCGCCGCCACAATGGACACGATGCCAATGATTGTCAGACTAGTCATACGCAACTCCTTCCCGGTTCCGCTGCGCTTGCGTCGCAGCGGCTATGTAAACTGTCGCCAGAATGGCGAAAACGTAGGCCTGAATCAGGCCCATTAGCAGCCCGAACACCTGCATGATCATCGGGAACGCCAATGGCGCGATCGCCAGCAAAATTCCCACGATGGTGGATTCGCTCATGATGTTTCCAAACAACCGGACCGCCAGCGCAAGCGTGCGCGTCGTCTCGGTCAGCATGTGGAAGGGAAGCATGAGAAACGTCGGCTGAAGATAGTGCCTTAGGTACTTCCTCACACCCCGCCGTGCTATTCCGAAAATGTGCACTGCGACGCCGACGCAAATGGCTAGCCCCGCCGTCGTGGAAAGCGAACCGGTCGGTGCCTTCCAGCCGGGCAAGATTTCCAGCAGGCTACACGTCGCGATAAATAGGAAGAGGGTCCCAATGAAGGGAAGAAAAAGATCCTTCTCCTCTGGGCAAATCTCTCGGATCTGCCCGCGGATTGCTTGTACCACCACTTCCAGCGCATTCTGCCATTTCGAACGGTACAGCCCGGAGTAGTCCAGATGCCGTGTCACGCGCCAGGCAATGAGGGTCAGCAGCACCATGACCACCCAGGTGTACACGATCGTTGCATTGAGGTGAGCGAAGCCCCATTGCCAGTAAAGGTCGTGATCCGGCGTTATGGGCATTTGACTCCCGCCTCTCGCACTCGCAGGGGAATGGAAACGGCCGCCCGTCCCACCAGGAAACCTGTCACGCACGCGACCGCGTATTGCCAGTGGCCTTGCATCAGGTACAGAAATCCCGCCAGCACCACTAGCGTCCTGGCCCAGAAGCTCGACAGCGTGAGCAGCACTGGATGGCGTGTCGCAAGCAGCGCGCGCACCGTCAGCCACAACCCAAAATAAAAAAACGCGCCCAGCGCCATTCCGGCCAGGACACGTGAAACCAGTGCGAAAGAGTTCATGGTTGATCCTTTTTGATCCTCAGCCACGCGTTTGTGCAGCCGAACAGCAGTCCGAGGATCAGCAGCGTCAATGCCCACGAGAATTTCTCTGGATAGTGATGATCGAGCCACGCTCCCGCCGCCGCCCCGAGCAGCGTCGGTAGAACCACGGACCAGCCGACGAGCCCGACGATGGCAAGCGACGACCACAAGTCCCGCCGTTGGGCGCGTCCATGCAGGATGCGTGTCTGTCTCGACTCCACCTGCCGCACGATGCGTTCCGCCGATGGAGAGAGTTTTTGCGGCGATTGTGGTTCCGAATCAGGCATGCTTTTCCAACTCCAACAGCCCCCGCACCAGATCCGCTTCCAGCTTGGCTTCAAACTCGAGGTTCTTTTTCTCCCGCTCTTCATCGGCTTCAAATTCCGCGACCACATCGTGCTTCAACTCTTCCAGGTTCGTGCCTCGCACCGCGGCGCGCGTCGAAACCGAAACCTCTGGCCCGCACTTCACCAAAATCCCCTGATCGATCGCCAGATATTCCTCTTCTCCAGTTGGTGTCACGAATGTCATCACGCCAGGCACCAACGCGGTGACGAAATCGACATGCCTCGGTAGCATTCCGAACCACCCGTCCGGAGCCTCGGCCTTGATTCGCGTGACCTCCTCCGTCAGGAAAACCTCTGTCGGTAACCGCACCATAAGCTTCATCGGTGGTGAACCTGTTCGAGCCTTCGCGCCTCGTCGATCTTTCCAATCATGTACAGCGCCTGTTCCGGCACGTCCGTGAACTCGTCATTCAGAATCCGTTCGCAGCCGTCGAGCGCGTCCTCCAGCTTCACCAGCCTTCCTGGCAGCCCGGAGAACTGTTCTGTCACAAAAAACGGTTGCGTCAAATATCTCTCAAGCCGCCGGGCGCGGTTCACCGTCCGCCGGTCCTCGATCGAGAGTTCCTCCAGCCCGAGCATCGCCACGATGTCCTTCAGTTCCTCGTAGTCCGCCAGCGTCTTGCGGATCTCCTGCGCCACCTTGTAATGCCGGGTTCCTACAATCTGCGGGGTGACCATCTTCGAGCCCGATCGCAGCGGATCGATCGCCGGATATAGCCCTTCACTCGCTCGTTTGCGCGACAACACAATGGAAGCGGAAAGATGGCTGAATGTATGCACGGCAGAGGGATCCGTGAAGTCATCCGCAGGCACATACACTGCTTGCACCGAAGTAATCGCGCCCGTCGCCGTGTTGCAAATGCGCTCTTCAAGTTCGGCCAGGTCGCTGCCTAATGTCGGCTGGTACCCCAGCCGCGAAGGAAGCTGCCCCATCAACCCAGACACTTCCGACCCCGCCTGAATGAAGCGAAAGATGTTGTCGATCAGCAGCAGCACGTCTTGCCGCGTATCGTCGCGGAAATACTCCGCCATGGTGAGCGCGGAATGGCCCACGCGAAATCTGCAACCGGGCGGCTCGTTCATCTGGCCAAAAACCAGTACCGTTTTGTCCAGCACACCCGCCGACAGAATCTCCCGGTACAGCTCCTCTCCTTCGCGGCAGCGTTCCCCAATCCCACAAAACACGCTGACGCCCTTCTGGTGGCTAATCACATTGTGGATGAACTCCATGATCAGCACGGTCTTCCCCACGCCGGCCCCGCCGAACAGCCCGCTCTTTCCCCCGCGTTCCAGCGGGGCCAACACGTCAATCGCCTTGATTCCCGTCAGGTAAATCTCCGATGTTCGCGACCGCCGCATCAGCGGCACCATCGGCGCGTGAATCGATCGCCACTCGCCGCCTTCAATTTTGTCCTTGCGGTCGATAGACTGGCCAAAGACGTCGAACATGCGCCCCAACACACGTTCGCCGACAGGAACCTTTAATGTTTCTTCTGTGTTGGTGACTGCGGCGCCCCTTGATAGTCCGCGGGTGGGGGTGAGGGCGATGCCCCGGACCGTGTGGGCATCGAGATGGGAAATGACTTCGATGACCACCTCGCCCTGGCTACCGGCGTTCAGGACGTGATAAAGGGCCGGGATGTGCTCGGGAAACGAAACGTCCACAACGCTGCCGCGAACGGCTTCGACGGTGCCGACATTGTTTGTCACGGGCGCCATGGCGCCACCAGTATTTCTTCAGGCCTGAGTCCGGCAGGCAGCTAATTAATCCAATAGTCCTTCCCGCTAAGAAGCGAAGTGATGCGTATCACGCCTCTCATCGCATAGAACAGTGTGTTTGTTTTTGTCACAAGTCCATGTGACTCGCGTCACAGCCCCTCTTTTCCCGCAGGCTGAGCATAGAAAAAAGGAAGATGGCCACGGCACCGCTGGAAATCAGGCGGCCGGACACGACGCCGACTGTTGTCCCCACGCCACCTTTGGGAAAAGTTCCGTCAAAGAAATGGCTGAAATGGGGAAGTGTAGCGGTGTTAGCTGCCGCACTCTGCACGGGTTTTGCGCTTTGGCGGGCGCGTTTGTCAAACGCCATTGTCTACGAAACAGTTCCCGTGGAGCGCGGTGCTATTCAAGCCAAAGTAACCGCCACGGGTAGTCTCAACGCGGTCGTAGATGTGCTGGTTAGCAGCCAAGTCTCTGGAAACATCAAGGCCCTCTACTCGACTGGAACAGCAAGGTCAAAAAGGGCCAGTTGGTGGCCCTCATCGATCCTGAAATCTTTTCAAGCGCAAGTCGACCAGGTCACGGCCACCCTGCGTTCCATGCACGCTGCCGCGCTCTCCGCGCAGGCGCAACTCGAAAAAGCGAAAGCCGCGTAACTCGGGACGTCATTCTGCACTACGATGAGACTCGCGCGAAGGGTCGCCAATTCCACCGGACAATAAATAAAGGGGCGGCTTCCGCCGCCCCTTGAACTGCACCGTCTTCTCGACCCTGAGCCTGCGGGCGTTTTACGGGGAATCCTGTTACCACAGGCACGTACGTCGAACTCGCCGACGAACTCTATGCGCTCCCCGCAAACCCGCGCCCAACAGCCGGCACTTCCTGGGAGGTTTCCGCAGGTTCTAGGGAACCTCGCTTACTCTTCATACCACCTCCCCTTTAATTAGATGCCTAAGGATGGGGGGAGTGGCCCAATTGAGCAGGGTTGGCTTTCCGCTGTTTCTCGCGGTGCGCCGATTCTAGAACTGATTGTGGGGCTCGCACTTAGCGCGCTAAGCGCGTCGCCGCGACGCCAAAGAGGCGGCGCTTCACAATTTCGACCAGGAGCAGATAGGTCACGATGGAAATGCCCAAAAAAATGAAATACGCCACCGGCAATGGTGTGAAGCCTAAGATCTTCGCGAGCGGCGAAACGGGCAGCAGAGTTCCGATGAGCACGATCAAAAGCGTGGTAGCCGTAAGGGGCTTGCTCGGACGACTGCGAAGCGGATTCCCCATAGTGCGAATGACGAACAGGACCAGGGTCTGGGTGGCCAGTGATTCGACAAACCAGCCAGTGTGAAACAGGGGTTCACTGGCATGAAAGAAGTGCAGCAGCACATAAAAGGTCAAGAAATCATAGATGGAACTGATCGGACCGATGAAGATCATAAAGTTACGGATCAGGCGCATATCCCAGCGTTGCGGTGAGCTGATGTAAGCTGCGTCCACGTTATCCGAAGGAATCGTAATTTGTGCCGTGTCGTACAGGAAATTATTCAGCAGGATCTGGGTAGGAAGCATGGGCAGAAAGGGCAGAAAAACCGAGGCACCCGCCATGCTGAACATGTTCCCAAAATTCGAGCTTGTGCCCATCAATAGATACTTGAGGACGTTTGCGGAGGCGCGTCGTCCCTCAATGATGCCGCGGTGTAGAGTACCCAACCCGGGTTCGAGAAGTATGATATCCGCCGCGTCTCGCGCAACGTCCGTGGCATGAGCCACAGAAATCCCGACATCCGCCGAATGCAGAGAAGGCGCATCATTGATCCCGTCCCCCATATAACCCACTACATGTCCCCGGCGCTTGAGCGCTAGGATGATGCGCAATTTCTGCATCGGAGAAACGCGCGCGAAGACGGTGGCTTGTTCAGCCATATGGCCAAGCGCAGTGTCGCTCATTCTTTCCAGTTCATCGCCGAGAACGATGAGTGGATCACTCAGGCCGACTTGCTCACAAATATGCCGGGCGACAAGTTCGTTGTCACCGGTCAGAATCTTTACCTGCACACCATCCCGCCGCAATGCCGCGACGGAAACGCCGGCATCCGGAGTCGGGGGATCTGCAAATGCAAGGAAGCCCGCCAGGGTTAGAGAGTGCTCGTCTGCCAGGGAGAAGCCCTCCTGCTCGGGGACTTGCCGGTAAGCCACGGCTAAGACCCGGAGGCCTTGCGTGCATAGATGCTGGTAAGTCTTGTTGCAATCGGGCAGAGTTTCCCCGCCAAAATCCTGAACTCCGCCCGCCGCACGGTAAGACACGCAAAGCGGTAGAATCCCTTCCGGCGCCCCCTTGGTAATGAGCAATCGCTCAAGATTACTGCCGTTTGTTCGCTGGACGACGATCGAGAGGCGCCTTCGATTGAAATCGAATGGAATCTCGTCACACTTGGAGTACCCCTGTGCATCATCCCTGGCTTTCTTCAAGACTGCGGCATCGAGTGGGCTGCGGATTCCCGTTTCGAACTTGCTGTTCAGATAGGCCAGAGCCAGAGTTTGTTCGGAGGGCTCGCCCAGGGCGTCCGTCCAGAGATCGAGGGTCATTTCACCGGCCGTGAGTGTTCCGGTCTTATCACTGCAAAAAACATCGATGCTGCCGAAATTCTGGATAGCGGGCAGATGCTTGACGACGACCCTTTCTTTCGCCATGCGAACAGCGCCTCGGGAAAGTGTAACCGAGGTGATCATCGGAAGAAATTCGGGAGTCAGGCCGACGGCGAGGGCCACGGCAAAAACAAAGGATTCGAAGGCGTCCTTATGAAGGGCAACACGCACGACAAGAATAAACAGCACGAGAAAAAAGACTGCGCGCAGGATCAGCATCCCAAAGCGCCGCAGTCCGCGTTCGAATTCGGTCTCTTCCGGGCGGTGGGCCAACCGTTCAGCGATGGTGCCAAAAGCCGTGCGCTGCCCGGTGGCGATGACACGGGCAATGGCGGTGCCGCTGACGACTGAAGTCCCGAGGAACACCATCATGGGATCTAAAGGTGTCGCCTCGCTGGTCTTGTCCTCCGAGGTGATCCCTTTTTCCGCGGGCATGGATTCACCGGTAAGCGCGGCTTGCTGCACATAGAGGTCGCGAGATTCCAGGAGTTTGGCATCCGCAGGCACCAAGTCTCCAGCGGACAAACGCACGATGTCATCGACCACAATCTCGTGGCGCTTCACTTCCTGCCAATCGCCGTCGCGTCGCACGGTAGTTGTCAGGCATACATATTCGCGCAGTCGCTCGATGGCCTTCTGGGAGCGATAGGTCTGCACAAAGTTAATGCTCGCTCCCGTGAGAACGACCAGGAAAATGATGACACTATCGACCGGCTGACCCAGGAAAGCTGAGACCAGGCTTGCCACCAGCAGGATGATCACCAGAGGATTCAGAAATAAGGTCAACAACTCAAGGGCTAACGCGCCGCGGCGCACTGGTGTCGGATCGTTGGGGCCGAATCTTGCAAGACGTTTCCGCGCCTCGGCAGAGGACAATCCGGCGGGGAGTGCGGGTGTGGGTGGGGCTAGTTCGGGGGGAGCGGCATTAAGCATGTTCATGGCGTTTACCGTTGAGGCAGGAGCGATGTGGAAGTGAGTATTCGTCAGTGCCAGAGGCATGTCAAAGCGAAATGGAGTGCGTAAGACTCTTTTCGCAAGGAAAATCGGATTGTGACCGTAGTCACAGACGTGGGTCGTTCCTTCTGCCACGGTTTGCTTGACAGCGCTAACTTGGAGTTCTTCGTCCACGCCGATGACGTTCCCCGGTCGGCGCTGAAGTAGCCTGGATGAGGAGAAAGCCAATGGGAGAAGCAACTGGAACCGCAGTAAAGCGCGCTGAAGAACTTGCCAAGCCTAGCGAATCTCCTTCCATCATTGATCAATTGGAAGACACGTTTAAGGCCATTACTCGCCGTGCCTATGAGCTTTTCGAAAGCAGCGGGCGCGAATTCGGGCGTGACCTAGAAAATTGGTTTCAAGCCGAGAGAGAACTGCTCCATTCCGTGCACGTAAGCATCACGGAAGCCGATGGATTCCTGGAAGTGAAGGCGGAAGTGCCCGGCTTCACGGAGAAGGAAATCGAAATCAGTGTCGAGCCGCACCGGTTAACGATTGCGGGTAAGAGGGAGACCAAGAAAGAAGAGAAGAAGGGCAAAACGGTCTATGCGGAGAGCTGCTCGAATCAAATTTTCCGCTCGGTGACCCTGCCGTTGGAGGTCGAAACCGAAAAGGTGACCGCCAACCTGAAGAATGGTGTTTTGGAGATCACTTTGCCAAAGGCGGGAAAAGCACGCACCTTGCGCATTCATCCCAAAGCTGCTTGAAGCGTCAGCGGGCGGGTGTCGCGCGGCGCTCTCCGTTGCGACTCCCGCTCCGTAAGCCCAGATCGGCCCGCAAGAAAGGAGGCCATCATGGGACTGAATCATTGCATAGATTATCTGGTCAGGGAACACGAGGAACTTCTTAGAGTAGCCGCCAGGATCGAAGGCCTGCTCGAATCCGCCTCCAAAAAAGACTTTGCAGAGCATGTGAAGACGTTTGCGGAATTGCGGTCCCTGGAACATAGCTTCACTGGAATCGTGGAGCATTGCCACGCAGGAGACCGTCTCGTCGAATCGGCCTATTACAAGGATTTCCCGCAAAAGGATCTGGCACGAATCGATGCGGATCACAGCCAGATCGTAAACGCCGTTGCCAGTTTTCGTGAAGAACTGAAGTGTGCCACTCCGGACCGGACCATGGCCATGATTTTGCCTGGAATGGACTTGGTGAAAGTCCTGCGCGAGCACGTTGCCTTTGAAGGGGAGTTGCTCCGCCTGAGGGGGAGCCCCGGGGAGTTACACGAGAAGAAAACTGCCGGTAGACACAGGGCAAAAAGGGCTCATGAAAAGAAAAGGCCGGGAGCCACAAAACGAAAAGTCCAGAAAGCAGAGGCTCCTGCCGTTCCTTATACCTTCGAACCGCACCCAGAACTGCAATGAGGAAGGATTCGGGCTTGGCGGGTGATTTGTGTCTCTCGTTGAATTGAGGTGCTTTGTGAAGACACTGGACATTGGTGCAGCAATTCGCATTCAGAATATCGGTTTTGCGACGGATCTGTCTTCGGCTTCCTATGCCGCTTTACCTTTTGCGGCTGATTTTGCAAAGCGCTATGGTGCAAAAATCTGGGGCTTTCACGTGGTGGTGCCGCATGGCTACGCGTCGCGGCCGTACCGGGACATGCCGACGCTCGAGAAGGATGTGCAAGAGATGGGCCGCCACCTGCAAGTGGAATTCGACAATCGCCTGAGCGGAATTCGCAACGAAGTTTCCGTGATCGAATATGGAGACACATGGCTGGCGCTTTCGTCTTTCCTCAAGAAACACAGTATCGATCTGCTGGTGATGGGCACGCACGGCCGAACGGGACTCGGCAAAGCCATGTTGGGATCGGTGGCTGAGACCGTTTTCCGTCAGTGCGAGTGCCCGGTGTTGACCGTGGGTCCCAACGTGACGCACGGCCTGCGTGCGGCGCCGAAAGAAATGCTATATGCAACGGACTTTACACCACCATCGCGTGCTGCGGCACAGTACGCTATCTCGCAAGCGCAGGAAGCAGGGGTGCATCTAGTACTGCTGCACGTGATTGAGTCTCCGAAGGCGGGCGAGTTCGCGTTTGGCGACGAGTTTGTTGATGCGGCAGGGAAACTGTTGCGCGAGCTGGTGCCACCGGAAGCAAATCTGAGTTGCCCCCGGAGGAGTTGGTCAAGTTTGGTGACCCGGCCGAGGTAATTTTGAACGTGGCGCGCGAGCGCAACGCGGATTTGATCGTGCTTGGTGTGCGCAAGCCGGAAGCCACGGTCGGATTGACGACGCACTTCGGGCGCACGGTGGCGTACCGAGTAATTTCGGAGGCGACCTGCCCGGTGCTGACGATTCGCGGATGAAGAAGCCGCAGGGGGCGCGTGAGAAAGATGAGGTGGCCCATGAAATTTAGAAACCGGCAGGAGGCCGGTCTGGAGGTTGCAGCGCGCCTTGAAAACTATGCGGATCGCGAAGATGTCCTGGTCTTAGGACTTCCGCGTGGTGGCGTCCCGGTTGCGTATGTGGTGGCCACGGTGCTTGGTCTTCCCCTGGACATTTTTGTTTTGCGGAAGCTAGGCGTGCCGGGTCATGAAGAACTGGCTTTCGGGGCCATCGGCAGCGGCGGCGTTCGCATTCTGAACGCGGATGTCGTCGACCGGCTGGGAATTTCAGAGTTGGAAATCGCTGCCATCACGCAAGAGGAAACCAAAGAATTGAAGCGCCGGGAAAAACGTTATCGCGGAAGCCGGCCGCCGCTTGATGTAAGTGGCCGGACTGTGATTCTGGTGGACGACGGAATCGCCACGGGAGCAAGCATCCGGGCGGCCATCCACGCCATTCGGAAGATGAGACCCGCCGCCATTGTCGTCGCGACGCCAGTTGCTCCGCGGGCAACCTGCAATTTGCTTCGCCGAGAAGTTGACGAACTGGTCTGTGTGAAGAGTCCGGAACCTTTCTATGGGGTCGGCCAGTTCTATCAGGATTTCTCGGAAGTGCCCGATGAAGAGGTAGTGGCGATGCTGGATCGTGCATTGCTGCCAAGGCAGGAGTCAAAAGAAGCTGCGGCGCCGGTGCTCGCCGAGATCTGACTCCACTCGGCAGTGCTCAACAATCCGGTCAAGCGTCCGCTGAATAGCCACTATAAGGAGGTAGGCCTATGCGCACCCTACTGGTTGTGACCTGCATTGCTGTCTTGGTCGCTGGAACCGGCGCATATCAAAAAGAAATCCGGCAAGGGCCTTCTTTTCGGTATGAGCCTGCCAGTGTCGTCGCTGTTGTTGATGCGGTTTATCCCGTGCAAAGCGTGGCTTCCGACACGGTTGTCCTCGAGGTATCCCTGGGCGAAGACGGAAAGATCATCGACGTTCGTGTCGTTCAGGGGATTGCTTCCTTGACGGAGCCGGCGGAGTACTCCGTGCAGCAATGGAAGTTCAAAGGAGCGAAACTGGATGGCAAACCGGTTTCTTCCAAGATCACGGTGGCCTTCTCCTTCGTTCCACCCAATGTAGGCCCCGGCTCTAAAAATGCGGCAAGGAGGTCGTCATGAAATTTGAAACATCTCATACCCGAAGGGCAAACGAAAGAGTCAAGACGGCAGTCGTCAGCGCCGAGGAACAAATGCGAAGGGTGCACGAGGCTGTCGCTCGGCGCGCTTACCAAATTTTCGAAACGCACAAGGGCGCTGATTCGCAGGAAAGCGAGGACTGGGTGCGGGCCGAGTCCGAAGTGCTGCATCCTTTTTGTGGCGGACGCATGCCGATTAACGAGAACCTCTGGCTCGGAACGGACCCCAGCATTTTCAAAGAAGGCACGATTGAATTGTGGGTGGCCCCGCATCAGCTTACGGTTTCCGGAGAGCCCAGAGTCGGCAAAGAAGGGGTTCCTTTGGGGGCGAGGGCCGCACCTCACTCGGAAAAGGTCTACGAGATTATCGATCTCCGGGAGGAAGTGGATCCGTCTCGTGTCACCGCAGAGGTCCGTGGTTCCAGCCTGGAGGTTGTCCTCGGAAAGGCGAGCCACGAACAGGAAGCAGAGCAGAGTTTAAAGGCGGCTGCCTAGCTTGAAATATTTGTACTGAGGGCGAAACTGCCCCGTTGTTGCAGCGCCAAGGTTCGTCGTGGAGGGCGGAACCGGCAGCTGCGAAAGGAGGGTTGCCATGGCAAATAAACGACTGCTGTTTCGCTCTGCGGCACGCGAGAAGGTGCTGGCGGGAGCCAGCGTTCTGGCCGACGCGGTGCGCATTACTCTTGGGCCGAAGTCGAAATGCGTGCTGATTCAGAAGAAATGGGGCCGGCCCATCGTCTGCAACGATGGCATCACCATCGCCAAGGAGATCGAACTTGAAGACTCCGAGGCCAATCTTGGAGCACAGATGATCCGAGAGGCCGCCGAGCGCACCGGTGAAGCGGTGGGCGATGGCACCAGCACATCGGCCATTCTGGCTCACGCTATCTTTGCGGAAGGACTGCACAACGTGGCGGCTGGGGCAAGCGCCGTCGACTTGAAACGTGGGCTGGACCGCGGGCTCGCCGCTGCAGTCAAAGCACTGAAGAATCTTTCCCGGCCGGTTTCCAGCCGAAAAGAGAAAGCGCAGATTGCCACGATCTCGGCTCACAATGACCCGGCAATCGGTGAACTAGTCGCCGACGCCTATGAAAAGGTCGGACCAGAAGGCGTCATTACCGTCGAAGAATCCAAAACCACCGAATCGGCTTTGGAAGTCGTCGAGGGTATGCAGTTTGACCGCGGGTACATCTCTCCCTATTTCGTTACCGACCCGGAGAAGATGCAGGTTGTTCTTGAGGATGCTCTTGTCCTCTTGCATGAGAAGAAACTGACGAGCCTGAACGAGATGCTGCCATTTCTTGAGCAGGTCGCGAAAGCGGGACGTCCCTTACTCATCGTTGCCGAAGACGTCGAAGCAGAAGCCCTGGCCGTCCTGGTGGTCAATAAAGTCCGCGGCACTCTGCTTTCGGCGGCCGTGAAAGCGCCGGGGTTTGGCGATCGCCGGAAAGAGATGCTGCAGGACTTGGCGATCCTGACGAGCGGCCAGGTGATTGCCGAAGAGCTGGGCCTGAAGATGGAGAAGCTCGGTCTGAATGAATTGGGGCGGGCAAAGCGGGTAGTGATTGACAAGGAAAAGACAACCATCGTGGAAGGAGCCGGCAAAAAATCAGCCATTCAAGGACGTTGCGCGGAACTTCGAAAGCAGATTGAGAAGACGACCTCCGACTACGACAAGGAGAAGCTCCAGGAAAGGCTGGCGAAGCTGTCGGGCGGTGTTGCGGTGATTCGGGTTGGTGCACCTTCGGAAACCGAAATGAAGAACCGCAAGGAAGCCATCGAAGATGCCATCAGCGCAACGAAGGCTGCTCTCTCTGAGGGAATTGTTCCTGGTGGCGGTCTGGCACTGCTGCGTCTGAATCAAGCCATTGAAGACGAAGCGGCGAAGTGCTCGGGTGATGAACGCACGGGACTGCTGATCCTCGACCGGGCTCTTGAAGCTCCGACACGCCAGATCGCCGAGAATTCGACGGTGGACGGGGGCGTGGTCGTGGATCGCATGCGAAGCGGAAAGGGAAACTATGGTTTCGATGCTTCGCGCTGTGAATATGTCGACCTCGTTGAGGCGGGGATCATCGACCCCACAAAGGTAGTGCGTATCGCACTGGAGAATGCGGTCTCTGTGGCGAGCGTTCTGCTGCTGGCCGAAGCGACACTGACGGAGTTGCCGGAAGAAGAGAAGAAGGCCGCGGCGGCGCATGCATCGCTTGAATGACGCGTTTGATGCGAGGTGCGGATGCCGGTTCATAAAGAGTTGCACGCAGACGTTGAACGGGACCCGCAGAAGGGCGTCCTTGAGACGCTCCCCCTGTGGCAATTGAACATTGCCGAAGTTACGGGGCACAATCTGGAATCCAAAGGCCGCGAGGAAGTGAATCGGCTGCTACGGACAGGTTGGCAGTTGCTCCACATTTACACGCTCAAGTATGAGGAGGACGGCGTCTGGCGCGAACGTCCCATGGCCATCCTGGGCAGGCTGAGGGAAGGCGGAGAATAGCTGCGGGCGATTTTTTTCTAGTGGCCGCGCGCAAGCCAGGCGCTCCTAGTGGGTCGAGCGGCTGGAATTCTCGGTGCAACCCAATCCAGTGCAGCTCGAGTTGCCTCGAAAAGCATAATAAGGAGAAAGAAGCCGACGGTAATCAGGCAAAACGCGAACACAAACATCAGCCACGCAAAGAAGAGTTCGCGCACCAAGTATATTTGCACGGCACCGAGTGTTGCGATTGCCCAGAGTGCACGGCGAAACAGACTCTTGCCCTTTCCCTTGGTTTTCATCATGGTCTTGTCAGCTTGAGTTGGTTCTGCTCGTATCTTAAGGGAGGCCGGGGTGCTGTTTCCGTGAAGGTGTGCACGGCACCTGGTGATGCCAATCACAGGTCATGGTGCGCTCGAAATTCTCCCGGTGGCGATGTGGCATATAGCAAGATAAGGGTGGGAGCGCTTTCCTCACGGGTTCGGCATAGGGGTGCGTGGGATTGGGAACACTCTCGAGGAAGCATTCGAGCAAGCCGCTGTTTTGGGAATACATGTAAAGGAGGTCTCAACGGTGATCACCAAAGAATTTACGGTACTACTGGAGGATTGTCCCGGTGCCCTCGGAAAACTCTGCAGACTCCTTGCAGATCGTGAAGTGAACATTCTCGCCCTTCAATCCTTTCCGGTCAGGGAGAAATTTGTGACTCGATTCATCGTGGACAATGCGGAAAAAGCCAAGACAGTGTTGAACAGTGAGCAGTTGACATTTACGGAGACAAAAATCGTCCAGACGAGAATTCAACATCGGCCCGGCGAGATCGCAAGGCTAGCCTCCCGTCTGGGCAAAGCCAACATCAATATCCACTATGCCTATTGCGGCCTGGAATCCGGCACGAATGCACCTTTGGTCTTTTTCGGGGTCACGGAAGTCGACGAAGCAGACACGGTTCTTCGGGAGGCCGCAGTCGCCGCTGCGGAAGGAATCGTCTGACCTTGCGAATCCAAAAACGATCATGCATTCGCACTCTCGTCGAAATCTTGGGCGTTTCCGTTCTTTAGGCGAACATTTCTATTGGCCGCCGTACAGCTCCGAATTCCCCCTCGGTAGTTGCGCGGAGTCCGCTCCCCAGTGGCGTTTCTGTGTGATCCCCATCACTAGGTTTTGTGACGCTGAATGGCGTCGCTGACACCGTGACCCAAGTCACGGAAATAAGGGCGCCGCTGACATATTCGGTTATTTATGTGATCGGGGAAGCTGCGTCGTTATGTTTGCCATCATTGATGTTGCTTTCGACGATTTCAGCCTCGGGTGGGTACTTGCGAGACGGGAGGTGTAGCCATGAAGACGCAAATCCTGGAGGCCATTGGAGAAAAAGAGCTAAACCGTTCGGCCCAGATCCAGGCTGCGCTCGCGGCTAACGAACGGATTAAATGCTATCTGAGTCTCTTGCAACTGGCGGTCGCGCGAGCAGACCATCCCGAGCAGCCGACTGACTCCCTGCGGGCCGAGTGCATGGCTTCCGGCATTAATGGCCGGAGTTTGGATAGCCTGATGACACAGTCGCGACGAGAGCAGGGACGCTACAGGTTGCCAGGTTGTCAAGCAATCATCAAACGGATCGAGGACGACCTCCATGTCATGGCCGCCCCGGTCTTGACAAAGATGAATGGCCGAGAAGCCAAATTCGCGGAGCGGCTGGAACGCGTATTTGCTGTGTTTCCCGAAATCCAAGACGACTTGATCGAAAGCAAGGTCATCGACAATCTGACTTGTGCTGGCCGAGGCGAAGGAGACAGCCTTCACCAGATCGTCATGGACCTGCATAAGGCCTTGAACACGATGCAGGCCGAACTCACGGAAGAGCATTTGGATGGGGCCTCCGTCTATCGGATCGAGGATAAGGACCGACCCATCGTGGCGGCCTTCATGGCCGGGCTGAATCGCACTGCGCAACTTAAATTCAATCATCCTGGCCTAGCCACTGTGGCCACGCGCGTGGGGGACCACCTGATTATCCAGAATGATCTTGGGACCACCGATGCGCATGTCATCGTCATTCACGTGGACGGGATGCGAGTTCAAGTAACGCACACCGATATTCATGCGGAGCGGATTCATTTTATGCGTGAGATGCTGAAGCCGTATGCTGTTTCCTGGGGAGAAGAACAGACCAAGCTGGCTGACTCCGACCCTGCCGCTGTCGGGTTCCGCCTCGTCACGGGCCGTTTTGACGCTAAGGATTTGGGCGAACTTCTGAACTATCTCACCTTTCTCGCTTCCCGCTTGGTGTTCCTAATCGACTGGAACCGTGCGCGGAAAGATCTGCGCAGCTTCTTGCGTGGAAAAGATCGTATTGCCCTGCTGGCCTGGGCCGCCGAAGCAGAAGTTGGCCATCGTGGTTTCCTTGAGCTTGGCGGAGCAAAGGTTATTAACCGGGCTATTGAAGAGACTCGCGACTCCGCGATGCATTTCGGGGATCGGTTGTGTGACGTGCTGGGAGACGAGTCGGCCATGGAGTTCATGAAATTCGTTTTCCGCGCCACGATGGAGGGATTGCGCGATCATCAGTCGCCAGGCTTAATCCAGGACCGTATCCACGCGGAACTGCAAGCGCACTTCAGCAGTGAAGGCAAACGCCTTTTCCAACTCGCCAGCGAGCAAGCGGCCATGATTTTCGAGATCGCTACGTTATTACGCGATGACATTCGCAACATTCAGTCCGGGGATCACAAGGGCGCCAGCCGGGAAGTGGCCGAGCGCGCGCGAGTATACGAGCACAGCGCTGATCAATTGGTCGTTGCCAGTCACGAAGCTATACGGAAGCGGCCGGAATACACGATGCTGTTCCGGCTGCTGGAGACAGCCGATAACGCGGCCGATGAACTCGAAGAGGTCGCCTTCTTAATGGACTTGCTGGTGTCCTCAGAAAAAAGTGGGGACGTGCTTGAAGAGTTGATAGCACTTGTCGATTTGTTGCTTGAGGCAGCTCAGGAGTGGGTCAAAGCGTTGAGCCATGCTTCACACATCGACAAAAGCAAAGGAATGATTGCGCCAGAGAATGTTCGCGATTTTCTTACAGCTGTGGACGCGTTGTTCGCGCTGGAGCATCGCGCGGATGAAGCCGAGCGGGCGTTGACCTACGCTGCGGTCCAGAAAGCCCGCAATTTCCGGCAGCTTCATATCTATTCCAAGATAGCAGACAGCCTCGAGGAAGCTTCCGATGCGCTGAAATGGGCCGGTCTCATGGCTCGAGAGTACCTCCTCGGCAACATGTTGGGCGCTTGAGGTCTCACCACATGAGTGTGGGTTTGTACAAAATCTTTCCGCACGCAGTGCTACCGGTGGGTGGCCCCGAGGAAATTGGCAACAAAGCATGGAATCTGATGCGGATGGCTCTGGCAGGTTTGCGCGTCCCAGCTGCCTTTGTGCTCCCAATCGATTGGTGTGGCCGAGTGAAGTCCAAAACCGGCGACGATCTCGAACGGACTTTGTCCTCGGGAATGGCAGCGCTAGAGGCAGCAGCAGGTCTGCGATTCGGATCAGCGCAGCGTCCGCTGTTGGTCTCCGTGCGTTCCGGTGCAGCTGTGTCCATGCCCGGGATGATGGAAACCGTCTTAAACATCGGCGGCAATGCGGAAACCATCGAAGGGCTGATTGGCTACACAGGCAATCCACGGCTTGCTTGGGATTGTTATCGGCGCCTCATCCGGGGTTACGCGGAGGTCGTACACGGACTTCCGCCAGGAATCTTCGATGAATTGGTGGCTCAGGCCTTGACGCGCACGGGCGCGGGAGTGGAGCAAAAACTGGATTACGACGCTCTGCGGCGATTAAGCCACGATTTTCTTGAGCGCTTCCGGGATCTCGCTAGAATCCCTTTCCCGTCCGATCCCTATGAGCAACTGTGCCGCGCTACGATCGCCGTCTTCCGGTCCTGGGACTCGCCGAAGGCCGCAGCCTATCGGGCGGCAAACGGAATTAGGGAGGATGGCGGAACTGCCGCTACCATCCAACAGATGGTCTTTGGAAATTCAGGCGGGTCTTCGGGAGCCGGTGTCGCCTTCACCCGCAACCCGGCGACGGGAGACCGTGAGTTATATCTGGATTTTGAGTTCAACGCGCAAGGTGAAGATGTCGTGTCCGGTCGCTTGGTGGCCCGCGGTGATCAGCGGTTGCGCAACTCCCTTCCGGAAGTCTGGAAACAACTTGAGGGAGCGGGCCACACATTGGAAGCGCTGTTCCGCGACGCCCAAGATTTCGAATTTACGCTTCAATCGGGTAACCTCTTCTTGCTCCAGGCGCGCACCGCGAAACGAACACCTTGGGCGGCCTTGCGGATTGCGGTTGATCAGGTGGAAGATGGATTGATAAGTCCGGTTGAGGCTATGTCGCGTCTCGCGGATCTCGACGTGGATTCTCTTGTGCGGACGCGCTTAGCTGAGTCCACGAGAGAACCGCTCAGCCGTGCCCAAGTCGCGGGAATAGGAGTCGCGAGCGGGGCGATCGCCTTGGACTCCGAGATCGCCGGGCAGATGGCCAATGCCAATACACCCGTAATCCTTGTACGGCGTGACATGGACACGGAGGACATCGGCGGAATGGTGAGTGCGATTGGCGTTCTCACGATCGCGGGCAGTCGAACCTCGCACGCAGCTGTCGTCGCCCGGCAACTCGGCAAGGTATGCCTCGTCGCTTGCCCAGACTTGACGATTGATCTCAACCAGCGCTCTTGCCGCATTGGGGCAAAGACGCTCCACGAAGGGGAATTCCTGTCGCTGGACGGTAATCATGGTGGCATTTACGAAGGCAAAATGGAGGTAATCACCGAACGTCCGGAACGAGAATTGTCCAAGATCAAAACTTGGCGTGGTTCAGCAGCCTCGGGTTGACTTGCTAGGCCCGAACTGACTGATGCAAATGGAGGCGAGTTCGCTTGTTCGTTCCAAGGATGCCGCAACCAGGGGCGCGTGCTACACGTAACCCATTTCCGTCAGCTTGGTAATGACCTTTCTGGCCGCATCTTCCGGCGTCCCACGTGTCCCGCATGCCGTCTTCGAAAGAAGTGCGCCATTCCGAGCTACAGCTAAAGTAATTCACCGAAGTACGCGGGGTACGAATCCGTCCATGAAAAGTGAGAACGGCCATTGATCTGGCCCTAGCGTCGGAGTACGAAAGCAATAGAAGTCGCGATGAGAATATCAGGAAACGAAAATGTCTCGCACCGCAGCAGTCGAGTGACAGCGGACACAGACAAACGTGTTGCGAATCACGATATTTGTTTTTGCGCTGTAAGGGCGCCCAACTCTCCCCCGGACCGGCCCCGTCGTCGGGTGTCCAAAGCGCAGGGCAACTCTTGGGTGTTCAGGGAAACGAGCACTCTTCCAGTTACCCCTCCCGTTCGAAACGTAAGGGAGGGCCACGCCAATGCCTGCCCTATATAAGATCGATAAGAAACGTCGACTAGTCTTAACTTGCGGGTTCGGTTCATTCTCCCTTGGTGACGCCCGAGCCCATGAGGAAAGGCTTCTAGATGACCCTGATTTTGACTCGAGTCTTTCCGAGATTGCCGATTTTACATGTGTAACTGAGTTCGCGATTGGTGAAAGCGAATTGCAAAAGCTTGCCAAAAACACCACCTTTTCTACTCACTCTCGTCGGGCTTTGATCGTTCCTAATTATGTTGCCGCGGCATTACGCGCAATAAATCAGAGTGCGACAAACAGCGAAGGCCAGAGCAACTTCCGAATCTTCCGCAACTTTACCATGGCTGTGGACTGGGTTCTCCTCAAGAGGGAGCCGGCGCATGAGAAAAAGACAGCGGCGACGAGCAAGGCGTGATTTACGAAGAAACCGGGACAGTCGGTTGCCGCATCGGCATCCGTAGTAAACCGCTAATTCACGGCTCCGACCCTTGGCAATAGGCCTCGCTTCAGACAGCGACTGTACACGAAGTGTGCACGAATCGGATATTTTGACTTCATTGGGGTTAGCTTTTGAGCGAAAGCAGGTCCCCCGATTTCTCGGAAAGGTTAGTAGTTAAAGTTTCCAGTGGAATTGTTGGAGCAGATTTTCGTGCTTTGCAAGCAGGGGCTCCCCGGTTCGATCTCGGCCAGGTCCACCGATCATCCGAACGCAGGAACAGTTCATGGTTCAGAGTGTGGAACAAATGTGTGTGAGGAAAAGTTGGTAGATTCAAAATGAGCATAAGAAATTGGGGAACAGTTTGGGGAACAATTGTTCCCGAACATGACGTTTTTGGCCCGAAAACGAGGTTGACGGGCCGCGCTAATTTGTTTGTTCCGAGCAACAGGGCCTGGGACTTTTCAACTTGCTAAACCGTTGCATCGATCCCAGGAATTAAGGATGCCTGCAATGTGCCCCGAGAATTGGGGTCCAACTTGCCCGTTTTGGGCAGCCAATTTCAAGCTTAAACGGTGCAGAATCTACGGTAGGTGCGAAATTTAACAGCCGAATGCTCTACCATTGAGCTACCGGGGAACGGTGTGGGTAGGACGAAGTTGTTACTTAAAAAGTGTAGCGAAGAGCAAGCGAGGGTGTCAACGAAACGCAGGCGATTTTCGATGTGGTTTCCAAAGCGATCCCCGCGTGGAAGCTGGCAGGGGAAGGCGCTGAAAACTAGAAGTGGAATACGACTCCGGCAGTGGCCTGGAAGCTATTCTGAACCTCGCTCCAGAATCCGGTATAGACATAGTCCACCTCGGCGCGAAGCGACAGGCGGGAATTGACGCGGAAATCCAAGCCGCCTCCTCCGGTGGCCGATAATGCGTTGCGGCTGCCCTTCGCGGTTTGCGGCTGGAGGTGCGCTCCGCCCACTAGCCCGTGAACCCAGGGTTCAAAGCGCGCCCTGCGCCCGCCGATGCGGAAGCCGCCGGCACCCTGGAAATACTTAACGTGGTTATCGCCGTTGGGAGGGGGTCCAAAGGCGGTGATCAGGTTGCCTTCGACGGCGAACCAGGTGTTGGTGAAATAAGTGACCGTGGTATTGACGCCCACGATGCTGGCATCCAGGACACTGGAGTGGAAACGGAGAAACTCGACGCCCAAGCCCAACTGCCAGCGATAATCGTCGCGGTCGCCAAAGACGAATTTGGGAGTAGCTGCGGGTGCAGGCATGGGCGCTGGAGCCGGTTCAGGAACTGATGGTTCGGGATTGGAGAGCCGGAACGAATCCGTGGCCGCGGCGTCGAACAGGTTCACTTGAGATGCCGAAGTATTCTCGAAGGAGACGACGTTCTCGGAAGCGCGGCTGGGCGTTGAAACCGTGCCACTTTCTTGCGCGCCGACGGAGCAGGCCGCTGCTAACACGATAGCCATTCCCAAGATTGGCTTCTTCATACCAATTGTCCTCCGCCTTTTTAGCCAGCGCCCCCACGGCGCGGCGGCGTTTTCCCAGAATCCAGCATCATAACCCGCCCGCCGGAAAAATGTTCCCAAAAAGTGCCGGGCGGATTACGGCGCGAGCGAGGTGCCCACTACTATAGCGCAGAAAGAGGCGGATGGGAGAGAGAAGGAATGAGAAGAAGTCTTAAGCGTCAGGCCTCCGCGATGCCGGGAGCGGAGGCCGGGGAGAGAGGGAGGAATTACGGAACGAGCTGATAGTTGTGAATGCCGGAACCGACGGAGAGACCAGCGCCCGCAACCTGCGGCACCCACCAGAAGCGGCGCAGCGTGGGATGCGTGCTGGTGAGCATGCGGCGTCCGATGTAGTCCATCACGGCGGGGCTCACCTGCGTGGCGGCGTAGATGGCGTTGGAGTGAGCGAAGGGGCGCAGGAAGGGATCGCCCTCCGTGCCGTAATTGCCAGAGACGGCGCGGCGCGTGGACCAGGCGTCGAAGGCAGCGGCGCCATGGCTGACGGCCATAAAGGTGTACCAGAGCTTTTGCTGGCGCGGCGTGGGAACAGGACGCTCGAGAGCCGGCTTGACGGCAGCGCTCGAGAACGGCTTGGACGAGGAGGAAGCCGGCTCGACGACGGGATCGGCCTTGGCGATGGGAGCGTCGGGGAGGTCGGTGCGAGAAAGAGTCGAAACCGGACGAGATTCGGCGGCAACGGCCCTGGAGGGGGAAGGAGAATCCGCGGGCGTGGTTTTGGGGGAGTCGGAGGCCGGCAACCAGAGAAGGAGAAGCGCTGCGGACAGTAGCAAGGATCACCTCAGGGTTGCAGGCCGGGGTAGGGGTCCGGCAGGATGCAACGCTGACCATTACACTGTACCAGAGAGCAGGTGTCACTGGCCCGTTGGTCACAAAACAGGCTGGTACCGGAGGCCGGGACTTTAGGACTGTGACGAGGCGGGGCATGGATGGCCAAGGTGTGGAGAGGGCACCCCCTACCCCCAGGGGTCCGCGGAAGAGATAGGAGGGAAAGGGGTTAGGTTGCAGGCTTGCATCTGTGGGAAAGAAAGGAGTTAGCGGAAGGTGCAAGGGTTGCTGTTGATGGAGAGCGGGAAGTGAATGAAATTGCAAGGGGTTGGCTGTTGAGGAGCGTGGGAGGGTGATGGGAACAGGGGCGGAAAGGAGGGGAAGGAGGTTCCCGGAGATGAGCAAAGACAGTCGTGCGCAAACGTCACAGGGAAGCTTAGCATGGAAAAGAATAACTTAGTAAATAGTTAATTGATGAGTATCTATTCGAACGTTTGGGGCAGACGCATGGCATGCCTGATAGATATCGATTCGGCGTAGAAAGGAAGAAGCCCAAGAGAAAATCCGCACCCTTTGCAAAAACCGCAAATGATGCGGCACCCACATCTCACTTTGCTAGCTTAAAGTCTGCCCCACCCGCCCCGCCGCCTTATGGTGGCGAAAGCAGGAAATATGCGGTCACATAAAGGACTAGGAGGGCAAAGAAATCCAGAACGAGAGCACGCTTGTTGGTCGCGTCCTTCGCGGTGCGGATTGCCCGAAACAGACAGATTGGAGCGCCAAGTAAGGCAAGCAGGACTACCAACTCGAATGTCGCGTTGAGAGTAATGGCTGCCCACTTAGTGTTCCAAGCGCTTGGTTGCCAACCCTTTGAGGGCAGAAAAGACGGGTACCAGAGGTATAGTGCGCGCCTTAGGCAAGGTGCCGTGATACCGACGACTGTGACCCACCGAATGACGCTATGCACTCTATCGCTTGTATCAATTCCAGTTGCAGCGTTGCTGGGCCGTGGGGATAGAATCGCTTGCTTCATGGGGTAGTTCCCGACTGTTTGGTTGGTGGTGGTGGGCGGGTGGCCCGCGTTGTTCGGATTGAAATTGGTTGACATGGATATCGGGGAGAGGATCTCACTGCGGCACGTCTCGGGGAAGTATCGAGAGGGGGTGCCCCAGGTTTGGTTTGGAAACCTGGGTCTTGGGGTTTCCTTTTCTTTCTGCCGATGGATGCTTCAACCGGAAGCTTGTCTTTTTCGACTTGGGAGCGGCGATGCCCGCAGGACTCAAGCGCTACTACGGCAAAGGCCATCTGCACTTCCTGACCTTCAGCTGCTACCGCCGGTTACCTCTGCTAAAAAGCGCAAAATCGCGGGATCTTTTCGTGAGGGAACTGGCGAAGGTCCGCACGGAGACGGGATTTCACCTGGTTGGGTACGTGGTGATGCCGGAGCACGTGCATTTGCTGCTCAGCGAACCGCCGGGAAGCACCTCTTCGGCGGTGATTCAGAAATTGAAGCGGCGCGTAGCGTTCCGTTTGCGGAAGCGGAGCAGGTGCGCGAAGCCAGGACAAATGCGCTTGCCTTTCCCCGAGTGTGGAGCACCGCCGCCAGCATTCTGGCAAGCGCGGTTTTACGATTTCAATGTGTTCACACGGAGAAAGAAGATCGAGAAGCTGAACTACATGCATGCGAATCCGGTGAAACGCGGACTGGTGAATCATCCGAAGGATTGGGTGTGGAGCAGTTGGGGATTTTATTGGAAAGCCGGGAGCGGGATGATTTCGATGGATGTGAAAAAATGAGCGGTTGAAAAGTTAGAAACGTCTACCCCAAGACCCAGGTTCAAAAACCGAACCTGGGGCACCCGCGCACATCTTGATCTGCTACTTAAAGCTTGTCCCACCCCCCCACATCCCACTTTGTTAGCCTAAAGCTGCCCCACCCACCCGCCAAAAATGTCCTGTTCCCCCGAGTTTCGCGGAGATGGCTACTAGTATTCCCAGATGAGAAAGAATAGCCCGAGCAGACCCAGCGCGGACGTCGCTATCGCGGCCATCTTCCAGAATTGTGGCTCCGGGATCCTAAGAAATCTAGAACTCGACCCGATAGCAGCGGATAACGTCATGAACAAGGCGGCAAATTCTAGTGACATGAAGACTATTGCGGATATCGGCCTCGGGCCTAGCCTCTCCCCCCGTATCTCAGGCCAGTGACCGACCAAGAGTAAATGAGAAACCTCGAAGATAAAGGTGATAAGTGCGAGTCGCCAGTAACCCAAATTTGAGAATGAAAATGGCATCTAGCTCCCTGTTGAGGCGGGTGGCCCGGGTCAAAGATTTGAAAGAGTTTGACATCAGAGTCGCTGCGAGAATATCACTGCGGCACGTCTCGGGGAAGTATCGAGGGGCACCCGCGCTGGAGGTGAGGTCATGAGTTGTGGAAAAGCAGATCCCTCGCCGCCGTTCGCGAAAGGCGCGACCGGGCTCGGGATGACAGACCGGGGCAGGGGGTGGCTGGAGTGGGGTGAGAAGAAGGAGAGAAAGCAGATCCCTCGCCGCCGTTCGCAAAAGGCGCGACCGGGCTCGGGATGACAAAGGGAGAGAAGGGTGCGGGTGTTCGGGATGACAGACGGGGCAGTGGGAGTGGCAAGGGAACTGCTACTTGGGGAGGTGGGTAGAGGGGAATGAGTGGAGGGGTGCCAGAGCCGCGGGTGGCGGTGATGATCCTGGTGGAGGCCACGTGGGAGGACCAGAGTGGAACAGTGCACTGGTCGCCCGCGAGGATGGAAAACCGGTCGTCGCATGGCGCGTGCATACGGATCAAGACGCGGATCGGCGTAGGCTGGCGGCTGAGCATCCAGTCGCATCGCGAACAGTTTTCGGGAGTTGCTCGGTATTGCCGGGCGGATGGAAAAGAGTTTTTGGTAGGGATTTCGAAGGATGAGGCGTACCGGCCGGTGGTGAAGCCGCCGCCCGCGGAGGTTGTGCCAGAACGGAGAGTGGTTCGCGCGGAGGAGAAGCGGGCGTTGCAAGAAGGCGCTGTGAATCGCGCGGAACGGGGAGCGGCGAATGTTTCAAACAGGAACGGCGCGCGGATTGAAACACGGATTGCGGAGCGTTTGAACGCTAAGGAAGTCGCGGCGCGCGAAAGACCGCGTCGTGCGGAGGCTGCGAAGCGAGAAGCGCCGCCGTCAGCTCCGGCGCCAACACCAGCAGTGGTGGAACCAGCGCAAGCGAATTTGCAAGAGAAGTCAGCCAGGAAGGATTGGAGATTTATGAAACTGAAATGGTTTGCGGGAAACGAAGAAGAGTTGCTGGCCTCCAATGGGAATGGGAGTCCCGCGCATGAGCCGGCGCAAAAGACGGCGGAGCCCGCTCCACGGCTGGAGCGGCGTGTAGCCACGGCGATTGCGGAAAGCGAGATGCAGGGGGAGTTGCTGGCGATGGAAGACATCTACCGGGCGGCGGGGATCACCAGTCCGCGGCGCGGCTATAGCATCACGAAAGTGGTGGAAATGCTGCGCAGCGAGCACATGCGCGGACTTTCGAAAGAGATGCGTCGCGCGGCGCTGCTGATGGCGCTGGATGCCGCGGGCGTGTCCGTGGACGAAGTACTACAGGACGCGAAGGTGCGCCAGGAAGCAATCGAGGCTTACGCGGCAGAGCAGCGGAAGCACGCCGAAGCGCAATGGGCGCGGAAGGCGGAAGAGAATTTGCAGATCCAGGCGGAGCTGGAGCAGGTGAAGGCGCTTTATGCCGAGAAAATCCGGCGGAATCTGGATGGCATTGCGCGGGAGAAGGCCACGTTCGGGAATTGGCTGAAGCTGAAGGAGCAGGAGACGCAAGGGATGAGCGAGGCGGTGGAGCAGGTGTTGAAGGCGCCGGCTGCGGCGGAGGGGGCGGCTGATCCGCTGCTTTCGGTGACACCGACGAGCGTGAGCGGGAAGCCGGTGTAGTCGAGGTTAATGAGGTAAAGGAAGTAGAGGAAGTAAAGGACAAAGAGCACACGATTGGCGGGCCTGCCCGGATCCCTCCACTGCGCAGGCGACGCGCCGAAAGACGGCGCGAAAGAAACTCGGCTGCTCCGGTCGGGATGACATGCAGATTTGCTCCTCTCGTGCTACAAGGGCCGGCGAGACGCCGGCGCTACGCGGAGGCTAGGACGAATTCGACGCGGCGGCGGATGGGATCGATGCGCTCGGCGCGGACGCGGATGCGGTCGCCCAGTTTCCAGATGAGCTGCGTCGCGGGTTTGCCGCGGCCAGAGCGGCGGTTTCGGCCGGAATCGCCGCCGAGGACGGCGACGATGGCGTGGTCGCGTTCGCGATAGACGCAGCGGGCATCGGCGGCCTCTTCCAGCGCGGTGATCGGCAGCAAACCTTCCACGAAGACTTCGAAGAGTTCCACGAAACACCCGTATTTTTGCACGGAGATGATCAGGGCGTCGTATTCGTCGCCAAGGTGCTGCTCCATGAACTGCGCGGTTTTCCAGCTGACAAGTTCGCGCTCGGCTCCGGCGGCGCGGCGCTCGGTATCGGAGGTTTCGGCGGCGATTTCCTCGAGATGATTCACGGAATAAAGGGCGGCGGGAGTGCCGACGGCGGGCTTGATGTGCGAAGGCGCCGGGGCGTCCGGATTCGCCAGCGCCCACTTGAGGACGCGGTGCACGATGAGATCGGGATAGCGGCGGATGGGCGAAGTGAAGTGCGTGTATTCGTCGAAGCCGAGAGCGAAGTGGCCGAGCGAATCGGCGGCGTAACGCGCCTGCTTAAGGGAGCGCAGCATGAGGTAAGAAAGGATGCGCTCTTCGGGTTTGCCAGAGAGCTTTTGCACCAGGCGCTGGTAGTGCTGGGGGGTGAGATTGATGTCCGCGCCGGGAAGTACGGCGCGCATCTGGCGTTCACGGCCATGGCCGCGGGTTTCGGGGCGTCCGGCTTTGGCGGGAGCAGGCACTTTGCCGTGGCGGACGGCGACTTCGCGCTGGTAGAGATTTTCAACGCCGAGCGAGTAGCCGAACGCATGAGCGATTTCCTCGAATTCCAGAACCTTGCGCGCATCAGGCTTTTCGTGGACGCGATGCAGCGCATGCAAGCCGCGCTGAATCAGATAGTGGGCCACAGCGCGGTTGGCGGCGAGCATGAACTCTTCGATCAGGCGATGCGCGAAATTGCGTTCGCTGCGGCCGATATTGGTCATCTGCTGCTGGTCGTCGAATTCGATGACGGGTTCGGGAAGATCGAAATCGATGGAGCCATTTTCGGCGCGGCGGGCGTTGAGGAGCAGCGCAAGGCCCTTCATGGCGCGGAAATGGTGATTCAGGCGCGCGTAACGCGCGGACATTTCCGGATCGCCTTCGAGGACCTTGTTCACGTTGGTATAGGTCATGCGCTCGGCGGAGCGGATGACGCCTGGAGTCATCCAAGCGCTGAGCATGCGGCCGGAGGCGTCAAAATCCATAATGGCGCTCAGCACCAAACGTTCCTCGCGAGGCTTCAGGGAACACATGCCGTTGGACAGCGCCTCAGGGAGCATGGGCACGGCGCGATCAAGAAAGTAAACAGAATTGCCGCGAAGGCGCGCTTCGCGGTCGAGCGGGGATTCGGGAGTGACGTAGTGCGCGACATCGGCGATATGGACTTGCAGGAGCCAGCCGCCGTCAGGGCGGCGTTCCACGTAGACGGCGTCGTCGAAGTCGCGTGCGGTTTCGCCGTCAATGGTGACGATGGGCAGATGGCGGAAATCTTCGCGGCCGGCCAGATCGGAATCCGTGACAGGACGCGCGAGCGACTCGGCTTCTTCGGAGACTTCCGCGGGAAAGGTATGGGGCAGGTGGTGCTTGCGGATGATGATTTCGGTGTCCACGCCGAGATCGCCGGGCCGGCCGAGGATTTCGATGACGCGGCCGGCGGGCGCGGAGCCTTCGCGGCCGTAGCGGAGGAGTTCGGCGTTGACCACGGCGCCATCCAGCTTGGGAATGTGAGGAAGGCGAGCACGCTTGCCGGAGTGAACTTTTTCTTCGGGAAGAAGCTGTTCGCGCAGGGCCGGGGAGAGTTCCTCTCCAGGAGTCAGTTCGATGTCGTGCTGGACGCGCGGGTCATAGGGAACTACGACGCAGCCGCGCGAGGTGTAGCGGAAAAGTCCGACGACGGAGGGATGCGCGCGGGAAACAATGCGCAGGATGCGGCCTTCGGCGCGGCGGGCGCCGGGAAGTCCACTAAGGCGGGAGATGCGGGCGATGACGTGATCGCCGTGCATGGCGTCTTCGACAAAGTCGCGGGGAATGAAGAGGTCGCCATCGAGGTTGGGGATGGCGACGTCTGGAACGACGAAGCCATAGCCGTCCTGATGGAGGACGAGGCGGCCGCGAATTTCGTCGCGGGAAGCGGCTTTGTGTTGCGGGAATTTTTCCGCGGCAGGAGCGGGAGCGGGCCTGGATTTGGGAGTTTGAGCCATGGGACGAGGGGTTTTACTGAGGAGAAAGCGGTTGTGGGAGAGTTCTTCGACGAGGCCGCGCTTTTTCAATTTGGCCAACATCTGGAGCAAAGAGCGGCGCGCGGACTTTTTGACCTGGAGGGAGCGGGCAAGGTCTTCGAGGGAAACGGCGCTGTTTCTAAGCTGTAGAAAACGAAGGATGTTATCGGGGCTGAAGTGAGACGGCCGAGACATGCGAAAACCCCTTTCCGGGGAGCGCGGTTGTATGGACCGATTTTAGGCGGAATTTGAAAAATAGTTGTAACTTTTTTCGGATTTCACGAATTTCATAGGCAGGCCAACACACGACCGATTAGCCGCCCTCCGTCAGGCTAATCGGATTCCCCGAAAGGGGAATAACAGGGAGGCGAGAAGACCTGGCTCGCCTCCCTTCTTCATTTTCAGTCTTTGAATAATTTTTGAAAGTGACTGGTGACTAGCGACTGGTGACTGGTGTCGTCGCCCAAGTGTTGCCGCACTTCTCCTGGCCGATTGTCAGAGGGGAGGTAATTCGGATATTGTGCTGGCTTCGAGTGGGACGGAGAGGAACTGTGAAACGAAACGTTTGGGTGATGAGTGCTTTGGTTGTGTTGGTGGCGGCGTTGATGGGCCCGGGCGGATTGCGGGCGCAAGGGACGCCGGAGAACTCGAGCCGGGAGATTCAGATCTGGACCGGCGGCGGGCACGGGATCAACGGGAGCCAATCGGATACGAGCGTGTGGAATCTGGGATTGCGGTACGGATTGATTTTGACGGTGCCGCACGGGCCGGGGTTCATGAAAGGGCAACTGGAGTATGCGTTCGACGTTGTGCCGGCGTGGGCCGTGATTCAGAAGACAGATACGGTGTACGGCGGGGGCGTAAACCCGTTTGCGTTCAAATGGATATTGTCGCAGCCGAAAAAGGTAAAGCCGTTTTTCGAGATTGAAGGTGGGACACTGTTTACCACCAAGGGGATTGCGGAGAACACTTCACAAGTCAATTTCACCACCAGCGGCGCGTTGGGGATGCACATTCTGGGCGAAAAGCACAATTGGAGCGCGGAAGTGCGGTTCATGCATATCTCGAATGCGGGCATGGCGGAACCGAATCCGGGGATTAATACGATTCAGGTGCGGATTGGATATGGGTGGTTCCGGAAATAACCTCCGATCAGGATCGAAGAGAAGAGTCCACCACAGAGGTAGCAGAGGAGAGCAGAGTTAGCAGAGAGGAAGAGGCTCGGCATAAAGGCCAGCGCGACATTTTGGAAGGAAGAGAGAAGAGCGGCCCGCCTCAGAAGGCGGGCCGTACATTATAGGGTGATCATTTTTGCGCGGATGCGGCGTGGGATTGCAGGAAGTCCTTCACGGCTTGGGGCATAAAGTTGGCGGTGCTGAAAGCGTGAGGCAGGGCGGCTTCGAAGGTGGTGGCGCGGTAGTGGCCGGCGCCGTCGGCGAGGATTAAGGCGATGGGCGGCTTGCCGGCTTCGTGATTGAAGCTGCTGGATTCAAAGCCATACTGGCGATCGCGGTAATTGACCACGGGCCACTGGCCTTTTTCTCCGACGACAACAACGGCGCGCAGGAAATAGTCGCGTTCGGTGGCGGCTTGCTGGAGGAGTCCGCCGATGGGGAAGCGATAGTGGAAGGCGGCATCGTCGCCTCCCGCGGCACGATAAATTTTCCCGGAGTAGGAAAGACCGGCGGCGGCGGTGTGGCGCGTGGTGGTGAAGAGGGTGACGCCGCCCTGGCGGGCTTCGGTGGCGGATTGCGTGAGTTGGGCAAGTTCGGCGGCAGAAATCGCGAGTGAGTCGGGCGAGGCGGCGGGAAATTTGTCCTCGTCTACTAACTGGTCCGCGAAGCGGGTGACGCGCACGGTGTGATCAGAGGCCTGTCCGCAGACGATGAGGAGATGCGCATAATCGGTGACGGCGTGCTGGTAATCGCGGCAGTCGCCACAGCTTCCGCTTACGCCGCAACGCTGCGAGAAGAAGGCGACGAAGCGGACATCGTGACGCGTGGCGTCCGGGCCATAAAGCGCGGTGACGTGATTCAGCAGAGAAGACTCGCCGTGGATGGCTTCGGGGACTTCGTATTCGGTGTTGCCGCCGAGGACGACGTGGTCTTCCCCGTTAACGACGACGACGGTGGCGGCGCGCACTTTGAAATGAGAAATGGAAGGGTCGGTGCCCGCGTGCTCGGCGGCGTCCAGCGCGCGAAAGATTTGCCCGCGTAGCGCCGCTTCGGGTACCAGGGCTTCGGAATCGGACGTAAGGCGCCAGGAATCGTTCGACGTGCGCGTGGAAGCGGCCACGGCGGCGAGCAGAGCGGCAAGAAGTAAACCACCCGAGAGCAGATAGCGTTGCATAGGGAGGTCCTCAGGAGTTCGCCGTCAGGCGCGGCAAAAGAAGGTTGAAAAATTTGTCGGGGTCAACGCCAACGGCAGCTTTGCAGTTGGGTTTGTATTCTTCGGTCGGAATCGGCTCGTCGGGGATGCCGGTTTCCATCGGAGGAGAGCGGCGAACGGGGCCGCGATAGTAGCCGACGGACATGCCGGCGGTCATTTCCCCTGTGGTTTCAATCTGCACGTAGTAATCCTTGAGCGTGACAATGGAGGGATCGATAAGGCTGGCGATGGTGAGCGGGTCGTGCATGGCCATCACGGTCTCGTCTTTGGTTGGTTTGATACGGCTCATCGTGCCGCGCAAGATTTTGCCGGCGGCTTGGGCGACGGGATTTTGCGCGGCTTCCAGGATGCGCACCTGCGAATCGTGGATAAGCACTTTGTTGGTGACGTCGAGGCCGACCATGGTGGTGGGCACACCGGAATCGAAAACAATGCGAGCGGCTTCGGGATCCACGTAGAAGTTGAACTCAGCGGCGGGGGTGACGTTGCCACCGTTGAGAGCTCCGCCCATCAGGACGAAGGACTTGATCATCGGTGCGATGCCGGGATCGGCTTTGAGAGCCGTGGCGACATTGGTGAGGGGGCCGATGGCGACGATGCTGATTTCACCGGGATTCGCTCGAACGATGCGGCGGATCAGATCCGTGGCGGATTCGGCGACGGGTTTGGTTTTCGGCTCGGGAAATTCCACGCCACCCAAACCATTGTTGCCATGGACGTAGGCCGCGGTGACGAGTTTGCGGACCAGAGGCACGGCGGCGCCGGCGGCAACCGGGATATCGGGACGGCCGGCAATTTCGAGAAGGCGCAAGGCGTTGGGGAGAGTGAAATGAAGCGGCACGTTGCCAGAGACAGGCGTGACGGCTTCCACCTGAAGTTCGGGGGAGCGGAGAGCGAGGAAAAAGGCGATGGCGTCGTCCACGCCGGGATCGGTGTCGAGAATGATGCGCTGCGGTTTGGCGGGCTTCGCGGGAGTGGCGCCAGAAGGGTTCTCCATGGCGGCGAGGCCTGAAGATGAAACCGCAGGCAATGCGCCCGCCGCAAGCGTTACGGCGGATAGGCGAAGAAATTCACGACGATTCGGAGGCCAAACGGGAGCGCTCATAAAGTCCTCGATGAGATAAAACAAATTTAAAAAAGGAAATGCAGGCGAGGATGTTAGCGCAAAGCGACGCGATGCAGAAGAAAAACCGCATCAAGCGATAGAGGAAGAGCAATTGACAGTCGAGCAAGGGCACTCTAGAGTGACGGGTCATTCCAGTTACAAGCGAAACGAGGGATAGCGTTGCTCGAACGATGGTTCAAGCTAAAGGAGAACGGCACCAACATAGAGCGCGAGATGCTGGGCGGGCTGACGACGTTCATCACCATGGCGTACATCATCGTGGTGAACCCGCAGATACTGTCGCAGGCGGGAATGCCGGTGGACGGCGTGGTGTTTGCCACATGCATCGCGGCGGCGGTGGCGACGCTGGTGATGGGCTTGTATGCGAACTATCCGATCGCGCTGGCGCCGGGGATGTCGTTGAACGCGTACTTCACCTATACGGTGTGCCTGGGAATGCATGTGCCGTGGCAGACGGCGCTGGGCGCGGTATTTTTTTCCGGGGTGCTGTTCGTGCTGCTTACGGTGACAAAGGTGCGCGAGCAGATCGTGAATGGCATTCCGCTGGGGCTGAAGCATGCTACGGCGGGCGGGATTGGAATGTTCATCGCGTTTGTGGGATTGCGGAGCGCGAAGCTGGTGGTGGGGAATCCGGCGACGTTCGTAAGCTTGGGGAGTTTTGCCGATCCCGGTGTGCAGGCGGCGTGTGTGGGGATTTTGCTGACGCTGGTCCTGATGGTGCGGCGGGTGCATGGAGCGATTCTGCTGGGGATTCTGGGAACCGCGGTGTTTGGAATCTTCCGCGGCCTGACGCACTTGCCGGAACGTTGGATCGCGATGCCGCATCCAGCTTCGACGTTTATGAAGATGGATGTGCGGGGAGCGATTCACCTGGGACTGCTGGAGATTATTTTCATTTTTCTGTTTGTGGACCTGTTCGACAACGTGGGGACGATGGTGGGCGTGTGCGAACAAGGCGGTTTCGTGAAGGATGGAAAGATTCCGCGCGTCGGCAAGATGCTGTTAGCGGACGGCATCGGAACGATTTTTGGAGCGGTGACGGGAACTTCGACGGTGACGAGCTACATCGAAAGCGCGGCGGGCGTGGCGGCGGGAGCGCGGACGGGGTTAAGCAATGTGATGGTGGCGGGGCTGTTCCTGGCGGCGATGTTTTTCTCGCCGGTGGCTGCGGCGATTCCCGCGTTTGCAACCGCGCCGGCGCTGGTGCTGGTGGGGGCGCTGATGACGGAATCGATCGCGCAGGTGGAATGGAAGGAATTTACGGAAGCGTTTCCGGCGTTCGTGACGCTGGTGGCGACGCCATTAACGTTCAGCATCGCGACGGGATTGAGTCTGGGAGTGATCACCTACACGGCGGCAAAGCTGGCAGCGGGGAAGTGGAAGGACGTGAGCCCGCTGCTGTGGATTTTGACAGTGCTGTTTATTGTGAGGTATGCGGTGTTGGCGGCGGAGTAGTTTGGTGACTGGTGATTGGTGACTCGTGACTGGTGGGGTTTCCGATTCGTCTCGCGGGGCAAGACGCAATGGTTGAGGTCCAGATGCGAGTGGCGAACGGAATTCGGACGCGGCCATGCTTGCCTGCTAGAAGCAGGCGCTACCAATTTATTGGGCGTCGACGACGCAGCGGAAGCCGATGGTGCCGGCGCGGTCGCGGCTAGGGGCCATGAGCAGGAGTTTTTCGTGTTCGTCGAGGCGGTAGGTCTGCGGGAAATACCAGACAGAGCCTAAAGGCTGATAGGCGGCAGCGCCGCGAATGATGGCGGCGCGGGTGTGCGCGTCGCGGAATTCGTCGGTCCATTGGGAGACGTTGCCGATCATGTCGAGCACGCCGAAGGGGCTGGCGCCCTGGGGATGGGCGTCCGCGTTCGCAAGCGGCGCACGCGTGTGGCCACGATCAGCGGCGGGGACGTTGGCGGCATTCCACTCGTTGCCCCAGGGATAGACGCGGCCGTCGGTCGATTGCGCAGCGTATTGCCATTCCCATTCGTGAGGCAGGCGCTTGCCGGCCCATGCGGCGTAGGCGCGAGCGTCTTCGAGAGAGACCCAGGTGACGGGTTTGTTTTCCCATCCGGCAGGAAAGGCGCCGTTGGACCAATCGCGCAAAAAGTTGTGATCGTCAGCGGGACGATAGCGCGTGGCGTCCAGGAATTGCTTGAATTGGGCGTTGGTGACGGGCGTGCGATCGATGTAATACGCGTGAAGATGCAGGCGATGAAGATGAGATCGTCGCGGGATGTCTTCCCATGGATATTGCACATCCACGCCGGGATCGTTGCCGCCTTCAATTTCGATGCCACGCACGGAGAAGTCAAAATCGCCTTCGGGAATCTTGACCATACCAGGCGGGGCGGAGGCAACGGGCTTGGTAGGGGGAATTTCGACGATCGTTTGCGGGACGGCGGAAAACCCGCGGGCATAGTCGCGCAGCGGCTTGCAGGAACGTTCGGCCATGAAAGGAAGCAGCTCACGGAGAGATTCGGAAGTGGAAGATTCTTCGGTGGCGAGGATGGCGCCGTAACCGAGGCCTTCGAGAGAAAAGTTGAGCGTGACTTCCTGGCCGTTGATGCGTGGCCGGAGTTCGACGCCATACCAGAGATCGTAATAATGAAGTCCTGCCCGGTAAGGAACGCGAAGCTGCTGACCTTCCACATCGAATTCGTTGCGATTGACGATGGTCCAAAGTGTGCGCTGCGCCAGAGGAAACTTGCTGGCGAAGACGCCGGCTTGCAGCGTGGGCGTGTGCGGCTCCCAGTCCGGACTGACTAAATTCGCGGCGAAAGCGCGTTCGATGCGCGTGAAACGGAGAACGGCTTCGGCGTCGTGCGGCGACATCGGGTACCAGAAGCCCCAAAGATTTTCGAGCGATGCATAGCCGGAGCCGTTGAAGAAGGCATGCTGCAGGCTGTCGGTTTTGTCGCGCGTGAAGCGGTCCGTGACGTTGATCATGTGGCGCGGTTCCAGCCAGCGCGTTTTGCTGACCATCGGCGTGAAGGGATAGGGCACGTCTTCCCAGGTGACCCAGTCATTCCAACCGAGGGTGCTCCAGGCAACGGACTCGTCGCGAATTTCGAATTGGGGTTCGAAGGCGAGGCGATGCGCGGCGGCGAGTGAGGCGGCGCGGAAATCGGCAGGTACGCTTTCGAGCGTGTCGAAGTTGATGCCATCGGCGCCTATCTCTTTCAGAAGTTGCGTCAATGCGACAGAGGGAGACGCGCGTTCTTCGCGTGTGCCGGAATCCCAGGCGAGGATGGGAAAGAGAACCTTGACGTTGTGGCGATGAAAATCGGCAACGAGTTTTTTCAGCGCGGGGATGCCGCCAGGTAGATCACGCAGCAAATCGAATTGATTACGATCATCCACGCCGATGTTGGGATAGACATGCCAGAGCAAAACAGCGTCGATGGGACCGAGACGGCTTTCGGTTTCGGCGAGAAATTTTTCCGGCGTGTATTCGCGGGTTTCCGGATCGTAGATGGAGCGGTCCCAGACGAGAAGTTGCACTTGGGAAAAGGTGCGCTGCGTCCACGCAAGATCAGGGTTGGAATAGTCGGACAGGTCCATGCGGAGCTGCGTTCTGCGTTGTGCACGCCATGCCTGCAGGCCGGGGAGCCACGTGGGATCGGAAGGATCAGCGGGGCCTGGGAAGAAGACTTCAGAGGGGGCAGGCGGGGTCGTGAGGGTCATGGTGCCGTTGGGGGCGACCAGGGCGTGGCGGGCTTTCCACTCGTCCGAATGAAGAGAGACCGCGCAAAAGAGGACGAAGGCTATGAATACGGATGCGGACCACAGGCGAGGACGAGACAAGCGCAGGCGCATAAGCAAAAGAATACGCGAAGGGTGTAGCAGTGGCCAGCGGCCGATGGAAAGGAAGAATAAGGACAACGCATGAGGGTGCTGAGCCTCGCAGAGAAGATTAGCAGGGGAGACTGAAGTATGGTGCCCGGAAGAGGACTCGAACCTCCACGACCGTGAGGCCACTAGCTCCTGAAGCTAGCGCGTCTGCCAGTTCCGCCATCCGGGCACAGCCAAGTAGAAGCAGGCAAACATCATTTTGAGGTCCGCCGAGGAGTTTGTCAACGAACGGAAGAGTCGGACAGGGATAGTTCCCGCTTCCGAAAATTGGGGAGTTATGCGAACTAGTTGGCGCCGGCGCCGGCGGGGCCTGGCTGCTTGTGCCACCAGCCAATGGAACGCGGGCCGGGTGTGGTGACGACGCTACCGTTGTTGTCGTTGCGAGCGGCCTTTTCGTGGTGGTGTTTGGTCTTTTTCGCCTTTGGAGCCTTGGGCGTTTTCGGTGCCTTGGGTGGCTTGGAGCCTGGCTCAGGGGCAGCAGTGGCGTGTGAAGAACTCTTGTGGCGGTGCAGCCACGAGAACCAGTGAGCGGATGCACTGGGCACCGGGCCAAAGGCGCTGATCAGCAGCGCGCAGCAGAGTCCGAGAGATAGTCTCTTCATGGCACACCCCTTTCATCCTTTCTAGCATGTAGGCCAAAAGGGGCAATACTGTACGGAAGTACATGTTTGCGAAATCAGGTACGGGTAAGGACTAGGGCAACACCCGCTTTCGTTGATCGGAGTAAGGGTGGCCACCGAAATTAACGCTTTATAATCTATGAGATAGATGCAGTTGGCCTATTTCGGGCCATGCATCCAAAAATTTGGTTCTCTGTATCACGAACACTAGTTTTTTAAGAACAGAGTGCTATACTCCGCCTGAAATCCATGCCTGCTGTTCACGGCAGGCGCCGGAACGGTTCCAAGGAGGTTGCGATGGGAGCCATGGAATCGGCTTTTACGGGGCCATTGCTGTATCTGCTTATCGTCTGGGGAGTCGTCACCGCCATCTTTTTGATTCTGATAGCGTGGCGCAGCGTGCTCTCCAGCCATGAAGACGATCAGATCTTCATCGATGCCGCGCAAGAACACATGGCGCAGGAGCAGCGCGAACTCATCAAGAAGATCGAGTCGCTGGGGAAGCCGCTGATGATGAGCGGGATTACCTCCGGTGTGCTGCTGCTGGTGATTGCCGGGATGTTCGTGTACCACGGGCTGAAGAACTTTTAGCGCGTGGGCGTCGTGGAAGAGCCCGGTGAGTCTCAGGGCTTCGCGGGTGTGGGAGCAGAGGGTGTAGGTGTTTGTGGAGAGCTTGCCTGAGAAGCCTGCACCAGCGATGTGTGATTGTGAACGATGATCCAGGCATCGTTGCGCTTTTCGAAAACCAGGGTCGTGTGACCGAACGCGGAAGTGGGAGTTCCATCCACCACGGCTGAAAATTCCCACTGATAACAAGCCCAGGCTGTATTGCCGCCGGGAGCAAGGCGAATCAGTGTGTTGCTGCGGTCGAGGCGCACCTGCTGCGTGCGGGCGCGCTGCGATTGGTAGCTCATCAGGTAGCTTGGCCAGCCCACTATGGGCGCCGCCCACATGCCGTTGACGACGTCCACGTCGTCGGCATAGTGCGCGTGGAGCTTTTCAACGTCGCCCAATTGCCAGGCGCCCAGCATTTCGCCGATGGCGGTGTCGATTTTTTGCTCTTCGGGGGTTTGCACGCTGGGCGTGGGTGTGGATGGCGTGTCGTCTTTCTTCTTTTTCTTTTGCGCGGAGGCGGTGGAGGCGAGCGCGAGGCTGCATAGCAAGGCAACCGCCAGGACGAAGAGTTGGCGCAAGAAAATGGCATGTCGCGAAGGCTGGTTCGATACTTTCATTTTCAATTCACTCCCCCAATTTAGGCGCGCTTCGCTTCGTTTGATGGACGGAAGCGCAAAAATACGGCGTTGTGCTGGACAGAGAGAGCATAGCGCAGCGCGAAGAAGTGCGCGGGCACGTGTGCTTAGTTGGTTTACCGATGGTGGTCGGAACGTAGGGACGGCCTTTCGGTGGCCGTCCGCTCTCTTAGTTGCAGATGGTGCATCCCTGGCCGCCCGCCTCAGAAGGCGGGCCCTACGTGCTTGCCTGCTGGAAGCAGGCGCTACCAAGAGCGACGTTCATTTTTGCGAAGCGCTGAGGAGGTTGACGAAGAGGCGGTAGGCGCCGGGGACGCCTTCGGGGAGTTCGCGAAAGAAGGCGAGGCCCGTATAGATGTAGGTGCCTTTGCCGTAGGGCGTGTAGACCAAGCCGCCGGTGAGATCGGATTCGCCGGGATCGTGCATGGCGAGCAGTGCGGTGTATTTGGAATCGAAATCGCTCCAGTAATAGAGGCCGCGTTCCTGGACCCAGTTTTTGAAGTCGTCCTGCGTGATTTTGTTGGGCCAGTTCAGAAGGCGATCTTCGGGCTTGAGGAATTTCACTTCGGCGTTTTCATCGGTGATGCGCGGCGTGGGATTGCCGATGGTGGCGTGATAGGGAGCGGGAAGAATCTTGTTCCAGATGAAGTCGCGATTGTATTGGACGACGAGCGTGCCGCCCCTGAAGACGTAATCGAGCAGGCGCTTGTTGGCGCTGGCGAGTTCGGGGCGGAGTTCATAGGCGCGCACGCCAACGACGATGGCGGAATATTTCGAGAGGTCGCCGAAGTTGAGGGCGTTGGCGTCGAGCATTTCGACGGAGATGCCGAGGCGCTTGAGGGCTTCGGGGATCATTTCGCCTTCGGCGGAGATGTAGCCGACGCGAAGATTTGGGGGGACGTTGATGTCGAAGGCGTGGACAACGGTTTGCGCGGGCTCGCTCCACAGAATGGTAGGCATGGTGGGAAGAGGTTCGAGCGTGGTGGAGAATTTTTCGTCGCCACGCTTGGCGTATGCCGTGATGGTGTAATTGCCGGCGGCGAGATTGGCGGGAGGAGTAACGGTCAGTTTGGCGTATTGGTCGCCGATGCCATCGAAGGAGAGTTCGACAGGCGCGCTGGCCGTGAAGCCGCCGGGCGCGTCGAGACCGACGAAAACTCTCGCGGGTTTGGTGGAATACGAGTGAATGCGGAGGTAAACCTCGAATGGTTTGTGCGTGACGTTGAGAACAGCAACGGACTGATCCGGGTCGACCTTGAGTGTATACGCGGGGACAAGTCGAACTGAAACACGCGAGACGTTTGTCGAGGTGGCAGCAGTGTTAGAAACGGTTGTCGAACAAGGCAGCGGATAGCCTGCAACCTCAATTTGGCGGCTTGCGAACATCAAAGGAAGCGGCTCTGGATGGAGATTCGGATCGAACTCCGGACCTGCCCATTGGATGTTGGTCGGCCTTGGATTGAGCGTTACCGTGAAGCGTTCCTCTTTGGCGTCGCCGCCTTCATCCGAACCTACAACAGACATCCAGGCCGAATCGAATCCGACTTTGCTGAATTTGCAGGAAATTTCGGGGCGGCATTGTGATCGAACCGTAACACCAAATGGGTCGCCAGTAGCCACATGAGAGCGGTCCGCTTCCGCCGAAATATCAACTCCGGCGGCTAACCGGAGTGCACGGTCCAGCTTGCGCTCGATCAGAACCAGATACCAAAACTTGTTGGGTTCCTCTTCTATCCCGAACCGGAGCGGGTTGGGGATAGAACCGCCGTAAATTGCCTCCACTGTCTTCTCGGCATCTGCCAAAGACTTGACGGTGACTGGCCAGTTCATAAACAAGGCAGAGTTCCGGGCTTCCTCGAGCGAGTGGTCAATGGCTTTCAGTTGCTCTTGGCACTGGCAGGTCTCTTCTTCTGGATTTGAGGATGTGAGCTCGACGGCGAGCGAGGCGGGATCGAGCTTGGAGCCGTCTTCGGGGAGGAGGGCTAGGGGGCGGCGAAGGAAGGGGGAGTTGATGAAACCGGCGATGCCCTGGGTGCGATGGTTGACGAAGGCATCGAGACCGATTTCGCGGTAGGACTTGCCGTAGAGTGGGTCGACTTCGTCTACGGGGAGGACGTAGCCTCTGGGATTCTCGGAGCCGCGCTCGACATCAAGGATTTTCACTCCCTTGCCGTTGTTGTCCCAAACTGGGACGTTCCAGGGTTTTAACACGATTAGATATTTAGGATCGGCGGCGAGTTTTACGGCTTGGGGAGTCCAAAGGCCGGCGGTCTGGTGATGGCCGTGGCCGGTGTGGACGCCGCCCCAGCCATTGATGACGATGTTGGGGCGAAACGTACGGATGATCTCCACCATATCTTTCATGACTTGATCGCCCCAGATTTTTTCGGTTTCCTCGGGAGTTTTGGAGTAACCGAAATCCTTGGCGCGGGTGAAATAGAGCTTCACGCCATAGCCTCGTGTGGCGGCGAGAAGTTCCTGCGTACGGATGAGGCCGAGCTGCGGAGCCTGTTCGGGGCCGAGGGCATTTTGTCCGCCTTCGCCGCGGGTGAGCGAGAGAAGCGCGACGTCAGCGTGGAGGCCGCGAGCGAGATAGGTGAGGACGGCGGCGGATTCGTCGTCGGGATGCGCGGTGATGTAGAGGATGCGCGTGGTGACGCGGGCGGCGTCAATGGCCTCGATGGTCTCGGGGAGTCCCGGGCCGGTGCCGGGAGCGGGAGGAAATTGCGCGCGCGAGGAGAGAGGGAGGAGCGCGCCGAGAAGAAAGATTGTGATTAGGCGGGTACGGATCAAAAGGCCTCCAATAGGTTACGTCTCGATACCGTTTTTGGTTGAGATCCTTCGCGCATCCTAATCGGATGCACTCAGGATGACAAATTATACGCGTGGTTAGCTGGTGGACTGCTCCGCCGGTGGGGCGAAAGGCCATTGCCGCATTACGTTGGACCAAACCAGAAATGCAGAAATGCCCAGGCCAATGGCCACCAGACCCCATTTACGAGCGTCACCTGTTTGCCAGAAAAGCCAGCCCCAGCCAAGCAGGGTGAGCACCGCCGGGACCGGGTAAAGCCACATTTTGAAAGGAAGTTTTTGGGAACCGAAGCGGCGGCGCAAAACCATGACGCCAACGGCTTGACCCATGAATTGCACGATGAGTCGCATGGCGAGGATGCCGGGGATCGCGGTTTCCAGATTCAGCGCGATGCTGAAAAGGAAGGCCAGGGCTCCGAGAGCAAGCAAGGAGATATGCGGAAAATGTTTTGTGGGATGCAGCTTGGCGAAAATGGGGAAGAAGTTGCCGTCGAGCGCCGCGGAATACGGAACGCGCGAGTAACCGAGTAACAATGAGAATACGGAAGCGAGCGCGATCCACAAGACCATCCAGGTGACGAAATGGGCCGCACCGGTGCCATAAAGGCGTTCGACGAACAGACTGGCGATGAACGGCGAGTTTTGCGCTTCGCGCCACGGAACCACGCCGAGCAGACTGGTCTGCATGGCCAGATAGAGAACGGTGATGCCAAGAATGGAAAGAAAAATGCCGCGCGGAATATTTTTTTCGGGTTCGCGGATTTCTCCGCCCAGATGGCAGATGTTGTAGTAGCCCCAATAGCTGTAAATGGTGCTCACCATGGCGGCACCGAGACCCGCAAACCACAACGAATTGAGATGAAACGCGCCGGCCGGAAAATCGAAAGCCAAGCGGGAATTGAAGTGATGCAAGCCGCCCCAGATGAGCCAGAGCAGGGTGCCCACAACGCCGACCCAGAGCAGTATGGAAATTTTGCCGATGGTTTGAATGCGCCGGTAAAGCAACACAACCAGCAGTATGACCAGGCCGCCGGAAACCGCTTTTGCTTCCCACTTCGTGAGGGCATGAAGATAGCCGAGGTAGCGCGCAAAGCCGATCGAAGCGGAAGCGACGGAAAGCGGGGCGGCAACGAAAACTTGCCACACGAAGAGGAAGGACATGAGGCGGCCCCAACGATTGGGACCATAGGCTTCGCGGAGGAAGACGTAAGTGCCGCCGGCTTTGGGCATGGCGGCGCCGAGCTCCGACCAGACAAAGCCGTCGAGCGTGGCGAGCAGGGCACCGGCCAGCCATGCGATCAGGGCTTGCGGGCCGCCCATCGCTTTAATCACCAGCGAACTGACCACGAACGGCCCGATGCCGACGATTTCGATCATGTTGAGTGCAACGGCCTCTTTGAGGCCAAGGCCGCGCTCAAGGCTGGGCTGTGACGGGCCGAGCGGATGTTCTGATGGAGAAGAGGACATGCGCTGCGAGAATAACAAAAGGAGGGAAATCCTCCTACGGCGAGGCGCGCACGAAATGGAAGGATGCGGGACTGAGTTGTGAACGGCAAATCATTTTGCCGTATAGCGGAGGCAGCTTACACTCCTAGCGCGGAAGATGCGGACCACGTGATTCTTTCCGGACGATGAGACGAATTTCGATTGTGTTGCTGCTCACGATGAGCTTGCCGGTGTTGGCGCCAACGATAGCGCTCGCTGGCGGATTGCCGCTGCCGGCGGGGACGCAAGCGGTTTTGGAGCATATCTATTCCGGCCGCAGCGATTTGGCGATACCCGAGGCGCAGGCGATGCAGAAAGCTCAGCCGTCGCATCCGCTCGGGTTTTTGTTGGAAGGGGAAGCGCGCTGGTGGGAGATCTGGTGCCTCGCGGGGGAATACAAGTACGGCATGACCATGCCGCGGCACAAGGACAAGCAGGCTTCGGATCAAGCGTACCTGGATTTGACCACGAAGGCGGAATCGCTTGCACTGGCCAGCCTGGCACAGCAGGAAACGGCGGAGATGCACTTCTACGCCGGGATGGCGGAAGCGCAGGCTTCGCGCATGTATAGCTTGCGCGGAGAGAACCGGGCCACGGCGCGCGAAGGTGTGCGCGGGAGGGACCATTTGCTGCGCGCGGTTGCGCTGGATTCCTCCCTCTATGACGCGGACCTCGGTCTGGGCCTCTACAACTACTATGTGGATACGCTTTCCACGATTGCGCGCGTGCTGCGATTTTTCATGGGCATTCCCGGGGGCACGAAGGAAGAGGGAATCCGGCAATTGCGGCAGGCCATGGAGCGCGGGCAGATTACTTCGGCCGAGGCGCGCTTTTACCTGGCTATTAATCTGCACAATTATGACCAGAAATACGAAGAAGCCTTAAGAGTGATTACGCCGCTGGTGGAGAAGTATCCGGAAAATCCTATTTTCTTGCTGGCGCGCGGAGACCTATACGGAAAACTGGGGAGAAAAGAGCTGGCGATGGCAGATTATCAGGCCGCCGAAAAAGGACCGTTTTGCAGCCTGGAATGCCGGCAAAAGATTCAGCAGTTGGCACGTGAAGCGATAACGGCGCAGGGGGCAAGACCGGGAGCGAAGTAGAGCAGGCAATCCCCGCTTTGTCTCTGAAGCGGGCTGGGCCATAATGAATGGCGGAGTTTGCGGACCGAAGTGGGGTAGCCGGGTCTCGGGTCGCCGGGCCGGTCAACGCGGCCACGCGTTTTCGCATCTCAAATCAGACAGCATCGAAGGTACGTGCTCCTTCCGCAAGGGAAGAAAACGGGCGCGTTTGCGAGTTTCAGGAGAACTTAGGGATATGAAGTGTTTTCGGACAGCGGCCGCTGTGGCGGCCTTAGCATGCGGCTGGTTGGCCGGCTGCAATGATTACAACAATTCGATCCAGTACAACACGGGTCCGCAGATTAGGAGTATCTCCCCCACGGGAGTGGTTGCCGGAGATGGGCAGTTCATGCTGACCGTACAGGGCAATGCGTGGGTGAACAACTCCGTGATTCAGTGGAACGGCAAGAGATTAAATACGTGCACCGGGACAAATACCGTCCTATGCACGACTTTCACGGATCAGACCACAATAACGACAATGATCCCCGCAGACTATGTGGCGAACCCGGCGGCCAATCTGGTCAATGTTCTGACGCCGCAATCAGGCACCGGAAACAACGGGCTTTCCCAAACCATCACGTTTTACACTTACAGCACTACCCCGAATCCGGTTCCTACCGTCACGTCGATTGCGCCTACTTCTGCCGCGGCCTGCGGAACGAGCTGTTCAAATTCCACGTCAATTACGATCACTGGGACTAATTTCCTGCCAACTTCGAACAATGGCGGCACAACGGTAGCCTTTCAGGATCTTTTGACCAAGAATGCGCCGGCCGGGCTGACCATTTCGAGTCTTACGGCTACCACGATTCAGGCATCGATTCCGGGAACGTATTTGGCGAACAACGACACAGCCCTGATTTGGGTCATCAATCCCGCCAACATTCCCGGAGCTGTTGACGGACAACCTTGCCCGGACGCGACTTGTGTCAAGCTGGCGGGTGGCGGAACGAGCAACCAGGTTTGCTTCACTATTGGCCAGGGTGCGGCCGCCGGGTGCCCCATTGCAGCGCAGGAGACGCCCGCGATCAGTCAGGACGGGCGTTATGTAGCCTACGTAACGCAGCAGAACCAGATTTTCCTCCGGGATACCTGTGCAGGCCTGGCAAATGGCTGCACGCCGAGTTCGCGGGCGCTTTCCGTGGCCGCGGATGGGACGCCGGGGAATGCGGAAAGTCATACTCCGGTGATGACTCCCGATGGCCGGTATATCGCTTTTAGTTCGGCGGCGACAAATCTCGTGGAGGGCGCGCCGACAGGGAGGCAGATCTATTTGCGGGACACGTGCCTTGGAACAGAGAATTCGTGCAAGCCGGGCACGATCCTTGTTTCGACCGACGCCAGCGGCGAACTCAACGGCACACAAAGCTATTTGCCTTCGATCAGCGCCTCGGGCAGGTTTGTCGCGTTTGTAGCGGTCACTGCGAGTGACGCCGCGAGAAGCGGCAGCGGCGTCAGCGCCGAGAGTTCGCCAAACAGCGGCTTGCGGCAGGTATTCCTGCGCGACACGTGTCTGGGAGTTCCCAGTTGCACGCCGAAAACGACGAGAATTTCGTTGATGCCGGGCGATGCTCCGGAAACCGGAGGCAAGCCCGTGGGACCCGCGATCAGCGGAGAGGCCAAACATATAGCGCTGAACGACCGGAAGAGCGCGACGGTGTTTGCGCCGACGGTTCCAGTAGATGACAGCGTTTATGTGGCGTTGCCGAAGGATCAGTAAGCAAAGTTGTTAAGGCGAAGGCGGAGGCAGCCCTCCGCCCAGCAAAAAAGAGCGCCCCGGTTTTGCCGGGGCGCTCTTTTATTTGGGTGCGCTCAGGAAGAAAACTCAGCCCAGAAAGCCGAGATTGCTCGTAGGGAAGTTGGCCAGGTTGGGAAAAATCGAGGGCAGATCGGAGGCCTGCACGCCGAACCACGTGGCCATCGTTGCCGCGTATTGATCGAGGGCGGTGGTGGGAATCCAGCGGCCGTTGTTGCCGGCGTCGTCCGGTCCACCGAGGGCCAGCGTGGGGAAGGTGCCGTAGACATTGTTGCCCTTGACCGCGCCGCCCATGACGAGCTGATGGCTGCCCCAGGCATGGTCGGTGCCGCCGTTGGAGCCGGGCTGCAGGGTGCGGCTAAATTCGGAAAGGGTAAATGTAGTGACCTGATTGGTGACGCCGAGTTCCTGAGTAGCCTGATAGAACGCGGACATAGCCTGGCTGAGCTTGCTGAGCAAATCAATCTGTTGCGGAAGCTGATCGCTGTGTGTGTCGAATCCGCCGTAGGAGCAGAAGAAAATCTGGCGGCCCATGCCAAGCGCGGAACGCGTGGCGATCACCTGGGCGACCTGCTTGAGTTGCTGGCCGAGGTAGCTGGTGGGAAACACCGTTTGTAGCGGGGCCACATTTTTCAGCGCGTCCGCGAGCACAACGCTGTATTGGACAGCCTGTCCGGTAACGTTGTTAGCGGATTGCACGAGCGACAGGCCATTGTCAAAAGTGAGAAGCTGCTGCGTCGCGAGAAAGCGCGCTTGCGCCGCTGCGGAAGAATCAAATCCCTGCAAACCCGGCGTTTGCCCCGGATTCATCGTGAAGGGACGCGTGGTAATGCCCGTTGAGAAAATGGCGTTGCCGGAAACGGATAGCACCGGTGGAAACTGCGCGGCGGTGTTGTAGGCAGCCTGGACCTTGTCCGCCACCTTGCCGGCCCAGCCCGCATTGGGAGCGCCCATGAGCTGAGCGCTTTGCCACTGATCCTGCTGGTCGGAGTGCGAGTAGAGATTTTGCGGAAGATTCAGATATTGCTGATAGGTCTGCTGGGTAGTGGGTTGGACAAGTGTACCCACGTTGGCCAGAACGGCCAACGTTTGCTGGTTATTGAAGAGCGACTGCATCTCCGGCATGTTGGGGTGCAAACCATAAGTGGCTTGATTGCCGATTTGCAGAGGCAGGAGTTGCGTCTGTGGAATGGCTAGCACGGCGCGCGTTTGCTGATAAGCCGTATATCGCGAGTCGATGGGCACGAGCATGTTGTTGGAGTCGTTGCCGCCGAATAGAAATATACAGACAAGCGCTTTGTAATCGGCGGTGCCCTGCGCCAGGGCGCTGACCAGGCCGAATTTGCTGAGGCCGCCGAGGAGCGAGGCGCCGGCTGCCGAACAGCAGGCCAGGCGCATGAAATCGCGTCGTGAGTGGTGATTCATCGTCTTCTCCTATGCTCCTTAGTACTGCACCTGGTACATCGAAGACGAGGTAACCAGGTAGATTGCGGCTTGTGCCTGTGCTTTGGTATTGGTCGGATCCACGGTGTTCACCGCCGTCAAAACGTCCTGGCGCATGGTGTCCGGCATAGTGCCATGAAGGAAAGTGGTGTTCATCCAATCCAGCATCTGATCGGGAGTGCCCGCGTTGATGACAGGAGCAAAATTGAATTGTGTGTGGGAGCCAACGGCACCGTAGACAATGTCATTGATGAAGTTGGCGCGAGCGAGACTTGAATTGGTATCGAAAATGGCGAACTCCGGCCCATTCAACGAAGTGCCGGGTATAGGACTGACCGGCGGGAAGAAGTTGAAGACGGTGGCAGGGAAGTAGACGTTCTGTTCCATGTTGTCGCCTTCGTAAGAGAGGCCACCGCCGTCGGACTGGGCATGGAACGCGCGCAACATGGCTGCTTCCATGACAATCGGTTCGCGGAGCTTGCCATCGGAGGCCACGGCGGTGGCGGGACTGTCGCCGCGGCGCGCTTCCGCATCGAGAAGAATGGCGGCGATGGTGGCCTGCATGTCACCGCGTTGTCCGGTGCCGTAAGAAACCCCGCCGGGCGATACGAAGGTGCCGGTATTGAAGGCGGCGGCCACGCGCTGCACGTATTGGGGACTCGGGTTGCTGCTGACCAGGTGCACGATCAAGTTTTGCGCGACGAAGGGACCGACGTTCGGATGATTGAAGATGATGGTCAGGGCCGAGTTCAACTCATTGACCGTGGTTTGACCCGCCGCAATGGGCTGCCCGAGCAGCGTCTTGGCATCCATGTTGTGGTTGGCATCCACGGGAATCATATTTCCGCCGTAGTATTCGGGGTTATTGGGCTGCGAGGCGGCGCCTGGCTTTGGCGGATACGTCCAGCCGGTGAACGCGAGTCCCAGGGCCATCACGTCGTTCTGCGTGTAAGTGGGAACCGGATTATTGCTGGAGTCCAGAACCGGCGTGCCATCTGGATTCAGCTGATTCAAGCCCAGGCAGAAGAGCTGCATGATTTCGCGGGCGTAGTTTTCATTGGCATGCTGGCCGGTACCCGGATTGTTGTTGTTGACCATGTCCAGGTAGTGCCCCATCGCGGGGGTCATCGTGATGTCCTTCATGATGTTGTAGTAGTTCGTGAAGACGTCTTGATCGAAGGTGGCGAGATAATTGGTGTAACCCACCGGATCGCTGACTTTGTCGCCGGCTACAACCCAATATTCATTAAAGGCCAGAGAAACGCGGCGCCGGAGTTGATCGCCGCCCATCGCCGCAGTCAAGAAAAACTCGGGCTGCATGTTATAGACGGAAGGATTAATCGCGGGATTGAAGCCGCGATAGATCGTCGAAGGCGCCGAAAACTCGTTCTGCAGATAGAGATCGAAGCCAAGTTCCTGGGCTTGATTGATCGATTCGGTATTCGGACCGAACGAGGATTGTTCCAGGAAGCGCACCGCCGCAGCGGACGAAATCGGCGTACCGTTGGCGGTAACCGTGACGCTCGTCGAAGCCGAAGTGCCGGCGCCCGGATTGGGATTGCTCACGGTGACGGGCACTGTGCCGGGGACTGCGCCGCTGCCAATCGCGGTAATCAGAGTCGGTGTGGCGTAAAGAACTTGAAGCTGCTGGCCACCGAAGCTGACCGTGGAAGTGTTCACAAACCCGCTGCCGTTCAGCGAAATCTGGAAGGCGCCCGGACCGATGGTCGAAGGAGAGACCGTGGTGAGAACGGGCGTGGGATTGGTCAGCGAGACGCCGGCATTGCCGGACTTGGTCGTGTCTGCTTCCGCGGTAGCGGTAACCGTGACGGCATTGCCGCTGGGAAGATTGTCGGGCGCGACGTAGACCCCGTCCGTGTTGACGAAGCCAACCTGCGCGTCTCCACCCTGGATGCCATTGACGGACCAGGTGACGGTAGTGTCCGCGGAGCCTGTGACCGTCGCGGTAAAAGCTTGCGAGCCGCCGGCGACCTGCAGGGAAGCGCTAGGGGGAGTCACACTGACCGAGATGTTGGAATTCGGCTGTGTGAGCAGCAAATTGAGTGCGTTGGAAGGAGCGGAGCCGGGATTTGGATTGACGACGGTAATGGGCACGTTACCCGCTTGACCTGCCGTCGCGCTAATTGTTGCGGTGAGCTGGGTCGAGGACACGAAAGTCGTCTGAACAGGTTGCCCGCCAAAGTCGATGACCGCTCCGTTCAGGAACGAGCTGCCGGTGACGGTAAGCGTGAAGGAGCCGACCGAAACCGAAGTAGGGGTGAGTTGCGAAAGAACTGCCAGCGGATTTTCCAGCGTGACTGCGGAGTTGCCGGACGCCGTGGTGTCGGCGACGCTGGTGGCCGTGATCTGAATATTGTTGGGATTGGGGACCGCCGGGGGTGCCGTATAGCTGCCATTGGCGGTGATGAATCCGAGCGAGAAGTTTCCGCCCGGTACGCCATTAACGGACCAGGTAACGGCCGTATTTGGATTGTTGGATACCGTGGCGGCGAAGGTCTGCGTGATGCCGGCGCGCACCGAAGCGGTGGGTGGATTGACGCTAACCGTTGTGCCAGTTGCGGTGAGGAGCGCATTGATGCCAGCGGAGGTGATGATGCCTGGATTGGGATTTTGCACGGTGATTACAACCGTGCCCGTCTGGCTGCTTAACGCCGTGCCGGTGGCCGTAAGCTGCGTGGAGGAGACACGCGTGGTGGTGAGAGGGGTATTGCCGAAGTAGATCACGGCGCCGGGAGCGAAATGCAAACCGGTGGCCGAGACGCTGATCGTGCCAACAGCGTAGTTCATCGGCGTGACCGTGGTGAGCTGCGGAATCGGATTCTCTACGGTCAATTGTGTGGAGCCGTTCTTGCTGGAATTCGAAGTTTCCGTGGCCGTGATCGTCAGGGGCGCAGCAGAGGAGGGAAATTCGGGAGCGGTGTACAGTCCGGTGGCGCTGATCGTGCCGTAGGTGGCGTTGCCGCCGACCACGCCGTTGACGGACCAGGTGAGCGTGGGGTTCGAGCCGTCGCTGGCAGTGGCGGTGAATTGCTGCGTACCGGTTCCGCGAATCATGATGCCGGACGGAGTAACCGTTAGAGTGAAGCCACCCGTTCCGCCACCGCCGGTGTCGTGGATGTACTGCGCGCAGCCAGCGAGGGCTACGGAGCAGAGAAGAAGCAGCAGAAGCCTTGAACGTTTCACTGCAGTCTCTCCCTTAAAGCGACCTTGTGAGTTGACAGAATCCCGCAGGAGTTCTCGAGTTGCGGAATTGTGCTCAGCTTGGCCGTGGCGACTGGCTGGACTGGTCGAGGAAGAATAGTGACTAAAAGGAAAAGGCACTACTGACCAAGCGGCCAGAATTGGGGTAACTGTACGGCTGTACTTGTTTGGCAACGGGTGGCTTAGGGTTCACCGCGGAGTTTCCGAACAGGCACACCATGACGAATAAGGCCTTGGCCCTTTGCAGGAACGGGAACTAGAGAGAGTTCAGTTAAAACGGACGCGTATGTCCGGGCGCTTTTCCAGGCGCACGGAATCGATGAAGCGGACCTGGCGTTCGTCCAGAGTCAGGATCATCGAAGAGGTGCGGATGCCTTCGCCGAAAAAGCGCACACCCTTGAGCAGGTTGCCATCGGTGACGCCGCAGCAGGCAAAGATTATCTTTTTGCCGGGGGCGAGGTCATTCGTATCGTAGACGCGACGGATGTCGCTCAAGCCCATGCGTTCCATGCGCTCGGCGTCCTGCGGTTTGTGCAGCACGAGGCGAGCGAGAATCTGGCCATTGAGGCAACGAAGAGCCGCTGCGGTGAGAACGCCCTCCGGCGCGCCGCCGGTGCCCATGACCATGTGCACGCCGGTACCAACCACCGCGGCAGAAATGCCGGCGGAGAGGTCGCCATCGCCGATCAGGCGAATGCGCGCGCCGACGGCGCGAATATCCGCAATCAGCTTTTCATGGCGGGGACGGTCCAGAACCATCACAACCAGATCTTCCACATCGCGATCCAGGCGTTTGGCGACAGACTTCAGATTGTCCGCAACCGGAGCATCAAGTTCGACGGCTCCCTTGCAGGAAGGGCCGACGACGATTTTTTCCATGTAAATGTCGGGAGCATGCAGCAAGCCGCCGCGTTCGCTGGCGGCCAGCACGGCAATTGCATTGTTGGCGCCGGTGGCGCAGAGGTTGGTGCCCTCAAGAGGGTCGACGGCGATGTCCACGGTAGGAAACAGCGCTTTGGGAGCGTGCGTGGCCAAGCCGACTTTTTCGCCGATGTACAGCATGGGCGCTTCGTCGCGTTCGCCCTCGCCGATGACAATGGTGCCGTCCATTTCCACCTGATCCATGGTGCGGCGCATCGCTTCCACCGCGACTTCATCGGCTTTGTGGCGATCGCCAAAGCCCATGGTGCGGGCCGCGGCGATGGCGGCATTTTCGACCACGCGCAGGAACTCAAGGCTCAGTTGTTCTTCCATGTTGGACGCCCTCCAGGGCTGAGCTTCGACCGATCAATTTATTTGCTCGATTGGGGTGATGGAAGCGAAGGAACAAACTCGTCATCCACAAAGGGCACATTCACACCGGGTGAGGTTATTGTACCTGTTCTTTGCCAGGGAGAGGGCGAATCACTCCGTTCATGAGGTACGGATCGGTAAACTCCGTCCGTTCCCCGGCCTGCTTGCCGGCGATGGGCAGCAGGCGAGCGGAGAGCGGCTTGTTCCATTTAACGGAGAGCGTGGCGACGTCGCCGATGATGCGGGCGAGATCCGCCACGGAGGTGTCGCCGGGAAGAGGAATGGTGTCCAGGCCGGTAGCGCAAACGGCGGAGTAGCTGAGAAGCGCGTCCAGGGAGACGCGGCCCTGGTTCCAGCGCTCGACGAGCAGCGGATCTTCCAGCACCGGAAGCATCAGCCCGGAATAACCCGTGCGACGGGCGCCAATTTCCTTTAGTGCGGAAGTGATGGTGCCGACCGCGGTCATAGTGCCGCTGGACCCGAACGGCTGTTTGGAAATGGTTTCAATGGCCGCGCCGATGGAAGCGTCCGGGGCTGGTGCAGGGGAGAGATCGAGGCCGAGGTAAATCCAGCCCTGCTCGCGATCCACACGCATCGCGAGATCCTCGACGTCGAAGGCGGCGTTGAAAAAAGTGTCGATGATTTTGCGGCGGGCGGTTGCCAGATCGGGGGCGCCTTCGGCAGCGGCGGTGATGAGTCCCGCCGAAGCGAGGCCGATCGCAAACTGGTGCCCTCCGCCAGTGTGGTAAGAGCCGGGGAAAAAAGCGGCGTAGGGCGGAACATTGGCGTTAGCGGCGAAGCGGAAATTGCCCTCGCTGTGGTCCGTCGTCTCCGCGAGCTTCTTCATGACGCGCGCGGCGGCGTTCACGGCAGGCCAGTTGATGCCGGAATCGCTGGTGACCACCAGGCTGCCGAAAATGTTTTTTGTGTTTTGGAGAATGGTGGCAAGGAGATCGGCCTGGGCGTCGCCATCGTTTCCCGCCAGATAAGCAGGGCCGATGCAAAGGCGAACATTGTATTGCTCGGCGAGCCCATCGAGATTCTTGAACAGGCGAACGGCGTCTTCGGCGGAAAGGCCCTGAGTGTATTGAGGAAAAGGCTGGGTGACGATGCGCAGGGTCTCAACAGTGTAGCCGCGTGACTCAAACACCGTTTTCGCGTAGCCCAGAAACTTCGCGGTTTCCGCAATTTGCAACTGGTATTGCGAGCGATCGAGGTTGATGAAAGCCGTAACGGCACGAACGTGAGGCTTGGGAGCCGAGGAAGCCTTCGCCGCACCCGCTTGCTGGCCGTGAACAGCACCGGATGCCGCGAGTATCGCGGCGAACATCACCACCGTGCGGAATCCGAAGGAGACACTTTGCGGGCGAAGCATGGCGAAACTCCCGGTCAACACTTCCGGTCAACACTTAGAGAGTATCAGATGGAGTGGGAGGAAGCGGCTCGCTTCAGCGAACTAGCTTACAAACGGATAGATTTCGTCGGCGATCCAGTAATTTTCGAGAAGAACGGCGAAGAGAGTTCCAAGAACCCAAACCCCGGGACGCCACCGAAGCCAGTAATTCTGCGGCTTCGAACGAAGCAGAGGGAATTCGAGGATATAAACGACGGAGTAGCAGAGATTGGCCAGTAGCGCCAAAACAAAAAGAGGAAGCAAGGTGGAAAGGTGGAGGGCGGGACGAAAATGAGGCCAGCTGGCCGCTATCCAGATGACGACAACCGTGGTGAGCACGAGGTTGTAGAAAAGGCGGCGAAATTCCCAGAAGCGCAGGGACGAGGAAACAGATGCCATCGAGGGATTCCTCCGGGAGACGAGACGAACATACCTTTGTGATGTGTTTTCGTCAAGTACTTTGCTAAGCAAAGTATAGAATGGAATTTTGAGGCGTGGGTCCCTGCTGTTTGCTAAACGAAGGCCGCGATGCCGGTGATTTTTTCGCCGATCACCAGCTTGTGAATGTCGTTGGTGCCTTCGTAGGTGTAGACGCTCTCGAGGTTGTTCATGTGGCGCATGATGCAGTAATCGTCCACGATGCCGTTGGCGCCCAGGATGTCGCGCGATTTGCGCGCGGTTTCGAGAGCCACGCCGACGTTGTTCATTTTCAGCATGGAGATATGCGACGGATCGGCTTTGCCTTTGTCTTTGAGGCGGCCGACGTGGAGCGCCAGTAGTTGCCCTTTGACGATTTCGGTGATCATCCAGGCCAGCTTCTCCTGAACCAGTTGGTGCGAGGCGATGGGCTTGTTGGCGAACTGCTTGCGCGTCTTGGCGTATTGCAGCGCGGTATCGTAGCAGGCCATGGCCGCGCCGATGGCTCCCCAGCCGATGCCGTAGCGCGCCTGGTTGAGGCAGCTTAATGGTCCTCGCAATCCAGTAACGCCGGGCAGAAGATTTTCTTCCGGTATCGCGCAATCGCTGAAGGAAAGTCCCGAAGTAACCGAAGCGCGGAGGGACCACTTCCCGTGGACGTCCCAGGTCTTGAAGCCGGGCGTGCCCTTCTCCACCAGGAAGCCGCGAACTTTTTCGTCTTCGCACTTCGCCCACACCACGGCCACATGCGCCAGCGAACCGTTGGTGATCCACATTTTTTCGCCGTTCAAAATGTATTGATTTCCCTTTTTCACAGCGCGGGTCAGCATGCCGCCGGGGTTGGAACCAAACTGCGGCTCCGTCAGTCCAAAGCAGCCGATGGCATTCCCCGATTGCAACCTCGGCAGCCACTTGTCCTTTTGCGCGTCGCTGCCAAACGAATAGATCGGATACATAACCAGCGCGCCTTGCACGGAAACGAAGCTGCGCAAGCCGGAATCCCCGCGCTCGAGCTCCTGGGTCATCAGTCCATAAGCCACGTTGGACATTCCCGCGCAGCCGTAGCCGTGCAGATTCGCGCCAAAAAATCCGAGCTCGCCGAGTTGCGGCACCAGATGCATGGGAAACGTGCCCTCGCGGCTGTGTTTTTCAATGATCGGGACGATTTCGTTGTCCACGAATTGCCGCGCGGTCTGCCGGACGAGCTTTTCTTCGTCGTTCAACTGCGAATCAAAATCGATGAAATCAACGCCAGGAAATGAGGGCATGAGAATTCCTTCGCAAGAAAAAAGGGGCGACGCAGGAAGTGTAGCAAGGCGTTTGGAGCAGCGGCAACCAAGCACGAGAAGCCAGGAGATGCCACGGGAGCAGGTACACTAGAGAAGGGCGGAAAGGATATTCGAACGTGGCGAAACGCGCGACGCGAAAAGTAGATCCGGAAATTCTGATTTTTGACGTGGACGGGGTGCTGATTGACGTCCGCGAAACCTTTTGGCGCTCCGCGCTGCAGACCGTGGAAAAGCTGACCGGCAAGAAAGGCACCTGGGCGGAATTGCGAAAATGGAAGCGCCAGCCGGGGAATAACGACGACTGGATGATGGTTTCGCGCTGGGCGACCGCGCGCGGCGTGCCGACGACCTATGAGCAGGCGCGCGAAGCCTTTCAGCCGTTTTATTGGGGAAGCAACGGAAAGCCGGGTAATGTGGAAAAAGAAAAGTGGCTGGTGACGCCAAAGCTGGTGGGAAAGTGGGCGCGGCGGCGAGAATTAAATCTGTTTACCGGAAGAACGCGGCAGGAATTCAGTTACTCCTTTGAGCGCTGGGCGGCGGCAAAGCACTTCCGCACGGTGATCACGATGGATGACGCGCGTAAGAAACCCTATCCGGACGGCTTGTACGCGATTTTGAAAAGGCGCGATCCGAAAAGCGCATTGTATCTGGGCGATAATGTGGACGATGGGCTGGCTGCGCAGGCGGCCGGTGTGCCGTTCATGGCGATTCTGCCGCGCGGCGCGGATGATTACCGGCAGCGTGCCAGTAGATTCCGCGAATTGGGAGCGCTGGCACTGTTGGAACGGGCGCGGGACCTGGAACGCTGGCTGGAGTAAAAAGAGCCACAGGCATCCTTTCCGGGATGGCTTATGCTCCCAATAGGAGTGAGAATGTCGCAAAAAGGGCCGCCGGCGGAACTTTCTTGGCGTGCAAAGGGAATGGAAACTGGTAAGCGCCGCCTCGGGTCCTTTTCAGGAAAGAAGGCTATGAAGTATTTGAATCGCTTTTCCACGATTGCCGCGCTAAGTCTGTTTTGTGTTGCGGGCTTGTCGGCCCAGGCGCCGCCGGGGCCGATCACGCCGCCGCCTGATGCCGTACCATCGGGTCCCAGCACGCCGCCTCCTCCGAAAATCGCGCCGCGCAAGAACATTTTGGGCGCTTGGCGCTTGAACCGCGATGAGAGCGATGACCCTCGGCAACGGTCAAACCAACGCAAGGCGAACGATCCGAATTCCAATCATGGGGGAGTGGGTGGACCGCACATCGGCTTTCCCGGCGGAACCATCGGTGGCCCCGGTGCGGGTGGCGGACAGCCGGGACACGGTTCGAAAGATACGGATGAAGACAAGGAACGCTATCGAGAGCTGGTTGACCCTTCGGTGCGACTGCGGATGGAACGCAAAGGAGATAAGGATCCCGTGGTCACGATGTTTGGCGACCAGGGGCGCAAGACGATTTTCTATACCGACGGACACAAGCCAGATACGGCGGTTGGAGCCGGCACCGACGTTGTGGAAGCAAGGTGGGACGACGGAAAGTTGGTGAGCGAATCGCAACTGCCGAAAAAAGGCTCCATGCGAAGGACATATGAAGTGTCCGAGGATGGCATGCAATTATTTGAAGAAGTGGAACTGGTGACGGGAAAAGACAAGAATCCGTCGAAGTTCCGTTTTGTTTACGACGCTGTTGCCAACGAAAATTACTAGCATCCAGGTCTATCCCCATTTCTCAACCTTGCAAGTTTGCAAGCGCTTGCTTTAGATCGCCGATGAGGTCGTTGGTCGATTCCAGGCCGATGCTGAGGCGCACGATGCGGTGGTCGTAAGGCGCACGGCCGGGAATGCGCCCGAGGTTGTAGGCGACCGCGAGGCTGGTCACTCCTGCCCAGCTGTAACCAATCTTGAATAATTTCAGTCCATCCACGAATGCGTGGACTTGCGTCTGCGTCGGTCCAGGCTTGAAGACAATCGAGAACACGCCGGAAGAGCCGAGAAAATCGCGCTTCCAGAAATCGTGCCCCGGGCAGGAAGGCAGCGCGGGGTGCAACACGAGTTCAACCTCCGGGCAATCGGCGAGCCACTTGGCGATTTGCAGCGCGGAGTTTTCGATGGCGCTGAGGCGAACGGCGAGGGTTTGCAGTCCGCGCAAGGCCAGGCTGCAATCGTCGGGAGAGACGGCGCAACCCATCATTTGTTGCGCGGCGCCCAGGCGCTGATAGAGGTCAGCGTCGCGCACGGTCACGGACCCGAGCAGAATGTCGCTGTGGCCGCCAATGTATTTGGTGACGGCTTGCATGGTGATATCCACGCCGTGATCGAAGGCGTCGAAAAGCACGCCGGCGGACCAGGTGTTGTCGAGCACAACCTTGACGTTGCGCGCGTGGGCCGCGGCGGCGATGGCGGGAATGTCCTGCACCTCCATGGTGATGGAGCCGGGGCTTTCGGTCCACACGAGGCGGGTGTTGTCCTGAATCAGCGCGGCGATGCCTTCGCCGATCAGCGGATCATAAAAAGTAGACGTGACGCCAAAACGCGAAAGCAACTGGGTGGTCAGCTTGCGGTTCGGATAGTAAACGCTTGAGGGCAGCAGGATGTGGTCGCCGGCCTGGAGCATCGCGAAATTGATCAGCGAGATGGCGCCTTGGCCGCCCGGCATGAGGATGGTGTGCTGCCCGGATTCGAGTTCGCAGATGCGCGCGGCAAGCTCCAGCGCGGTGGGCGTGCCGTAAAGGCCGTACGTGTATCCGACTTTATGCTGGTCCCAGGTGTCATGCACAGCAGACGCCGAAGGGAAGACCGTGGTGGAGCCGCGATAGACGGGCGTGACCAGGGATTTATAGCCCGTTGGAACCTTCGCGTCCGAATGAATCAGCTTCGTCTGCCAGGTTTTGCTCATGCGGAGTCCCCAACATCGCGCCAGCCTTCTTCGGCGGGATGAAGGGAGAGTATAGCGAGGAATTCGAAAAGTGTTGCGGGTGTCTCACGCAGCAGCGCGGCGCTTCCAAAGCGGACGAAAGAGGATGAACATAGCAAGCGCGGAGAGCGACAGGGTGATCATCCACCACCAGAAGGCGCTGCCCAGATTCGTTGGCGAGGCAAAGTGCAGTGAGTAAAGCAGAAGCATCATTTGCCCTTGAGTCGGAACGGGTGTCGCGCCCGACCTGAATTGAGCGAAGGCTTGCTCGAACGGGCGATAGGCCAAGAGCAGAGAAGCGCAAGCGGCCAACAGGACTAAAGGACCATAATCGGCCACAAAGCACCGGATGCGGCTCCACATTCCAACTGTTTTGGACTGAAGAACGGCGTCGATCTCCAGGGAAGAGAGGCTCAGAAACGAAATGGCAGCAAAAAGCAGAATCGCCAAGGCACTCAGCTGTACAAAGAGTCCTTTCCACAGGAAGGGAGAGATGAGGGAGTCGAAAGTTTGCCCATGCGAGGAATTACGTTCCATCCGGGACTTCTTAAGGTTGGCAACTTCAACGTCAACAACAACTGCCCGATCTGTTTTTCCCGAGGACCGATACAACGTCCCGAGCTCGATGAGACTCTTCTGGCGGACGGTTTCCAGTATCCAGCCATTCAAGTCCCTCTGATTTCGGCCAATCGTTCCCGCACGTTCTGCAAAGTCCGCCAGGAGTTGCAAGGACCGCTCGGCTTCCGCGTCTCGGCCTTCTAAATGGAATTCCCTGGCCCGTTGTATGAGCAAGTCACCATATGCGAGCAAATTCCCCGCGTCGGGCCATGCCTGCGACTGAATCGATTGCGCAATGACGTCCGGTGAAAAGGAGCGATCTTCCCGCCAAATCTGCTGCTGAAGCTGCTGGCCTTTTTCAACGTAATTTTCGTAGCGGGTCGCCCGGGCGGCTTCATCCATCCAACCCAGCCATTCTGAGTCGCCGGCCAAAATCTGATTGATCTGGCTTTTCGTCGCTCCGCCCTGGTCATGGAGCGGAAAAAGTTTGCTACGGTAAATTCGGTCGGCGCTGAGTAGATAAACGAAGGCATTGTGGGGATCGAATTCGCGGAGCGCCTGCAAGTGTGACTCGGGGATTTCCCAGCGCATACCCCGGGTGGCATGGCTGGCGTAGATCCAGCGCAACGCAGGATCCATGGCCACGGCTTGTTCGGCCCAGGCATTGGATTTCCCTGGCTCCGGGTAGCTGACGGCTGCAAAGGCAAGTTTCCGCGCATCTCTTTCGCGGATGGCCCGGGCAGCCAAGTCCTCGATCGCGCGCTTGTCCGAGGCGGCCATTTCGGAGTTGGACCAACTTGAGCGGATGGCAATGAGCGCTTCGCGCCCTTGCGGCAAAAGCAGCAGAGCCATGGCCGCCAGAAGCAGAGTTGCCGTTACGAGCCGGGAATGTCTGGGAAGGCCTGCAGGCCGATTGCCGCCAGCCCCAAGCGGCGAATTTGCGCCCACCGGCAGCCGCATCCATGCCAGGAAATGGGAAGCAACGGAGCGCAGGAAAAACAGGACGCCTCCCAAAAGCCAGCGCAGGGCGGCCCAGGGATTTTCAATTTCTCCCGCTTCCGTCGCCATGGCAGCAGCCCACTCGCGGGTTTCCAGCGGCCAGACGCGTACCAGGCGGCGCAGACTCCATTCCGTTGCCCGGAGCAGGAGGGGTTTTCGATCCGAAGTCATTTCGCGGCCTCGCTGATCGCCTGCCGGTAAAATTTGCTTTCGCGCGCGGCACCGAGTTCTTCGCGCGCCCATTCGCGGCCGTTGCCGGTAAGGCGGTAAAGGTGGCGGGGCGGCCTGCCCGCCGGGGTTTCCTGCTCCCAACGCGTTTCCAGCCAGCCGAGCTTTTCAAGACGGATAAGGATGGGGTAGAGCGTGCCGGAAGCGAGGCCTGTGGCCTGACTCAGGGCGTAGCCGTGGCACCAGTGCGAAGGACTGACGAGCAAGGCGTCCAGAAGGAGCAGAGTCTGGCGGGAGTTGCGTAGCCGAATGCCCATACGATAAGTCTACATATGTAGACTTAATTGTCAAGCGTCTTTATTCTTGCAGCCGTTGGGTTCACGAAATTTCGCTTTTGCGCCGGGTCCGCGCTTCATTGACGCGTGCTCCAGCAGGATGGTATAAATTTATATTCTGTGAGGCGGCGAGAAGCCCACCGTACGCTCCTACCGGGTCAGGGAGTCGGCGAGGCTGCCTTCCTGAAATTTTAGGCGAAACAATTCCATGCCTTCTTTGGTTCACCAACTTGGCGAACTGTTCCTCCGGGCTGTGCCCGTAGCGGTCATCGTACTCATTTTCTACGCCGTCATGCGGGTTCTGTTCTTTCAACCCCTGCTTAAAGTGATGGCGGAGCGCGACGCCCGCACGCTGGGCGCGCAAAAGGCCGCGGAAGCCGCGCAAGCCGCCGCGGCGGCGAAAGAGCGGGAGTATCAGGAAGCGTTCAAGCGAGCGCACGCCAAGGTCTACGGCGAGCAGGAAGAGGCCCGCAAGAAACTCATGGACGAGCGCGCAGCGCAGTTGAAAGAAGCGCGGGCCAAGGCCGACGCCGAAGTCGGGACGGCGAAAGAGCGCGTGAGTGCGGAATTAGCCGGGGCCAAGAAAGAGATCGAAGGGACAGCGCCGCAGCTTTCCGCGGAAATTGCGCGGCGCGTGTTGCAAGTGCCTCCGGCACCGGGCAGGGAGGCGCGATGAACCGCCGCGGGGTTTCCTACGGATTGGGTGTGCTTGCCGCCTGTTTGTTCCTTGCCATTTCCACGCTTGGCGCCGAAGGCGGAAGTTCCCCAGACCCGGCCGTGAGCATGCTCTTCAAATGGATCCATTTTGTCGTGGTAGTCGCCCTCGCCTATTGGGTTTTCGGAAAGTTGCTGCCTCCGGTATTCCGCCGCCGTGCCGACCTCATCAGTGAAGCCATCGATAAAGCCACGGCTGCGAAAGCAGACGCGGAGCAACGCTTGAAGGAAGCCGCTGAAAAAATGGGCAACCTGGAGCGTGAAGTGGCGGCATTTCGCGTGCAGGCACAGCGCGATGCCGAAGCGGAAATGGAACGCCTCCGCGGGGCGACGCAGTTGGACCTGGAAAAGATTCGGATCGCCGCCAAGGCGGAGATCGAAGCGGCCGAGCGCGCCGCCCGCATCGAGTTGAAAGAACTGGCTGCCAAGCTCGCCGTGGATGGCGCGGAATCGCTGGTGGCCAAACAGATGACACCAGCGGTGCAGGAAGCGATGATCAACAGCTTCGTGCAGAGCTTGCAAGGGAGGCCCAATTGAAGTCGGCGAGCCTCCAATACGCAACGGCACTGGCGGATATCGCACTGGAACAAGGCGCGGCCGAGCCTGTGAAGAAGCAATTGGCGGATTTTGGCGCGGCGTATGCCGAATCCGCAGAACTCCGCAATATTTTGGCCAGTCCCGCGGTGGAAAAAGCCACCAAGCACGGCGTGATCGATAAACTGACGGCGCGCCTGGGCGCGAGCCGCATTGTACGAAACTTCCTTTTTGTGATGACCGACAATCAGCGCACCCACCTTCTGCCAGAAATTCTACGAACTTTTGATGCGGTGATTCGCCAGCGGCTAGAGATGGCTGAAGCGGAAATCACGTCCGCGGCGGAGCTGACCGCAGCGCAGAAAACCTCTTTGCAGCAAACGCTGGAGCGCCTGACGGGCAAGAAGATTCAAGCGAAGTATTCGCTGGACCCGGCTTTGCTGGGTGGAGCGGTGGTGCGCATCGGCGACACGATTTACGACGGGTCGGTGAAGAGCCGGCTGAGCCAGTTGCGCATGAGGCTCTCCGCGGAATAGGCATTTGGGAACGGAGCAGGTATGGCAAATATCAAAGCAGATGAAATCAGCAAGATTCTGCGCGAACAGATCGCGAACTACGAGCAGACGGTTTCGGTAGACGAAGTCGGCTCGGTCATTAGCGTTGGCGACGGCATTGCGCGTATTCACGGTCTGGAAAAGGTGATGGCCGGCGAGATGCTGGCCTTCCCGCATGACGTGTTCGGCCTGGCGCTGAACCTCGAAGAGGAAGAAGTCGGCGCGGTGCTGCTGGGCGAGTCTTCCGAATTGAAGGAAGGCGACGTGGTGCGCCGCACGAACACGATTATGTCCGTGCCGGTGGGCAAGGAATTAATCGGCCGCGTGGTGAATCCGCTGGGTGTGCCTCTTGACGACAAGGGGCCGATCACCGCGAAGCAGCGCAATCCGCTAGAACGCATCGCTCCCGGAGTGCTGGACCGCCAGCCCGTGCGCGAGCCTTTGCAGACGGGTATCAAGGCCATCGACTCGATGATTCCGATCGGCCGCGGCCAGCGCGAACTGATCATCGGCGACCGCCAGACGGGGAAAACCGCTGTCATTCTGGACACGATCATCAACCAGAAGGGCAACGACATGATCTGTATCTACTGTGCGATCGGGCAGAAACGCTCGACGATCGCACAGGTGGTGAAGGTGCTTACCGACGCCGGGGCGATGGAGTACACCATCGTGGTGGCTTCTTCCGCCGCGGAACCCGCTTCCCTCCAATACATCGCCCCCTACGCTGCGTGCGCCATGGGCGAATACTTCCGCGACAACAAGATGCACGCGGTGACCTTCTACGACGACCTTTCGAAGCATGCCCAGGCCTACCGCGAAATTTCACTGTTGCTGCGTCGTCCACCCGGCCGCGAAGCGTTTCCGGGCGACGTGTTCTACCTTCACTCCCGCTTGTTGGAGCGCGCCGCGAAACTGAACGACAAACTGGGCGCGGGCTCGCTGACCTCCCTGCCGGTAATCGAGACCCAGGCAGGCGACGTTTCGGCTTACATTCCGACAAACGTGATTTCGATTACCGACGGCCAGATCTACCTGGAATCGGATTTGTTCAACGCCGGCATTCGCCCCGCAATCAACGTCGGCATCTCGGTGAGCCGCGTCGGCGGCAACGCGCAAATCAAAGCGATGCGCCAGGTGGCCGGCAGCTTGCGTTTGGATATGGCGCAATACCGCGAACTGGCGGCGTTCGCGCAGTTTGGAGCCGACCAGTTGGACAAGGTGACCCAGGCGCAGTTGGCGCGCGGCCAACGGCTGACGGAAATTCTCAAGCAGGATCAATACGTGCCGCTGCCGGTAGAGCAACAGGTGCTGATTCTCTATGTTGCGACAAGCGGGACGCTCGACAATATCCCGGTGCCGGAAGTGCGGCGATTCGAGCGAGAATTTCTGCAATTTGCGCAAACGAACTACGCTGCCGTGCTGAAAGAGATCGCCACGAAGAAGGCGCTCGATGATGGCATCAAGGCCACCATCAAGACGGCGATCGACGGTTTCAAGGACCGTTTTATGGCGACACTGACCGCTACCGCTACCGCGAAGTAGGAGCCGAGTTTAGACCGAACCTATGCCCACACTTCTCGATTTCCGGCGACGCATCCGCTCGGTGAAGAACACCCAGCAGATCACCCGCGCGATGAAGTTCGTCGCGGCGGCCCGGTTGCGTCGCGCCCAAGAAGCGGCGCTGGCGGCCCGGCCCTACGCGAGAGAACTAGTGCGCGTGCTGCGTTCCACGATGGCGCGGATCGAATCGCCGCAGCATCCGCTGCTGGCGCAACGCGACGAACAGCGCATCCTGGTTCTGTTCCTCTCCGGGGAGCGCGGACTGGCAGGAGCGTTCAATACCAACATCCTGAAGAAAGGCGCGGAGTTCTATCGCTCGAAGGCCGGCAAGCAGATTTCCGTGATCCCCATCGGCAAAAAAGGTCGCGACACTCTGCGTCGCGCGGGATTCACGTTTGCCGGCGAATACGTCAACGTGCTTTCCCGCGTGGATTTCGGGATTGCGCGCGAAATTTCGAACCTCGTTACCGAGCTTTACACCGAAGAAAAAGTGGACGCGGTTTACACGATTTTCAGTGAGTTTAAGAACGTCATCTCGGCGGAACTTACGGTGGAGAAGTTGCTGCCCGTGGAAAAGATTACGGCCAGCGAAGAGACGCAGGTGGAAGCGGAAACTTCGCTGATCGAGTATATCTACGAGCAGCCGGAGACGGAGATTCTCAAGCGGTTGCTCCCACGCTATGTGGAGACGCAGATCCTGCGCAGCATGCTGGAATCCTGCGCGGCGGAACATGCCGCGCGCATGACCGCCATGGAAGCGGCCACCAAGAACGCGGGTGAAGTAATCGATGGGCTGACACTGCACATGAATAAGGTCCGTCAGGCGGCGATTACGAAAGAGATCATTGAGATTGTCAGCGGCGCAGCGAGTACTGCGTAGTGACTGGTGATTAGTGACTGGTGACTGGTGAAAATCAAGAGTTATGTCGAATTGCTGGTCTGGCAGAAGGCCCACGAGCTGACGCTCGAAATTTTTCGGATTACCGAGAAATATCCGAGAAGCGACATGTTTGGTATCGTCTCGCAGGTTCGGCGGTCTTCCAGCGCAGTTGCAGCTAATATTGCGGAAGGGTTTGGACGAGGCACAACGAAGGAGTTTTTGCGATCTTTGCAGATTTCCCGCGGTGAGTTGGAGGAAACGAGGTATTTCCTTCACCTGAGTAAGGATTTAGGAAGAATCAAGGAAGACGAATTCGGACGCTTAAATGGTATTTGTGATTCGGCGGGACGATTGTTGAATGCGCTTGGTACGTCTTTGCGGCGGCGTATGAGTCTTTCGGACCAGTCACCAGTCACTAGTCACCAGTCACGAAGCACTTTGCGACATTAGAGGAGTCAGACATGGCAGAGCAACACTTCGGACGAGTCATTCAGGTCATCGGACCGGTGCTCGACGTACAGTTTGAAGAGGGGCATTTGCCGGAGATCTACAACGCCGTGCAGATCACCAGCGAGGGCTTCAATGTCCCCGAACCGCTGGACGTGACCGCGGAAGTGCAGCAGCACCTGGGCGAAGGGCGCGTACGCGCGGTCGCCATGGAACCGACTGAAGGCATGGTGCGCGGCATGAAGGCCGTTGACCTCGGCGAGCCGATCTCGGTGCCCGTGGGCCGCGCGACGCTGGGCCGCGTGATGAACGTGCTGGGCAAGCCCGTGGACCAGATGGGGCCCATCAAGACGGAAACCAGATATTCAATTCACCGGCCATCGCCGGCTCTGGATCAGCAATCCACCACTTTGGAAATGTTCGAAACAGGCATCAAAGTCGTGGATTTGATCCAGCCCTTCCTGAAGGGCGGAAAGATCGGACTGTTCGGTGGCGCGGGCGTCGGCAAGACGGTCTTGATTCAGGAATTGATTCACAACGTCGCGATGCAGCACGGTGGCGTTTCCGTGTTCGCCGGCGTGGGCGAGCGTACGCGCGAAGGCAACGACCTCTGGCTGGAATTCCAGGAATCGGGCGTGGTGGTGCCGGGCAACTCGGAAAAGTCGCGCGCGGCTTTGATCTACGGCCAGATGACGGAACCTCCCGGAGCGCGCCTCCGCGTAGGCCTCACCGGCGTGACGGTTGCGGAATACTTCCGCGACCAGGAGCACCTCGACGTACTGCTCTTCATTGACAACATTTTCCGCTTCGTGCAAGCCGGTTCGGAAGTCTCGGCGCTGCTAGGCCGCATGCCGTCCGCCGTAGGTTATCAGCCGAACCTGAATACGGAAATTGGCGAACTCCAGGAGCGCATCACTTCCACCAAGAGCGGTTCGATCACCTCGGTGCAAGCGATTTACGTGCCTGCCGACGACTACACGGACCCCGCCCCGGCTGCAACCTTCACGCACCTGGACGCGACTACCAACCTCAGCCGGCAGATCGTTGAACGCGGCATTTATCCCGCTGTTGATCCGCTGGCCAGCTTCTCGCGCATTCTCGATCCGCGCATCGTCGGGCAGGAGCACTACACTGTGGCCCGCGCCGTGAAGTCGGTTCTGCAGCGCTACAAGGACCTGCAGGACATCATCGCCATCCTGGGCATCGAAGAACTGTCCGACGAAGACAAGCGCACCGTGGCGCGCGCGCGGCGCATCGAGAAGTTCCTTTCGCAGCCGATGTACGTCGCCGCGCAGTTCACCGGCCTGGAAGGCAAGTACGTCAAGATCGAAGACACGGTCCGCAGCTTCAAGGAGATCGTCGAGGGCAAGTACGACGACATTCCGGAGCAGGCGTTCTACATGGTTGGCACGATTGATGAAGTGCTGGCCAAGGCCGAAAAGATGAAGGCGGGCGTCTAAGAGAATTCATGCTGCCTGATGCCATCCAACTTGTTGTGGTCACGCCGGAGCGGCAACTCCTCCGCGAGACGGTCGTGGAAGTGGAGATTCCCGGTCAGAAAGGGCAGTTGGGAGTTCTGCCAGGCCACGCACCGTTGATGACTGAGCTGGGTATTGGCGCGTTGTCTTACAAGAAGTCAGCGACCGGTGAACCCGTGGTCATTGCGGTGATTCAGGGATTTGCGGAAGTACTGCCCGATCGCGTGACGGTGCTTGCGGAAACAGCCGAACGTGCCGAAGAAATTGATCTGGCACGCGCGGAAGCCGCCAAGGCACGCGCGGAACAGCGTCTCGCCTCGAACGACTCCAATATCGATTGGGACCGCGCGGTTGTCGCACTGGATCGCGCCCTCATCCGCATCCTGGTTGCGCGCAAGCATCAGGGCATTTCTCTTGAAACCCGATAGCTGCCGCCTCAATACCGTGTTACAACAGGCCGTGACGGAAATAAACCTTTCAACATCCAATGTGCCGGTGAACTTATGGAAGCGGTGACCATTTACGGAGCCGGCTGGTGCCCGGACTGCTGGCGCACGAAGAAATTTCTCAAAGAGCGCGGCGTCGAATTTCATGAAATTAATATAGAAGAGGACGACGAAGCCGAAGAGCTGGTTCTTCGTGTAAACCAGGGCAAGCGCAGAATCCCCACTCTGAAGATCGGCGAGCGTTACATCGCCTGCAGTCCGTTCAACGCGCAAAAACTCGCCGACGAACTGCAGATTCCGCTGAATTCGTAAATCAGGGATTGGATTTGGGCTCCAGCCTCTGCAGGTAAAGCCCAGGCTTTACCTGCAACGTTTTCACATGTGTCGGCTCGGAAGGCGCCGCTGCGGGCGGCTCCAGGAAGAACGCCTTGATTTTCGAAGCCAGGGCCGGTTCTAGATATTTCCATTCCTCGTCAATACAGAACTTCTCCACTTCGTTCAGACGCCAGGTCAGCGGCGGATGGTAGCAGTCCTGACCATGAGCGCCGCTTTCTTTGTGAGCTTCTGGATCGTATCGCGCGGTTAAAGCAGCGGCGTCGTAGCCGCGCAATTGCAGGATCTGAATTAAGTTTGCGCTGTCAACGAGGTCGTGAACCACTTGCCCCTCGGAACGGACTTTCAGGATCGCGGTGGCTGGCGCGATGAGCTGGTAAGGCCAGCGGTGGGCCTGGTCAGCCGGGCCATTCCATTGCGAGTCCGCAAATCCAGAAATGCTCAGGATGAGGATCTTCTGCCTGGGCTGTTGTTGCGCGGGCGAAGCGTTTTTCGCAGGCAATTCTGGAATTGCGGCCTTTAGCCAGCTGGTCAGTGTGAAAAGACCAGAGTTGTCGAAATACCCGCCGTCCACCAGGTGCTCGCCGCCAGCGAGAACATCTGGTTGATCGGGCGGGGGCAAGGGTTCGTTCGGGCTGCGGATAGGCCTGGCAGCGGGCGAGACGTATGGGAATGCGGCAGACATGCGCGCTGCCGACTCAAGGTAAACATCACGCCCGGAATACATAACGTGAAAACCGTGTGGCGAATGGTTGCGATCTTCGGGGAGAGGCTCCGGGAAATCGGAATTTGAAAAGACCATCGGATCTCCCGTGCGCACTTCTGTTGAATTGAGCAGGATTATAGGCCATTTCGCTTGTAAAGATCGTTCCGCCAGCGGCCGGTTCATCGGCGAAAACTGGGCGTTTTTGCGAAGCGCGCGCTCAAGTGCCCAGCCGCGTCCCGCCCCCGGCCAGAGTAGCGCGTCAATGGGCAGAATAGCGCGTCGCAAATCGGGGTGAGCAAGGCCCCAAGCCACGGCTTCCAGGCTGGACTCTCGGGCCGCCATCGCCCCCGCCATGTCGCGCGAATCTTGGGACTCCAGGCAGCGCAGGTAAAACATCGTGCCTACGGATCCTCCAGAAACCCCGCTGATGGCCAGCACCTTGTCGCTGAATTGCAGATCATCTTCGCCGCGAAGCCCGCACAGCACTTGGCTGGTCCAAGCCGCCGCCTGGATTCCTCCGCCTGCCGCCGCGACGACGATGATGGGTCCCTTCTTGTTACCCAGCAGCGTTTGAGGTGATTCCAGGCTCGTCTGCGCGGGCCTTGGATACGTAAAGAACCCGTGGTCCGAAGGTCCCAGGCGCGACGTGACGAGCAAAATGAGCGCCAGGGGAATAAACACAGGTGTGCGGAAGCGGTCAAAGAAAAAGCTGAAGCCTGAAAGCACCCAGCACCCGATTAACAGCAAAAGGATCACCTGAAGCAGGACGGCGTCATACCAGGCGGGACTTGGTGGAAAGGGATTGTCGCTTGCCAGGCGATGATACATGCCCCAGCCGGCCAGCAGATAAATTCCCAAGCAGAATAACGAGAAGAAGGCGGCAAACCGGTGACCCGGGTAAATTTTTTGGGGTTCACCATTGCTATCGAACTGTCCGTAGCCCGGTCCGAGCAGACGCACCAAGAAGCGATCGAAGACCCTGCTTAGAGAAAGAACTCGTTCGAGAAACGAATTTTCGAGCGGGTTCTTATCGCTCAGAATCCGGAGTTTGGGTTGCAACCAAGTCTGCCCGCGAAGAAGGTAGAGCAAGGGAAAGGCGAATACTTCGGTTTCCGGGCGGCTTCGCGGATCGGATATCAGCAGGTCGAGGAAAAACACCAGGACAATGAGCAAGACTCCCAGGCCCAAGCCAATCGCCGCTTGCATCCAAAATGCCGAGATCAATCCGGTTTGTACACGACGCCCGGCAACCATGATTTGCTGCACGCGCGACAAGAAATGCAAATAAAGCAACATGCCACCCACATACAAGAGCCCCACGACGAAGCCCGCCTTTGGCAAGCGTGTTTCCAAAGCGAATGCCTGATTATCTGCCGGAGCGGGAGCGCGCCTTCCGTCGACCCGTTCGCTTCCGTAAAGGAGCACCAAAAAACTGCAGGTTACCGCCGCCGAGAAAACCAGGAATGCTCCAAGAGACACAGCCCAGATTTGATTCGTAGCCAGATCGGCTAACCCATGCAGCATGGAACTCCCGAGAATTGCCGGGAACACGAGTCCGAGCAGCAGCAAAATCGCCAGCGGCACTCGCATCAAATAGAGATGCAGGAAGAAGGTTCTTGGCACGGGGACCTCCGGCTTCTAGGGGAAGTACGTGGCGCTAAGAGTAACTAAGAACTGAGTTACGGGGAAGGAGTTTTTCCGGCGAAGACGACCGGACGAAAGGCCGTCAGGTGGTGAAGCCGCGAGTCCAAACTTTGGTGACCTGCAGCGATTCGTCGAGCAGTAAAATGTCTGCGTCGGCGCCGCAACGCAAGGAGCCCTTTTTGAACTCAAGGCCGAGCATCGTGGCTGGATTCATGGTGAGCATGCGAAGAGCGTCGGCGAGCGGCGTGCCAAGATTCACGATATTGCGCAGCGCTCGATCGAGCGTGAGGGTGCTGCCGGCCAGTTTTCCTTCGGCGTTGCGGCAGACTCCGCCGCTTACCGTGACTTCGAACGTTCCCAGCACGTATTTCCCATCCGGCATGCCAGTGGCGGAGATTCCGTCGCTCACCAGGATCACACAACCGGCACCCTTGGCCTGCAGGAGCAGGCGCATGGCGGTCTCGTCCACGTGGACGCCGTCGGCGATCAGCTCGGCAGTCACCCCCGGAGTGGTGAGCACCGCCCCGATGACACCAGAATCACGATGAGAGAACGGACGCATGGCGTTGTAAACGTGCACGGCGTGATGCGCACCGCGGGCGATGGCCGCGCGAGCTTGTTCGTAGGTGGCGTCAGTGTGCCCCATAGCCACCACCATTCCCGCCTTTCGCGCGGCATCAATGCAGGGCATCGCTCCGAGTAGCTCTGGAGCGATGGTAAGAATTTGCGCGCGCCCTTTGGCGGCGGCGATGAATTGCGCCAGCAGATCGGCGGAAGGAAGGCGGAGAAATTCGGGCGGATGCACGCCGCGCCGCAGGGGGCTGATGAACGGTCCCTCAAAATGAACGCCCAACACCTCGGCGCGCACATCACCCGTGGCGTGCTGCTGGGCGAAATAGCGGGCGACGCCTTCGGCGCTGCGGCAGATCGCTTCGGGAGCCGCGGTCACGGTGGTGGCGACGAAAGAAGTTGTCCCGTGCGTAGCGATGGTGCTGGCCAAGGCTCTCAGCGCTTCGTCGGTGGCTTCCATGACGTCATGGCCGCCTGCGCCATGAATGTGGACGTCCAGGAACCCCGGCACGGCGATTTTATCCGTGGCCATTACCTCGGTGGCGCCCGCGGGCAGCGATACACCGCTGCGCGGGCCGACCGATTCAATTGCGCCGTCACGAATCAGAATGGCGGCATCGGGAATTTCCGTAAGGGGAGTGAACGCGCGGCCAGCATGAACCAGTGTGGTAGGCATGACGAAGTTTTATCGTAGCGGAAATTGCGCTTGGCACAAAAACAAAACGGGCAGGAAGTGCGTTCCTGCCCGTCAGATACCTAGAAATCCTTACTTGGCCATCTCGATGCTCGTGAGTTTCAGCGCGTTGCCGTCAACCGTGCCCTTGACCACCACGTGATGTCCGGCGTGGGCCGCGACTTTATCCTGCGCATCAATCGTGTAAACCTTCTTGTCGGCGTCATTCACAAACACGTATTTTGCGCCGTGTTCCTTTACGCACTTGCTGGTGCACTCGGCGCCGGCTTCCCCGGCGTTCTTGGCGCCGCACATGTCGTCGGAAATGTAACCGGTCCAACTGCCGTCAGCGGCGGAAAGGACACTGGCGGCCAACAGTGCCGCGGAGGTCAAAAAGAAAAAGCGTGTTTTCATGGAAAATTCCCCCAATAAAGATCCGTCTGGCACGTGGCGCAGACTTCATCAGGCTCGCATAACGCTGAGGCTGTGTCCAGTCGAAGGAAACGCTTCGGCGTTCGGTATACAATTGCAAGAACAAAGAATAAACGGAGCCGGGAAGTGACAGAAGACAAGAAACCATCTTATGGTGAGGGCCCGTGCGCCGCCATCTAAGCGGATGCTGGTTCCCTCTGCTCGCGGTTTTCCTCGTAGTTTCCGACGCCTGCGCCCAGGGAATTGCACAAGGACCTCCTCCGCCCTCTTCGGCGAAGTCGATCAAATGCAAGAATCGGACGGTGCCCCGATTTGAAGACGTCACCGAAAAGGCCGGCATCCGTTTTTCGCACACTTCGGCGCCGGAGAGCCGCTACATTGTTGAATCCATGAGCGGCGGTGTGCTGCTGCTCGACTATGACCGGGATGGGTGGCTGGACATTTACTTCACGAACGCGCCGACCGTGGATATGGCGCTGCAAGGGCAATCCGCGCGTGGAGCCCTTTACCACAACAATCACGACGGCACCTTTACCGACGTCACCGACAAGGCGGGCATCGGCAAGCCGTGCTTTGCCATGGGCGGCGCGGTGGGCGATTACGACAACGACGGCTGGCCGGACATTTATGTTACCTGCTATGGCGGCAACGTGCTTTACCACAACAATGGAGACGGCACGTTTACCGACGTGACCGCGAAAGCAGGCGTGCGCGACGGCCGCTTTTCGACCGGCGCGGCGTTTGGGGATTACGACGGCGACGGAAATCTAGACTTGATGGTCAGCAACTACGTGGATCTCGACATCCACAATCTGCCGGCGTTTGGCAGCACCGTCACCTGCAAATACATGGGAATTGACGTGCAGTGCGGCCCGCGCGGATTGAAGGGCTCCGGTGATTCACTGTTTCACAACAATGGAGACGGCACATTCGCCGACGTTTCGAAAAAGGCCGGCGTGGACGATCCCAATGGCTACTATGGGCTGGGTTTGGTTTGGGCGGACTTCAACAACACCGGCCGGCCGGACCTTTACATCGCGAACGATTCCACGCCCGGCTTCCTTTATCGCAACGAAGGCAATGGAAAGTTCGTGGATATCGGCCTGGAATCGGGAACCGCACTGGGAGAAGACGGCCACGAGCAGGCCGGCATGGGTGTAGCCGTCGGCGACTATCTGCACACGGGACGCCCTTCTCTCGCGGTAACAAACTTCGCGCTCGATAACACGCCGCTCTATCGGAACGATGGAAAGTGGGATTTCCAGGATGTCTCCTATCCGTCTGGTATTGGGTTGCCTTCGGTGCCCTACGTGAAATGGGGCATCGCATTCGTGGATCTGGACAACGATGGCTGGCTCGATCTGGTCACCGTCAATGGACACGTTTACCCGCAGGTGGATGCATTACAGACCGGGGCGCGCTACCGGGAACCGAAGCTGGTGCAGTACAACCAGGGCGATGGCACATTCTGCGACGCGAGCGAGCAGTCCGGACCACCCATCACCGAACCGCGTGTTTCGCGAGGACTTGCCGTCGGCGATCTCTTCAACAACGGAAACATGGATCTGGTCGTGGAGGACTTGCAGGGCAGCCCGATGGTGCTCCGCAACCCGGGTATTGCAGGACGCCACTGGGTCAGTTTTGAATTGGCGGGTACGAAGAGCAATCGCTTGGCGATCGGCGCGCGGTTGAAGCTGGTGGCCGGCGGAATGAGCCAAACCGACGAAATTCACAGCGGCGGCAGCTATCTTTCGCAAAGTGACCTGCGGGTGCACTTTGGCTTGGGCAGTGCGACAAAGGTGGACAGTCTGGAAATTCACTGGCCGTCGGGCGCTGTGGAGACGTTGAAAAATTTCGACGCGGACAAGTTTTACAGCGTTCTCGAGGGGCAGGGAATTGTACCCGGCGAAAAGATCCGCCCAACGGGGCCAACGAAGAAACCCTAAGACCACGAGCACGATCGCTCAAAACGCGAAATCAAGGAACAATTGGCAGGATGAGACCCGAGGCGTGCTCCTTGTCGTGATAAATCGTATTGGTGGCCGTCGTCATTTGCGTGCCTGTGGCTGCATCTTCTCCGGTATTCAAGTTGCGTGCAAAGCGCGGGAAATTGCTGCTGGAAACTTCCAGGCGCAAGCGATGGCCGGGCAGAAAAACGTTGCTGGTCGCCCAAAGATCCACCGTCAGGTGATAAATCTCGCCGGGCTTCGCGAGTTCCGCTTTCTCCCGCGAATCGCGATACCGCACCCGAAGAATGCCTTCCGTGAGATTCTGCGCGAATCCATCGGGCCAGACGTCGACCAGCTTTGCCGTGAAATCGGTATCTTTCGCCGAGGTGCTGGCGAAGAGATCCAGTGAGACCGGTCCGGTAACTTCCGTCTCCTTTGTGAAAACGGGCGTGGTATAAACCAGAACGTCTTTTCGCTGTTCCACCGGGCGCTGATCGCGCGGGCCGGGCGCCAGGTGCGCGGAGTCACAGCAGAGCGGGCCGCCGATTGTCGGCACGGGGCTTGCGGGATCATAAAGGTAGGAATCCTTTGATTCAGCGACGGGGCTTTCCAGGCTCAAGTAACCATCCCCGGCGGCGCTATTCGCCTTCCCCGCTGAGTGCAGAAAATACTTTGTTGTCTTCGCCCGGGCCAGCGGCCAGTCGTCCTCGTCGCGCCACACATTCTTCCCCATCACGAAGATGCGCACCGGCTTATTCCCGGCGAATTCGTTTTGCGCACCCTTGAACAAAAAGTCGTACCAGCGGATTTGTATTTCGTCGAAGTCATGCGGGGCTTCGGCGCCGAAATCGACTTCGCCGATTTTCCGCTGATTGGCGCCGCCGGCGTGGCCGCCGATTTCCACCAGCAGGTGCTGGCCCTTGCGCGCGGCGTCGCTGCCAGCTTGCGTCTTCAAGAGAACATAGTTGCGGAGAGAGCCGCCAAGAAAAATGTCGTACCATGCGCCGACGTGAAGAATTGGCACCTGGATGCGGGAATAAAACTCCTCGATGGAGACCGATTTCCAGTAATCGTCATAGGCGGGATGCGCCAGCCAGTCGCGGTAATAGGGTGCGAGACTCGCCGGATCTGGCTGCGGCAAGAGCGGATAGTTCGTCAGCGGCAGCGTGTTTTCCCAGATCGTCGGATTGGTTTCCTTCACCACGTATCTTGTCAGTGTGTTTTGTGACAGACCGCTGGCCCACGACTGGTCGAACCACTGCTCGAAAACTCCACCCTGGTACGTCCAGTTTTCGTGATAATTCGATGCGGTGACATGAGGCGCTATGCCCGCCAGGTGCGGTGGGCTGGCAATTGCGGCCAGCATCTGCGTGGCGCCGACGTACGAACCGCCAAACATGCCCACCTTGCCGTTCGATTGTGGCAGGGCGGCGGCCCACTCCACCGTGTCATAGCCGTCTTCGGATTCGTGCCGGAAGGGATACCACTCACCTTCGGAAGTGTAACGGCCGCGCACATCCTGCACGACCACAACGTAGTTTCGCGCCGCCGCTTTCATCGCGAAACTCCGCGCATTTGTTTTGTCGTACGGGGTGCGCTGCAGCAAAACCGGATATTTGCCGTCGGCTTTCGGGCGATAGATATCGGCTTTCAAAGTGACGCCGTCCCGCATTTTCACGGTGACGTCATGCTCGACGATGACATCGGCTGACTGTGCAGCGGCGTTGAGCGGCAGGAAATCAAGAGCGGCAAGGAGAGAAAAAGCTAAAGCCAGAGCAGAAAAGAAGACGCGGGTAGTCCGCACGGGTGCACCCCCAGGCGCTGCATGCTATGTGCATCCTACCCTGGCGTCAACCGCCAAGTGTGACGCCTGTATCCGCAGTTGCGATACAATGCCAGCGCGCCCAGCATTACGCCATGACCTTCAGGGAAAAGGAAATTCAAAATGAAAAAAGCGGGAATCTTGGGGCTTTGTTGCTTGTTTGCCTTCGTGTTAGGGATTCTGATTCATGGCGGGACGGTGCGCGCTGCGGGCTCCGGCTACAAAGTTACAGGAACAATTCCCGTTGCCGGCGAGGGCGGATGGGATTACCTGATTGTGGATGATGCCGCGCGGCGGATCTATCTTTCACATTCAACCCACGTGGTCGTTTTCGACGTGGATTCGCATGCGGTGGTCGGCGACATTCCCGATACGCAAGGAGTGCACGGCATTGCGCTGGCGCCGGATCTTGGGCGCGGCTTCGTCAGCAACGGCCGCGGCAACAATGTCACCATTTTTGATCTGAAAACGCTGAAGACCCTGGGAATGGTTCCGGCAGGCACGAATCCCGACGCGATTTTGTATGACTCATCCACGAAGCGCGTGTTTGCGTTCAATGGCCGAAGTAAAGATGCGACGGTGATCGATGGAGCTTCTGGCAGAGTTCTTGCCACCTTTCCGGTCGGCGGGAAACCCGAATTTGCCGCCGCGGACGGCAAGGGCAGCGTCTACGTGAACGTGGAAGACACCAGCGAGATTCTGCACATTGATGCCCAGAAGATGAGCGTTCTTCACCGCTGGCCGCTGGCGCCGTGCAAGGAACCCTCCGGCCTGGCAATCGACGCGGCCAATCGCCGGCTCTTCGCCGTCTGCGACAACGGAATGATGGCAGTGGTGAACGCCGACACAGGAAAGGTCGTGGCCACTCCAAAAATCGGCGAAGGACCCGACGCGGCGGCCTTTGATCCCGGTGCGAAATGTGCCTTTTCCTCGAACGGAGAGAGCGGCACCCTCACGGTGATTCACCAGGATTCCCCCGACGCGTACAGCGTGGTGGATAATGTGTCCACAAAAGTGAGCGCGCGTACCATGGCACTGGATCGCAAGACGGGAACCTTGTATCTCCCATCTGCGGAAATGATTCCACCGGGTCCGGGTCAAAAGTGGCCAAGTCCGAAGCCCGGCACGTTGAATCTGCTGATTGTGGCGAAATAACGGACCCGCCAGGCGAGGAACAGGACGATGAACGAAAACCTCGAGGCCCCGGTCGAGAACCAGGAGCAGGTATCAGCTCAAACTGCTTCCCGCTTCCAGTGGGTGGGGTGGTCCAGCCTGTTCTTTGCTATCGTGCAGAGCGTCTGTACTGCCTTTGTGGCGCTCAGCGGCTTGCGTTTGTTGCTGGGAGCGGCAGCCTTCACCGCGGCCATCGGCGCAATGCAAGTAGTGGACAAAATTCACGCCGATGCGATCCGCGTGCCAATGGTCATGTTCGCGCTGATCGGTGCGGTTTTTAATCTGGTGGCGTTGTGGCAGGTGAGGCGTTTGCGTGGGCGGGCTGCTTCGGCGTGGCGGCAAAAAACCGTGTCCCGCAGCAAGTTCGCTTCCGAAGGGTTCCAGCTGGGCTTGTCACTATTGACGCTCGTGCTTCTGGCCGTCGAATCGTATTACCACATCCTGAACAAGGGCCATCTCTAAGCCCGGGATATTTCCACGTTATTTCAGCTTCTCCGGCAGCGTTTCTTCATCGCGCAAAACCCTTTCCAGCCGTTTGTGAAGCCGTTCGCTGTAGCCCACGGGCAATTCATAGGTGCGGTCGTCCGCCGTCAGCACCAGGATGTTTCGCGTGGAGTCCAGAATCGCCGAACACACTTCGCAGTTTTCCAGATGATTCTCAATATTCTTGAGCAGTTCGGCATCCAGCTGGTGGTCCAGGTATTCCGAGATGTGCTCCCAGACGTGTTTGCACTCCAGCTTCATGAAAACATCCTCCCGAAGAAACCTTTTCTCGCAGGCGCTGCCGTCTTCAGGTAGGGTGCCAGAAGTTTCTGAAGCATCATGCGCGCCCGGTGCAGCCTCACTTTGACCAACGTGACATTGATCCCCAGTGCCGCAGCGGTCTCTTCCTGGTTGAGTTCCTCGAGGTCCCGCAACACCAGAACCTCGCGGTAAATGGGTGGCAACTGTGCCACCGCCTCCCGCAACTTCTGTGCCATTTCCTTCTTTTCCAGAGCTTCCGAAGGAATCTCGCGCCAGTCGGTCAGAAATGCGGGCGTGAAATCCCCCTCATGTTCTTCTTTCTCTTCATCCAACGATTCCTGGGCGGCCACCTTGATCCGGCGAAGGCGCTGCCGCGCCTCGTTCATGGCGATGGTCACCAGCCAGGTGCTGAACTTTGCTTCGCCGCGGAAGCTCTTCAGGTGCCGAAAGGCGTTAATCATCACTTCCTGGGCCGCGTCTTCCGCCTCCGCGTCGTTTCGCAGCATGGTAAAGGCCGTCACATAAACCAGCTTCTCGTAAGGTCGAACCAACTGGTGGAAAAGGTCGACCTCGCCCGCCAGAATCCGGGCGATTAACTCCTTTTCTTGCTCGACCGTCGTCGCCATGGCCCTCCAAAGGCCCCCTGGTCTTCCCCAACTTCGAGTGTCCCCACGCCGGAAGGTTACAGGACTTGCGCCCCTTTCCGTTGAAATTTTTGATGTTAGGTCCTCGTATATACCGCCAAGAACCGATGCCCTGATTTCCCTTCGCTTTTGGGAGGTATCCAAGAAAACCTGAAACCTTTGACAGCACGTCCACTCCAAAAGCTATCGATGAGATTCCAGCCAAGTCTAATGGGAGAGAGAGCTATGAACGCTATGAAAAAGATCGTTGTACTCATGCTTCTACTTTGGGGGTTTCCGGCACTGCCGCAATCCACAAAAACCTTATTGAATCTGGACAAGAACGGGGTTGCCATCCAGGGCTACGACCCGGTTGCGTTCTTCACCCAAAGCAAGCCCGTGCTGGGTAATCCCCAATTCCAGAGCAGCTACAAGGGAGCCACTTACTATTTCGTTTCCGCCGAAGACAAGAAGGCTTTTGACGCCGCACCTGCCAAGTACGAACCGCAGTTTGGCGGCTTTTGCGCCTATGGCGTAGCCAACGGCAAAACTGTCCCCATCAAGGTTGAGGCATTCCAGATCGTCAATGGAAGGCTTCTGCTCCAATACGACCTCGATGTCCGGGACAAGTTCAATAAAGACCAGGCCGGCAACCTGCAAAAGGCCGATCAGAACTGGCCTGGGCTGCTCGAGAAAAAGGGCCATTAATTCTTCAACCTAGGATCGAGATGAATGCTATGGTGCAAATAAAGGGTAAGAATATGTCACTGAATGTTTTGAGCTGGATTTTGCGGATTGCGGCAGCTGCCATTCTGCTGCAGACCCTTTTCTTCAAGTTTACCGCCGCGCCGGAGTCCGTTTACATTTTCACAAAGGTGGGCGCTGAGCCCTGGGGGCGCCTTGGTTCGGGAGTCGTTGAACTCATCGCTGCCATCTTGCTCCTTTCGCCGCGCTTCACCTGGCTGGGCTCCCTTCTTGCCCTTGGCATGATGGCAGGCGCAATCGCCAGCCACCTGACTATCCTTGGAATTGAAGTGCAGGGCGATAAGGGGCTACTATTCGGCCTGGCGTTGACAGTCTTTCTTGCCGCGGCCATCAACCTTTTTCTGCATCGCGTGGAAATCCCCTTCATCGGACGGAGACTCGCATGAGCATGGCATTGGTGAATATTAATCCAAAGGTCAAACCGGGAGACTTGCAGCCATTACCCGAAACTCCGGAACTTGTCGGCGCGGCCCAGGATGTGCTCCTGCAGGGGCTCGGACTTCTGTTTCAATTGCAAGATTCTAAGTACGCGCATGTGGCAAGGGCCCCATTCAACGCGTCCATTGGCGGCCATTTCCGGCACGTGCTGGAACATTTTCAATGCCTGTTCGAAGGACTGCCGGCTGGGGTCATCAATTACGATGCGCGTCGCCGCAATCCCCGCATCGAAAACGAAGTTACGTTCGCTTCGATTGCGGCCTGTGACGCGCTCCGAGCCATCAAAAAGTGGGATGCGGAAATGCTCGAGCACCGATGTAAAATCGTCAGTAGCGTCGCCTATCATTCGACGACTGCACCGCTTCTCGATTCGAATGTCGGGCGCGAACTGGCGTACTGTATCGCGCATGCCATCCATCATTTTGCGATTATTCGTCTGATTTGCGCGGAATTGGGTGTGGAAGTTCCCCAGGAATTCGGATATGCGCCGTCAACCCTGAAACACCAGTCCAGCCTGAGCGCCGACTAACGAGGCGGGTATGAACTTTCTTGCTTCTCACTTTAGCGGGACTACTGTGGCGGTGATCGCCATCATCCTGGGAGCGTTTCTTTCCGAGGATGCCGCTACGGTGACCGCAGCGACATTTGCCGCTGCCAGCGTGCTGGATGTTCGGCTCTCCTTTTTGAGCGCCTTTGCGGGGCTCTGGGTTGGAGACCTGGGGGTCTATGCGGTCGCCCGCTTGGCAAAAGATAGGGCTGTGGCTCGCGGGTGGATCTCGCGTGCGTCCTTATCCGCGGCGGGGAAACCCTCAGCACATAATGGCGATTGGCCTTTGGCGGTCAGCCGCTTTTTCCCGGGCACCCGGTTGCCTGCGTACGTTTCGGCAGGTCTAAACCGCAAGCCCTTTCTACGCTATGCGGGCATAACCGCACTCACCGCAGCCATTTGGACTTCCATGGTGTTCGTGGCCGTTTTTCTTTTTCCTGGACATGCGCATACCTTAAGCGAGCGACTGGTGAAACTTGGCGTGGCGGGACTCACGATTTTCTCGATATTGTTCCTGTGGCGCTGGACGTCACGGCGCATGCAGGGCAGGTTTGCCTTTATTTGGCAGCGCATCATCCGATGGGAATTCTGGCCGGCGTGGCTCTTTTACACGCCCGTTGCGGGAATTTGTGCCTGGCTTGGCATTCGCTATGGCGGCCTCTCTCTGCCGACGATCGCCAACCTGAATCAAAAGAACGGCGGCATGATCGGCGAGTCGAAAATGGAGATCCTTCAGGAACTCATGAAGACCTCGCCCGAAGCAACATCCCAGGCTTTTCTGATTCCGGCCGGGTTATTGGAGGAACGTCTGGCCAGGATCGAGTCACTCCAGACGGCGCATGGGATTACCTTTCCTTTTGTACTGAAACCCGACACTGCACAGCGCGGCGCAGGCTTTCGCAAGGTTCACTCTCTGCAAGATGTGAAGCAGCATCTTCAGGCCGTCGCGCAGCCCCTGATCCTGCAGGACTATGCCCCAGGACCGAGTGAGGCGGGCGTTTTTTACTACCGTTTTCCCAATGAGGAGTCTGGCCATATCTTTGGAATTACGCGCAAGCGCTTCCCGGCCCTTGCCGGAGATGGTAAACACTCGTTGGCAGAACTTATTGAGCAGGACGACCGCGCGCGATTTCTGAAAAGTGTTTACTTGAAGCGCCTAGGCAATGAGGCCAGGAGAGTCCCAGCAGTGGGGGAACGCGTGCGCCTCGTCGAAGCCGGTAATCATTGCCAGGGCTGCATTTTTGAAGACGGCTGGGATCTCTATTCCGAAGAGCTCCGCTCGGCCATCGATACAATTAGCCGGCGAATCCCGGGTTTCTACGTGGGCCGTTTTGACCTTCGATATACGGATGACGATTCGTTGCGGGCAGGCCGCGGTTTTCAAGTGATCGAGTTAAACGGCGCCGCGTCGGAGGCTACCAACCTTTACGACGCGAAGAACTCATTGTGGACCGCCTATCGCACGCTGTACCTTCAATGGCGCCTGATTTACGCGATCGGCGCGGAAAACCGGAAGCGCGGCGCGGTCCCTCGTCCGACGCTCGCCGTCTGGCGCGATTGGCGTGAGTTCTCTGTCCAGGCGTGCGACTTTCCCATCGCGGACTAGCCTATGTGCACCCTGAGCTTCTTGCCCCGAAAACATGGTTACATCGCTGCGATGAACCGCGACGAGCTACGAAGCCGCCCGGCCGCATTGCCTCCGGCAACGCAGCAAGCTGGCGGCCTCTTCGCCCTCTATCCCAGCGAATCAGGTGGCGGTACCTGGGTCGGCGCCAACTCCGGCGGGATTCTTCTTGCGCTTCTCAACTGGTATGCGATGGAAACCGCAACTCTCGGCAAAAAGAGCAGGTCGCGCGGAGAATTGATCCCATATTTGTTGCAGGAGACGGAGCCCGAGAAGTTGGAACGGTCTCTTCACAACACGGACCTGTCGGGCGTGTATCCCTTCCGGCTCTTTGGTTTCTTTCCCGACGGGCAGCAGATCCGTGAATGGCGCTGGAATTTCCGGAATCTAACCATGGAATCCCATGCCTGGCAGAGGCAACATTGGTTCTCCTCAAGCCGCTCCGACTCCCAAGCTGCGGCTGAGCGAGGGGCGGCCTGCGCGGAAGCTTGGAAGGGTGATCCGACAGACGCTTCAGCCTGGCTCCGTGGGCTGCATGCAAGCCATTTCACCGAACCAGGGCCATTCTCAGTCTGCGTTCATCGCGAAGACGCGGCAACCGTCAGCTATACCGAAGCTGAGTGGAATCGCGGGGAACTCCAAATGGACTACCTGCCCGGGAACCCCTGCCAGGCCTCCCAGCCGCTGGAATTGCAGAGCCTATCGAACTTCGCGGGGCGCCGGTAAATTCATGGCGCACGGAACCCAATTCGCTCAAACGGACTCTTATTGCAAAGAATATTCCGGGAAGGACCTCTATGAAAGATAAAGTGGTATTTATCACCGGGGCGAACGGTGGTCTCGGGTCCTCCGTCACTCGAGCTTTCCTGCAACGTGGCGCCCGCGTGATCGGAAGCTCCCTGCGCATCAACGCGGCCGATTTTCCCGGCTCTAACTTTGAGGCGTTAACCATCGACTTCAACAAACTCGATGAAATTCGTCGCGGCGTTGCCAAGATCATCGAACGCTATGGGCAACTCGACGTGCTGGTACACGTGCTGGGCGGTTTTGCCGGTGGTCCCTCCGTCGCGGAAACCACAGACGATTTGTGGCAGCAAATGCAGAACATCAATCTGACTTCGGCGTTTCACGTTTTTCGCGAGTGCATCCCGCATCTCCGCAAGTCCAAAGCTGGCAGGCTGATAGCCATTGGCAGCCTGACTGCCGCACAGCCCCACGCCAACCTCGGTGCTTATGTCATCTTCAAGTCAGCGCTTGCGACTCTTGTACAAACGGTCGCGCTGGAAAATGCGGACGTTGGCGTCACCGCGAATATCGTCCTGCCGGGGACAATGGACACGCCAGGGAACCGCAAGTCCATGCCTACCGCGAATTTTTCAACGTGGGTCAAGACGGAGCATGTCGCCGAGCTTGTCCTCTCTCTGGCAGCCGATGAGGCCAGACACCTCACGGGTCTCGCAATTCCCATCGAGGCGAGCCATGGCTGAAAACGTTGCCTCCGTCATCGTTTGGGCGATGTACGCCTACGTGCTGATTGGGGCAATTTTCGCCATGCTGTTTGTCACACGCGGCGTGCAGCGAGTGGACGAGCAAGCAAAAGGCGCCGGTTTTGCATTTCGTCTGTTGATTTTTCCTGGCGCAGCGGCTTTCTGGCCATTCCTGATACGCCGCTGGGTTCACGCTAATGGCGAGCCTTCCGAGGAGAGGAATCCGCACCGATGATTCAGCCGCTTCGCCAACTGCATCGGCGTCTCTTCCTCGGGCTGGCAATCCTGTTGCCCGTGTTCTACTGGGCGGGAATTCACGCGCGGCACCGCGCGCCGCTGGGATTTTCACGCACACGCATCGCGCACCCGTCGGTGTCGAATACTCCAGCCGCTGCGAGACTCCTTCCGTGAGCCACAATTACACCGCCATCAGTTGGAACGCGCAGAAGCGTGTTTATGATCTCGTGCTCGTGAGTGGCCTCGTTTTTTATCTTGTTACCTTTCTCCTGCTCAGCGTCTGGCTCCATCCAACCGCGACGGCGGAGACGCTGCTGATTCGCGCCCTCGGCTCCTGCGCGTTCCTTCTGCTGAACGTGGTTTTGTGTATCGGCCCGCTCTGCCGGCTGGATTCGCGATTTCTTCCGCTGCTCTATAACCGGCGTCATCTGGGAGTTTGCACTTTTTTGCTGGGCCTTGCCCACGGCGCTTTTTCACTTTTTCAATTTCACGCACTCGGAGACGCTGACCCGTTCGTCAGCTTGTTGACTGCGAATCACGATTTTGCCAGCCTGGCCGATTTTCCATTCCAGGGCTTGGGTTTTCTTGCCCTGCTCATTCTTTTTCTCATGGCCGCCACGAGCCACGATTTCTGGCTTCGCAATTTGACCCCGCCGGTCTGGAAAACGCTGCACCTGCTGGTCTACGTCGCCTACGCTCTTCTGGTCGCTCATGTCACGCTGGGGTTGCTGCAATCCGAACGCAGCCCCTGGCTGGTTGCGGCTATGGCGGTGAGTCTTGCGCTGGTATTGTTTCTACATCTCGCGGCGGCCCTGAAAGAACGAAGAGTCGATGAGGCGAGCCATCCAACACGCGAGTCCAATTTCATCGTTGCCTGCCAGTTGAACGAAATACCGGAAAAATGCGCCAAGGTGATCTCCGTACAAGGCGAGCGCGTCGCCATTTTCAAATACGACGGAAAGATTTCCGCGCTCTCCAACGTCTGCCGTCACCAGAATGGCCCGCTCGGCGAAGGAAGGATTATCGATGGCTGCGTGACTTGTCCCTGGCACGGTTTTCAATATCAGCCAGAGTCCGGCGCTTCGCCCCCGCCCTTCACGGAGAAAGTCTCTACGTTTCGAACGAAACTCGTGGATGGTGCCGTCTGGCTGGACCCCAAGCCTCTTCCGCCAGGCACGCGCGTCGATCCCTGCTTGATTCAGTCTGCATGAGGATTTGTCATGGATGAGTTCTACATTGGATATCAACCCAGCGCTCCAGCGGGCATTCGGAGGCGGGTCCGTCTTTTCGTTTTGCTCGCCGTTCTCTTAACCGTGGGCGGAGCTGCCTTGTTTGCGATTTCCCAACGGGGATTTGCTAACTCCGCATTCGAGTATGGAAGGCTCTCGCAATTTTCGGGGACACTCACGCTGCGGCCGTTCCCCGTTCTGGTCACCGATCGCTCTGGAGATGCAAACGTTGCTGACTCTACGTTTTTGCTGTGTGCTCCGGGCAAATTCGGCGCGAATTCTCTCCTGTTGGGGCAACAGGCGAAGCATGTCCGAATCACAGGCACCTTAATTCATCGTGCCGAGGGCCAAATGATTGAAGTGCAGCCGGGTTCGCTCTCGAATTTACCGGATACCACAGCTCCTCAAAGCCCTCTCAAAAATCTGGGCCAGGTCACCTTGACCGGGGAAGTCGTGGACACGAAATGCTATTTGGGCGTGATGAATCCCGGCGAAGGCAAGGTCCATCGCGATTGCGCTGCTCGGTGTCTAAGTGGTGGTATCCCGGCCGCGCTGGTTTCCAGCGACCTCGATGGCACAAGCCGCCTGTATCTGCTTCTTGGTGACAGCGGCGAGCCGCTGCCGAAAGCCGATTTTCAGCAAAGCGTAGCTCGCCCGGTTGCCATTACTGGCCAAGTCTTTGAATCGCAAGGCCTCTATTACCTCAGCACCAGCGCAGCAAATATCGAGAACCTCCCCTGAGACCAGCGCGGCAAAGTCACCGGATACCTTTTCGCCGTTTTCCACTCTAATGTGCAGGCGATTTCAGTCGCCAACTTTCGCGTTCTCACGAGGCGGACATGTTGCCAAGTCTAATACGGTCTTCCGGTTACTACGCAATAGCGCTGGGCTTGCTGGGTGGGCTGCTTTTCTTGCATTCCAACCATAAAGTCAGCGCTAAAACATCATCTCCGTCGGATAGCCCGCCTCGCCCGGTTCTTGTGGAACTTTTTACCTCGGAAGGGTGTTCCAGTTGCCCGCCCGCCGATGCGCTGCTAAAACGCCTCAGCGAAACACAGCCTGTCGCAGGCGCTGAAGTGATCGCATTGGAAGAACATGTGGATTACTGGAACCATCTCGGCTGGACGGATCCCTTCTCCACTCACGCCTTCTCTCAAAGGCAGGACGAATATGCCAATTCGTTTGGCACAGATAGTGTTTACACGCCCCAGATGGTTGTTGATGGTCAATTTGAGCTGGTCGGCAGCCGCGGCGACGAAGCTCGCAAAGCCATCCAAAAGGCCGCCGCCGAACCAAAATTGCAAGTGACCTTGTCTGTAAACCCGAAATCCGCGCCCGGCAAGCCCATCCTGGAGATACAACTGAGCAATCCGAACAAGATTATCGTCCCAAACCCGGCAGAACTCTGGTTAGCGGTTACCGAGGCCAACCTGCAATCGGATGTCAAAGCAGGTGAAAACTCAGGCGAAGTATTGAAACACGCAGCGGTGGTACGCAGTCTGCGGAAGGTCGAGACACTTCGCGACGCATCGAGTTACAAAAGCGGACTCGATCTTGCGATTGATCCGAAATGGAAGGCGCAAGATCTTTCCGCCGTAGTTTTTATTGCGGATAAGAACTCGCACAAAATTATTGGATCCGCGATAACGCCCCTGCGTTGGTGATTGCGGTGGTGTTCTGCCTGCCTATTTGATCCGCCATGCTTAGTGGCGGATGGTGAGGACCGGACAAGGTGATTGGCAGGCAAGTTCGTAGGCGACTGCCGATGGCAGCAACCCGTTGCCAGATTTTCCGGAGCGCATTCCGAGGACGATCAGGTCAGACTGTTCTTCGCTGGCCAGGCGCAGAATTTCTTGAGCGGGGTCCCCAAATCTTACGTGAAAGGTGGGCTCGCATTTTCCAGCGCAAACCGCCGGAATGCTCTTCTTCATCCTCTGCACCAGAAACTCTTCCACCATTTTGTGCCCTGCATGGGGTGCTGTGGCCGGATCTTCCACTACATGCAGCACCGTCAGCCGGGCCTGTAATTCCCGCTCCATAGCGTAGGCACAAACCGCCGCGCGCTCGGCATGCGGCTTGAAATTTGTTGCGTAGAGAATCCGCTGAATTTTACCTGTTTGTTTACCGGATTCTCGGTTGGGAGGCGCCACCGTCAGAATCGGACGGTCCGCAACGCGGAAAATCTCTTCCGTCACCGGCCCCAATAACCGCGATTTTCCCGGTGAGCGGTCATGCGTTCCCAGCACGATCAGGTCAATCTCATTGACCTTCGCGAACTCCTGTAATACTGGCCAAACCACACCGGAAAACAGCACCTCTTCCCGAACTTCGCCCTCGCAGCCCGCTTCTTGAACGAGTTTCTTCATTTCCTGGATGGCGAATGCCCGAGCCTGGCGGGCTGCCTCCTCAGAAGAGTCCGGGGACACATAGCGGAAGGCGGCCGTCGGGATCACATGAACTAAAAAGATCTTGGTGTGAAATGCCCGCCCAATGTTAAGCGCACAGTCCAATGCCTCACGCGCCCCGCTGGAAAAGTCGGTGGCGACCAGGATTCTTTGGAGCCGGACATTGGGTTGCCCCATCTCGTCCTTAGCCATTAGCCCTGCGATAGACATAACCCCGTCGGCGAATCACATAGACCCAAATGGTCTTGGTGATGCACATCACATACCAATGTGCTCCATGGCTAACCCTTGTTTTTTGAGCTAGTTGTAGCTCGTGCGAGGAGGAGATTTGGAGATTTGAGCGACTTGACGCACCTGCGGGGCTTTTTCACCCGCCTTGGCTGACAGCTTGTAGGGGCTCTTTTCAGCCCTGATGCCTGGTATTCAGGGTGCCAGTCGGTGGTGATATCATCCTTGAGATGGCCGCCCCGGAATCCAGACCTGTTCAGTCCGAGAGCTTTGTCGAGGAGATGAAACGATATCTCCATCTGGTGCCCGAGGATGAGAGCTGCCTAGTGGAGCTTGGGCCCCGCATGGAAAAGTACCTGCCCGAAATGGCGGAGAAGTTCTATGCCCAGATTCCTCACCATCCTGGAGCGAGCCGGGTTTTTACGGGCGGAGAAACCCAGGTGCAGCGCCTCAAATCCACCCTGCAGGTCTGGGGACGGGGGCTGTTTAATGGCGTTTACGATGAACACTACGCCGAAGACCGCTATCGCATCGGCTTTCGCCATGTGCGCATCAGCCTGGATCAGAAATATGTTATCAGCGCCATGGGCGTCGTCCGCTCATTCTTAATGGAGAAATTATTCGACGAGTTTCCCGCGCGCGAGAAGCGGCTCGCCTACTCCCAGGCTCTTGGCAAGATACTAGATCTCGACCTCAACCTGATGTGTGACTCGTATTTCCGCGCGACCATGACGCACTTGCAAACTCTCAATCAGGAACTGGAATCCGCCAGCGTGCAGCTCGCGGAAGCCAGCGCCATCAAAGACGAATTTCTGGCCCAGGTTTCGCACGATCTGCGCACACCCCTCAACTCCATTCTCAGTTTCACTAAAATGGTTCTGGATGGCCTATGCACTGATCCCGAAGAGGAAAAGGAAGTCCTGCGGGACGTCTTCAGCAGTGGGCAACTCCTGCTGCGCCTGGTGAACGATCTCCTGGATATTTCCGCCATCGAAGCGGGGAAGCTTGCCATCGATGTGGAAGAACTCGATCCGCGCAGCGTTTTGGATTCCACGCTGCCTCTGGTTGCCATTCAGGCGGCGTCGAAAAACATCCGCTTGATCGATGAGACGCTCGACCATCCCTTGCCACAGGTGCGCTGCGATGAAATCCGCTTTCGCCAGGTGCTGCTGAATCTGCTTTCCAATGCCGTGAAGTTCACTGTACAGGGCAGCGTACGTGTCCGGGGCGTGAGCGACGATTCCGATGGGTTCTTGCGTCTCGAAATTGAAGACACTGGTATCGGCGTTCCGATGGAAAAGCGCAACGTCGTGTTTGAGAAATTTGTGCGCCACGATCCGAAGGCACTCCGGGGCGTCACGGGCTCCGGTCTAGGCCTGGCGATTGCCAAACGGCTGGTGGAAATGATGGGCGGGAAGATTGGCCTGGAAACCGGGCCGGGAGGAAAAGGGTCCATAGTGTGGTTCACCCTTCCGTTGGCTGCGGCGTTCCCCGAAAAGGAAGCGGGTCTCCCGTGAATCAGGAATTACTGCCGCTTAAGGGAAAGCGCGTTCTGATCGTCGAAGACAATTCCCTGGTTGCAAAATTTTTCCGGATGGCCCTTGAACGGGCTGGCGGTTGCACTTGTGACGTCTCCGAGGACGTTTCCCATATTCTGAAGCTTGCCGCTTCCGGCGATTTGGATCTGGTGCTGCTCGATGTTTCGCTGACCAATTCCGAATGGCAGGGGCAAGCCATCAATGGCGTGGAACTCTGCCGCCTGATGAAGGAAAAGTCTCCCCGCCGCTTACCTGTATTACTCGCTACCGCGCACGCCATGAGCGGCGACCGCGAGCGCTTCCTGGAAGCATCCGGCGCGGACGGCTATTTAGAAAAGCCCATCTTTGATGCAGCGATTCTGGTGGAAAAAGTCCGCAGCCTGATTCACACGGTGTGACTTGCCGCAGCCGGCTCCAGCTTAGCTGAGCGTCGCTTCCAGGACTTCCCGCAGGAGCTCTTTCTTCTGCTGCGTCAGCTTTGCGCCTTGTGCGGTGAGATAAAAAACGTCAATCGCTTTCTGCCCTTCCGTGTCAATCAAAGCCACATCAATATTGCATCCCTGCCGGGCCAAAGCTGAACCGACCTCATACAACAATCCTGGCCGGTCCTGCGTCATCACTTCCATCAGCGTCGAATGATCGGAGGAGTCGTCGTCAAACTGGATCGAAGTGCGGAATGTAACCTTGGGCGGTCGGGCCACGGCTGCTGCCAGGCGTCCCTTTAACAAAGGTTCCAGCGGTTGCTTACCGTTCACCACATCCGCGATGCTTTGCTGGAAGCGGATGCGTTCGCTGGGATTCAGCTCCAGCGTGCGGTGCAGATCCACAAAATGGAACGTATCCAGCACCACGCCGGCGGAGTTCGCAAACGCGTCCGCCTTCACGATGTTCATGCCCCAGGCCGCCAGTACCCCGGAGATGGCTGCAAACAAGGCGGGGCGATCCCCGGACAGCAGCGTCAATTCGAAGGCGTGCTTCCGCTCTTTCAAATCGGTCTGCACCGGCTGCTCTCCCAGCTTTTGGTATAACGCGAAGTGCAGCGCAATCTCTTCGGGAGAATGCACGGCCAGATAGCGTCGCGGGAATCCTTCAAGGAAACGCTCCATTTCCGCCTTCGAAGCTTGTGCGGACTGCTGGCGAACCTGCTCCAACAACAACGCTTCATCCGAGACGTGCAGGCGGTCGCGATCCACTGTTCGGCTGAAGTGATTGGACGTTGCCACAAACAGTTGCCACAACATCTCGGATTTCCACGGCGTCAGCGCTTCCGGATTTACGGCGTGAATGTCGGCGTAAGTGAGCAGGCAAAGGCGTTGCAGGCGTTCTTGGTTGCTCACCGTAGCGGCAAAGCCGGAGACTGTGGACGGGTCAAAAATGTCGCGGCGCTGCACGGTTGCGGACATGTCCAGATGATGCTCGATCAGGAACTGCACTTCGCTCAGTTCTTCCGGTGTCAGCTTCAGGCGGTCCGCGGCCGTCTCCAGCGCTTGCAGGCTGCCAGCTACGTGGCTCTCCACCGGCATCCCCTTGCCTACGTCATGGAGCAGCAGCGAAAGAATCAGCAGGTCGCGGCGCTCCACCGTCCGCCAAAGCGGCGCGAAGTGCGTGCCCCGCGCATCCGTTGTGGACGCAAGTTCCTGCAGGTGTTCAATGGCGCGCAGCGAGTGTTCGTCCACCGTATACCGATGATAAAAATCACGCACCACCAGGGAATCGATGGTGCGGAATTCCGGCAGCACATCGATGAGGAGTCCCAGCCGGTGCATGGGCCGCAGCGCCAGTGAAGGATAATCTCCATTCAGGATGTTGCTGAGTACCGGCCAAGTGATCCGTGTATTCTTCTGCGGGATTTCCGGGTGCGTCAGGATGTAGGCGATGCCTCGCTCTGCATCACGGCTCAGCGGCACGCCGAGGCGCGACGATTCTCCGAGCAGCCCGTAAACAATCTGTCGGTCCGCCAGTGCTTGCTCGTTGGTCAGTTCCAGCAAGCCTTCCCGAACGGCGTAAGCCTTGCCGCTGGGGGTTTCCGCTGCCTTCGCCGTGCCCGGCATGGCGTTCATCAGCCGTTGCCGCAAAGAAAGCGTAGTCACCGGGCGCTGTTCCATGTAGCGCAACAGTTGCCGGTTCAGTGTGCGCGCATGCCGGAAATAAAGCCGCATCCATTCCGCCGCGTTCCGGCGGAGATTGTCGTCAATGCCTAACGAGCGCTCGGCCGCTTCGGCTTGCAATTCGTAAGTCAGGGTGTTGTCGTTGCGCGCGTTGCTGTAGTGCAGGAAGCAGCGAATACTCCCTAAGAATTCCACCGCATTGCGCGTCAATTCATCTTCATTAAGCGGACTAACGCGCGGGTCCCGGCGATCCCCGGCGAGCCCACGCATCCAAACCGTTGTGTGATAATCACGCAACCCACCCGGAGCCTCCTTCACGTTCGGCTCCAGATGGAAAATGGTGTTTCCATAGCGCGACAACCGTTCGCGCGTCAGGCGCTGAAGCTCGGAGAGCAACAGCGGCCGGGCTGTTTTTTCGGGCCCTGCGAGGACCTTCGCATCCAGCTTTTCGAAAAGCGGCAGGTCGCCCTCCAGAAAGCGCCGGTCCAGCATGGCCAGGTGAAATTCCGCGTTGGCCTCGTCGATATGCTTGCACTCGTCCACCGTGCGGCCCGCGCTGCTCACCCGAAATCCCAAATCCCACAGCGTGCGCGAAAACTCTGAAATCAGCGGCCGAAATTCCTGCTCGGCTTTTTCGCCGCCAAAAAGAAACAGCAGGTCCAGGTCCGAGTAGGGGAAAAGCATCTCCCGCCCGTACCCTCCCAAAGCCAGCAGCGCCATGCCCTGCGCCGGAGTGCCGCGCACCCGCAGCAATTCCCCGAAAACTTTTTTGATCGTGTTATCGGCCAGCTCACACAACTGCCGCAGCGTCTCGCGGGCGCCCGCACCGTTCTCAAATAGTTTGCGTATCCGCTCGCGCTGCGCTTCGACGTGCGGCCCCAGCTCGGTAAGCGGCGTTACCTGGTGTTCTTCCATCTTCTTGCTGTTTGGGCGAAAGCTTGGGACCAGACCTGGACGCGGGGAGGACATCGGGATCCTTACAGTGCGCTTTCGCCGCGTTCCTCGTTGCGGATCCGGATCGCTTCTTCGATCCGGCTCAGAAATATCTTACCGTCTCCGATTTTCCCTGTCTTGGCGCTCTTCAGGATCGTTTCCACGGCGCGGTTCACCAGATTGTCCGGCAGCACCAGTTCCAGCTTGATCTTCGGCAGCAGATCCACCGTGTATTCGCGGCCGCGGTAAACCTCCGTGTGGCCTTTCTGCCGGCCGTGTCCACGGACTTCCGTCACCGTCATTCCATCAATGCCGATTTCCAGCAACGCGTCCTTCACCGATTCGAACCGCGAAGGCTGAATGATCGCTTCAATTTTCATCATACCGGTCTCTGCTCCCGCCTGCTGCTATCGCCAAACGCTTTCCGGATTTCAAGCTTCCAGGTTGTACCCTTCTTCGCCGTGCTGCGTGATGTCCAGGCCTTCGATCTCTTGCTCTTCGCTTACCCGAATGCCCGTGGTTGCATCCACGATCTTCAAAATCACCAGCGTGCCCACGATGGCGAAGCCCCAAGCCAGCCCGATGCCCACCAGTTGGTTGCCCACTTGGCCCCAGTGCCCGTCAAAGCCACCAACGGGCTTGCCGTCGCCGAAAATCGGATTGATCACCGCTTGCGCGCAAATGCCAGTCAACAGCGCGCCGATAGTGCCACCCGCTCCGTGCACGCCAAACGCATCCAGCGAATCATCGTAACCGAAAATCGATTTGAATTTGGTGACCATCCAGAAGCAGAAGACGCCGGCGATGAAGCCGATCAGCAATGCCGGCATAGGAGCCACGAAACCTGCCGCAGGCGTAATTGCCACCAATCCGGCAACCGCTCCGGAAATCGCGCCCAGAGCGCTCGCTCGACCGTTCTTGATCCACTCCGCCAGGCTCCAGCTCAGTGCCGCAGCCGCGGAAGCAAAGTGCGTGGCCACAAACGCGCTGCTCGCCAGGCCGCTGGCCGCCAAGGCGCTTCCGGCGTTAAAACCGAACCAGCCTACCCACAGCAGGCAGGCCCCGACAAAACTCAGCACCAGGCTGTGCGGTGGCATCGCCTGCTTCGGATAGCCGACGCGCTTCCCCATGTATAGTGCGCACACCAGCGCCGAAACTCCCGACGTGATGTGCACCACCGTTCCGCCCGCAAAATCCAGCGTCGGGAATTTCCCACCCAAGGATGCGTTAAGGAAACCGCCTTTGCCCCACACCATGTGTGCCATCGGGGCGTAGACAATCAGGAACCACAGGGTCATAAACAGGATCGTACCGGAAAACTTCATGCGCTCCGCGGTCGCTCCGGTAATCAGCGCCGGGGTGATGATTGCGAACATCAGCTGATACACCATGAAGGTGAGCTGCGGAATCGTCGCCGCGTAATCCGCGTTGGGCGTAACACCCACGCCGTGCAGCATCGCAAACTGGAAGTTGCCAATAATCGGCCCGTTTCCTCCAAAACATAGACTGTAGCCCACCAGCGCCCACAGCACGGTAATCAACGCCATCAGCGCGAAGCTTTGCATCATGATCGCCAGGATATTTTTTCGCCGTACCAGGCCGCCATAGAAAAGCGCGAGTCCGGGACCCGTCATCATCAGCACCAGCGCGGCGCATACCAGCATCCACGCGTTGTCGCCAGCCGATTGCGCGGCGGTCACCCGCTGGTCCAGTTGAGCGAGTTTATCGTTGATCACCTTCGGAACTTCGGGAGTGACAGTGCTTGCGGCTGGAGCGGAGGAGGGAGGTTCCTGGGCGTGCGCGGGAAGGGAACTTAAAATCAACGCCAGTAAACAACAACACAACATGCCCGTGCGCTTCATCAATAAGTTCTCCAAAGCGAAAGGTTTGCGCCCGCCCGCTACGGAATCTGCCTGCTGGATGTTTCGGGGGTAATCCACGAATCGCCCCAATTATATCCATGTGGATGAGCGCGTCAGGCCCTGAAATTTTGCTGGCTAGAATTCAATTTTCGGATGAATGGCCTTGCAGGATCTTCCTTTTTATTTCGCCTGCGTAGTGGTCAGCGTCCCGCGTCGGCCGGGGAATCCGATAGCCGTCGATCACAGCCAGGGTCAGCCTTAAGGAGGTTTCCAGGCTTACTCGGTGCCCTTGCGAGACATAGATGGGACGCACATTCGTCCGGGTGCGCAGCACGGCCCCGATCCTCTCGCCCCCGGAACTTTTATCAATTAAAGGCGTCCAGCTTCCCGCCTTGCCCGACAGTTTGCCATGCGTCCCGATCAAAATGCTTTTGGCGCAGCCTATGGAAGGGCGATCCAGAATCACTCCAAGGTGTGAAGCCAGGCCCAATCGCCGGGGATGCGCATAACCGTGAGCATCGCAAAACAGCAGGTCCGGCATATTTCTCAGTTTGGTCAGGGCTTCGATTAGCGCGGGAATCTCGCGGAAACTCAAAAAACCAGGAACATAAGGAAATGTTAGCGGCAGGACAGCGTATGCGCGCTCCAGTTCCCGCATTTCCGGGAAGCTATACATCACGACGCAACCAATCGCGCGATTCGCCTCCCGCAGGAGGTTCCACCGGCCAACCCGCTTTTTCAGAGCCTGGGATCCCGTCAGCACAAACGACGCATCCAGCCCCGCCACGCTCCGGATCTTGTTAAACGCATCTTCCCCGCGCCAGTGCGTCCGCAACTCTTCCTGAATCTTTCGCGCTTCCGCCGGAGACACCTTCCAAGAGTGGGGGTGCACAACCCCAATGGGCTTGTCCTTCATCCTTATCATCGTATAATGCCATTGCCGCGAACCTGTATTAGCACCGCGGCCACCCAGCACCTCCGCGAATCGCTCGCTAAGGAACACGCAAATGACCCTGCATCCCCCGCTGGAAGTCACCTCGCGCGAAGCCAACGGCATCTACTATGTGGAGGTCCACGGGCGTCTGACAATTGGCGATCCCGCCGAGCATCTCAGCACTGTCATGCAGGATCTGGTGGCCAAAGGCGCCCGCAAGGTCATCATCAACCTCAACGAAATTCCGCAGATTGATAGCTCGGGCATCTCCGCCCTGGTCAAACTCTCCATCTCGCTGGCTCGCCAGGGAGGCGGGCTCCATCTGGTCTGCGGCGAAGGCCGCGTGCGCGACGCTCTCACCGTCACCCGCCTCGTCGAAGCCATCCCCACCTACGAATCCGAATCCGCCGCGCAAGCCGGCTTTTAAAGTAAGACTTTGTGATCTGGACCGACCTTTCGTTCCCCTTCGCGATACTTAACATATGTTAGACTGCGGGCCATGTTCCCCAAACTTCTACTGAATTCGGAAGGCTTCTTCTTGCCCTTCGCTATCGAGCAATGTCTTAAAGTCCGCGGCAAGGGAGTGCGCTTTGCGAAAATTTCGTTGGCTTGAGGCCGGGCTCCTTTTGTGGTTGGCAGGTGGTTTTGCGGGGCGGTGCTTCGCACAGAACGGACAGTCACCACTTTCCATTATGCCGGAACAGCAGAGCGGCATCACGGCTCTCGCGGAGATGATTCAGCAGGAACTGAAGAAGGAAAAATGCGAGGGTTTGCCGTGTCAGGTGCTGGTCTCAAATTTCACCCTTTCAACGGGCGAAACTTGTTCGGCTTGCATCTTGCTTTCTGATTCGCTGGCAAAAGCCCTCGTGCCGTTGCCGCATGCACCCATTGTGGTCGGCCGCGATAGCTTTGCTTCGTTTATGGATAAAGAACGGATCCCTGCCCATTACCTGGATCGCCAGGAGGCGCTAGTCTGGATCACTCGCGAACTCCGGGCGACTAGGCTTGTCTTTGGCACACTTGTTCCGAAAGGGGATTCCCTGCAATTGAAAGCAAGGGTGCTGAAGCACGAAAACTTTGGCAATAGCACTGAAACCAGCAAGGAAATACGCATTGAAATTCCGGTCGGAAATTTGGGCGGGGGATTCGTACCTCGCGAATTTTACCATGCGCTGCCAAAGCGAGACGCCTCTAACTACGACGCCGAAGCCACTGACCCTTCGTCATTCCAGCGGCAGGGGATTACGCCTCCCCGCTGCGGCAATATGCCGAATCCCGAGTACACGGACGGGGCCCGTGCTGTGAAATTGAGTGGAACTCTCATCATAGAGGCCATTGTCACAAAGCAGGGGACACTGGAGGAGGCACGAATCAGCCGTGGCTTGCCCTATGGCCTGAATCAAAATTCCCTGAGAACCTTGAAGAACTGGAAGTGCGAGCCAGCGACGAAGAATGGCATACCGTTAGCAATGGTGGTTCCTATCGAAGTTACGTTCCGATTGGACTATTGAACTAACCGCCTTTTTTGAGTTCGGCGAGGACCATCTTGGCGAGCTCTTTCAGTGTTTCAAACACGCCGGTGCCGTTAATCGCTATGCCCTCAATCACCGGTTCGCCCTTTTTCACCAATTGCTTCTTTAATTCGTCCACGGTCATCGCGTTCGGCAGGTCGCGCTTGTTCAACTGCAGCACATAAGGAATTGTGTCGAAATTCAGGTTGTGTTCCTTCAGGTGCTCTTGCAGGTTTTCCATCGTCTCGAAGTTGGCATCGAGCCGTTCTTCCTGCGAATCTGCCACGAACACCACGCCATCCGCACCCTTCAGAATGAGCTTACGGCTGGCTTCGTAGAACACCTGTCCGGGCACGGTATAGAGATGAAAGCGCGTCTTGAACCCGCGCACCGTTCCCAAATCCAAAGGCAGAAAATCAAAAAAGAGCGTACGGTCCGTCTCCGTCGCCAGGGACACCATCTTCCCCTTCAGATTTTGTCCGGTATGGTCATAGATCCATTGCAGATTTGCGGTTTTTCCGCCCAGACCTGGACCGTAGTACACCAGCTTGCAGTTAATTTCGCGCGCAGGAAAGTTTATGAAAGGCACAAGTCTTCAACCTGAGTTCCAGATGAAACTTATAGCACACGCACCAAGGGCAGGCCAGCACTCCGCCCAGCCGTAACCTGGTAAAGTCTGCTCCTAGTGTCGCGGAGAAGGCGTAATTTCGAAAAAGTTATTTTCATCCCTGCTCCCGGTCGGTTAAGGCTATCCAACACGGCACTTTTCCACCGCGTTTCCCCCCGGTGTTCCGCTTGCATTGACGTTGCGCAACGCCTCTGCTAGCATTCGCGCCATGGCGAAAGCGCAGAAATCCCATTCCGGCTCTTCCGGGCGGTCCAAGGCCTCGTCCAAGAGCTCTCCTAAGTCTAAGAAAAAGAATAGCTTGCCTCCTCCTCCCCCGCAGCGTGGTGGTGTCGAAATGGTTGATCCTCGGGTTCAGGCACAGATGAAGCTCTATGAAGAGGCCATGAGCCTCTTCCATCAGCAGAAGTTCCAGCGCTCCAAACAGGAACTCGAAAAGGTCCTCGAAGGCCCCAGCAAGGAACTTGCGGATCGCGCGCGCACCCATCTCCGCATTGTCGAACAGCGCATGAAGCCGTCATCGGAACAGAATCCGAAGTCGCCCGAGGATCACTACCAGCGCGGAGTGGCCATGATGAACCTTGGCCGCTGGGATGAGGCCCGCGAAAGCCTGGAGAAGGCCCGCAAGCTGGCCCCGAAGCTTGATCACGTGCATTACGCCCTGGCGGCCCTCGATTGCCTCACCGGCGAAGCCGACTCCGCCATGGCCAATCTCAAAATCGCCATTGACCTGCGCCCCGCGAATCGTTTTCACGCGCGCAACGACGAGGATTTTGCGTTCCTTCAGGAAGACCCGCGCTTCACCGAGTTGCTGTATCCTGAAAAAGACGGCTACGCCGGATAGCTCACCCGGGTCTTCGCGCCGATCTCAAATACGACCCAAGATTGCCATCTGTCTGGCTTCTGGTACTACCCCATCCGCGCCGGTTTACCTAAGCCGGGTACCGTTCTGTGTCCGGCCGGTTTAGCTGGAAACTGAGGCTGCTGGTGAAACAAAAGTCCAAGGAAAAGAGATTGGCCATTCGTGGCCTCCGAGTAGTGGCGCTCGGCGGAGGTACGGGCCTGTCCGCGCTGCTACGCGGCTTGCGCGAACATGTTGTGCGCGGCCCCGTTCGCTTGCCCACTGCCGAGCGGCCCATCTCTGATCTCGCAGCCATCGTTACCGTCACCGATGACGGCGGAAGCTCGGGCCGCCTGCGCCGCGAAAACCGCATGTTGCCGCCTGGCGACATTCGCAATTGCATGGTGGCCCTTTCCAAAGACGAGGCCCTGCTCAGCCGGCTTTTTCAATATCGCTTTCAGGCGGGCCGCGGCCTTGCCGGTCACAGCTTTGGCAATCTGTTTCTCACGGCCCTCACCCACGTTACGGGAGACTTTGTGGAAGCTGTGCGCGTCTCCAGTGAAGTCCTTGCCATTCGCGGCCGTATCTTTCCTTCCACCACCTCCAACGTCCATCTGATAGCGACGCTCGCCGATGGCCGCCGCGTCCGCGGCGAAACCAACATCTCCCGCAGCAAATTTCCCATCTCGAAAATCGAGCTCAGCCCGCGCCGCGTTCGTCCGCTTCCCCGGGCCGTCCAGGCGATTCAAGACGCTGACCTGATTCTGCTGGGCCCCGGTTCGCTCTACACCAGCGTCATTCCTAATCTTTTGATTCCGGAAATTGCCCGGGCCATTCGGCGCTCGCGAGCGCCGCGCGTGTACATTGCGAATCTCATGACTCAGCCAGGTGAGACCACGCACTTCGCGCTCAGCCAGCATCTTCAGGCTATCGAAGCGCATGTTGGCAAGGGGCTCATTAATTATGTGGTGGCGAACCGCAAGCCGGTTTCACCGGCCGTGGAGCGCCGCTATCGCGCCGAAGGCGCCGAACCGGTTGTTATTGACCGCGCGAACATTTCCAAAATGAAGATCCAACTCATCGCTGACGATCTTCTCGAAGAGCACAACGTCATCCGCCACAACTCCCCACGCCTCGCGGCTCTGCTCTTGAAAAACTTCCTCCACTGATGATTCCCGGCCTTCCTACTGCGAATCCCCACCCATCGATGCTTCACGGATCACCGTAACCGAAGCCTTCGGCAGCAAAATCTTCTGGCCTGCTTTCCACCCGAACGTCTCAATTCTTGCCGGACCATCGGGTTCCGCATGGCTTGTCGGTCCCGACGGATGCCACACGTACTGCTCCGCGCCAAAGCTCACACTTCTGACGTTTCCTTTAAATTGCAGCGGTTCCGACTTTCCGGCGTTTTCCAATTCGATTGTCACTTCGTGAGCGTTTGTCGGGTCTTTATTCAGCAGCAGGAAGGCCCACTCTCCATCTGGACGTTTGACGGCATACGCCGTGATCAACGTGTGGCCCGCTTCATCCTTCACATCCGCTTGCGCGGGAAAAAGCTGGTGGACGCCCGCGCCGTGCTTCACCCATTCCAGGTTTAGCAACTGGCTCGCGAAATATTGCGCCGTGTGCTGCTGCACCTCCAGCTTTTCGTTGGCCACGAAATTCCCGTAGCTGCTCCATGCATGGCATCCCGGCCGCAACGGTTCCGGCTGGGCCGGCGAGTGGTAAAACGCTGCTCCTCCATGCGTGAGAAAGGCGCCGACGCTGTCCGCCGCCCACAGCGCCGAAAAGACGTCTTGCATTGGGTCGGTCAATTCCCAGGAGACGCCGCTCTCGGTAATCATCAGGGGAACTTCCGTGGGCACACCATCCGCGCGCCAAACATCCAGGATGCGCGTCATCAGTTCCGGTTCGCGGTAAATGTCGCTCCAATTGATGTCGCATGGAGCAAAGGGATAATGCTCAAAAGACACGAACGCCAAGTCTCCAATCCGTCCGTGTGCTTTCAAATGGTCCAGGAATCTCCCCAGCCACGACGTTCGCCCCTGGGCATCCGGCCACGACTTGATGTCCTCATTCACGCCCGTGAAGACAGGCCCGCCGAGTTTCAGCTTTGGATCCACGCGATGCAGCGCCGCGGCCCATTGCAGATAGAGCGCCGCGTAGTCTTCGGGCAGCATGAATTGTCCGTCTGGTTCCTCGCCCATCTCCACGTATGAGATCGGGTAGCCGCGTTTCTCCAGATAGGCAATTTCCGCCGCGCTGTCCTCTGGCGTGGCATACACCATGGCCACGGGAATCATCGCGGGCAGGCGATTCGTGTATCCGCTCGAGCAGAAGAGATCGAAACCCGTTTGGATGCGTGAGGAAATCAGATCCGTTTCGCGGTGCCACGGATCAATGGATGAAACTTGCGTTGCGGTTTGCGCTTGCCCGGGTGTGTGATGAACCAAGTCCACGAACTCTCCGCGTGAATTGAAATTTCCCGCCGCGATTTCATAAATCGCGTAACCCACGCAGTTTCGAACATCCCCGCTGCCGTGTGTGCCGCAGGTATTCGAAGACTCGGTCATCCAGATGCGCAAGAATCGCGTTCCAATCGGCTGGTCGGCCAGCCGCTGAACGGTTTTTCCACCACTTCCGCCCCTTACGTCTCCGTTCGGGAACTTCACCCACGCGCCCTGGTCCTGCTTCGTCAGCGCATCCTCTTTTCCCGTCCAGTACTCCACCGCGTATCCCCTTGCGTACGGATTAGCCCACGCGATCTGGATCGCGCTGATCTCCTGCGGCGTTCCAAAGTCAACGAGCACCCATTGCGGATGAAGCGAGTCCGGTTCACCCGTGAATTTCTCGGTCAAATACGGATTACTCTTCCAGTAGCTCTGCGGGTCCCCGTCTGTCAGCCGCGAATACTCCAGCTGCCCCGCATCGCTGCGCGTTGTTCCCCGATGCGGCAGTGCATACCCATACGACTTCCGCAGAAACTCTCCCGGCTCCGCGCTACCGGTGAAATAGCCGCTCTTTTCTTTCTCATTGCTCCACGTGCCCCGCGGATTCCAGTGCCACGCATCTATCGTCAATTCCGTATTCTGGCGATAGGTGATCGGCCCCCACCCCGCGGAAAGCGACTCTTTGATAGTGGCATCGCTGAAGACCGCATCGAACTCCTTCGCCGGCAGGATGTCCAGGGAAGTGCCCATGGCCTTGTCAGGGTCGAAAGCAATAGTGTGTGCCGGCGTCACGTCTACCCGAACGGTCTGGCCACAAATCGGCAACGCGGCCAGTCCTGCAGAAAGAGTCACAAAGATCCGCGCCCACTGCGCACAATTTCGCACTATGCTCATAGACCCTCCTGAACCGTTCGCCATTATATCGATTTAATAAAGGAAAAACAGAGAGCCGGAAGATATGCAGCGGCTCGGTGATGGTTAACCTGGCAACTCCGCTTTTTTCCCGCTAACATTCTTCGTGATCCTATCTCGCATTCACGGAGCATCTTTTATGTCCACATTCGGCCTCATCGAATACAACGACGCCAGTCCCGCGGTCAAAGCCGTCTACGACGACATCATGGCCACCCGCAAAACCGACTACATCAACAATTTCTGGAAAGCCATCGCCCATGATCCTGCCCTGCTGAAGCGTACCTGGGAAGATCTGAAAGCCATCATGGCCCCAGGCGCCATCGATCCGCTTACCAAGGAACTCCTCTACATCGCTGTCAGCGTCACCAACAACTGCCACTATTGCATTGCGTCCCACACCGCTTCCGGTTTTGCCAAGGGCATGACCCCCGAAATGTTTAAAGAGCTTCAGGCCGTCATCGGCATGGCCAACGAGACCAACAAACTCGTCACCGGCTACCAGGTCGCCGTCGACGCTCGCTTCCAACCACCCCTCGACATCAACAAAAAGTAGCCACCTGTACGACCTTAAATCGTATAGGGCACAGACATTCCTGCCTGTGTGATCGATCGGAGGCCATCTGGTTAACAGGAGGCCGATCCCTCCGAACGCTCTCTCTCGCTGTGCCTCCTTATGTCCGCTAACTCCCTGCCTATCAGCATTTTTGTCCTACTCTTCACCTTCACTCTTCGCGCACAAACATTCCACTGTGGTACTTGCGTACTATATGGCCTCCCTCTCCCCAACCCGAACATATAGAGGTACAACAGGGCAACCTGTCCTCCGGGCCCGTTGCGCCCCAATCCAGTTTGAGTGAGTGCTATGACACTGAATGTAAAAGACTCGGAAAACGCTGCTGTTCCCGCCTCGCCAGCGGCCCCTTCGAATTCTGCTGCAAAATCTTCCGCCGAATCTGCCGCGCGGCCGCAGCCAGTTGCGCTGGAAGTTCCGGTCACCGTCAACGGTGCCCGCACCGCGGAAGGCTCGGACAAGCGTGAGCCTTTTTCCGAAAAGTCCGCAACCGTTCTGGTGTTCGGTCATGGCGCGGTGATCCGCATCTCCGCCGTCCTTGCTCCCGGCCAGCTGATTTTTCTGACCAACGAAAAAACCAAGAAAGAAGTTGTCTGCCAGGTGGTGAAATCCAAAACGGACGGCAATGCAGTCGGCTATGTAGAGCTTCGCTTTACCGAGCCTGCTCCGGGCTTTTGGGGCATGCGTTTTCCGTCGGACACGGTGATTCCGCAGCCAGCCGCGCGTCCCGTGGCACCCGCACCCGTTCCCGCAGCGCCGAAACCCGCGCCACCTGCCACACCAGTTGCAGCGCAAACCGTAGCACCAGCGCCTCCGGCTCCGCCGAAACCCGTCATTCCCGAACCTCCCGCGCTTGTACCCACCGTTTTTCCGGTGGCCGCCGCGACACAAGTTCACAGCACGTCCGCAGTTGTTATCGAATCTGGTCCTTCGGTTCCCCAAACTAAAATTCCATTTCCCACTCCGGTGCCGCCGGCGCCCATCGCCCCGCCGCAGGTTGCCTTGCACACGGAGCCGGTCGCTCCCCCACTGCCCGCCATCGCCCAAGCTCCTCCCGCCCCGGTGGCTGCCGCTCCGGTTGCTCCGGTGATTGAATCGAAGCCCGTTGCGCCTGTGACTTCGCCGCTTCTCTCGTCATCTTCGGATCCCTCAACGGAAGAACTCAAGCAACAAGCAGCCCGTCTTCAGGAACAGCTCAGTTCACTGCTGTTTACGGAAGCGCCCAAACCCGCCGCTCCGGTTGCGCCGGCAAAAGACCTTCCCAACACAACGGATGCTGCGCAGAAGATTTTTGAAATGTCCAAGACTGGTGTGGAAGCTGCGCCCGTAAAGCCGGTCAAAGTCTCTGCCCCTCCGGCGCCGAAACCTGTGGTTTCTTCCCTGGAAGCCGAAGAGGTCAAGATTCCCTCGTGGCTCGCGCCTTTGGCTCGGGAAACGGGAGCTCCATCTTCACCGGCCAACGCATTCCCTGCAGAAGGCACGAATTCGGATGTGGAATCGGTGATTCCGCCGGCTCCTGAAGAAGTGATTCTCTCGGAGGCGCAGGAATCGGCTTCGGTGTCCCGCCGTCCGGAAACGGCCGTATTCGGAGGCCAGCTACTGGGCGAATCTTCCCAGTCCACGGAAGCTCCGGCTGGGAAGTCAAAAACGGGATTGTTCCTTGGCCTCGCCGCGGGGCTGCTCCTGGTAGCGGGAGGTGTGTGGTACTCCCGACAGCCAGGCAACGTACTCTCTTCTATGGTTTCCAGTAGTTCCACTCCTTCATCGAGCGTGGCCTCTGGCCCAACTGCTCCTTCTGCCTCAGTCGCGGCGCCTGTGGCCGCGTCATCCACAGCTTCGCCTGAGCCGGCTCGTGTGAATCCATCAGTGGAATCCGCGCCAGCGGCGAGCGCTCCGGTTGATCGCACAACGCACAACAGCCCTTCCGCTGCAACTCCGCAGCGCAACGCACAGCCTGTCATCGAAGAGCCCAAAAAGCCGTCGCTTGGCGATGTTCATCTGGCTACACCGGCAGTAACCAGCCATGGTGGCGCGTCCCCTTCTTCCAGCGACCCGGCTCTGGAGATCAATTCTTCCGCCAACGCTTCCGGTCCTGTTGCTACATTGGCGGATTCGCATCGCGCGGCCCCTGCGGCCCCGCTGCCGGTTGGCGGAGATGTAAAGCCGGCAAAGTTGTTGAAGTCCGTGCCGCCGGTCTATCCAGAGGTGGCGCGCAATCAGAGGGTGTCCGGGGACGTGCAGATTGACGCATTGATAGACGCCGACGGCAACGTCAGCACCATGAAGGTTCTTTCGGGCTCGCCCTTGTTACACCAGGCGGCCCTCAACGCACTGAAACAGTGGAAGTATCAGCCTGCCGAACTCGACGGAAAGCCCACTTCCATGCACCTCACCATCACCATCCAGTTCCGCGCCCAGTAACGGACCGGGCCTCGTAGTATCTGGCGCGATAGTAAGACGCTACATTCACAAAAGACCGGGCTCCTACTTGGCGGTTAGGCGCGGGGCAATTCCTTCGAAGGCGCTCTTGGAACTAGAGATCACTTCGTTGGCTCCCAGCGTTTCCAGAATTTCCGCAAAGTCGTCCACGTAACAGCGCACAATAATGTGTGCTTTGGGATTCTTCTCGCGCGCTTTCTTGGTCACCAACAGCGCCGTCTCCACGTTGTTGGTCGTCACGATCACCGTTTTGGCGTGGGTAATGCCAGCATCCTCCAGCGTCGAGTCCTGCTTCGCATTGTCCACAACCACGGGCTCGCCGTCGCGTACCAGGTCATCCACCGCGGCGGGATCCTGATCCACCAACACGTAAGGCAAGTGAGCCTCGCGCAGGTGCTGCACGATGCGCGCTCCCAAATGTGTGTACCCCACCACCAGCACATGATTCTTGATCTCGCCTGCCAGCATGCGGCACCCCTCCTGCGGGTTGTATCGCTGCAACGCCTGCAAAAAGAAAATCGAAATCACAATTCCAAACAGCACGCACTGACCCCAGAAGGAATAAAGCTCCCAAAGCGACACTTCGCTTTTCTCCAGATAGACGGCGTTGAGGAGAGCATCCCGGTAGCTGAGGCCGCCGGCAAATCGGAAGATCATCATGCCCAGCAGAAACCACCCTCCAATCAGCGCGAACCCCCAGCGGGCTTGCCGGAAAAACAATCGGAGACGAATCCAGAAGTATCGTTTCATGAGCTTGAGCAAATCGTATGAGGCCATTCGCACGGCGTCAACGCCGCGTTTCTTCTTACGCTACCTGAACACCTACTTCCCAGGCCGCGTATCCTTGCGGTCTGGCGGCCCTCTTCGTATACTGCACTCCCGGCCAAATTCGGGCCCGGCGGGTGGGTAGCCCGCCCAAGACCTCCTCTTTGGCCTCACTTTTCTCGCCTGCGCGTCTCGATCAGGCGGACCATGTTGCACAGCCAGCCGCTCCCTGAGCTGTCTTGGCAAAGGAGATTTTTGCATGCCGCATACGCCTGCACCGGAAGAAATGAATGTCTACCAGAACGCCGAAGCGCGTTTTGAAGTCGCCGCCAACAAGCTGGGCCTCGAACAGGGCGTCTACCGCTATCTGAAGTATCCCGACAAGGAAATCACGCTCTACATCCCCGTCGGAATGGACAACGGGCAACTCGAAGTCTTCACCGGCTATCGCGTTTTGCATTCCACCGTGCGTGGACCCGGCAAAGGCGGCATCCGCTTTGCCCCCGACGTGAGCATCGACGAAGTCCGCGCCCTTTCCGCGTGGATGACCTGGAAGTGCGCGGTGGTGGACATTCCGTTTGGCGGCGCCAAGGGCGGCATTATCTGCGATCCGCGCAAGATGTCGCGTGGAGAACTCGAACGCCTCACCCGGCGCTACACTGCGGAGCTTTCCGACTGGCTCGGGCCCGAACGCGACGTTCCGGCGCCGGACGTTGGCACCAACGAGCAGACCATGGCGTGGGTGATGGATACCTACGCGATGCACGCTCGGCAGGCGACCACTGCGGTTGTCACCGGCAAGCCTATCGAACTGGGCGGTTCCCGTGGACGGCGCGAAGCCACCGGCCGCGGCGTAATGATTTGCGTGGACAAGGCCATGGCCAAGCTGGGCATGAAGAAGGAAAACACCCGCGTCATCATCCAGGGCTTTGGGAACGTCGGCTCTTTGGCGGCGGAACTCATGCAAAAAGCCGGCTACAAGATCATTGGCTTGGCCGATATCGGCGGCGGCCTTTACAACGAAAACGGCTTCGACGTACCCCAGGTCATCCAGTGGGTGTATACCAACAAAAAGCCCCTGCAGGAGTTTCCGGGTGGCGGCACCAAGATGAGTTCCCGCGACATTCTCTTCCAACCCTGTGATGTGCTCATCCCGGCGGCTATCGAAAACCAGATCACGGAGCAAAACGCTCACCAGGTACAGTGCAAGATTCTGTGTGAGGGCGCCAACGGCCCTACCACCTGGCAGGCCGACGCCATCATCGACTCCAAGGGCATCTTCACTGTGCCGGACATCCTCGGAAATGCGGGCGGCGTCACAGTCAGCTACTTCGAATGGGTGCAAGATCGACAGGGATTCTTCTGGCGCGAAAGCGAAGTCAACGAACGGCTCCTGGACGTCATGGAACGCTCCTTCGATGAGGTCGTTCGCTACGCCGAAACCCACAAGGTCAATAACCGCATTGCGGCCTACATGCTGGCCATTGACCGGGTGGCCACCGCTCTGAAATTGCGCGGCATTTATGCGTAATTTGCACTTGGCTTTCTAAAGCCGGAAGCGTACTCTCTCTGCCAGCAGTTTTGGCTTTTTCAAAAATATTGTTCGGTTCGAAACGCTCCATCGGCCGAGGAAGGGGTCCGCAACGTGCCCACGGACTCAGCGCCCGAAAATATCGCCAGGCTCGAAGCGCATTATCGCCGGGAGATTTGTCTCGTCGGCCGCTGGATGTATGAGCGCGGCCATATCGTGGCCTGCGAGGGGAATCTCTCCATCCGCCTCGATGCCAATCGCATCCTTACCACCCCCACGTGCATGAACAAGGGCATGATGTCGCCCGAAGACTTGGTCATCATGGACATGGAAGGCCGCCATCTCCAGGGTGACCGCAAAATCTCTTCCGAAGCGGGGATGCATCTCCTTTTCTATCGCATGCGACCCGATGTGCAAGCCGTTTGTCATGGCCATCCGCCCACCGCAACGGGCTTTGCCGCCGCCGGCCAGGGGCTGGATCAGGCGCTGCTTCCCGAAGTCGTGGTTTCTCTGGGAAAGATTCCCTTGGTGCGTTACGCCACGCCGGGCACTCCGGACCTCGGTGCCGTTCTCGAGCCTTATGCCCCGCACTACGATGCATTGCTTCTTGCCAACCATGGCGCGGTTACTTGCGGCCCGGATCTGCACACCGCTTTTTTCCGCATGGAGACGCTCGAACATTTCGCCAAGATCATGCTGACGGCCAGGCTCGCCGGGGAGCCACAGCTTCTCTCCACGCGGGAAGTCGCAAAACTCATGGCTGCGCGCGCGCGCTATCACGTTACACCACCTCCTGGGGGCGGCGCTGAACTGCCGCGGACGTGTGATGACGGCGAAAACGAAACGGCCGAAGTTACTCTCTCTCGCTCCGAACTGGATGCGCTCGTGGACGAAGCCGTCCGCAAGGACCGCGCCCGCCGCTAACATTTCATCTGTCCCGAATTTATTTTTCACCTTTCGGCTTCGTTTGGCATCGAAGTCGCGAGGAGTTCTCTATGCAACCACGCATTGACTACCGCAGATTCGCTCCCGAAGCGCTCAAGGCGATGATGAGCCTGGAGTCCTACTTGGGGAATTCCAGCCTCGACCACAAGCTGCTCCACATGCTCAAGTTACGGGCGTCTCAAATCAACGGCTGCGCTTTCTGTATTGATATGCACTGGAAAGATGCGCGCTCGCTCGGCGAAACCGAGCAGCGGCTATATGGTCTCGACGCTTGGCGCGAGTCTCCCTATTACACGGATCGCGAGCGCGCCGCCCTGGCTTGGACCGAGGCCGTGACGAACATTTCCACCTCGCACGCTCCCGACGAAGTTTATGAGCAATTACGAAAGCATTTCACGGAAGCCGAAGTCGTGGATCTTGTTTATCTGATCTCGACCATCAATGCCTGGAACCGTATTGCCATTTCGCTTCGCGCAGTCCCGGGCCGCTATCAGCCTCCGCAGAAATCCACCACGGCTTCGTAATGAGTGCCAAGTGGATGATGCACGGACTTTTCAGGGCGCCCGCTTGCCTCATCTTGGCTAGTTGCGGGCTATGGTATGCTCTGCCCCGCTATGACTGACAACCAGCCGATTTTCGATTCCATTCGCGCTGGCGATCTCGGCCGCGTGGCTTCGCTACTCGATCAAGACTCCGCACTTGCCTCGGCCACAGACGCATCCGGCATCTCGGCAGTTCTTTTTTCCGCTTACAATGGCCGCCGAGAAATTCGCGATCTGCTCCTCGCCCGGGGAGCGGTGTTGCAGCTTCACGATGCCGCCGCTGTCGGCAACCTAGCGCGCATTCAGGAACTTCTCGCCGGGCCATCATCAAATCCCAACGCATTTTCACCCGACGGCTTTCCTGTTGTTGCGCTTGCGGCGGTGTTTGGCCACCTCGAAGTCGTGCGCTACCTCGCCTCGCGCGGCGCGGACATCAATATTGTTTCCACCAACGGAACTGGCTACACCGCGCTTACCGGCGCTGTCGCAAGCGGGCACGCCGCTATCGTCGAATGGCTTCTCCAGCAGGGCGCGAATTGCAACTACCGCTATGCGGCCGGCTACTCGCCTCTGCTGACCGCGGCCGCGAACGGACATCTGGAAATAGTGAAGCTCCTGATCGCCCATGGCGCGGATCGGCACGCATCTACCAATGATGGTAAAACCGCAATTGAGCTTGCCACCGAGCGCAACCACCCGGAAGTCGCTGCGTATCTGAATTCCTCGCCCTGAATCACGTTTCGCCAGAAATGACAGTTGTCACCTTATTCCCGACGGCGATATCCTCTACTGGCTGGTTGGGATTCACTCGCTGCTCCCGTCCACACGCGAACTCCCTTCCGAATTCGGAACGTTCCGCAATCTCCAGCGCCCGGTCAAACTGACGACACAAAAAGGATGGAAGAATGAAAATCCGCATACTTCTCGTGATGCTGCTCTTCTCTTCGTTTGGCGCATTTGCCCAGGACAAGGAAGATGATCGCCTGAAAAACTCCTACACCGTGATGAAGGAAATTCTCGCCACACCCGACCAGGGCATTCCCCGCGAGCTGCTCAATAAAGCGGAGTGCGTGATCGTCTATCCTTCGGTTCTCAAGGCTGCGTTCATTGTTGGCGCGAGCTACGGGCGCGGCGTCATCACCTGCCGCACCGGCTCCAGCCATAGTGGCCCTTGGAGCGCCCCCGCGATGTTCGCGTTGGAAGGCGGCAGCTTCGGATTGCAGATTGGCGGGGAAGCCACGGACTTTGTCCTCCTTGTCATGAACGACTCCGGCGCCACCTCGGTCCTCTCCAGTAAGGTGAAAATCGGCGCCGATGCTTCCGCGGCTGCCGGACCGGTCGGCCGCAGCGCGTCCGCGGAAACGGACGCGGTAATGAAGGCAGAAATTCTTTCTTACTCGCGTGCCCGCGGCGTATTTGCCGGAATTTCTCTCGAAGGTTCGACCATGCGATCGGATGACGGCGCGAACAAAACTCTCTATGGCAAGGAACTCACCGCCAAGCAAATCGTCCAGGGTGGCAAAGTTAAGATTCCTGCCGCCGGGGAGCCCCTGATCCATCTACTCAACAAAGTCTCTCCTCGCCACGCGAAGTAGAGCCATTTCGCTTGCGCGGCCAGCCATGGCTCACGGTGATGGTTGGTCGCGCATGTTCCCCAAGCGGCTAGAGAATTGACACGATCTGCTCTCGCCAGCAATACTTCTCTCGATGATTGGACTCCTTCGCGGCCGCCTCCTCGGAAAACGCCCCAACCAGGTCATCCTCGACGTCGGCGGCGTCGGTTATGTGGTCGCCGTTCCGCTATCTACATTTGCGTCCTTAGGTGATCTTCACGCCGAAGTGACTCTTCTGATTTACATGCACGTCCGCGAAGACGCGCTCGCCCTCTATGGGTTTCTCTCCGCGCGCGAAAAGCACCTATTTGAGCTTCTTCTCGGCGCCTCAGGCGTGGGTCCAACGCTGGCCTTGAAAATTCTCTCCGGCATGAACGTCGAGGAGCTCGTGCCCGCGATTCGCACCGGTGATCTCGCCCGCCTCACCAAAATTCCTGGAGTTGGCCGCAAAACCGCGGAGCGCATGGTCGTCGAGCTTAGGGACAAGCTCGAATCCGTCGCCACTGAAGCAGAAAAGACAGCTCCGTCCTCTCCTGCAGGCGTCGAAGCCGACGTCAAATCCGCGCTCCTCAACCTTGGCTATGACGAGCGTACCGCCGATGCCGCCCTTGCCAAAGCCAAACGCGAAACCGACACCTCCAACTTCGAAAAACTCCTCCGCACCACGCTTACCGCGCTCAGCTCCGGGCAACAGCGTTAGCGGCTTGCCGACAATATGGTTTTTCCCGATGGCTGATTTCTGATATCGGATTCCTGATATCCTTTACTCGCGCATGCCCGAGCACACCGCCAAGAAAGCTCCCGCTCACCCCGAACGCCTCGTCTCCGGCGCTGCTTGGGATGACGATGCGCGCCTCGACGCCTCTGTCCGTCCAAAGACGCTTGGCGAGTACATCGGCCAGAAGCGCGTTAAGGAAAACATCGCTATCGCTATTGAAGCCGCTCGCACTCGCGGCGAAGCCCTCGATCACGTCCTTCTCTATGGTCCGCCGGGACTCGGCAAGACCACCCTGGCCCAGATCATCGCCAACGAACTTGAGGTACCCATCAAGACCAGCGCCGGCCCCTTGCTCGAACGCAAGGGAGATCTCACCGCTATTCTTACGTCCATGGATCAGAAGGAAGTCTTTTTCCTCGATGAAATTCACCGTCTCCAGCCCGCAGTGGAAGAAGTGCTCTATCCCGCGATGGAAGACTTTCGCGTGGACCTGGTCATCGGCCAGGGTCCCGGTGCGCGCATCCACCCTTTTCATCTGAACCACTTCACGCTGGTTGGGGCTACCACGCGCGCTGGCCTGATCACCGCGCCCTTGCGCTCGCGCTTCGGTATTGTTCACCGGCTGGATTTCTACGAACCCGACGACTTGCTGATCATCCTCCATCGCTCCGCCAAAATTCTGAATATCCGCATGGAGGAAGGCGGGGCCGAGGAGATCGCCCGCCGTTGCCGCGGAACGCCGCGCATCGCCAACCGCCTGCTGCGCCGTGCGCGCGATTTCGCTGAAGTCCGCGCCAAAGGCCTCATCACCCGCGAAGTTGCGCAAGAGTCCCTGCGCATGCTGGGCGTAGACGAGCACGGGCTGGACGAAGTTGACCGCAATTTGATGCTTGCCCTGCTTGATAAATACGCCGGCGGCCCGGTTGGTTTGGGCACCCTCGCTGCGGCCCTCAGCGAGGAAGAAGACGCCATCGAGGAGATGTACGAGCCCTATCTCATGCAAATCGGTATGCTGGACCGCACGCCGCGCGGCCGCGTCGCCACTCCCCGCGCTTATCAATACTTTGGCCGCGAGTTGCCCAGGCGCCAGCCTCGCCTTTTCTAACTTCAGTTAACGCTTCCCTCCACGTGCTACCATAGCCCTCGAACAATTCCTTCGTTCGTGGAGTTAACTTGCGCAAACGCTTTTGCTTTCTTGTATTCCTTTTTGGTGCGGCGGTCCTGCCTCTCTTAGCGGACACCAATATCGTCCATCGCTGGGTGCTTACCGGCGTTCCCATGCCCAAGTTCACCAAGGTCATGGTTGCGACCGTCACGGACAACTATCTGGTGCGCCAGAGCTTTGAAGATGAAATGAAAAAACTTCTGGAAAAAAATGGCGTTCAGGCCGTCCAGAGCTATATGGTCCTTCCGCCGCGCAACGAAATGATGGAAGGGGAACTCCGCCAGCGCATCAAAGAGAGTGTCCTTGACGGGGTCATACTCGTCCGGCCCAAGGACGCACGCAAGGAAACGGAAGAGGTTGTCACCGGAGGCGTCTGGGTGCCTCCACCGGGCTATTACGCCTTCTATCCGTATTGGAATATGGCTTACGGTCAGTTTTACGCCACCAGTTGGCGAACGGAAGAAAACATCATCATCCGAGTCGAAGTCAACATGTACAACGTTAAGGACGAAAAGCTTGTCTGGAGCGCCGAAACCGACACGGTCTACTCGAAGGATTTCGATAATCTTGGCAAGAGCTACGCCAAGACTCTGGTCAGCCAGCTCAAGCGCGACAAAGTCATCAGCAAGAAATAACAGAGTTCCCTCATCATGCTATGTCGCTACCCCGCGGAGCCTTGTGGCGCATGAGTTCCATTTCCATGTTTGTTTCGGTCCTGACCTCGGCGTTGCTGCTCACCCCCGTCTCGATTGGCGCCAAGCAGAAAGATCATCCGAGGCCGATGCACTTTTCGGGAGTGGTCCGGGTCGAAGAGGACGTTCAGGTGTCTGTGTTTGGAACCGTTGGGCCAAGCGAGTTCTTCGCAAACCTCCACGCGGCGGATTCACCGGACGGCACGATATATACGAACGATAGTGGCCAGGTGCGATTTTTCCCGGATCGAATCACGATAACCGTTCGCATCCTTGGCCCGGTGGCAAACGGCGGAACGAGTATTCTTCCAGGAAAGCTGAACTACGACTTGATGCGAAGTTTGCAATTCCGGGTGCAATGGAAGCACGGGATGAAATTGCGCTCTGTTCAGGAGTTCCGATTTCTTTCCGCTACGGAGTCGAGTTTTCTGGACCTCGGAAATTCCGGGCGCCCCGTCAATGGATGGATCTATGAAATGGTCCTGGAAGACTCACAGGTGCCCCTCACCGACCACTTGATCCTTAACATTTTGTCGCCGGAAAATAGATTGCTAGCGCGGCTTTCCGCCCGCCTCTAGCGGATGTTCCGGGGTTCTTCTCCAGAAAAAGTAGCCTCAGGGCACAACCCTGGAATTCCCGCCGAAAATCCCGCCCGCGGTAAGGTATCTTGAAGTCACCGAGACTCTCGGACGCCTTCGTGACCGATACCGCTGCCACAACCTCTCCTCTCGCGAGTTCCAAACACTCCGCTTTTCTTGTTGCGGCGGGGATTTTTCTCAGCCGCATTGCAGGCCTGATTCGCGTTCGCGTCTTTGCCCACTATTTCGGAAATTCCGATGCTGCCGACGTTTTCAATGCCGCCCTGCGCATCCCCAATTTTCTGCAAAATCTCTTTGGAGAAGGCGTCCTTTCCGCTTCGTTCATCCCGGTCTATGCGCAGCTCCTCGCTCGTGGCGATAAGGAAGAAGCCCGCAAGACCGCCGGTGCCGTCGCGGCGCTCCTTTCGTTGAGCACGACGATCCTCGTGCTTCTCGGCATCCTCACCGCTCCATGGCTCATTGACGCCATCGCTCCCGGCTTCCACGGCGAAAAGCGCGAACTCACCGTCCTCCTTGTGCGCATCCTCTTCCCTGGCGCCGGGCTCCTCGTCGGCTCCGCCTGGTGTCTTGGTGTCCTCAACAGCCACCGCAAATTCTTCATTTCATACACGGCTCCGGTCTTTTGGAATATCGCGATGATCGCGGGGATGCTCGCTTTCGGCGCCGGGCGCCCGCAAAACTCGCTGGTCGTCATCACCGCCTGGGCTTCTGTAGCCGGCAGCGCTTTGCAAGTCCTCGCGCAGCTCCCCATGGTGCTGAAGCTGCTCGGCGGCCTGAAACTTTCTTTGGCTCATCAAGCCGAACATGTCCGGGAAATCATTCACAATTTTGTTCCGGTGTTTATAAGTCGCGGTGTTGTCCAGATCAGCGCTTACATAGACGCTTTCCTCGCCAGTTGGTTGCCCACGGGTGCCGTTGCCGCACTCGCCTACGCACAGACGCTTTACACGTTGCCCGTCAGCCTGTTTGGCATGTCAGTTTCCGCCGCCGAGCTTCCTGTGATGAGCGGCGCCATTGGAGCCGCTGACGAAGTCGCGAACACCCTCCGCAATCGCCTCAACAATGGCCTCCGCCAGATCGCTTTTCTGGTGATTCCCTCGGTTGCCGGATTTCTGATCCTCGGCGATGTCATCATCGCCGCTATCTACCAGTCAGGACGCTTCGTCCACTCGGACGTCCTCTATGTCTGGGGAATCCTGGCGGGCTCGGCCGTGGGTTTGCTCGCCTCGACGCTCGGGCGTCTCTATTCTTCCGGCTACTATGCTTTGCGTGACACCCGCACTCCGTTGCGCTTTGCCATCATCCGGATTCTTCTCACCACGATTCTTGGCTATCTGGCCGCTCTTCCCCTGCCGCATCTTTTGGGCATCGAACAGCGCTGGGGCGTCGCCGGCCTCACCATATCCGCCGGCATCGCATCGTGGGTAGAATTCACGCTTCTCCAACGAGGCCTTCGCCGCCGCATCGGACAGGTCGGCGTACCCTACTCTTTTCTGGGCCAGGTATGGGTCGCGGCTCTCCTGGCCGCAGGTGTTGCCCGCGCCGTCCTCATTGCGCTGGGCCATCACGGGCCTATTTCCTTAGCGGTGGTGGTCCTCTCGATTTATGGCGTGCTCTTTTTTGGCCTCGCCACGATTCTAAAACTGCCTGAAGCGAGCGCCATTCTTGGCGTGCTTCGCCGCCGCGCCGGAATGCGTTAATCTCTCATTCGGATCTCTGCTGCTCTTTCGGACGCCCGCATGGTTACTGCTTACATTGCCCTAGGCACGAACATCGGCGAGCGCGAAGATAATCTTCGCGCCGCTCTCCGGCATCTTCCAGGCGTCGGCGTCCACGTCCAGCGCGTTTCCAGCGTCTATGAAACGGAGCCGGTGGATTTCCTCGAGCAGGATTGGTTCCTTAACGCGGTACTGGAAGCGCAAACCGAACTCGACGCCTTTGCTCTACTCCGCGCTTTGCGCCTCATTGAGACGCGTATGGGAAGTCGCAAAGCCTTTGCAAAAGGCCCGCGTCTCATCGACCTCGATATTCTTCTCTACGGGACAGAAACAATCGACGAGTTCGAACTCCAGGTTCCCCACCCGCGCATGCTCGACCGCAAGTTTGTCCTTGTCCCTCTGGCCGAAATATCCCCCGCACTGCGTCACCCGGCTTGGCCGCGCGGTGTTGCCCAACTCCTCGCCGCAAGTCACGATCTTAGCCAGGTCAAAAAAATTCTCGATCCCTCGGCCATCTGGACTCCGTCCTCTGAGTAGCGCTGGCGCTACCAGGAAGCACCTGCATCAATTCGTCTTTCTAACCAGCAACCGGTGCAGCGTCATCACCTTCGGCTCCAGCGCGTCCAGTTCAATCTGCGATAACGCTCCCTCATCAATTTCTCTCCAGCGGTACACATCGGGCTCCGATTCGGTTTTCTCTCGGCCATTCAACGGCCGCAAAAACTCCTGCGCATCTTGCGTCGAAACCTTCTCCCGCACGTTCGGCCGCGCCACCGCCTCCACTGCATAGCTCCGCAGCAGTTTGTTCCAGTAACTCGAAAACAACGCATCGGATGCGAAAATATCGCTCCACGCCACTTCGCCTCCGTAAGCTACCACCACGCCAACCACCCTTTCTCCCTTTAATCCCGCCGTCTCTTTGCGGAACCTGCGTTGCATCTCACTCACCAATTGTTCCACGGAAGTGTCCACCCGTTTAGATCCATAAATCTTCGAATACGATTGTGTCGGCGCCTCCACTTGCACTGTTTCCGTAATCGCCTCCGTGCTCACCATCGGCGGGGGAGCGCTCCCCACGGTTACTGCCGTCGACCCGGCGGTCACCGCCGCCCAGACATCGCTCTGTGCTTTTTTTACAGCCGCTTGTTCTCGCACACTGGGATGCACAATTGTTTTCGCTTCATTGAAGTTCGAACCCGAAGACCACCGCCCATGTTCCACGCAAAACACGTCCAGCGGCAGGGGTTCCGCTAATGGCGCCACGATGCGATCCTTCGCAATAATGCGATCCTGCTTGCCGCCGCTTACAAGTTCCCCCGCCAGCAGCAGCAACGGGCGCTTGCTGTGGTTCACCAGTACAAGCTGGTTCACCGAAGGTCCGCCATAGTTCTGTGCGACCGGCCGGGCTCCATCACGGTTGCGGTAGATCGCCTCTTGCCCCTGCTCCCGCACGGTCACTTGGCCGCTGGCCAGCCCTTCTTCCAGGGTCAGAAATGCACTGGTGTCGTATCCGAAAGATGCCACCACCGGAAAGATCGTCAAATTCTCATAGCTGACGGGCTCGAGCAGGCGCCATTCCCCTTGTGGTTTTCCCGGCGTAGCTGCCCCGGTGGGCGTCCACCACAAAAATCCCAGCGCCGCCATTCCCAATGCCGAAATGCCCAGCAAGCTATGTCCAAACACACTGATCAGTGCGCGGTTCATCGCGTCCTCCCCGGCGCGCAACATCGCGCCTTGCGGTTAGAACGCGGCACACCAAATCTCTTGCAGACTAATTCATGCGGAGATCAGAACGGGTGGGCGGGATTTCCAAGAGTATAGGCGCCCGTGGCGAGCAACAAAGGCCGGTGCCTTATTTACTATTTTCCGGTTTCTATTTTCTAACCTCGCGGATCACCCAGATTCGTCCGCAGCCGGGTCTTCTTCGTTTGCGAGGCCTCGGCCTCTTGTTTCTCATACTCGGCAAGTTCTTCCTCGCTATAGGAGTAGGAATCTCGTGAGGCAAACATCGAAGTCGTCCGGCTGTTGGACTTCTTCTTCTTTCGCGCCGCGCCAAATTCGTAACGCGTCATGCGCAGTGGCCCTTCAATTGCCTTCACTTCCACCAGCAGGTCGCTGACTTTTTCGAGGAAATCGTGCAGGTGGAAAGGACGAACTACATAGGGCAGCCGCGCTTCTTCGAGCTGCCCGATAACCTGGCTGCCGGTCATTTCGGGCACCACGTAGAGCACCCGAAGTCTCCCGCCATCCTCCACGCCCACCGAAGCCAGCTCTTTCAGCACATGAAACAAAGCCGGATTGCTTCCCACCTGGATGGCATTGGCGATCAGCAAGGAATACTGCGCGCTTTTCAGCTCGGCTTGCAGCAGTGGCACGTCCTCCACCACGCGCACGCGCCATCCTTCCGAATCCAGAATCTGACGAAGCGCCGCGCTGCTTCGCGCGTCGTCCTCAAATACCAGGATGCCGACTTGCGGCGTGAGAGGGCTCGTAGGGGACGCCATTTCCGAAGTATAGGGGGCCGTACTGTCAAGGTCACCCGCCACGTCCTCGGCGCACCCAATCCGCCAACTGTCCTTACGGACGGGTGCGTGGCACAGCCATTCCTGGGCTGTACAGCGATTTAGGTTCAAATCCCGCACGGGAAAGACTGCCGGCGCCACTCCAACCGGATCAAGGTTTTGCAGGCTTCAGAATTAGGTCTGCCTTCGATGGGTTTCCTTGCGTAATCACCGGATACGCTTGATCGGTTACAAACTTCAAGTCGGCCCCAATCGTCACCCGCGCGCTTACCGAGTACCGGTGGCCCGCATCGATTTTCGCCGGATCGTATTTCAGTGTGAACGGCACGGGCACTTGCTTTTGCCCCAGTTGAATTTTTTTCTCTGCAATTACTTTCGCCGGTGCGTCCGCCAGCGATACATCCTGCAATTGCACCTGAATCATAGTCTGCGGCGGCAGGGCCATCCGCGCCAGATAGGTAATTGTCCCGGTAACCGCGTTGGCCTGCGCGGCCGCTGGCTTATCCAGTACGCAGTCCTTCACCAGCTTTTTCCCGTCGCCGTCCGGCGTATCCTCCTGCAGGAAGCCCCCGTCGCCCTTTCCCCACCACAACACTTTACCGTCCGAATACCGGTTGCCGTCCGCCGATGGCGTCTGCTTCATCAGATAGGCCTGATCCTTAAAGCGCACTTTGGCGGTCGTATCGTGCAAATAGACGACGATCTTCGCATCGTTTTCGCAGGTATAGTCAAAGCGCTTCCATTGGATTGCCGGCCGCATGGTGTTCGCCGGCCTTGTCGCCGGCGCATCCTGCCCCGCCGCCAACCCGCACCAGCCCGCCGCCAGAATCAGTCCGCACATCTTCCATTTCTTCATCGGTGTCTACCCCCAAATACTTTGAGTTTACCGCGTTGCGCCTAAAGGCAAATCCCACGTTTCGTTCGGCCCGCTTTTCGTTAGATGCAAGTATCTGGTTGACCGCCCAGCCGGTTCGATTTCCTGCCACCTACAGGAGTTGAGTTCCGGCCGAACGGTGTTATCCTCGAGCCCGTTATGATGGTGATTGAAATCAGATTCTGGCTAAAGTGTTCCCTCTGTGCGTTGTCCTGTGTTGCCCTAAGCAGTTGTCTAGGTCCATCAACTGTTTTTGCGCAGTCCGCTGACTCCTACTCTGTGGGAGCCCCGACCGTGCTCGCTTCCGTGGATCGCCGCGCCAGCATTTCTCTCGACGGCGAATGGCACGCCATCGTGGATCCTTACGCCACGGGCTTGCGCGATTTTCATGGCCATTCGCGCGCCGACGGCTTTGAGCAAAATCGTCAACCTGCGAGTCCCGGAGATCTCGTCGAATACAGCTTCGCGAAATCTACCACCCTGCACGTCCCGGGCGATTGGAATACCCAGCGCGAATCTCTCTTTTATTACGAGGGCCTGATCTGGTACGAAAAGGATTTTGCCTATCACCCGAAACCCGGAAAACGCGTGTTCCTTCACATTGGTGCGGCGAACTACCGCTCATATCTGTGGATTAACGGCCAGCGGCTTTGCGAGCACGAAGGCGGCTTCACCAGCTTCGATTGCGAAGCCACGCAAGCAATTCACGATGGCGACAATTTTGTGGTCGTTGCCGTGGATGATACGCGCCTGCCCGACGGCGTTCCCACGACGAATACCGACTGGTGGAATTATGGCGGCCTGACACGGGAAGTTTCGTTGGTCGAAGTGCCGCAACAATATATCGACGAATTTGACCTTCACCTGAAGAAGGGCACGCGTGACGAAATCGAAGGCTGGGTGCATGTGGCAAGCGCTCCGGCAGGCACGGAAGTGACCTTCGAGTTGCGGGATGGTGTCCACACGAATCACGTTACGGGCAAGACCGACACCGGCGGCAAAGCTGTGTTGCATCTGACGCAGGCGGATCTCCGTCTATGGTCCCCCGAAACTCCGGTGCTTTACAAGGTCGCGCTTTCCGCTGGAGACGACCGCCTCGAAGATGAAATTGGCTTCCGAACCATCGAAACGCGAGGCACTCAAATACTTCTCAACGGTCGGCCCATCTTCCTGAAAGGCATCAACATCCACGCGGAAGCGCCGATCCGCAGCGGCCGTGCCTATACCGAACAGGATGCGGAAACGCTGCTCGGCTGGGCCCACGAACTTGGCGCGAACTTCGTGCGCCTGGCGCACTATCCGCACAGCGAACGCATGACGCGCCTCGCCGATCGCATGGGCATCCTGATCTGGTCGGAAATCCCCGTGTATTGGGCGGTGCATTTCGACGACCCTGTTGTCTTGAAAAAAGCAGAATCGCAACTCTCTGAGATGATTCGCCGCGACCGCGACAAAGCTTCCATCATTTTGTGGTCAGTGGCCAACGAAACCCCAATCACTGCCGCCCGCACGAATTTTCTGACCACGCTGGTCAACGATGCGCGCGCCGCCGATTCCAGCCGCTTGATCACCGCCGCGCTGCTCGTGCGCACAGATGGCAACACTAAAATCGTGGACGACCCCCTGGGCAACGCTCTCGACGTCATTGGAACCAATGAGTATGTCGGCTGGTACGAGCACAAGCCGGAGGACGCGGACCACACTATCTGGGACATTCGTTATCAAAAGCCGCTGATCATGAGCGAGTTCGGCGGAGACGCGAAAGCGGGATTCCACGGCGATGTCGGCCAGCGCTGGACCGAGGAGTATCAGGCAAATCTCTACGAGCACCAGATCGTGATGCTCAAGCAGATTCCGCAGTTGCGCGGCACGTGTCCCTGGATCTTGATGGATTTCCGCTCCCCCAGGCGACTACTCCCCGGCATCCAGGACAACTACAACCGCAAAGGGCTCATTTCCAATCAAGGCGAAAAAAAGAAGGCTTTCTTCATTCTGCAAAAGGCCTATCAATCAAACGAGGTTGGAAAAGCGCAGTAACTATTTGCCGACGACGAGATAGGAACCCGGCGAGTAAGGCTTCAGCCCGGTGGAATCCCAGAATACCCGTGATGTGGCCAAAACATTTTTTCCCGCAACGCCGCGCGTGAAAAAGATTTGCAGGCCGTCGCGCGACCACTCCGCCGCGCGAGCGAAGGTATCCGGCGCGCCGAGAATCGTCCGTCGGTGAGACTTCACCTCGAACAGGAAAAATGTCGAGTTCAAGCCCATCGAATCAGTCGGTGCGCCCGTGGGAGTGTTCAGGTAGTACGCCGTTACAAGCCACAAATCGGAATTGATCGGATTCGGGCGGATCGTGTCACTCGACATGATTTGGAACGTGTCTCCGTAGACGTCCTTGAGTGGAATGCTTTGCGGCGGCTTGTCTTCGCTCAAGAACCAGGTGTTTTGCATGTCGCTGGCCAGAACCGTGTTGGGCGAAATCCAGCCGTGCAACGAATCAACCGCCTGCGGTGAAAAGAGAGCGGCGTTCCCAGGATTTGAGGCGGGGAGGGTCCATACCTGCCAGAGCTTGCCGTCGTATTTCAAGAACGCCACCCGAGCATCATCGGGAGACCAAAAGGCACTGCGCGCGTTGCCGGTTGCAATGTCGACGGAACGGCCGGTCTCCGCGTCATAGAGCACGATCGAGCGCTCTGGGCCCATTTTGGAATCGGATCGCGTGTAGAGAAGTTTCTTGCCATCGTGGGACACCGCGAGTTCGCTGCCGGCAGGCGCGGCAATTTTCTTAACCGCACTACGACTGAAGACCACGCGGCCGGCCTCAAGATACGCCACCGAGACAGGTGGATGGAAATTTGTGATGGGGTCCAGCACCGCCAGTTTCTTATCTTTCTCCTTGTCCTTGTCTGTCGGTTTATTCTTGTCGTCAAACTCGTCGGGCATATCGAGCTGATTCTTCTTCCGAAATTCGGGGAATTTGTCAGGAGCGCTCTGCCCGCAGCCCTGCAGGTCGCCGATCTGCGCATGATGCACCATCACTGCGAACGTGTATTTCGCGTCGGACATGTTGTCCGAACACGCTTCGCGAGACACGCGAACGGTGACATCGGCGTTCGTGGCGTCGTCCTTTGCGTGATACGTCCAGGCGCTGCCCGATTCTTCGGCGGTGGTCTCCCCGGGATCGAGAATGATGGGGGGATACACTGAACGGTCAAGACGTTCCGGCCCTTTCATCCCAAGCCGCAAAGACCAGGAAGGCTCGTTGCCGTGAGCCACGATCAAAATGGGATAATGGCGCGAAACAGGTGAGGGAACTTGCGTGTCCGCCGCGGGGGCGCCGGGTTTTTGCGTGGATTTAGGAGGCGGTTTTTGCGGCGGATTCTGGGCGGAAGCAATCCCGCAGACTGCCAGCGTGCTGCAAAGCAGGGAAGTGCCGGCAAACTTCCAGCGGTGTGCGCGCATGCGGATAACTCCCGTGGATACTCTACCAAGCCGGGAGGCCGGCCCGGCAAGAGAATGTGGGCCGTGTTTCCGCAACAAAGTGAAAAGGAATTCAGCGCCCGAGACCAACCTCGAAATCAGCGCGGCAACCATTGTCCACCCAGACGCCGTTGCGGTCGTAACCCCACGTGCGATTGTAAATACAATCCGCATCGCTGCGCTGGCGGATGATGCGCGCGCCGCGGCTGGTATCGGCGCGGCAATAGTGACGCTTCCAATCGTCAGAGGCGCAATAAATAGTTTGGGAAGCGGGAGGCTGCCACCCGGCCTGGCCGATCTCGAAGTCGGCGCGGCAGCCGCGATCAACCCAGATTCCGTGGCGATCGTAACCCCAAGTCGAACCATAGTTGCACGGAGAGCCGCTGCGTTGGCGCACCAGCCGAACACCGCGGCTGGTGTCCACAGGACAGCGATTGCGGCGGCCATCATCGGAGGCACAATACACGTTGTAGTTGTTGCCCCAGCCGGGCCAGTTTCCGCCTGGTCCCCCGGGCCCGCCCGGACCGCCGTTATAGCCCGGAACGAAATCAGCGCGACATCCTCGGTCGACCCAAACTCCACGCCCATCGTAGCCCCAGGTTTGTCCGAACAAGCACGCCGTGTCGCTGCGCTGCTTGTAGAGCTGCACGCCAGCGCGTGTGTCCATCGGGCAATAATGGCGCTTCCAGTCATCGGAGGCGCAATAAATCGGCTGAGCCATTTGCGGCGCGGGTAAGGCGGAGACTGTTGAGGTCCGGACAAACCAAGCGAAAATCAGAATGCTGGTGAGCAAAGTCAGTAGAGCAAAGTGGACAAAGGATTTCATGGATTCCCCCACGAGGAGATGGGCGTGGAGGCCGAACCAGGATCAGGCGGGAACCCAGCGGTCAGCCGTGGATGCGCCGTGCATTTAAGCAAATGGCCGAACCAAGCGCAAGAAAAGAAATGCGGGGAAGGCATTGGCAATAAAATACGAAAATACTTGACATGGCGAAGAAAAAGCGAAATACTGGCGCGGCTCGAGGTGAGCCATGTCGCCAGTTCTTCCCCTTCCGTTGCCGCGCTTCCCTATGCGGCGACGCCCCGCTCGTCGCCCCGCAACACAACTCCTTCCTTTTGGCCCTGCTGAACCAAAGCCAGAGGCCGGGGCCCTTGCCCAGGGTGAACCCGGCTGGCGCACGGAAAGCCCGAAACACCCAACGGCGGATTGCCCCCCGCCGGAATTTCGGTCTTCCCCTGCGCCACTGGTGGGCATTGCTCGCCTCGCCGCGAATGCTCCCATAGCCGACACAAAGCGGAAATCGGAGGAAAAGCCGGAATACTTTTTCCTACCGGTGAAATCGATTCTGAACCGCTGCGATTCGGACCGGGTGCCGTTTGAGTGGACGGTGAATCCGTATCGCGGGTGCGAGTTTGCCTGCAAATACTGCTACGCGCGGTACACGCATGAATATATGGAAATTGACGGTGGCGAGTTTGAGCGCAAGATTTTTGTGAAACAGGATGCCGCGGTGCTGCTGGCGCGGGATGTGAACCAGAAATATTCATATGCGTCGAAAGCTTCGGGCTACACGAAAGCCGAGCATATCGCCATTGGCACGGCCACGGACCCTTATCAGCCGGCGGAACGGGAATATGGCGTGACGCGGGCCTGCCTGGAAGAACTGGCGAAGCACGAAGGGCTCAGCATCTCGATTATCACGAAATCGAACCAGATTGTGCGCGACCTGGATCTTTTGAAAGTGATCGCTGGGAAGTCGGCATTAAGCGTGAACGTTACGGTGACCACGCTGAAACCTCGGCTAGCGCGTGTATTGGAGCCACGCGCGCCGCGCCCGGATCTGCGGCTCGCGGCCGTGAAGGAGTTGCGCGATGCGGGAATTCATGTGGGCGTATCGGCTTCGCCCCTGTTGCCGGGAATTACGGACGGAGAAGGGGAGTTGGAGGCGGTTGCCGCCGCTTCAAAGGAAGCCGGCGCGGAATGGTTCTTCTCCGGAGTGCTATTCCTGATGCCGGCCTCCGCGCGGCAGTTCCTGCCGTTCATCGAGCAAAAGTTTCCCAAACTCGCAAAGCAATATCGAGAGTGGTACACGAAAAATGGCTACGCGCCGGAAGCCTATCGAAAAAAGGTGTCTGAGCGAGTATTACGGATTCGCCAGAAGTTCGGGTTCAGCTCGCGTCCCTGGGAAGGAGAAAGGCCCGTCTACGCGCAAACACAACTTTCCTTGGGCTGGGATGCGGCAGCCATCAGCGGACAGTTGCAAGGAATGCGCTCTTGCGCGGCGGGATGAAAAGAATACTCAGGGAAGGATGATGCGAGATTCTTCGCGCTTCAGTTCCGGGGCGGCGGGGAACTGGCCGCGGAGGAATTCGATGAAGCGGCGGGAGCGCGGGCGTCCATTGGCGCGCAGCAGGCCCATGCGATAGAGAAAGACGATGAGTTGGAAGATTTCGGAGTCCTTCGGATGGCCGAGCGGGCTTTGCGGCGGAGACTGCTTCGTTTCGGCCAGAAAGGCGGCAAGGGAATCGTAGAGGCCGCGCTGGACAGGCGAGACAGGAGGATTTTCGTAGACAATGCCCGCTGCGAGAGTTTTGTAGGTTTCGGCCACGGCTTGCAGGGCGGCCAGGACATCGGGATCGGTCGCGGCCGGCTGGGTAGCGCAGAATTTGGCGACCGCGAACGCGATGGCTGAGAGAAATTGCGGATGAAGGCGCACGAGGTCCGGAGCGAGACGAACATCGAGCAACGGCGTTTCCGCGGGAATGGGGCGCGGGTGCTGCTCTTCGTAGCGGTGGGCGGCAAGTAGATAGCCACAACCGGGCGGACAATCGAGCGTGACTTCGCGTTCGGTACCGCAGCAGATGGCGCAGATTTTTTCGGCCTTGGCCGGACAAAAACGCTCGGCCTTGCGTTTTTCACAAATCGGACAAGACACGAGATCCCCTGAGTGGCATTGGAAAGTATACCAGTGGAGGAGTGACTGGTGATTGGTGACTACGCCATGATGACCTTGTTCTGGAAGCGGCGCGCGGCGATCACCAGCAGCAAGGTGCCGATGGTGAACAGGGCTGCGCCGTCAATCCAGAGGTGCCGCCAGGTGGCGCCACGCAGGATGATGCCGCGAGTGATGTCAATGAAGTAAGTGGCTGGCACGAAATAGCTGAGGATGAAAAAGAACTTCGGCATGGTCTCGCGCGGGAAGATGTAGCCGGAGAAAAAGATGCTGGGGAGAATGGTGAGAAAGGCGAGCTGCATGGCTTCCGCCTGCGAATTAGCTTTGCTGGAGATCAGGATGCCAAGAGAAAGCGAAACGAAGATATAGGGCAAGGAAAGCGCCGCCAGCAAAAGCACGCTGCCGTGGATGGGCACCCGGAAGACAAAGCGCATGAAGGTGAGAATCATGCACAGCTCGAAAAAGCCGATCATCAGATAGGGAAGCAGCTTGCCGAGGAGCAAGCCCATCGGCCGCACGGGAGTGACAAAGAGCTGTTCGAGGGTGCCGCGCTCTTTTTCACGCACGATGGAAAACGCCGTCAGGAATGTGGTGACGTTGAGCAAGAGGATGGCCGTCAACCCGGGCAGGAAAAAGTTCGGCGAGCGGGAATCTGGATTAAAAAGCAGCTTGGGGCGCACCTCCACGGGGAACGCTGCCGTGCTGTCCGCCAGGACTCGGCGGAGGGATTCATCGAGCCCGATGGAAGTGGTGACGTTGATGGCCTGGCCGGCGACGGAAGAGTCGGAGCCGTCAATCAGCACCAGCACCTGCGCGCTCATCTTGTGGATAAGACGATCGGAGTAGTCCACAGGAATCTTGATGCCCACGCGGCACTTGCCGGAGACGATGGCATCGGTGAGGTCATGGTCGCTTTCGACAAAGCGCACCATGTGAAACGTGTCCGAGTTGCGCAGACGATCGAGAAGTTCGCGGCTCTCGCGGCGGCCGTCGGCATTGTAGACGACCGTGTTGATCTGCCGGATATTGGTGTCAATCCCGAATCCCAGCAGGAACATCTGCAGCAGAGGAATAATCAGAGAGAAAAAAAGCGTACCGAAGTCACGGCGAACGTGCAGTGCTTCCTTGTAAAACACCGCGTTGAAGCCGCGAAAAGGATTAAGCACGTTGCGCCTCGGTTTGCGCCTGATGGCGATAGGTGAGTTCGACGAAAACGTCTTCGAGCGAAGGTGCCAGTGGACGGATCTCCGCGACAACGATCTTTTGCTCCAGCAACAGCTCGCGAAGATGTTCGAGATCGAGAGTGTCGTCAATCAGCGCGTGGATGGACTGGCCAAAGATGGTGGCGCTGCGGACGCCAGGCAACGTCCGGGCGATACGCAGCGCGCGGGTGACTTCCGGAGTGGTGATTTCGATGCGGTAGGTGCCTTCCGGGCGCACTTCGGGAAGTTCGCGAAGCGACTCTGGCGTTCCATCGGCGATGAGCTTGCCATAGTAGATGTAGGCAACATGACTGCAGCGCTCCGCCTCGTCCATATAGTGCGTGGTCACGAAAAAGGTGATGCCGTGGGCGGAGAGTTCAAAGAGCAGATCCCAGAGCTGGCGGCGCGCCACGGGATCGATGCCAGCCGTCGGCTCATCGAGAAAAATCAGCTGTGGCTCATGCAGCATGGCGCAACCGAGAGCGAGGCGCTGCTTCCACCCTCCCGAAAGTTGCGCGGAGAGTCGGTTGAGGTAGGGGCCGAGTCCGTTTAACTGAATGATCTCGTCCATGCGCTTGCGGAGGCGATCGTTTGAGAGCCCGTAGATGCGACCGTAGAAAGTGAGATTTTCGGTGACCGTCAGATCGGAATACAGGCTGAAATTCTGAGACATGTAGCCAATTTTCTCGCGGACCGTTTCCGGATCCTTGCGAACGTCTATGCCCAACACGGAGGCTTCGCCGCCGGAAAGCGGCAGTAATCCGGTAAGCATCTTGATGACCGTGGTTTTGCCGCTGCCATTGGGTCCCAGGAATCCAAAGATTTCGCCTTTCTGGACCTGAAAGCTTACGTCGTTTACCGCTGTAAACTGGCCGAAACGGCGGACAAGATGCTGCGCGGCGATGGCGGATTGCGGGGAGTCGTTCATCGTTCAGCTCCCAGGCGCCAGCGTGACGTCGGCAGCCATCCCCGCGCGAACATGGCGGGTGGAATCGTCGATGCGGACCTTCACACCAAAGACCTGATGGACGCGCTCTTCCACGGTTTGCACATTGCGCGGAAGAAACTCAGCCTGCTGATTGATCTGTTCGACCACGCCATCAAAGGTCTGGTGAGGAAACGAATCGACGCGGACCTGCGCCTTTTGACCCAGATGCACACGGCCAATCTCGGTTTCCGGAATGTAGATGCGGACGTAAATCTGGTCGGCTTCCAGGAGCGTGGCGATAGGAGTGTTGGGGGCGATCAAATCGCCGGGGCGGATATCGAGCACTTCGACAGAAGCATCCGCAGGGGCAAGCACCTGGCGCTCGCGGTAGAGAGCTTCCTGATAGGCCAGCGCGGCATTGGCATTCTGAATGTCTTCGACGCGATTGCCTTTTTCATATTTGTCGAGCGTCGCCTTAGTCTGCAAATAACGTGCTTTTGCGGAGGCAATCTCTTCCGGCCGATAGCCGCGGTTCAGTTCGTCGAGCTTGTGCTGCAGATTCGCTTGCAGCGCAACGGCCATTTTCCAGTTGGCTTCGGCGGTATCGCGCTGCTGCTTGGAGACCAGATCCTTTTGCGCAAGCGCGTCATAACGCTGGAAGTCGAGATGGCTGCGGACTTCGTCGGCATTGGCGCGCTCCAGGTCAGCCTGCGCCGCGGCGATGTCTTCTTTGCGGTAGCCATTGAGCCGCTGCTCGTATTCAGCTTTCGCTTGTTCGGCGGCGGCGCGGGCTTCGGCAATTTCTTCGACGCGATAGCCGCGCTGCGTTTTCATGGCATTCGCGCGGGCTTCTTCCAGAGCAGCGGCAAGTTCCTTGTCATCAAAGGTGATCAGAATCTGGCCGGCTTTGACGGAATCGCCCTCACGAACGAGAACCTTTTCGATGCGTCCGCCGATTTTAGAGCCCACGCGGATATTGCGGGCCTCAACGGTACCGGAGCCGTGCAGGGATTTGTCGCGTTGCAGCATGCCGGACGAATAGACCGCCAGACTGACGAGAGCTATGACGATCAGGAGCGGGATAAGTGCCTTGCGTTTCATGTGATCGGTCTCCAACCTGGGCTATGCAGCGGCGGCATCTGAAGGCGGAGTTCGCCGCGGCGCGAATCCGGTCCAGAGTAATTCGAAAGCCTGTTCCATGCGTGAGAGCAGGGTGTCGTCGCCATGCAGCGTCCAGAACAGCAGTGTGCCGAAAATCATTTGCCGGAAAGCGTGGGCAAGTATTTCCGGTGGCAGATCGTTGCGGATCTCACCGTGTTCCTGACCGATGCGCATCAATTCGGTGTGGATGGCGGTGACGCGTTTCTGGAGTTCCAGCATCGGTCCGCGTAAATTTCGGTTGGCCAGGAACGCCTGGAGGAGAAGCCGCATGATCGCGGGATTACGCATGGGTTCCTGCGTCATGCGGGCGCCGAGCGATCGCAGAAATACGGGAACAGGAGTATTGGACTGGCGCATTTCATCGAACGCCGCCTGCAACTTGCCGAGTTGCATTTCAGCAAACGCGAGAAGAATGTGCTCCTTGCTCGGAAAGTAGTTGAAAAATGTTCCTTTTCCGAGATCCGCGGCATTGGTGATGTCTTCGACGGTGGTCTGCTCGAAGCCTTCGCGAGCGAAAAGATCCAGGGCGGTACGAAAAAGGCGCTCGCGGCGTTCGGCGGAGTGGCGCTCTCTGCGGTTGGAAGGAGGGTGAGGAGAGGCAAGAGTCATGGCCATGACCTTTGGACATATATGACTATAGGTCATTTAGTTGATACAAACAAGACAAAAAAGAGAGGCCGGAAGGAGGATCCCTGCCTCTCTAGCAAAGCATTTTCTTTGTGCGGGTTACGACTCAGATTTCCTTGCCAGAAGAGAGGTTCTTCGGCGATTTCTTGTTCAGGTAAGAGATCATTTTCTGCGCTGAGGCTGGCACCGGAACAACGCCTTTAAATATGACATCCTGGGCGGACACGCTCTTGCCATAGAGCCGTAGATTCGCCGTGTTATCAGGGCGAACCGTGGAGCCCGCCAGCGAAATACCGGCAAATAGGCCACGCGCACGGGAGTAAGAGAGAATTTCGGCGCGCATGGTTACATCGGTCGATGCTTCGGCATTGCGGCCCTTGGGTCCGGCAGCGGCGGAAGCGTCCGCTCCGAGCTTTACCTTGGAGCTGAGAATGGAGTTTGCGCCACGGGCATTCATCACCAGCAGAACGAAATCCGTGGCCTGCCCGCCGATCTGGAGGCCGAAGCTTCCACCCTCGAGGGCCATCATGGTGGGAGCGCTCCAGGGACCGTTGAAGTGTTCACCGCTGCGGCAGACCATGGCGCCGCGGCCATAACTGGCGCCGAAGATGAACGCGGCCTTGACCACCGACGGATAGACGATGATGCAGTAGGCCTTGTCGATCAGGTCCTGCGGGATGTCGTCCGGGATATCCATGATTTCCTGAATCACTGTGCCGCAATTCTCCAGCCGGGAGTTCTCTTTCTTGTCATCGGCGAGCAGCGCCGGGCAAAGCAATGAAAGAGTGACGACAATCGAAAAGAGCTTTTTCATTCGAATTCACCTTTTGAAGTGAGTGCCCACGACCAAACAGAATAAACCAACCGGCGAGAGTAGGCTGCGGGGCGTGGCTGGAGGAGAATCGCCCTGCAAATGTTTCCTGCAAAGCCGCGAGAGGAAGTGCTCACAGACTTTCGACTATACTTTCAGTCCATGGGAATTGCCAAGCGCGGAATTGTGAAGAATTACGGACGCAGGGAATTGCGGAGCCTTCTGTGGGTGCTGATTGCGATCCTGTTGTCACGTGGGGTTGACGCTCAGGAAAAAGGAATCCAAGAAAAAGGCAGCGAGACGGCACGGTTTGCGGCTCGGGTTGACACGATACTGGCCGCGAATCCCGTTAACAAAGGGGAATGGGGATTGCTGGTCGTGGATGCGGAGACCGGGGCGACCCTTTATGAAAGGAATGCCGACGACTACTTTCTGCCGGCTTCGAATATGAAGCTGCTGAGCACGGCCTTGGCGCTCGACACATTGGGCCCCGACTACCGGTTTCACACCACCATCGAGACGAACGGAACCCTGGCGGCGGATGGAAAGCTCACCGGAGATTTGATTTTAGTAGGGCGCGGGGATCCGAATCTCTCGAACCGGAGATTTCCGTTCGACACGAAAGAGGAGTTTGACGGCCCGCCGGAGCGCGTTCTGGCGGAATTCGCCGACGCGATGGTTGCAAAAGGCGTGAAAGAGATTTCCGGAGATGTTGTCGGAGATGACAGCTATTTCCCGCGCGAGCGCTATCCGGATGGCTGGGAAATAGACGACATGGTGTGGGAATACGGCGCCGCCATTTCTGCCATCGTGTTGAACGACAATACCGTGACTCTGGCGTTGACCCCGGGTCAGAAAGCCGGAGAAGCGGTGACGATGGAAATCGAGCCCGCAACGCGGGAATTTGTGGTGAAGAACGAAGTAACCACAATCGGCGCGAGGGAAAAAGCGGATCTGCGGCTAACGCGAGACCCTGGAAGTGGCACCGTGATTGTGAGTGGCGTGATGCCAGCGAGGGGAGAACCTCGGAAACTGACGTTGGCAATTCAGGAGCCAGCGCTGCAGGCCGCGAATCAGCTTATGCAACTGTTGAAAGATCGCGCAATCAAAGTGGATGGCACGCCGCGGGCGGTACATGAGCCAGATCCGAACGAAGCGACACGGACTGTCTTGGCGGAGCACGTGTCCATACCGCTCAAGGATTCAATCAAACTGGTTAACAAGATCAGCCAGAATCTGCACACGGAAGTGCTGCTGCGGACGGCAGCGAGGCAGCAGGGGAGATGGGCCACTCCGGAGGATTTGCAGAAATTTCCGGCAACGTTTTACGCGAAGGCCGGAATTCGCGACGGGGATGTGATTCAAACGGACGGGTCAGGATTGTCGCGACACGATTTAGTAACGCCGCGCGCGTTTGTTGCGTTGCTGGAATACGCACAAAAGCAGCCGTGGTTCCCGGCATATCTAGCGTCGCTGCCGCTCGCGGGCCAGGACGGCACGTTGAATGAGCGAATGAAAGCGCCGCCGCTGGCCGGAAAGATTCAAGCGAAGACAGGATCGGTAACTCACGTGCGGGCATTGTCGGGCTACGCGGAGACTCCCGGAGGAAGGAAGCTGATTTTTTCTTTCTTAAGCAACAACCAAGGGGGCAAGAACCACGAAGTCCATGAAGCGATCGACGGGTTGTGCCTGGCGATGGTGGAAGAGTTTGATGAAAAGAGAGATGTAACAAAGTAAAGGGCAACGAAGTCAGGAAAAAGCAAGAGAACGCCATGATGACGGAAAAGATTGTTACGGTATTTGGGAGTTCGCGGCCACGCGAAGGCGAAAGCGAATACGAAGAAGCGCGAGAGTTGGGAAGGCGCCTGGCACTGCGTGGATTGGCGGTGTGCAGCGGAGGTTACGGCGGGGTTATGGAAGGAGTTTCGCGTGGGGCAAAAGAAGCGGGCGGAGCGACCTACGGAGTAACCGCGGAGTTTTTCAATAAGTCTGCCAACGAATGGGTTGATACCGAAGTACGCATGAAGACCTGGGAGGAGCGGCTCTTTGAGCTGATTCGACTCGCGGATGGATTTGCGGTATGTAAAGGCGGCACGGGAACGCTGGTGGAATTGGCGGTGGTTTGGGAAATGCTGAATAAATCGGTGATGTCGGGAAAGCCGATCGCTGTGGTGGGAGGTTTCTGGCAGCCGATTCTGGACCGTGTGCGTGAAGTGGAGCAGGGGCCGCGGTTGACGTCGCAAGGGCGCGTATGGGGCGAGGCGAATGGAAACCTCGTGCATAGCGCTGCGACCCCGGAAGAGACGGCGGAGTATCTCGCTAGACAGTTGATAACTTAAGGAGTGAAGTTGAGCTAACAGAGAGTATGCAGAGAGCAGAACAAGAAGGATAAGGATAAGAATGTCCCGGCCGGCACAAGAGGTTTTGGAGTTTGACAAGCTGCGGGAGTTGTTGCGACTGCGGACCACGTGCGTCCCGGGGCGGCGCGTGATTGATGCTCTGGAGGTGAGCCGGAACCGGTCCGCGTTAGAGCGGGCATTTTCGCTGATTCGCGAAGCGCGTGAATGGCTGCGTCTTGGGCGGGAATTAGGGTTTGGTGCGCTGTCTGATCCTGAGGGATGGCTTGAGCGGCTGGAAGCACCCGGTGCAGTGCTCGAGGCGAAGGAATTTCTGGATGCGAACTCGCTCCTGGAAACAGCGGGCTGGCTGAAGCAGCAATTTCGCGAAGACGCCGGCAAGTTTCCGCTGCTGGCGGAGCGCTGCGCGGCGTTGAGCGATTTTCGCGACATGCAGGCGGCCATCCGGCGCTGCGTGCTGCCCAACGGAGAGATCAGCGATGATGCATCAAGCGCGTTGCGGCGGATCCGGCAGAGCATCCAGCAGACGCGCGACTCCATTCAGAAAACGCTGCGGCAGATTTTGCGTTCGCGGCAAGCGGAAAGCAGCGAGGATTACGTTACTCTGCGCAACGACCGCTTTGTCATCCCCGTCCGGGCGGAGCACCGAAGGAACGTGCCCGGGGTGGTGCATGGAGCGAGCGGCACAGGGCAGACGGTGTTCGTTGAGCCGTTTGAAACGGTGGAAACCAACAATCAGTTGGTGCAACTCGCGGAAGACGAGACGGCGGAGATATTCCGCATCCTGACGGAGTTGACCCAACGATTGCGAGCGATGGCGGGTCCCTTGCTGATTGCCGCAGAAACGATTGCAGAACTCGATAGCCTTTTCGCGCGGGCCCGATTTGCGCGTGATTTCGATGCGTGCATCCCGGAGTTTGCGCAAGATACGGAATTGAGGCTGAATGCCGCGCGGCATCCGGTGCTGGAAGACAAGTTGCGCCATGAAAATCGGGCCATCGTTCCCATGTCGTTGTCATTAGGCGGCGACGAACGCCTGTTGGTGATCAGCGGACCAAACACCGGCGGAAAAACCGTGGCGCTGAAGACCACGGGTATCGCCGCACTTTCCGCGCAGGCAGGCATCCCCGTGGCGGCGCAGCGGGCGCTGCTGCCGCTGTTTGACGGCGTGCTGGTGGATATTGGTGATGAGCAGTCGATCGCCGCGGATCTTTCCACATTTTCGGCGCATATGCTGAACCTGAAAGCAATGCTGGAGGAGGCAACGCCGCAATCGCTCGTGCTGGTGGACGAAATGGGCACAGGAACGGCGCCCGAAGAAGGAGCGGCGCTGGCAGTGGCGTTGCTCGAGGAATTTCGGAATAAGAATTGTATTGTGCTGGCGACCACCCACCACGACCGTCTGAAAACGTATGCTTCGAAGACGCCGGGTATCGTGAACGCCGCCGTTGAATTTGACGAAGTGAATCTACGGCCTACGTATCGTCTGATGGTTGGCGTGCCGGGTGGTTCCAGCGGAATTGCGATTGCGCAGCGGCTGGGATTATCTCCGGAGATCATCCAGCATGCGCGGTCGTTGCTGATGCCAGAGGCGCAAGAGGCAGCCGACCTGATTGCGTATTTGCATCGCAGCCGCGATGAGCTCGATCACATGCAGAAACAGATGGCGGAAGAGCAGCGCGCTCTCGAAGAAGAGAGGCGAAAGTTGCGCTCGGACTGGGTGGACCGTCAGAAGCAACGAATTACGGAATTGGAAAAGCAGTTCGCGGAGATGCAGAAGAGATTCGAAGACAATGTTGCCTCTGTAGTGGCCGCCGTGAAGGATCGCGAAGTGCGCGCGCAGATGGAAAAAACCGCGCGGCGCAAGCTCCAGGATGTGCGCGGTGAAGCAAAGGAGGAGTTAAACGCCGCTGTAGTCCAGGCCATTGCCGATTCGCAGCAGGATCTTGGGATCAAGCCGCAGAGTGCTGACAAGGTCAGTATGGAGAGCCTGCAACCCGGGGCCAGGGTGAGGGTGCAGGGCTTTAGCAAAGCGGTCATCTTGCGCCGCGTAGATGGCAGCACAGCGGAAATTGAAGCGGGTCCCTTGCGCATGAAAGTAGCTATGGATGAAATTACGGGAGTCGAAAGCGAAGCAAAGGGAAGGGCGGCTGTCGCTCCATCGAAGCGCGAGAATGTGACGGTAATCGCGCAACCGGGCGAGGGCGGTGCAACGGGCGAGATCAACGTGATCGGCCTGACTGTCGAGCAAGCCAGCGAGAAGGTGGACAAATTCCTGGATCAGGCGGCGCTGGCGAATCTCATGCGAGTGCGGATTATCCATGGCCACGGTACAGGTGCATTGCGTAAGGGCCTGGGAGAATTCCTGAGGACGCATCCGTTGGTGGAGCACGCCGAATTTGAATCCGAAGAGCACGGCGGGAAGGCAATTACGGTCGTTGATTTGAAGATGTGATTGATGGCGGAAGCGGGATCATTTGCGGAGCGGGTAAAGAATCAGGCGGACATCGTGCGCGTGGTTGGCGAATACGTGCGCCTGAAAAAGAGCGGGCAGAATTTTACCGGGCTTTGCCCGTTTCATGGGGAGAAGACGCCGTCATTTGCCGTGCATCCGGTAAAACAGATTTTCCATTGCTTTGGCTGCGGGAAGGGTGGCGATGTTTTCAGTTTCGTAATGGAGATGGAGAAGTGCCCGTTTCCAGAAGCGGTCAAGATAGTCGCGGAAAAATGCGGAATCCCGATTCCCCGGCCAAAGGAGCGAACTCCTGAAGAGCGCAAGGAGAATCAGCAGCGCGCGGCGCTGATCGAGATTCACCGAGAAGCGCAGTCGTTTTTCGTGCGGCAACTGGAATCAACGGCGGAAGGGCGAGCGGCCCGGGCGTACCTCGAGGATCGCGGCCTCAATTCCGAGGCGATCACGAAATTTGGAATCGGCTACGCGCCGAGCGGTGGCGACGCGCTGCTGCGGCTCTTGAAATCCAAATACGCCGAGAAATTATTGGCGGAATCGGGACTCATCTCGCGGGACCAATCCGGCGCGCGCCTGTTCGACCGGTTCCGCAAACGCATCACGTTTCCCATCTGTAACGAATCCGGAAAGATTGTCGCGTTTGGCTGCCGCGCCCTGGGCGATGATCTCCCAAAATATCTGAATTCTCCGGAAACGCCCATCTATTCGAAAAGCAACGTGCTGTATCACATGGACCGCGCGAAAGATACGATTCGCCGCCAGGACTTTGCGGTTCTTGTGGAAGGCTATATGGACGCGATCGCCGTGGCGCGCGCAGGCATTGTCAACGTGGTGGCAAGTTGCGGCACCAGCCTGGCGGAGCCGCAGATCAAGCTGCTGGGGCGCTTTACGAAGCGCGTGATTGTGAACTACGACCCGGACGTGGCGGGGCAGGCGGCGACGGAACGTTCGCTGACGCTGCTGCTCGAAAACGATTTTGAAGTGAAGGTGCTGGCACTGCCCCCGATCGGCGACAAAAAAGCGGATCCGGACTTGTTCATCCGCGAAAAGGGAGCCGATGCGTACATTAAAGCGCTAAAGGAATCCCCGCCCTACGTAGACTACCTGATTGCGCGGGCGCGGCAGATGGATCTGACCACCGGCGAAGGCAAACAGCGCGCGCTGAATTTTCTGATGCCTTACGTTCAGAAAATCCCGAACCAGTTGCTGCGTTCGGAATGGGCTACGCGCATCGCCCAACAGTTGCGGATTGACGAACCGGTCCTGCGTGCAGCCCTATCAAAATCAGCCGCAGAGCGCCGAAGCGAAGTGAAAGTGGCGCCGCAACTCGTGGGCAAACCGGCCAAGCAGATCGAGAGGCGGCTGATCCGCATGCTGGCAGAGGCGGAGGGGTTTAAGCGGGAACTGGGGCAGCGGCTACAGCAAGGGCGCCTCCACGAAGGGCTGGAAACCGAGAAGATTTTCGCGGCGCTGATTGTGGCGAGCCTGTCCGAAGAGCCGCTGCCGGTCACGGAGATTGGCGCAAGCCTCGAAGAGCGCGAGCGGCGTGTCTTCTTTGAAATTTTGTTTGAGGACGCACAGGAGCCGACCTGGGAGGAAGCGGAAAGTTGCCTGGAGGCGCTAAAGCGGCGGCAGATTGAGCAAGAGCTGGCCAAGGTGCAGCGTACGATTGAGGCAAATCCAAGCGGCGCGGGCCTGCGGGAATTGCTCGAACGGAAGCAGGAACTAATGAAGCAGTTGGCCGCGGCGAGTTGAGAAAACGGATTTGGCGCGGATTGTGCCGCCACCTGCGGCGCTCAATCAACGTTACTGAAATACCCGGCCCTTACATGCCGGGCTAAGGTTTTTTGCGCTTCCGGCGCTGGGATAGATTTAATCGAATGAGACTGAAAATACCTGAGGGACAATTTGCGGCGTATTTGTTTGACTGTGACGGCACGATTGTTGATTCCATGCCGCTACACTACCTGGCGTGGAAAAAAGCGCTGAGTGAATGGGGCTGCGAATTTTCAGAGAGGCTCTTCTACGAATGGGGCGGCATGCCCGTGGCGGAAATTATCTCTTCGTTGAATAGAGAACGCGGATTGAATATGCCGGTCGAAGAGGTAGGGCACCGGAAAGAGAACTTGTACTACGAGCTTCTGCCAAAACTACAGCCGGTGCAGGAAGTCCTGGAGCACATCGAAGCAATGCAGGGAGAGATCCCTTTCGGCGTGGTATCCGGCAGCACGCGGGAGTCTGTCGTGGCGTCACTAACGGTCGTGAAGCTTCTCGACCGGTTTCAGACGATGGTTTGCGCCGGCGAATACAAAAACAGCAAGCCGCACCCGGAAGCTTTCTTGAAAGCCTCAGAAAACCTGGGAGTAAAGCCGGAATCATGCCTGGTGTTTGAAGACACGGAAATGGGCATCCGGGCGGCGCAAACAGCAGGCATGAGATGGGTAAAGGTCCCACTCCCCTCCGAACGGGGCGTGCACTTCGCCTGGTAGAGAGTCCTTGAAGAGGTCCTGTGGACGGACTCGACCCCAATTTCTTCACATGGTGATGCAATCGAGTTAACGGCTTTATCCTGAACGAGGTGTGGCACAAGATGGCGTCTCGGAACTTCCAGGGTCTTGCGTGGAAATCCACAAAGTAAAACATTGACTCAGCGCGACTTACGTGTGTAACGTAGAAGGGTTGTGCGGATAACGGATTTGTGTCTCCTGGCATCTATTTACTATGTCGGGGTACACAGGGACGTACCCACGGCGGCGCGTCGGCGGGCAAACGCGCTGTGAAAGCATGGACGCAGCAGGGCGCATCGAGCTTCACCGAAAATATTGAGAGCTTTCCGGGGGACACGCTCCCTCCCATCGCCCATTTGGGCCTTCTCTCTGCATTTGGTGTGGACCATGCGCGCAACTCAATGTGGAAGTTCGCGCGGATACCCAGAGATACGTAGATAGAGCGGGAGGAACGCAGTGGCAGCAACAGGTTTAGAGGAAAAATATGATGCGGTACGCCAGCTGATTGCCATTGGCAAAGAACGCGGCTACCTGCTGTATGACGAAGTAAATGATTCGCTCCCCGCCGAAGTGCATTCTTCGGAGGAGATCGACGACCTTCTCACCACGTTTGAACGCAACGGCATTGAAATTTACGAAGATGCGGCGTCGGCCAAGGCGGCGCGCGCCGTGGAAGTGTCTTCCGATCATGGCGATCGCGATGCGGTGGTCAAGGACGACGCGCACGAGGGCGAAGGTGGCAGTGACCTGGATCTAACTCCCGGATCGCTGGAGAAGACGAACGACCCGGTGCGCATGTACCTCCGCGAAATGGGCACCGTGCCGCTGCTCACGCGCGAAGGCGAAGTGACCATCGCCAAACGCATTGAGCGCGGCCAATTGGTGGTCATGAAAGCGATCACGCGGTCGCCGATCGTTATTAAGGAGCTCATCGCTGTTGGCGATGATTTGCGCAAGGGTGCGCGGTCCATCAAGGAAATCGTGCAGTTTGACGATGAAGAGCTGACCGAAGAGAAAATCGCCAACAAGACCAAGCAGACGCTGAAGTATATCGACAAGATCGCCAAGCTCTACGACCTGGCGCTGAAACAAGCCGTCAAGCTCGACAAGACACTCAAGGCGAAAAAGAAGCAGTATGTGCGCGCGAAGTGGGAAGTGGCGCGGACGCGTGTTGCCATTTCGCTGGAAATCCGCGGCATTGACTTCAATCCGTTCGAGAAAAAGCGCCTGGTGGACAAGATGCGCGGCACGGTCGAGCGCCTGCAGTCCCTCGAGCGCGAGGCCGGCCGGTTGGAGCGGCGCGCGGACGTGTCTAAGGGTGAAAATGCGGCGGAAGCGCGGCGCGAACTGCGCACGCGGCGCTCCGAATTGAAGGACATCGAAGATGCCAGCGAAGTTGGATTGCTGGAACTCAAACGTACGCTGACCATCATTCATCGCGGCGAAGCGGAAGCCGAGCAGGCCAAGAAAGAATTGATCGAGGCCAACTTGCGCCTGGTCGTATCCATTGCCAAGAAATATACCAACCGCGGTTTGCAATTCCTCGACCTGATTCAAGAAGGCAACATCGGCTTGATGAAGGCCGTGGACAAGTTTGAGTGGCGGCGTGGGTATAAGTTCTCGACGTATGCGACCTGGTGGATCCGCCAGGCCATTACGCGTGCGATTGCCGACCAGGCACGCACTATCCGCATCCCGGTGCACATGATCGAGACGATCAACAAGTTGGTGCGCACCAGCCGTCAGTTGGTGCAGGAACTCGGGCGCGAGCCTACCAGCGAAGAGATTGCCAAGCGCATGGATATTCCGGTGTCCAAGGTGCGCAAAATTTTGAAGATCGCGCAGGAGCCGATTTCCCTCGAAACGCCGATCGGGGAAGAGGAAGATTCGCACCTTGGGGACTTCATCGAAGACAAGGCCGTGGTTTCGCCTTCCGACGCGGTGATCAACCTGAACCTGAAGGAGCAGACGTCTTCCGTGCTGAAGACGCTGACGCCGCGCGAAGAAAAAGTCATCAAGATGCGTTTTGGCTTGGACGACGGCAGCGAGCACACGCTGGAAGAGGTGGGGCAGTCGTTTGCTGTGACCCGCGAGCGCATCCGCCAAATCGAAGCCAAGGCGCTGCGCAAGTTGCGTCACCCGTCGCGCTCGCGCAAGTTGCGCGCCTTCCTGGAAGGCCCTTCGCGCGATTACCTATAGAAAGAGCCGGCAGCTCACAGCTGTCAGTTAACGGCTTTAGAAAAAAGCAAACGCCCCGGTGGAAGCCGGGGCGTTTTGCGTTTCATTCCGTTGGTCACAACGGCTGGTTTTCCTGCGAAGGTTTACCAGTTGCCGCCGTGGTTTCCGCCGAACAGATCGGACATCACGTTGACGCCTGGGTCGCAAGCGTGGTTCAGGCAGGGAAGGCCAAAAGCGGCCTCGATGGATTTAAGCAGAGAGAAGCTGGTGTAGTAGTTCTGGCTCTGGACACCGTTCTTGGCATAGTTGGTCTCGACAGTGAGGACCACACGGTTCTGATTCTGCGAGGGGAACAGAGTGCCCGCAGGAAGGGCGTTGTCAATTCCGCTGTAGTCGTTCTCATCCCACACAATGACGATCGCGGAGCGGCCTTCCCTCCAGATCGGAGAGGCGTGGATAGCCTCGATGAGGCGCTGGACCGTGACGTCGCCTTGCTGGATCAAACCAGGATTCAGACCATACTGCAGGCCATTCGTGCCCGGATCGCCCGCGCAGTAGGCGCTCTCGCCGCCTTTGCCGTGCTGGTCATCGCACTGGTTGGGGACGATATAGGAGAAGGAAGGGAGATTGCCGGTAGCGAGATCAGCGTACAGTCCGCCGGGCCCGTCAAAGGGCACGACATTCTTCAGGCTGTTGTTCCACTCGTCGCCCTGCTCAATGTTGAGGAAGTAGGCAAAGGGGTTGTGTTTTACTGCATAGAGGGCGGTATATGAGGTGAGGGGCTTCGGGAGATAAGTGAAGTCGCTCAAGTTGCTCACCGTGCCGTTGCTGTTGTTGACCCCATACGCGCCTCCGAGCGGGAGGCTTTCCTCGTAGGCCTTCCAGTTCAATCCAACTTGGGTAAGCTGGTCGGCAATCGATTTGCCGACAGTGTGCCCTGGATGCACCGCTTTGACCCCGTCAATGTCCGCGAGGTATGCGGGCGGAATTTCGTTCCAGTCGTCCACTGCGGGTGTGTCAGCGTCGGTTCCCGAACCGGAAATCGGGCAGATTATTCCCAACGCAGAATCTGGGTCCAGGGTCACGCCCTGAGGCGGATTGGAACCGTCGGCGTTTACCGTGCCGGCTACGATGTTGGGCTGGCAGTTGGTGTTGCCCCAATCCGGAGAATTGTCGCTGCGGATGCCGAAGTTGGAACCGCCGACGATTTCCAGATAGTTGGTGAGACTCGGATGCCCAACGGCAAAATAGTTGTTCGCAAGATTGACTTTGCCGCTCTGGATAATGCTGTTCAGATATGGCTCATTCGGGTTTCCGATGATCTGTTGATACCCATGGTTCTCCATCATGATGACGAAGACGTGGTCGAGATGCGGGATGCCCTTGGGGGCATCGTTATCATGCGCAAACGCCGGACTCACTAGCGAAGCTGCCGCGAGCAGAGCGGTTGCGGACTTCAAGGTGAACTTCATCTTCATAGACTCTCCTTCTCAATGGAATTTCCTGGAAAAACCCGACGGATCATTAAGTGCCTTCCCGGATAGGTGGGGACTTGATCGCGCGGCGCGTCAATCCGGGTAAGTCAAGCCATTCGTCGGGGGTGCCAACACAAACCAGTAGAGGGTAAGAGGGGCCGATTACAGAGAATGCTGCAAATTATTACAGTCTCGTCAAAGCTACAGCCTGAAGAATTGTTCATCAGGTTTTGGGAGCAGTCTGAAAGTGGCGAATCATGCCGATGATGAGAATCATCAGGAAAAAAAGAAACCCGCCAAGAACCAGCAACATCGCATCGGAATTAAAACGTTGGCCGAGCGTCAGATTGGCGCGCAGGGCCAGAAAGCTTCCGGAAATCAGCACAAACAGCAATGCGCATCCGAACCAGGCCATTGTGGATGCGATGTAGCGCATGGTGGCGTCGCGCCGCTGCGGTGCCAGCCAATACCCTTTGTTGGGGAGGTTGATGCGTACATCGCTTTTGGAAGCGATTTGCCAGGGGGCGAAAAAGGTGACGAGGGCCGAACTCGCGCAGATGAGGCAGGTCAGCAGGAAAAAAGAGTCGCGCGGCATCCAGCCATTCGGGGAACCGTCCGCGGCGAAATGCGATGCCATGCGCTGGGGCATCTGCGGGTAGTAGTAACCCATCATCAGCAGACAGGCGAGCACCAGAAAGACGTACAGCATGCGGGGAAGTCGCGGATCGTCCACGAAACACACCTCGGAATTCGCACTTGTTCCAAGGATAATTTCCGGTTTTAGAGGCATCAACCGATTTGCCGGAACCTGTGTCCAGGAAGTTCTTGCCTTTCTAACAGGAATCCGGGAAATTGGGAACTTCCAGCCCATGCCCTTCTATCGTGCCGGCAAAGTTCGATGAGCAAATTGCAGAAAATTCTCGCCGTTCTTCTGGTCCTCTTGCTAACGGCGAGCTTCTACATGTACTGGCTTTCGCGCGAGCCGGAAAGCGTGCGCCAGGCAAAAGCAGCCGCGAAAGCGAACCGGGCCAGCAAAAGCCTGGTTGACCAGACTCCCCTGAAAACGGCTCAGCAATTGGCCCCCCTGGCGGCCACAAGCCGCGAGCGTGAACTGGCCAAGGAAGCGCTCCGACTGGCCGACTACGAAGTGGACCTGACGTTTGACGCCGCGCTGCACGAAGCGCTCCTGAACCCGCCACCCCTCAGCGCGGAGGCCAAGGAACTTCAGGAACACATCAAGAAAGAGCAAAAACTACTGAGCGCGGATCAGGAGCGGGCCAAGCAGCTCTCCGAGCAACTCGTCAAGGCTCCCGAAGGCAGGAAAGACGAAATTGAAGTTCAACTCGTCCAGGTCCAGGCGGACATGGAACTCGATCAGGACGAACTTGACGATGCCAAGGAGGATTTTTCGCGCGCGGGAGGAAATCTCGCCGACCGCATTGAGGCGTTGAGGAAGCAGCACGAGGAAACCACGCACAACTCGGAATCCGTCATTCCGACGTCTCCACCGCCCGCGGATCAGCTTGGACTACTTCACCGCGTACAACAATGGCTGGCCCTCCGGAACGAAAAACGCCAGCTGCAGGATGCCAAGGATGGGTCCGATGCGGCGTCGGGCCTGCTTGCGGAGCAGCACAATGCGCTCGACGAGAAGCTGGAGCAGGAGAAACAGAAATCGCCAGACCTGATGCGCCATTCCAGGCACCGCATGGAAGCTGCCGCCGGGAACCAATTGCCCGTGGTGCAGCGCACGTCGGAAGAATCGGCCGCGCTGCTGAAAAAAACACAGGAGATCGCCGCGGACCAGAAGATGCTGGCGATGTTCGACAAGCGCGTGGAAACGCACAAGGAGCTTTCCGCCATTTACGCGGAATGGATTCAATTGGTGAACGACCGCCAATGGTCGGTGGTTCACCGTGCTTTTGCCGGTGTCCTGATCATTCTGGCGATCGGGGTCGTCGGATTGTTCTTCAGCACGTGGATGAATACCATCGTCAGCCGGCTTTCCATGGACCGGCGGCAAATCCAGTCGTTGCACACGGTGACGCGCGTGGCGCTGCAGATCGTGTCGTTGCTGCTGATTCTGCTGGTGGTTTTCGGGCCGCCGGGGCAAGTGGGCACGTTTATCGGGTTGGCCACCGCTGGGCTTACCGTCGCGCTAAAGGATTTCATCGTCGGCTTTCTCGGCTGGTTTGTGTTGATGGGAAAGAACGGCATTCGCATGGGTGATTGGGTGGAGATCAACGGAGTGACCGGCGAAGTCGTGGAGATCGGGCCGTTCCACACGGTGCTGCTGGAGACCGGCAATTGGACCGATTCCGGGCATCCCACCGGCCGGCGCGTCACCTTTACCAATAGCTTCGCCATCGAAGGCCACTACTTCAATTTCTCCACCACGGGGCAATGGTTGTGGGACGAACTTACCGTGGTGCTGCCGACGGGCAAGGATCCTTACCCAATTGTCGAGGCCATTCGCAAGAAGGTGGAAGAAGAAACTCGCGACAGCGGCCAACAGGCGGAACAAGAGTGGCGCCGTGCCACCAATTCGCGGGAGATGAGTGGTTTTTCCGCGGCTCCGGCGATCAGTGTGAAGCCAGTTCTGGGCGGCGTGGAAGTGGCTATCCGCTACATTGCAAAAGCGCACGAGCGGTTTGTGCTGCGTGCGAAGCTGAATCAGGCGGCGGTCCAGTTGCTCGGTGGAGCGGAAGAGAGTTGGCCGGTCCCCGAATAACCCCACAATCACTCGGCGCCGCTGCGGGCGCGAACCTCTTCGCTGGTCAACCCATACAAGGGCGGCGTTGCCACGCCGAGCATCGCGAGATACAGATAGATCTGCCCGCGATGGTGGATTTCGTGCTCGACCATCAGGCGCAACCATTTCCATTTTGTGATTTCGACGTTTCCCGGCGTCTTGCACTTGGTCTGCAAGTCCGCGTCGCTGAGTTTTGAAAAAATCTCCAGCGATTCCTGATGCAACTGCTCCATTAACACTAGGATGTTTTCCAGCCCATCGGCAAACTCCTTGCCGTGGCTCCGATAGAGGCTGGGCTTGCCTTGCACATTTTCGCCCCAAAGATAGCGCTCGGTGATCGCAATGTGCCGCAGCAGATCGCCCAGCGTGAAGCGCCCTTCGCCGCAGGCCCAGTCGATTTTGCCGCGTGGGACGCAGCGCGCCACGGGCATCGTGCGTTCGCGGACGGAATGGAAGTACTGCAGAAACGGCTGAATCGTGGGAATTTCCATGTGCCCTCCCTGTACGCACGAGATTAGGTAGGCGTTTTCGAGTCTAACGCAACAGCGCGCGGGCTCGCGAAGCGGAAAGCGTTGCGCCGGCGTACATGAGAGCGAGCAGGAAGAAGCCCAACGCGATGCTGAATTGCTGCGCGATCCAGCCCAACGCGAAGCTCATCGCCAACTGCAAAACCGTGGCAATGATGGCGAAGGCCGACTGCGTGCGGCCCATGAAGTGCCTCGGCACGATGGACATGAGCGAAGACTGTGCGACGATCCCTCCGAGCGCACGGCAGAAGCCAAAAACTCCCTGCAAAATCACCGCGCCAAGAAGAAAAGTCACGTACGGCACCGCCACATGTCCCAAAGCCAGCATGGCCATTACTCCTACATAGAGCGGCAAGCGCACGCGCTGCGGCAACTGGCTGGTGATCAGTCCCCCGATAATCGCGCCGATAGCCCAGCCCGCTTCGATGAAGCCGAAGCCTTTTGACCCGGAGTGAAGAACGTCGTTGGCCAGCGCTACCACCACCACGTTGGAGCTGACGATGCTGGCCATGAGGATGGCGTGCGTCACCCCCAGCGCGGTCACCACTGCATTTTCACGGAGGTAGCGGAAGCCTTCCTTCATGTCTGCCGCGTAAATGGCCAGCGAGATTCCAGCCTCGGCGATTTCCGGATTTTCGCCGCTCTCCAGCGCCAGCGCCGCCGCGTTGGAAGATTCGGAGTATTCGCGCGGATACTGGCGATGCGAACGCGGCGAAACGTAGCCGCTGCGCAGGCGATACAGGCAATAGGCGGAAACGAAATAGGTCAGCCCGTCAATGAACAGGATGCCAGCGATGCCCATGTTGCCGTAGAAAAAGCCAACGAAGGTGCCGGCCAGCAACATGCCGCTCTGCACTCCCACCAACACGGAAGCATTTGCGCCGGTAAATTGACTCGGCGGTACCACCTCCTGCACCAGCGCGTTTACGTTCGCCCAGTAAACGGCTGAGCCGGTGCCAGTGAGCAGCGTCATGAAATATAGGTGCCAGATTTGCAGGTGCCCGCGCCACGCGATGTAGGAGATGGCCAGCACCGCGAGCCCGCGGCTGATGTCCAGCAGCACGCCCAAGTAGCGGCGGTCGATGCGGTCAATCAGCACGCCACCCAGAAACGGCACGAGCAGGCCGGGCAGCGTGACGACGATGACCTGCCAGCTCACCGCAACCGTCGAATGCGTGGCCGACATGATGTACCAGCTCACGCCGATGAAATTCATCCCGCTGCCAAACAGCGAGACGAACATCGCCGTGAAGAAATAGCGGAACCCGCGCTGCTGCCAGAGCAACGACCAGTCCACCTTGGAGATGGTTGCGGTGGCCATCGAGCCCTTTATTTTACTATTCCATCGAATCAATCCGTGGAGAGATCCGTGCGACGTGCTGTTCTCAACTGGTGTCCGTTTGCCCGAGTGGTTGCAGGTCAAGAAGATTGGGGGGGATCTGAATTGTCCGGAAGGGCCACTTCAAACTGTGTGCTGCAACCAGCCACGAATTGTTCCGAATCATCGCTCCGGTAAAACACCGGGATGAGTGCGCCATCGAAAATACAGGAGGAAAAATTCCTGCAAGTTAGTTCCCGACTCTGCCCGTCTTTATCCCAGAGAGTGAAGGTTACCCGACTGGGTTGCAATAACTTCTTCCTGGAATAGGCGCGCACAAACGCAACATCCCCGGTCTCCAGCAGTTCTCGATTCGGAATCTTTTTCCAATATTTAATCTCCAAAAGGTAAGTGCCAATTGGAATCGCCACCATAAAGGCCAGGTCGAGCGCATTCATCCATGCGGAATTAGTCGTAACTGGGTGGCGATAGGCACTCAGCATCATGAGAAACAATCCCGCCGCTAATACTCGGAAAACCCAGATGAGCACGCGGAGATCGACAGAAGGCTTCAATTCTCGCGGTTTTGGGAGACCGCGAATTTGATCCCGCAGGGTAACCGCGCGGGCCGGGAGTTCTTCCGGAAAAACCGATGAAAGGTCCACACCCGGATGGCTCAGCACCTTTTCTTTAAGCGCAAGCACCCGGCTTCTCTCTTTGCGAGCGGTCAAAAACACTAGTAGGCCGAGAATTGAGAAAAATCCCGTCAAGATCAGGAGAGTACGGACCGCTGCACCATGCCTACCCAGGGGGATCAGAACCATCCCAGCCAATGCCCCCACAATTACAAAACCCGTCCGATCGAGCCTCTCACGCTTGCAAAACACGCTCTCGAAGTTCCAGCCGCACGAAAAGCAATAGGTGCGGTAATACTCATTGCCAGCGGACACAACACGCTCTCCGCACCTGGGACACAGAATGAGATACATATTACCAAGGTAATCGAAGAGTGTCGTCCCTGTTGACTTAGCTTTCAGCCGATTGCCTTGAGTTGAACGCGGTGTTCGTCGACCCAGGTTTCTGGAATCCTCCGGTTTCCCTTGCACCGGAGCAAATCAGCTGTGATATTTTTCAAGCTGCTCTTGCGTAACACGGTCAGCGGCATTCGAAACTCTGTGGTGGGGGTCCTCGATGACTACGATTGCTCCTCCGGTTCCTGCGCCGGAACCTCCGGCGTCACTTTCTCCAATCGCCCGGATTTTCGGAGTATTTTTTTCACCCAAAGCTACCTTTGAAGACATTGTCCGCAAGCCCAGTTGGGTGGCGCCGCTGATCGTTCTGTTTCTCACCGGATTTTTGCTGAACATTGCCTTGGCCACTCATGCGAACTGGGTCGAGGTCATGAAAGAGCAAATCGCCAAGAATAAAATGGCGTCGCGGCAAATCGACAATCTGGACGAAGACAAAAAGCAAGCTGCGTTCGAGCGCGCCGCGTCTCAAACCAAGACCTTTCGTTATATTCGCGGCGTGATTGGCTGGCCCTTTGCCCTGCTTTTCTCATCGCTGCTCTACTTTGGTCTCTATCGCTTGATTGGTGGAGCTCGCGTGACTTATGGCCTCACCTTTGCGATTGTCACGTTCGCCACGCTACCCATGGCCTTGCGCGAGATTCTAGGCGCTGTGGTTTCTATTTTTAAAGACCCCACCGCCATTGACCCGGAAAACTACCTGGCTTCGAATCCGGCAGCCTTGATGCCCTCGGATTCTCCTGCGTGGCAGCTTGTGCCACTCGCGTTTCTGGACATTTTTGCCATTTGGGCGCTCGTTCTAGTTGCCATTGGTTTCACGGCTGCCGACCCAAAGAAAGTACCCTTCGGCAAGTCGTTAGGTCTTGCCATCGGTTTGCATGTGGGCCTGATGCTTTTTTTCACCATGGTTGCCTGGGTCTTCTCCTGAAAATTGTTCCTGAAAACTGGTCTGAAAAAGCGCTCCTGATACACTAGGTGAGTGAATTTTTCTTTTGAAGTTTTACGGAAAGATCCGACAGGCGCGCGCGGCGGCAGGCTCATCCTGCCGCATGGCGTCATAGAAACGCCAGTGTTCATGCCCGTGGGCACGGCGGCTACGGTCAAGGGCCTGACGCAGGAAGCGCTGGAAGCGCTCGGCGCGCGCATCATCCTGGCCAACACCTATCATCTATTTCTGCGCCCCGGGCACTCCCTGATCCGGAAACTTGGTGGTCTGCATAAATTTATGTCCTGGAACGGAGCGATCCTCACCGATTCCGGTGGCTATCAGGTATTCAGCCTTTCCGAACTGCGCAAGATCACCGACGAAGGAGTCCGCTTCCGCTCGCATCTCGACGGCTCCGAGCATCTCCTTACTCCCGAAAAAGCCACGGAAATTCAACTGGCGCTGGGCTCGGACATCGCCATGGTGCTCGACGAATGTATCGAGACGCCCGCCCCGCGCAACATTGCCGAAGCGGCACTGAGACGCACCAGTGAATGGGCGCGCCGCGCACGCAAGTATTTCCTCGAGCAAGAAGAATCTAACGGGCCGCAAGCGCAATGGCAGTTCGGCATCGTGCAAGGTGCCACGTTTCCCGATTTGCGCCGCGAGAGCGCGCGGCAACTTCTCGAAATAGAATTTCCCGGCTATGCCGTCGGAGGCCTGGCTGTTGGTGAGCCGCACGAAGTCACCTGCGAAATGACGGGAGTCGTAACCGAATTGCTGCCTCACGAAAAGCCGCGCTATCTGATGGGCGTCGGAAGACCCGAACAAATCCCGGACTACGTCGCGCGCGGCATCGACATGATGGATTGCGTGCTGCCGACGCGCGCGGCACGCCACGCCTGCCTCTACACCAGCGAAGGCCGCGTCCTCATCAAGAATTCACGCTACATTGAGGACCAGCGCCCCATCGATCCAAATTGCTCTTGCGCCATCTGCCGCCGCTACACGCGTGCCTATCTTCGGCATCTCTTCGCTGCCGGAGAAATCACCGCGGCCATCCTCGCTACCCACCATAATGTCCACTTTTACCTTGACATAATGCGGCAAATCCGAGAGGCTATCAGTTTTGGACAACTTGCAAATTTCGCCTCTGAGCTGCGCGCGCGCTATGTGGCGGGCCCGGCCTGAGGCAAACCGTCCGGAATTCGCGTAAGATACTTTCGGACGAGGGCAACCCGCACAGGTCGAGTCTCAGCAGGAGAATCGGGCGGGAGGGGAAGCGGGGAATCACCCGCTGGAGGATTGTATTCTCTCCTCTCCGCGCGAAATGCAGTCCGCAGGTTGTTGTACCGGTTCCGTTCAAGCAATTCTCGGAAAGGCACGGAAAAATTCGGAACATGAATCTGGCAGCAGTGATTTTCTGGCAAGCTGGCGGAGCCTCGGGGCTCGGTGGTTTCCTTATCCCCCTCGCTCTCATGTTCGGAATCATGTATTTCCTGGTGATCCTGCCGCAGTCCCGGCAGCGCAAGAAAGTGCAGGAAATGCTCGCCGCCGTCAAAAACGGCGATAAGGTGATCACCACCGCGGGCATCTACGGCACCATCAACGGTATGGACGGCGACACCGTCATTCTCAAGATCGCCGACAATGTAAAAATTCGCATCGCGCGGGCAGCGATTGCTCAAGTGGAGGCATCCGAAGATGCCAAGTAACTCCATGGGCCGCTCCGATTCGCGCTTAACCTCCTGACCATGAACTCTAATTTGAAGTGGAAAGCTATATTCATCATCGCAGTCATCCTGGTATGCATCTACGCCGTGGTGGGATATCCCAATCTCCCCACTTCGCTCACCAGTCTCAAAGATAATTTCGCGCATCAGATCAAGCTTGGTCTGGACCTCCAGGGCGGCACGCACCTGATCTTGCAAGTGCAGGTACAGGAAGCCATCGCGCAGGAAACGGACCAGACCGTGGATCGCCTCACGACGGCGCTGCGCGGGAAAAATATCCATTACGACGAAGTGCGGCGCGTCGACGATACGCACATTATCGTCCGCAACGTTCCTCCCGACCAGTCCGGCGACTTTCGCGATTTGATCCACAACCAATACGAAGGCGTGTGGCAACTCGGTTCGGCCCCGGGCGAAACCAACTCCTACCTGCTGACATTGCGTCCCAGCGCCATCTCCGGCATTCAGGAAACCACGATGTCCCAGTCGCTCGAAACCATCGAGCGCCGTATCAACGCATTGGGCCTGACCGAACCGACGATTCAGCCTCATGGCCGCAACGAAAATGAGATCCTCGTGCAGTTGCCTGGCGAAGGTGATCCGGAAGCGGCGAAGCGCGTCATACAGGCTGGCGGGCAGCTCGAACTCACGCTCGTCGAAGATCCCAATCCCTATCCTTCGGAATCTGCCGCACTGGCGACAAAAGGCGGCGTCCTCCCGGCAGGCACGCAACTCCTGAAAGAAAAGCAGGGAGCGCGCAACCGCCAGAATCCCAACGATACCAGTGAAAACTGGTATCTCGTCAGCCGCACACCCGTGGTAACAGGCCGCGACCTCAGAAGCGCCACGGAAAGCCGCAATGCGGACATGCCCGGACAATGGCAGATTGGCTTCACACTTTCCGCGGAAGCGGCGCGGCGTTTTGGTCCGTTCACGGAACAAAATCGCGGCCGTCAGATGGCCATCGTTCTGGATCATCAAATCTATTCGGCGCCCACAATTCAGAGCCGTATTGAAGATCAGGGACGCATTGACGGGAATTTCAGCCAGGAAAGCGCCCATGAGCTTGCGCAGATCCTCCGCGCCGGCGCGCTACCTGCTTCGATTAAGTACCTCGAAGAGCGCACCGTCGGCCCGTCGCTGGGCGCGGATTCCATTCGCCACGGCGTGCAAGCCTCAATCCTCAGCTTGCTCGTGGTAATGATCTTCATGGTCTTCTATTACCGCCTGTCCGGTGTGAATGCGGTCCTCGCCCTCATTATTAACCTGATCATTCTTCTGGCAGCTTTGGCCATGGCTGGCGCCACGCTGACCTTGCCGGGCATTGCTGGCGTGATCTTGACCATTGGTATGGGAGTGGACTCCAACGTTCTGGTTTTCGAACGCATTCGTGAAGAGTTGAGGAATGGCAAGTCCGCAGCGGCCGCGGTGGAGGCGGGCTTCGATAAGGCGTTTCTCACGATTATTGATACCCACGTAACGACCGTTGTTTCGGCCTTCTTTCTGTTTATTTTTGGAACTGGGCCTATCAAGGGATTTGCGATCACATTGACCATCGGTTTGATCGCTAACGTCTTTACAGCTATTTACGTGTCGAAGACCATCTTCCAGTACCACTTGGGGAAGATGGATCGGCAGGCCGAATTGAGTATCTAGGTACAGCCATTAAGTTCCAGTACTACTCCATCGATTGGGCGATGGGAACAAACAGAGACTTGCTGGAGTCTAAAGAAGGGAAGCGCGAACCGGGATGATTGAGCTCTTTCAACAGCCCAACCTTGATTGGATGGGCAAGGCCAAATATTTCTTCGCTTTAAGCGGAACGCTGCTCGTAATCGGATGGTCCGCCATTTTGCTGCATGGCGGCATTAAGTATGGCATCGATTTTCGAGGTGGCACCAACGTGGACGTCCGCTTCGCACAAACTCCCAACGTGGATCAGCTCCGCACCGGACTGCAGAGCCAAGGCTTGGGCAATAGCGAAATCCAGAGCATTGGCGATATCGCGAACACTAGCTCCAATGAAGTGATGATCTTTGTTGAGCAAACGGGTTCAACCGACCAGGCTCTGGACGAAGGCAAAGCCAAGGTGCTCAACGCCCTGAACGCCACCTATGGCGTTTCTTCATCGGGCAAGCAAGACTTCAATGCCACCACGGCGGCTGCTCTTACCAAAATTCTCTCCGACAAGGATCCTCTCGCGCTTTCCATCAATGCGGGCGACAGGTATCAGCAGTTGGCAAAGGCGATCCTTGCGTATCGCGATAAAGACAAAAACGGTCTGATCACGAACTTCGATAATTTGTCGCAGGTTCCCGGGGCGACTCCCGCCGTGATTTCTGCCATCAAGGAAACTTTCGCGCTAGCTCCATTTGCTATCCGCAACGTGGAAATCGTGGGGCCCAAGGTGGGTGCCGAGTTGCGCAATCAGGCCATTCGAGTAACCCTCTATGCTTTAGGCGGCATGCTGTTATATATTGCCTTCCGCTTCGAGTGGGTTTATGGGGCCGCGGCTGTTCTGGCCGTTTTTCACGACGTACTGATCACGCTGGGGCTATTCAAGATTTTCGGCTTTGAAATTTCGCTGACGGTTATCGCAGCGCTGCTGACACTGGTCGGTTATTCGATGAACGATACCATCGTCATCTTTGACCGTATCCGGGAAAACAGCCGGCTGCTACGCAAAGAGCCATTCGCAGACATCGTCAATAAATCGATTAACCAGACGTTGTCGCGAACCATACTCACCAGCGGATTAACTTTTCTCACCGTGCTCGTCCTGTTCCTGATGGGCGGCCAGGTGCTCCGGGCCTTTGCCTTTGCCCTGGTGGTGGGGATTGTGGTAGGAACGTACTCCAGTTTTGGTATTGCCGCTCCGCTCGTCGTCGCCTGGAACAACTGGCGCGGCCAAGGCGGAGTAGCCAGCACCGGAACCGCAGCCGGCAACAGAACCCGGGGCAACGAGGGCGGGCAACCGCGCTTGGCAACTTCGGGCAGGAGGTAGCCTTTACCCATGTTTGAAGAAATGGTCGTATCGAGTCCGACGAACAAGAAAACGAACAAGCCCTGGACGGTATTCATCTCCATGGCCGTTCAAGTCCTGTTCCTCGCCATTCTCATCCTGATTCCTCTGATTTATACGGAAGCGCTGCCGAAGACCTTGATGTCTTCCATTCTTCTGGCGCCGCCTCCGCCTCCGCCGCCACCTCCGCCGCCAGCCGCCGTTCAGGTGATTCGCAAACCTGTGGCGCACCTCATGGAAGCCGGGAAACTTGTGGCGCCGAAGGCCATCCCGAAAGAACTCAAACAGATTAAGGAAGAAGCCGAGCCTCCCGATATGGGCGGCGGCATGATTGGCGGCGTTCCTGGCGGTGTTGCCGGTGGTTCTGCCGGCGGCGTGCTGGGAGGCGTGATCGGTGGCGCTGGCACTGCGCCTCCGCCTCCGCCGAAGACCGCACCCAAGCGCATCACGGTCGGCGGCAACGTGCAGCAGGCCCGCATCGTCAATCGTGTGCAACCCCTTTACCCGCCGCTGGCCCGCCAGACACGCATCAGCGGCACCGTCAAACTTCACGCCATCATCGGCAAGGACGGGACTGTGCAGCAATTGCAGGTGCTGAACGGCCACCCGCTTTTGGTTCAATCCGCTCTCGACGCCGTCAGGCAGTGGCGCTACCAGCCCACTTTGCTTAACGGCGACCCCGTGGAAGTGGACACCGAAATTGACGTGATTTTCTCTTTGGCACAGTAGTTCAACGGGGCGGCGCGGGTGTCGTGGGACGTGCGCGCCGGTCTGAGTCCGCAGTCAAATTAATTACTTGAGGGATCCGGCTCGCCCGGCGCCCCTAGGAAATAAGGAGCAAACGAATGCTAGCATCTCTGTACCTTTACGCGGCATGGCTGCAGGAGGCCGCAACATCTTGGGACCTGCGTTCCATGTGGACCTCCATGGGCGTTCTCGCGAAAATCGTGGTTGTGATTTTGTTCATTCTCTCGGTCTACTCCTTCGGCGTCATGATTGACCGCTTCCTGATGTACAACAACGCGCGCAAGCAGTCGCGCCTGTTCGTGCAGCAGGTGGCCGGCGCTCTGAAGGACGGCAAACTCGACGAAGCCATCGCTATCGCCGAGCGCAACAAGAAGAGCCACATCGCCAAGGTCGTCGCCACCGGTCTTTCGGAATTCCAGTCGGCTTCCCAACAGGTTTCCGACGAGGAAGTTATCGAAGCCGCGAAGCGCGGTCTGGAGCGCTCGGTCGCCATCGTGCACGCTGAAATGAAGCGCGGCCTCTCCGCACTCGCCACCATCGGTTCCACGGCTCCGTTCGTCGGACTGTTCGGCACCGTGGTCGGCATCTTGAACGCGTTCAAGGGCATTGAATCGCAGAAGGCCACGGGTCTCTCCGCGGTTGCCGGTGGTATCGCCGAGGCACTGGTGACCACTGCGTTCGGTCTGCTCGTCGCCGTGCCCGCCGTATGGGCCTACAACTACTTCACCAACAAGGTCGAGGCATTCGACGTCGAGATGGACAACTCCTCGATGGAACTCATCAACTACTTCATCCTGCGCCGCGGCGCGAAGAAGTAAAGCGGAAGAAGGCATACCATGGCGTATAAGCCACAAGCCGGACCACAGATGGCGGCCCCCAACGTCATTCCGATGGCCGACATCATGCTGGTGCTGCTGATTATCTTCATGGTGGTCACGCCCATGTTGCAGAAGACCCACCAGGTGGATCTGGCGCCGGTCAACAATCCGCGGGACATGAAAGACGCGGATAAGGACGACGCCATTGTTGTTGCGGTCACCCGCGACGGCAGCCTCTACATGGGCAATACGAAGATCGATAAGGCGGAAATCACCGGGCAGATCAAGGATCGTATCGCCAACAAACTGGACAAAACCGTCTATGTGAAAAGCGATGCGCGCGCCAAATACGGCGACGTCGTTGCCGTCGTGGATGAAATCCGCTCCGCGGGCGTCGACCAATTGGGCCTGCTCACAGAGAAGAACCAAACCGGAAGTCCCACTAAGCCGGCCGCTCCCACCGGAGACTAAGGCCGATTGTAGTCAATGCTTCACGCTGTTCGCGCATTCGTTTGCTGAGGTTCAGACGGCCGCGCCGGCTCCCACCCGGTGCGGCCGCCAACTCCAAAGGAAGTGAGCGTCGGCTGGACAGGAGATCTCGCAATGGGGATGGATGTTGGAAGTAGCAGCGGTTCGATGGCGTCGCCGAACATCGTGCCTTTGATTGACATTCTGCTCGTGCTCATCATTATTTTCATGGTTATCACGCCCTTGACGCCCAAGGGCCTGGATACGCTAGTGCCGCAGCCTTCGCCGAACCAGCAGCAGAACCAGGAACTCGAGAACAAGACCGTCGTCGTTCAGGTGCTCAAGGACGGCAAGCTCAAGATCAACAACGAGGACACTACCTGGGATGGTCTCGGGCCGCGGATTGAAGAAGTCTTCAAAGACCGCGCCGAGAAGGTGGCCTTCGTCAAGGGCGACAACGATATCGAATTCCGGCAAGTGGCGCGTGCGATTGACATCATGCACGGCGCCGGTATCGATAGAGTTGGTTTGATTACCGCCAAGCTTGAAGCCGGTCAGTAGTTCGCCGCAGCGTTTCACGTTGGGATGTGAGAGTCCTCCTCGCCGGGTTTAGGCAGTTTGCGAGGTGACTCATGGGTATGCTGGTTGGCGGTAAGCGCGGGATCGTATCCGAAATGAATGTGGTCCCGTTGATCGATATTCTGCTGGTGCTGCTGGTCATCTTCATGGTGATTCCGCACCATCAGAAAGGGCTGCAGGCGGCATTACCTCAGCAGTCAGCGCCTGGGCCGGATGTTCCACCCGAAACGGTCATCGTGCATATCGATGCCGATGGTTCGCTCCGGATTAATCAGTTGGCAGTAGAACCAGATCAACTGGGTGCGCGGCTTCAGGAGCTTTTCGCCTCACGCTCGGATCGGGTTGTATTTCTCCAGGCAGATCGTGCTCTCGAGTTTCAAGCGGTTGCCCAGGTACTGGACTTGATGCAAACGGCGGGCGCTACGCCCATCGGGTTACTGAGTTCGGAACTGGAAAAAAATCGCTGAACGTGATGGAATGGCCCCAGTGGGCCGGATGTGAATCCTAGCTGCGGCAGGCAATTCCGCCGCGCGCTGATCAGGGATGGTTGCTTCAATGACAGACGCACTTGTGTCCCGGGAAATCAACTCGCGGATTTCCCACACTGCCAACCGGGCGGTTGCCTTGGTGGCGTTGTTTATTTTTGTCGCTGGAATTTCCGGCTGCAATAAGTTGCGTGCGCGCGACTTGCTGAACAAGGGCGTCGCCGCCTTCAAGGAAGCTCAGTTTGACCGCGCGGTGGAGAACTTCAAGGAAGCCAAGGAACTCGATCCGGATCTGATGAACGCGCGCCTGTATCTAGCCACTGCCTATGCCAGCCAATACATTCCCGGGGCGCCTTCCGACGAAAACCGCCAGCACGGCGAGGCCGCTATCGCGGAATACAAGAGCGTGCTGGAAAAAGATCCGAACAACCTTAGCGCGATCGACGGCCTGGCTTCGATTCTTTATCAGATGGCCGGCCAGCCGTTTGACCAGAAGAAGTTTGAAGAGTCGAAGTCTTACCATCAAAAACACATTCAACTGAAACCCAACGATCCGCAACCCTACTACTCGGTGGGCGTTATTGATTGGGCCATCGCATATCGCGGCAACACCGAACTCCGTGCCGATTACAATAAAGCGCACATCAACAAGCAGGTGAAAGATACCGAAGCGCTGCCGCCGGATGTTCGACAGACCTACGTAGAGAAATATGGCGCTCTGGTGGATGACGGCATTGCCAGCCTGAAAAAAGCCGTCGAGCTGAACCCGGATTACGACGACGCGATGACGTACCTCAACCTCCTTTATCGCCGCAAGGCCGATATGGTTGAATCCAGCGCCGAGCGCGAGTCTTACACCAAACAGGCGGACGATCTTCTCGACAAGGTCAAGGAGATCAAGCAGAAGCGCGCGGAGCAGCCGCCAGCCGGTCAGTAAGTTCGAACAAGCAACGATTCTCCAGAGCCCCGGAAGAGTTCCCCGGGGCTCTTTTTTGTCTTCGGGGGCCGCGACCGGCAAGCCAGCCGGCCTGTCCCGCTCTGGTATACTTATGTATGCCGTCGCCTGCCAATCTTCCCCTGAATTTCAATCGCGATCGCACCGAGCGGCAACTTAACGCCCGCCTGGAAGAACTCCTCCAAAAACTTCGCACCAGCCGCCCTTCCGAAGACCCCTGGCCCGTTCGCCGTGCCTATGAAATTGCAGCGGAACGCCATCGCGACCAATTTCGAAGTTCTGGCGACCCCTACGTCTCCCATCTCTTGGAAGTCGCTCACATCCTTGCGGACATTCGTATGGACTCCACCACGCTGGCGGCGGCTCTGCTCCACGACGTCATTGAGGACACGGAATTTCCGGTTTCGCGTCTGGAGGAGCGCTTCGGCAAGGAAGTCGCCGTGCTCGTCGAAGGCGTCACAAAAATCAGCCGTCTGAATATGATGGCTCCGGAAGCACGCCAGGCGGAAAACGTCCGCAAGATGCTCCTGGCCATGGTGCAGGACGTCCGCGTGGTCCTGGTGAAGCTTGCCGACCGCCTGCACAACATGCGCACGCTGGAGTTTCTGGATCCCGGCAAACAGCAGCGCATCGCTCGCGAAACCATGGACATTTACGCGCCCATCGCGCACCGGCTCGGAATGGCCATCATCAAGGGCGAGTTGGAAGATCTCTCTTTCCGGTATCTCGAGCCCGACGCCTATTTTGCGTTGCAGAAACAGGTCAGTGAAAAGGCGCCCATCCATCAGCGTTTTCTGGAAGAAGTGCAAAACACGATTCGTACCAAGCTGGTGGAAAACAGTATTCCCGCGGAGCTTGAAGCGCGCGTCAAAGGGCTCTATTCACTCCATCGGAAGATCGTCCGCCAGGAGAGAAGCCTCGATCAAATTTACGACCTTCTCGCCGTGCGTGTGGTCTCCGATACGGACCGCAATTGTTACGCGGCTCTTGGCGTAGTCCATCACATCTGGCGTCCGGTACCGGGACGCTTTAAAGACTACATCGCCATGCCCCGGCCCAATCTCTATCAATCCCTGCACACCACGGTGATTCACGCCGGGCAACCCTTCGAAATCCAGATTCGCACCCAGGAAATGCACCGCATCGCGGAAGAAGGTGTGGCCGCGCACTGGAAATATAAGGACGGCAAGCCGGTTTCTTCAGGTGACGACCAGCGCATCGCCTGGATGCGCCAGTTGATTGAATGGTCGCAGGACTTACAGGAACCCGGCGAATTTCTCTCCACCCTGAAGGTGGACCTCTCGCCAGTGGAAGTCTATGCGTTTACCCCGAAGGGCCGCGTGCTGGAGTTGCCACGCGGCGCGACGCCCGTGGATTTTGCCTATTCCGTGCATACCGAAGTCGGCCACCAGTGTGTCGGGGCGAAGGTCAACGGCCAGATGGTCTCGCTGCGCCACGAGGTTGTCAGCGGCGACGTGGTCGAAATCCTCACTCAAAAGGGTCACAAGCCGAGCCGCGATTGGTTGAGCTTCGTTAAGTCTTCCCACGCCAAAAGCAAAATCCGGCACTTCATCAACACCCAGGAGCGCGAAGAAGCCACCGAAATGGGCAAACGGTTGCTGGAAAACGAGTCGCGCAATTTCCCGAAGGGCATCAAGAAAATTCCCGCGGAGGATCTCCAGAAGCTTTGCTCCGAGTACGGTCTAATGAAGCTGGAAGACCTGTATGCCGCGGTCGGCTTCGGCAAATACTCGGCGCGTCAGGTGCTTGCTCGCTACTTCGGGGAACCGGCCAAGGAACAGGAAAAGGTGCCGGAAGATGCGAAGCCCACGCTGGTCAAGACCGTCAAGCGCATGCTGGGCATGGGCGAGGCTCCGCTGATCGTCAAGGGCCACGACGACCTGCTGGTTTTCCGCGCAAAATGCTGCAATCCCATTCCCGGGGACGACATCATTGGCTATGTCACGCGCGGCCGCGGCGTGGCGGTCCACACGCGCGCGTGTCCCAACGTGCAGAACCTTCTCTACCAGACGGAGCGCCGCATCCCCGTGGCCTGGGGCGGCGAGAGTACGGCTACCTTCCCCGTGGATCTACAGGTCCGCGCGCGCGATCGTGCCGGCTTGCTTGCGGAAATCACCGCGGTGATCAGCGATGCCGGTTCCAATATCCGCATGCTGGAGAGCCGCCCGGACCGCCAGAACGCGCGCATTGATGCCAGCCTGGAAATTTCCGACAAGTCGCAATTGGAAAGGATCATTTCCAGCATTCGCCGCATCAACGGCGTCTTCGGCGTCGAACGCATCTACCAGATCTAGCCTTGTTTTCCGGCTAATCTACTTTTACCTTGCACACCTGTCCCAACGTCCAGTGAGCGCCTGAGCACAGTTTCCCCGCACCACGCTTGCCGCCCCTACAATGGAATCATGCGCAAGTTGCTCCTCATTCTTCCCCTGATGCTGCTGCCTTGTGGCTGCAAGAAACAGCCGCAAACGGATTACACTTTGCTTGACCAGTCCGGGATGTGGTCGTCAACGCTCAGTGACATTAAAAAAATGAAGCTTTCGGATCGCGAGATCGCGCAGCTTGCGGCCTTAAAGCGTGGCGGGGCCGGTGACGACCTTTGTGTCGCCTTGTTGAAGGCCGCCCGCGATCACGGTCATGAATTTACCAGCGGCGACTCCGCCGTTGCGCTCTCGCGCGCCGGTTACAGTGATGCGCAAATCATCGAAATGGCCCAATCGGACAAGATCGACATCCTGAGCGACGACGCCGTGATGCTTAAGCTTATGGGCCTCTCCAACGCGACCGTGCAAACCGTAATTCAGCGCCGCGAGCAGGGACTCCCCACTCTGACCAGCGAGCAGATCGGCCGCCTGAAAAATACCGGCATGTCTGAACGTCAGATTCTCGAATTCATCAATCAGGGACTTTCGGGCGCGCAAGCCGAAGCGGAAATCATCAAGCTGGAAGCCGCCCGCAACCATTCGAATACGAGTTTTGTACGCGTTCACGGCAAGCGCTCGCGTTAAGCTTCCCGTATGCTTATCCGGTCTGTTATCCTGCTTTCCGATTCCAGGAGACACGCCGATGAAGAACGTCGTAGTTACAGACCGTGCGCCGAAACCCATCGGGCCGTATTCCCAAGCCGTCAAAGCCAACAGCTTTGTCTACGTTTCTGGCCAGATTGCCATCGATCCGAAAACCGGAGAATTCACGCCAGGCGACGTGAAACAACAGACGGAGCGCGTTCTGGAAAATCTGAAGGCCATTCTCGAAGCCAGCGGCGCTCCTATGAACCACGTCGTCAAGGTCACGGTCTACTTGAAGAGCATGGACGATTTTGCAGCCATGAACGAAGTTTACGCGCGGTATTTCACCGCGGCGCCACCGGCGCGTTCCACCGTGCAAGTCGCGCGCCTGCCGAAAGACGCGCTGGTCGAAATCGACGTTGTCGGGGCCCTCTGATCGCCCTAAAAGAAAAAAGCCATCCGTAAAGGGATGGCCTTTCTGAAAAGCAAAAATAAGCGATTCAGGTTATGGGCGGCTTGGGCTCTCCCAGGCTTCAGAAATCGCGAAGCCTGTGATGAGCGCCGTGGTGCCAACCGCGAAAATCGTGAAGTAGTTCCGCCCGGCTCGCCGCGGTGGCCCCCCCATTCCCTTGTCATGATCGTGCTTCCCGGAGCCCGCGCCTTCCGGACCTTGCGCCGCAGCTGGCGGCGGATCCAGCACCACGCGGTAGGAGGCGCCTTCGTCAATCAACTGCGTTTCGCCATCCACAGTGATCGTTATCGGACCACGTTTACTGATGACCAGAAGCTCTTTTTCACTGAGATACGTTACTTGCCCGACGGTCGGCGCGTCAGACTGAGCGCGGATGGCCGCTCGCGAGACATACAGCGTGAAAGCCTTGGCATTTCCCGTGGAGAAGGTCGCCGTGCCCAAGAGCAGCCGGGCAGAGGGCGCCCCTTCATTGTCGTTTACAACCGCGGCGCTGGCACTCTGCAGCAGCAAGCGCGCGGCTCCCGCGCGGATCTGCATGCTACCGAGTTGGTCCGTCACCAGGCGATCCCCGCTGTAAATTGTGGTTCCCACTTCGGCGGCCGAATCGCCCACACGTGCACGGTCGGCGGTGACAATGGTTCCCATTGAGTCGGTGGGTTTGGGGCCGGCCCAAGCGGCGGAAGCCGCAAATCCCAATAACAAAAAGGTTGCGAGTGGCGCACGCAAGCCTTGCATAAAGTCCTCCCCAGGGCGATGCAGAGCAAGCATACTTCTCCCCGTGCTTTGTCGTCAATGAGTAAACACCCCAGGCCCAGGGGTAGGGAGAACTGTCGAATCCACAGGGTCTATTTGTCACTCGTTGGCACGGATATGCGTTCACTGTTAGAATGCCTGCAACTGTATGGCTGACTGGAAGCAGATCACCGCGCGAATCCGCCGAGCACGCACAGGAAAAGATCCCGCCGCACAACTGACGAATCTTTTCACCAAGACCCGCGACGCCATGGTGGCGTTCGAACTCGCGCGATATCTCGAGTCCACCGGCAATTCCGCGGATGCTGGCCGCTGGTATCTCACAGCGGCGGAGCGATTCCGCCGTGCGGACTGGAAAACAAAAGCGCAGGAAGGCGCCACACGGCTCGGCGCAACCTCTCCCGCAGAAATTCCTGTCTTTGCGCCGACGATGGAAGAGGCGCAGCCATCCCTGGAAAATGAAACGGCTCAGCATGAGGAGGAGCGGCCGGCCGCTTCGGAAGCGGATGCGCAACCCGCGCCGGTCGGTGATCATCCCCAGGCGCATCGGCGTCCCCAGGCACACGATGGACAACGCCATCGTCGAGGCCGCGGTGGGCGCGAGACAAACCGTTCTGGACGCCGCGGCGAACACGAGCAGCCGCGCCGCGAGTCCCGGCATTCTCAAGCGCAAAGTGCGCCGCCAGAGCGGCAAGAGGCTCCAGAACGTCCATCTCGTGCAGTGCAGGAAGAATCTCCCGAGACCAGCGCGCCGAGCCTTCGTGGCCGGTATGGCGACCCGGGCCTTTCTTCTCGCCTCACGCAGATGGAGATGAATTTCCGCCGGCTTCTTACCTGTGCGCCAATGAAGTTGGAAGAAGCGGACCGCGCGCCAGCAGGGCCTGGCGTATGGGTGCTCACGGACTCGGATCTCAGCACTTACTACTACGTGGAAGCCTGTCAGACGCTTCGTGTGGCGATTCCCAACATGGCGCGTGGTGGCACAGCACGCCGCGGCGGCGAATCCATCAAGCCGAAGCTTGCTGAGCATCTGGGCATTGCTGAGAGTCGCGTCGCCAAGTATCTCGGTGACCATTGCGTTGTCCGCTGGCTGCAAATGGATGACGACGCTTCCTACTTTGCCCACTTCCTGATCGCTGTGCTTCACCCGGCTTTGAACGAGTAATTTCGCTTTGCACCAGGCAAAATGGAAAAACTTTGCGCACCTTCGTCCTGGAAGTAACCCCCTTTCCTTCCCTACACTTACCTCCATTCGCTGGTCTTTTCCGCCATTCAACCACCCTTTTTGACCGTTCACCGTATCCTGCTGGCGTATCCCCCTTTACTCATTCAAACTAAGCATGCTCAACGACTTAGAGCCCACGCCTCGCCGCGTGGTAGTCTGGAGATGCCTATGGGGGGCGCTTCCATCTAGTTTGGCTTGGGGCTTTTCTTCAAATCCCATGTTTGTACTTGTAAGTGCACGACTCTGAAAGAGAGGCTAGGGCTGTATGCCTAACACGATTAGTTCACAATTTTTCCGGTCTATGGACTGGGTGCTCTGTAAGACGGCGGGAATCACCTTCGACACCATTCAATATTTCAATAAGCGCAACCCGAATCCATCGGTCACCCCGCAATGGTCCGATAAGCCGTTGCTGAAGTCCTGGGAAAAGACGAAGCCGACGCTCGGTTTCCCCCGTCAGACCGACTCGCTCTGCCCGGCCTGCGTTAAAGAGGCGCGCGAAGCCATCATCAAAGGCGAAAAAGATTGGAAAGACCTGATGCACGAAAAGGTCGGCGAAATCAAAGCGCAGATCGTGGAGCGCGACGGCCAGGTCTGGATGGTGAAGGATTGCCCGCAGCATGGCCACTACGAAGATATGATGGCCGTGGATGCCGACTTCCTGAAGTGGATTGAAAAGCAGTTCCCCGGCCGCGACATTCCCGCGCACAACGACGAAGGCCTGCACAAGCACGGTTCTTCGAATGTCCGCTACGGCCGCGGCTCTGTGCTCACCGTCGACCTCACCAATCGCTGCAACATGATGTGCGATCCCTGCTTCATGGACGCCAACCAGGTTGGCTACGTCCACGAACTGAGCTGGGACGAAATCACCGAAATTCTCGACAACGCCGTGAAGATCAAGCCGCGCCGCCAGATGTCCGTGCAGTTCTCCGGCGGCGAGCCCACGATGAGCCCGTACTTCTTCGACGCCATCCGCTACGCCCGCAAGGTCGGCTACAACTCCGTGCAGGCGGCCACCAACGGCATCGAGTTTGCCAAGAGCAAGGAATTCGCAAAGAAGGCGTTCGAAGCGGGCCTCCGTTACGCCTACCTGCAGTTCGACGGCATCGGTAACGACGCCAACAGTCATCGCCAGATTGGCAACCTGTTTGACGTGAAGCTGCGCGCCATCGAAAATATGCACGAGGCGGGTATCGAAATTGTGCTCGTGGTGACCATTGTCAACAACGTGAACAATGACCAGGTTGGCTCGGTCGTTAAGTTCGCGATGGAAAACCCCAAGAAAATCGCCTTTATCAGCTTCCAGCCGGTCTCCTTCACTGGCCGCGACGAAGATATCACTCCGGAACGCCGTCTCCGCCAGCGTTATACCCTTTCGCATCTCGCCAAGGACGTCAGCAAGCAGGTCGGCAAGATCGAGCCTACGCGCGACTGGTTCCCCATCTCCTTCATCAGCACCTTTGCCGGTTTTGCCGACATGGTCAAGGGCAACGAATCCCAGTGGGGTTCGCTCTCCTGTGGCTGCCACCCGAACTGCGGCGTGGGCACTGCCATCATGATCAACAAGGAAACCAAGGAATGGGCGCCGGTGCCGCGCTTCCTCGATGCGCAGCAACTCACCAAGGACGTCAACGCGATTACCGACGCCGCTCGCGGCAAGAGCTTCTCCAACTTCATGATGGCCATGGCGCTCCTGAAGAACTACCATCCGTTCCAGGGCCCCAAGGGCCTGAAGCTGTGGGACCTGTTCAAGAAGTTCGACAAGACCTGGGCGCTCACCAAGGGTGCCACCACCAAATACGGCCGCACCTCTCCTGAGCGCACCTATGAAGACGCCATGAAGCGCCGCGCGCAAGACCCGTGGAACTTCCTCTTCATCGCCGGCATGTGGTTCCAGGATCTCTTTAACTACGACTTCCGCCGCACCGAAATGTGCATCATTCCGTACGGCACGCAGCAAGGCGAAATAAGCTTCTGTGCGTACAACACGGGCATCGGCTGGCGCAACATCATCGAGAACATGCACAAGAACGCCACCGTCGCCGAGTGGTACAAGAACCACGGCAAGCACGAAATCTACGCCAAGGGCAAGAGCGTTAACCTGGACACCTATGAGCACTCGCTGGTGATTGACGCTGACGACGCCGCGCGCGTTCGCCACCTCGAGCACGATATTCCCTTGACCGCCGCCGAGGAAAACCGCATCCGCCGCAAGCATGCTCTCGAGGAGCAAGCCAAGGTTCGCGCCATCTACGAAGAACTCGTGCTCAAGAAGCCCCAGCCGAAGACCGTGCAGATCGGCACGCTTTCCGATATCGCCAAGGCCGTTCCGGCCAACTTCACCAACGCCAACAAGCCGATCGGTATCGCCCCCGCTCCTGGCAATGGCGCCAAGTCCGCGGAAGCGGCTGCCGAGGCCGTCGCCGGAGACTAACCGCCCGTTCAAGCCAGTCTTCAAAAGGCTCCTCAGCTCGAGGAGCCTTTTTTCTTTTAGAATTGCTGACGGGGAGTTTCCAAATGTGCCGAAACATCCGAACGCTTTACAACTTTGATCCGCCAGTCACGCCGGAAGAGGTCCGTGCCGCGTCGCTGCAAATTCGTGCGCAAAATCACGGGCTTCAATAAGCCGTCCAAGGCCAACGAAGCTGCCTTCCACTCCGCCATCGACGAGATCGCGAATGTCTCTCTTCGCCTTCTGCAATCCCTCGAAACCGCCGCCCCACCGAAGAATCGCGAAGAGGAGGCCGCTAAGGCCCAAGCCCGCTCCGCGGAGCGCTTCGGTGCCTCTTAAGCCCTTGGAACAAGGACAAATGTCGCAGAGCAAGAATCTCAGATGGGCACTGAACAATTTGGTAGGCATCCTTGCACTCATCTTCCTCTTGAAAGATTTTTGTGTGATTCGTTATCTCTCGAGTCGAAACCCCAGCTTTGAAACCGACCGCGTCTCACGAATCGGCACACTTCCGGGAAGCTTATTGTTCTGGGGGTTTGCATGGCACGTTGCACCGCTGTTCAACATTCTATTTGGCGCGCTGGTAGGTTGGATAATTTCGAGGATGCTTCGGCGTCGAAATGAATAGAATAATGAGTCGTTTGCTATACTTATGTAGCAAAGGAACAGCTATCAGGAACACCCCAATGCCTATCTACGAATATATCTGCGACGACTGCAAGGCGCACTTCGAAAAAATCGTGATCAACAAGCAGCAGGAGATCGCCTGCCCGAAGTGCTCCAGCAAAAAAGCCACGATTCAGCTTTCCGTTTTCGCCACGGCGGGGAATGGCTCCAGTTCACCTTCATCCGGCGGGTTCACCGGTGGCGGTGGCTGCTGCGGCGGCGGTTGCGGCTGCCACTAGGCTTCTCTGCTGGTCGAGTACAAGAACGACGCTGTAGCCCTACCAAAAACTAAAGCGAAGCAGTGAGGCGCTGGCACAAAGAAACTCACTGGATGAGTCTTGCCCAATATTGGAAAGACGTTGCGTTCTCGTTTCGCCGCGACTTTCGGGCCTTTTATTCCGAGTGTTCGGGTGTGTTTTGTGGCAGAAAATCGGAAAAAGACCGCGAATTCCCACAGCCGGCGAAACCGTTTCGCCACTCAAGCTAAAGCAAGAACCCCACCGCGTATGGGTGGGGCTCTTTGTCTCTACGGGCTTCCTGTGTTAGCAGAGGTTTTCCCGTCGGCGACTAGGGGACGATGTTTACCTTTACCTGCAAAGCTTTTGTGCCGGGAACTCCAGCGCTTGCCGCTGTGACCGTGACCGTGTAACTTCCTGCCGTTGCATTGTTGGAATTGCCGCTTCCCCCGCATCCCATTCCTGCCAGCGTTGCCGCCAGCAGAACGAGTAAGCCGAACGCTACTCTCAGGTGCCTGCGATCCAAGAACGGCAAGAGCACCAAACCGAACGCGAGTGTAGAGGTGACGGCCCACAAACCGTTATTCCCCTTCCGGCTCGCGGCCAGGCGGCTCGTGTTCACCGTCAGCGTCACGTTGGAGGGATGCACTCCGTCGGGGGTCACATTGGTCTGGCTGAAATTGCAGCTGACGTTTACCGGCAGAGTTCCGCAAGACAACTGCACGGCCTGAGCGAAACCTCCCAACGGGAAAACGCTGATGGATGTCATGCCGCTCTGACCGTCTTTGATCGTTAACGTGGAAGGAGCGCCCTGTACCGTGTAATCCATGATGGTTACGATCAGCGGGGTCGCCGTCGAATCGGAAGCTTGCAGCACGGGATCACCCGCGTATCTTGCCACAAGGTTATGCGGACCGCCGGTCATATTGTTGACCACCAAACTCGCCGTGAGAAGGTACGTGCCGCCACCCTGGTTCTGGGCATTTCCCAGTGGCGCGGTCCCCAGGGTGGTTGTCCCATCCACGAAGGTCACCATCTGTCCGTTCGGCAGATGCAATGGGACGCTCGCTAATAGTCCCGCTGTAAGGGTCACGGGATTTCCCACCAAAGTCGTGGTGTTGTCGGCACTGAGCGTCATGCTCGTGGCAGCAGTGCTGGTGACGTACACATACGGGTACTTTTGGCTCGCTCCGTTGACGTTAGCGTCTCCGCTGTAGTCAATCTGCACGATATGCCTACAGGCGCTGCCGTCGGTGCAAGCCGGGTCCGCGATACCCGGAGTCTTGAAGGTAACCGGAAAAGTGTAGGAGTTGCAGTAGAGGTCCGGCACTACGGTCCCTGTTCCCAGAACCACGGGAGTTCCTGAGCTCAGATCCGTAGCCGTAACCGTGCCGCCGTATGGGGCGCAGTAGTTCTGCAGCGCCAACTGCCCAGCAAAGTTCACCGGCACGTTCAACACTGGTGTCCCCATCGTGAAGAAGTCCGCGATTATGGATTTCGCTTTTGTCACCGTGAAGGAAAACGTATTGGTTGTGCTTCCAGCGGAAGTGCTGCTGCTGAAGCTACTATCCCCGGGATAGTTCGCCTGCAGTTGATGCGTGCCCACCGGAAGGCTTGGTGCGAGATAAGAGGTCGTGCTCGATTGGCTGATCGGAGTGCTGCCCCCGAACAAAATCGTCGACTTCTCCCCGTAGTTCAGAACCATCGGGCTCGGAGTGACGCCATCGCCGAGGACGGTGCTCACCTGCTGACCATCCGCCTGCAATGTAAGAGTGCCCGCAGGATAGCCGTAACCCGAATTACCGGTAACCACCGCGGCAACCTGTAGCGGCTCATCGTAGGTGATCGAAATGGGCGTGAAGACCAGCGAGCCACCGCCGAGCACTCCAACGTACGTTTGACTTGGTTCCGGGGTCACCGTGACTTGCACGGGGCTAGATGTGCTGGAGAAGTAGATTCCGTCGCCGCTGTACCGTGCGGTCACGCCATATGTGCCTCCCGGCATCGTGGCGGTTTGAATGTTCGAAGTGCTTGGCGAGCCCGGGGTTAGCTGTCCGACGCCGGAGGCCGCGGTATCTCCCGCTGCGGAAGTCCCAAGCAGCGCGACTTCTCCTGTAGGGTGTTTACAACCCGTGCCAGAACATTGCACGGAAGCGTTGAACGTGAGTGGTGTGCCATGAACCACCGGCAGAGTCTGTCCGGTGCCAAGTTTCAGAGTGATTGTTGAGCCAAGAGCGCTCGCCGCTGCTTGCCAGTTATTCACCAGTGCGTTGGCATCAAACGAACCGAGCCCGGTTGCCAGGTCATAACCGGTTCCGGCCGAATAGCCCACAGTGTATTGGCCGTTTGCGTCGGGCACCTTGTTGTCGCCCTTTGTCGTGTCGTGATATACGCCTGCGGTGGACGCCAACCGGTAGAAAACGAAGTTGGCGACACCTTGCCGTTGCCCTCCCATCTTCTGATTGACCAGCGCCATGATGCCTGCCGCCGCCGGACTCGATGCGGACGTCCCTCCAAAATAGTAAAAATAGTCTTCGCCGTAATCGCATCCGCCGTACAGGCAAACCAGATAGCCATCGTGTATCGAGGCGGAAAGCGAGAAGTCTGGGAGATCCCGCTTCCCATCATTGGGCACGCCGGGCGCGGTCTGCCAGTTTGGTTTGGCGTAAACGGTGCTCACCCCTCCGCCACCCGCGAGCAGCAGCGGATAGTTCGGATCGTTGCTGCTCTCGTTCCACACTTTTTCCGGAATGTAACCAAGCGCGGATAACCAGGTGACCGGGTCGCTGGTGCTCGACCAATAGGCGGATGGGTTGTCCGTATCGTCAAATTGCGTGCCACCCACCGCCACGTTGTATGGAGTGGAGCCGATTCCATTGACCGCCACACCAGACGCGTAAACTCCACCACTTGCTGGGTCACATCCGGCGCCACCACTGTCCCCCGCAGCAACGAAAGCTGTGATTCCCTCCGCCGCGGCTTGCTGCCACAGTGAATTATAAAAAGCGTTTTGCACCGGGCCCAGCGACTGTTCACACGAACCATAGCTCGTGCTCATCACCGGAGCCAGGTTGTGGTCCACGATATAGGCAGCCGATGCGTCGATACCGTCGCCGAAGTTGCTTTGTGACACCACGAATTTGATGTGCGCCATCGGGGCCACCGCGCCGGACCACGTCACATCCAGAAGAGCCTCGGGCATGTCCTGCAGGGTCTGCCCTGGATCGTCTCCATTCAAAATAATCTCTGGATCGTTCGCTGGAAGTCCCAGGATGGTCCGGAAATCCCGGACGTTTTGGACGTCAATTTGGCTGCGGCCGACGATGGCGATGGTCTGCCCGGTGCCGTCGATGCCGGCGTCATAGAGTGGCTGCACATTATAGATTTTGGCGAAATCTGCCGGGGCCAGGGCGTGATCTCCGCTCTGGAATGTGAATTGTTTGGTGTCCCGATTGAAATGCACCTTCCCTCCCATCACCACTTGAGAAGCGCGCGGGTCGCTATGGAGACGCACAACGCCTTTCACCACGCCCTGCAGCGCAGCGGGGATCTGAATGTCCGTGGAATTCGAAATGTAGCTGACGTCCTTGCCGTTGTACTTGTAAGAGTAGTTGTGCATTTCCGTGGCGAAGGCGCGTTCCACCTGGGATACGGAGCCACTGAAGACGATGAAACGGCGGCTCTGGGATAATTCGTGCACCGTGAGTCCCTGCGTCTGCAACCACTGCTGAATCTGCGCTGCGTCGGCGTCGGCGATGCCGAAACGCTTGCCGAAATCTGCGGGGGCCAGCCACTGGTGGAAGGATGGCGAAGAGGCGTCGTGCAGATCATTTACCAACTGCGCCGCCGCCTGTTCCTGTTCTGTCGAAGGAGCGAGCAGAAGCAGCATCCGGCCCAGATTCTTTCCTCCAGGAAGCCGGCCGGTTTCCACGCTCTTTGCAAGTAGCGGCGAAGTTGTCCGGCTTATGGTCACACGCTGATCGTTCCTGATGGCTTCCGGAATGCGCGACTGTGCCGCCACATTTTTTCCGCAGGCCAGGGCCATCAATAGACTTATTGCTGTAACACCTCGAATTGCCAGTTTTTCAAAGCCCAAGGTCGTACGCCTCCTGAATGGTTTAGTGTCTATAAAATGATTTCGTGACCTGCCGTACGCGGGACTTCCGGAAACCTTTCGGGAGTCGGAATTGCCCGGGACGCACGGGTTACTGCAAGGGCCCTGAATACCACCCGTGCGGACCGAAATCCGGTCGGGTGGGGTCTTTCTTCGGAACTTTTGATAATCGATGGAAATGTTTGAAGCTAAAGCAACGGGGAGCGCTTAGTGCATGGGGACATGCACTGCCGTGAAGCGCGAAACGGCGCGCACTTTGATGGCGACAAGGATTCCTTGCCAGAACTTCAGACTACGCATTTGACCTGGTGCCCCTGAGCTGCAAGAGCAAATTAACTCGATTTAATAGAGGGTATCACTCGAGTCGCCTAGTTCCTAGAAGGAAATCGGGAACCCACGAGAGCCGGCGAATCGTCGCAGCCCCCATGCTCAAACCCGGAGCCGTCCGTCTTCACGTGAAAGAGGGTAATTCGCAATCCCACCCCGGTGTCAAACCCACGCCGATGAGAAGGAAATGTGACAATAGGCGAAAAATTCTCCCATCCCACAGCGCCGGTCACTTTGAAAAATACAAAGAGTGTCCCGGCCCTCTAATTTGAGAAGGCATTCCTTGGGGGGCTAAGACTTCGTATACAGGGAGTTTCTAGCGCGGAAATTTCTTCAAATACTCCGGCAAGGGCTGGTCGGTTTTGCGCTGCGGATCGGGTATCGGATCCTTCGCTGCCGTTTCCAGAGGCAAAACTCCGGCCCACACTGGCAAGTTGTAATCAGCTTCATCGTCCACCGGGCCGCCCGTGCGGACTTTGGCGCTTACTTCTTCAATCGGCAGTGCCAGCACGGTGGTTGCTTTCATCTCCTGCTCGGTCGGCTGCCGGACGTCGTCCCAGCGACCTTTCATCACATGTTCGGTGAAAACGCGTAGTGCTTCCATCTTTCCCACGGGGTCTTCCACCAGGCGCGCCGTCCCTAGAATCACCACGGAGCGATAGTTCACCGAGTGATGAAACGCTGACCGCGCCAGCACCAGTCCATCTACATGTGTCACCGTCACGCTTACTGGCACGCCTTCGCTCAGAGTGCGCAACATGCGGCTCGCAGCGCTTCCATGCAGATAGAGCGTGTCGCCGGAGCGCCCGTAATTCGTCGGGATCACGAAGGGTTGTCCATCCACACTGAAACCAACGTGGCAGACAAAGCCGGCATCGAGAATCGAGTGGACGGTTTCGCGATCGTATTTGCCTCGTTTGGGAAGGCGTTTGACCTGCGTGCGTTCGGTGGGTTGGAAGTCGCTCATGGTATTCGCCATTCTAATGGGATGGGAGCGCCGCGCCAGAGCCAACTTGGCCTTCCGCCGGCTGCCCCAGTTTCTGGGAAGAAAGCCACGGCAGCAAATCCGGCTCGGCAAAAGCTTTGTTCCAAACATCGTGGCCCGCCTTTGGATACTCGGTATACCGCAAGTTCGCATGTGCTTTCTTCAGTTGCTTCACCATGTCCTGGACCAGCAGCACCGGAACGGTGTCGTCCTCCTTGCCTTGGAACACCCAGATGGGCGTCTGCGACAGCACCTTGATGTCCGTGAAATTGTCGTAAGCCGATAGAATCACGGCCGCCGCCCACATGCCTGGATAAGCCTGCAGCGTTGACCACGCGCCCAGGCCGCCCATGGATTGGCCCGCCAGATACAACCGGTCCGGATCAACCGAAAACTGCTTGCGCACCTCGGCCAGCGCGGCCATCGTTAACTCCAGCCATTTGGTCGGTTGGTTCAAATCCGGGTCGGACCAGTTGTCTCCCGAAGGGCACTGCGGCAGCAGCAAGAATATCGGAAATTTCAACTGTACTTCCTTGCCGGCAAAAAAATGGGTGCCCAGCTGATTTCCGCCATTCAGTTGCCGGACGTTATCCGAGCCGCGCCCGTCGCCGCCATGCAGCCACAGCAGCAGCGGATATTTCTTGTTGGCGTCGTAGCCAAGCGGCACAAACAAGCGGTAGGGCAGCCGCTCGCCCTTCTTGTTGACGTATTCCTTCTTCCGAAACTCGATATCGTCATGCGTCAGTTGCTGTGCAGAAGCCGCTGGCGCCAGAATCGCCAACGCCAGTATCAGTAGCGGCATATCTGCCCAACTTCTTTTCTTCACTTCGAGGCTCCCCGCACCACGCGGAATCCAACATACTCCGGCGCCGCCTCACACACCGACCGCGCATCCGCCGGGCAATCCGCGCTTCCCCCCATCACTTTTCCTTTTCCGTCTATCCCAACCACCCACTCCGCTGCATTTCCGCCGAGATCGAACACGAGTTCCTCTCCCTCTTTTCCGGCCCCCGCGAAACTCCCCGCTGGTTTCAAAAGGGGCGCGTCGCCGCCCAACTCTTTCACCTTCTGGCGCAATCGGGCCGTGTCCTCGGGATTCGGCGCATACCCCGCCCAATAATCCAGCGTATTCTCTCCGTCTTTCTTGACGTACCAGCCGGAAGTTTCTTTATCCGCTGGCAACCGCCACGTTTGGCCCGTCAGTTTCGACAGCCACTCGGCATAAGCCTTGGCCTGATCAAAAGTCACGCCGGTTGCCGGATAATTGCCTGCTCCGCCTTCTATTTTGTAATTCTTATCAAAGGCCGCAAACTGTGCGCGCGTCACTTCAAACCGTCCGACCTCCAGGTCTCCTCGCTTGACGACTTCGGGAATCAGAACGGGCTTTCCTTTGACCGCAAAGGCAGTTCCGACGGTGCCGCCCGTGCGCGCCACATTTTTCGTCTTCAACGCCTCGTCCAGGGGCGACCCCGCTTTCAGCGCTTCATTCTCGCTCCCCGTCGTCTTGAAGAAGTATTTGTCGAGCCACGCCATCTCCTCTTCGACCTTGCGCAACTGGTGCGAGAGCTTCCGCGGCCCGTGCGGCTCGCCCGGAAAAATCACAAACTTCACCGGCACCTTCCCGTAATATTGCAGCGCCCTAAAATAGGACCAGCTTTGCGCCGGTGGTACTTGATTGTCCGCGGTGCCATGGAAAATCAGCACCGCAGCTTTCAACTTGTCCATCTTAAAAAACGGCGATTTCCGTATGTACAAATCGGGGTCTTCCATCGGCGATTTACCGAAATAATAGGAATCGAACGAATCGCCAAACACCACGTTGCCCCAATCGCTGATCCATTCCACGTCGCCCGCGCCTACGCTGGCCACCTTGTAGCGGTCAGGATAGGTCACCAACAGGCTCGTCGAGAGAATCGACCCGTTCGACCAGCCCAGCGTCGCCACTTTGTCCGGGTCCACCAGGCCTCTCCCGATCAGATAATCCACGCCCATGTTGATGTCCGGCGTTTCCAGGTCGTAATACTTCCCGCAGCAGATGGATTCCACCCACTTCAAACCGTAGTTATTGCTACCGTGATAGTTCACCTGCAGCACAAACGCGCCGCGCTGCGTCAGCAGTTGCAGCGGATAAGCCCAGTTGTTCGCCCAGAAATCCTTGTCCGCGCCCGTGGGGCCGCCGTGAATCGCGGTGATCACTGGATACTTTTTCACGGCCTCGTAATTGGTTGGGTAACGGAGAATGCCTTCGACTTCGTCTCCATTCGCGCCTTTCCAGCGGACCACCTCGGATTTAACAATCGTCCGCGATTTCACCAGGTCGTCATTCAGATGCGTAAGTTGCATCGGCGCCGCCAATTTGTTCCCGTCCAGTTGCGCTACATAAAGCTGCGGCATCTGGCTCGCCGTTGAATACAGAAAGACGATTTCCTTCCCATCCGCTGGCGTTTCCAAGGACATGATGTTGGCCACCATCGGGCCATCCAGCGATGTGCGTTTCCACCGCCAGCTTTCGCCATTTCTGCTGCGCGTGTAACGCGCGGTTTCGAAGCGGTGCCCAGCGGCAAGCCCGAGCAGAAATCCGTCGGTTGTTACGGCGAGATCGGATCCAATTCCGTTTTCCCAATCCAACGGCACCTGCACCGTTTTCCCGGTGGTCAAGTCGTAGAAATAGAGCAGCTCAATCGAAGCCGTCAGAAATTTGGTATCTGTTGAATACGGAGCAACCGCGTATACGCCGCTGCCGTCCAGGGCCCACTCCAGCGCCCCCGGCCGGACGCGTCCCTCGGCAAATATCTGTTTTTCCGACCCATCAGAAAGGTTGTGCAGGACTGTCACCGGCGGCACCTTCTGGTCAAACGTGTAGTGCAGGCTTTTCGCGTGCGTGGCCACCACGTATTTTCCGTCTTTGGATGCGCGCCAACTGCTAATCCAGTCCGTATTTGTCGTCAGGCGCATGATCTTCTTTTCTTTCATGTTGATCTTGAAAAGTCGTACAGGCGGTTCGTGCTCCGCATCATCCACCACTTCGGAGTCGTCCTTGCGCTTCTTCTGCGCCTGCTCGTAAGCGCTGGGATCTTCTTGCGCGCTGAAAATCAGTGTCTCTTTATCCAGCCAGTCCACGCGCTCCGGCGACCGCGCTAGGTCGGTCAGTGCGTAAGGTTCGCCTCCATGCGGGTTGATCAGCCAGATTTGTGTCTTTGCCGTGTCTGGCTTTGCGTCTGGCCGCGCCTTGTTGCTCAGAAACGCGATCCATTCCCCGTCCGGCGACCAACTGATGCCAGACACGTTATCGGAGCCGCGCGTCAGTTGAATCTCTTGCTTGTTCGCTAGATTGGTCAGATAGAGATTTGACGCCAGCCCGTCTTTCTCTTTGTCTCCAAAATTCTTGGTCCATGCCACCCATTGCCCGTCCGGCGAAATCCGGTACATGCCCAGGTTTTCCCCATAAATAATATCTTCCGGCCTCCAGGCCGAAGTTTTTGCCGGCGCTTTATTGTCCTGGGCCGTGGCAAACCAGTTGACGCACAGCCAGCAAGCACCAAGTAAAACAAGAATGCGAAATGGGCGAAAATGCATGTTTCTCCCCTGTTGCGCATCAAAAAGATGCGCTGATTCCTATCGTTGAGCGCGCAACGAGAATAGTGCAATTGACCCCGATTGGGAATGGTGTAGTCTGTTCCCGCGTCAAAATGAGGGATTCCATGGCCGCCAGAAATTCCGTGATCACCCCGGAGACGTTCCGTTTTTTCCGGGATCTTGGCCGCAACAACAGGAAAGTTTGGATGGATGCCCATCGCGACCGTTATCGTTCGGCCGTCGTCGAACCCTTCCGCAAATTGCTTGATGAACTCGCTCCAGTTGTGCTCGAACTCGACGACCGGTTCGATACCACGGGCCGCACGGGCGCCAATTTCTCCCGCATCAACCGCGATATCCGCTTCGCTAAAGACAAAACGCTCTACAAAACGCAGATGTATCTGAAATTCCAGCAGCCCCTTCCCGGTGATCGCGAAAGCGGACAGCTTTACACCGGCATTTCCGCCGACACGGTGACCGCAGGCTTCCGCGTCTACTCCGGCCCAAAGCGCAAGGAGTCCACCCTCGCCCTGATTGCCGAACCCCGGGTTCTGGCCGATCCCAAGTGGCTGGCAAGGCAAAAGCAGCGTCTCGGGAAGAAATACGACAGCTACTGGTACACCACCGAAAAGGGCGAATGGACCAAGCATAACGGCTGGCCCGTGAAACCCGAGGACTGGAAGAAAATCCAGGGTTGGATCGTCCGCAAGAAGATGAAACCATCTGCCGCCACGAAATCGAGTTTTCCAAAAGAGTTGGCGAAGGTTTTTCGCGAAGTGTATCCCTTGCTGAAATTTACGAGTATTCCGTAGGCGTGCAACCTGGAGGGCATCGAAAGTGAAGCGATTTCTGCAAGTAACCCTCTGGACCGGCGTTGCGATTCTCGGCGCTATCGCTCTATCCAAAATCGCGTTTCAGCGCGGAGAACCCATCACTGCCACGTGGTTCGTCCTTGCCGCGGTCTGTTGTTACTTGGTCGCCTATCGTTTCTACTCTGCCTTTATTGCCGCCAAAATCCTCGCCCTCGACAACACGCGTGCCACTCCGGCCGAACGCCGCGACGATGGCCGCGACTTTGTGCCCACCAACAAGTGGGTGCTTTTCGGGCATCACTTTGCGGCTATCGCCGGCCCCGGGCCTCTCGTCGGCCCCACGCTCGCCGCCCAGTTTGGCTATCTGCCGGGGACTCTCTGGTTAATCGCGGGCGCGGCATTTGCCGGCTGCGTGCAGGATTTTGTGATTCTTTTCTGCTCGATCCGCCGCGACGGCAAGACGCTGGGTGAAATGGCTCGCGAAGAAGTCAGTGAGCGCGGGGGCTTCGTCGCGCACCTCGCTGTGTTATCTATCATGATCATCCTGCTCGGCGTGGTTGCGCTGGTAATCGTCAACGCGCTGAAAAGCTCCCCCTGGGCCACGTTCACGCTGGCCATGACCATCCCCATCGCCCTGCTCTTGGGCGTCTATCTTCGTTATTTCCGCCCCGGCCGTGTCCTCGAAGCCTCGTTGGTCGGCGTGGCTCTGGTTTTGTTTGTCGTCGTCGCAGGGCAGTGGGTTGCCGATTCGCCCGCATGGGCACATATCTTCACGCTAAGCGGTATCACGCTGGCCTTCGCCATCATCGCCTACGGCTTCGCGGCCTCAGCCCTTCCCGTATGGCTGCTGCTGGCGCCACGCGATTACCTCAGTGCTTTCATCAAAGCAGGCGCTATTTTTTCTTTGGCGGCAGGTATTCTGTTCGTGCGTCCTCAAGTACTCATGCCGCCGCTTACGCGCTTCATTGACGGCAGCGGCCCGGTTTTCGCCGGGAAAATCTTCCCCTTCTGCTTCATCACCATTGCATGCGGTGCTATCAGCGGTTTCCATTCGCTCATTTCCAGTGGCACCACGCCGAAAATGATCTTGCGCGAAGGTCATGCCCGCTTCATCGGCTATGGAGCCATGTTGCTCGAATCCTTCGTTGGTGTGATGGCCATGGTCGCGGCGTGCGCCATGACGCCCGGAGTCTATTTCGCGATCAACAGTCCTGCCTCCATTGTCGGCGCAACACCCGACGCCGCTGCCGCTACGATCTCCAGTTGGGGTTATCCGCTGACTGCCGACACCATGACCAGCCTCGCGCACGCCGTTGGCGAACAAACACTGCTCAACCGTGCCGGTGGAGCTCCTTCACTTGCCGTCGGCATGGCGCAAATTTTTTCCAGCACCATTGGCGGCGACCGCCTGCTCAGCATCTGGTATCACTTCGCCATCATGTTCGAAGCTCTTTTCATCCTTACGGTTCTGGATGCGGGCACGCGCGTGGGACGTTTTATGATCCAGGAGCTGGGTGGCCGTGTCTGGAAACCCCTCGGCCGCATGAACTGGATGCCCAGCATCCTGCTCTCCAGTGGGCTCATTGTAGGGGCCTGGGGCTACTTCCTCTATCAGGGCGTAATCGATCCACTAGGTGGCATCAATTCACTTTGGCCGCTCTTTGGCATCTCGAATCAGCTCCTTGCGGCGGTCGCTCTCGTGGTAGCCACTTCAATCCTCTTGAAGATGGGCAAGCTCAAGTGGATTTGGGTCACGTTGGTCCCTATGGGCTGGCTGATCATCATCACCATGACCGCCAGCTACCAGAAAATTCTCAGCTCCAACCCGCGCATCGGGTTTCTGGCGCAGGCCAACGACTTGGCAACCCGCATCGCCGCCGGAAAAATTACCGCCGCGAAAATCGTCGAGGCTCAGCGCAACATCTTCAATCTGCGGCTCGATGCGATTGTCACCGCGGTCCTTGCGGCAATGATCCTCGTGCTTTTGGTTGAGGCAGCGGTGCAGTGGTACGCCATCCTCGCCGGCACCCGTAAACCAGTCCTGAAGGAAACGCCGTACGTGGCCACACAATGGGCGGAGGGAGATTGATGCGTCCGCTCGAACTCGGACTTCTGCATTTCTTGCGCAGGTTTTGGCTCGGTGTGCGCCAGTGGTCCGGCGATTCCGCCTACGAAACTTATCTCGCTTGTGCGCAGCGCCGGCAAAGCGGAAAGATATTGAATCCGGCCGATTTCTACGTGGAACAACTCAACCGCAAATACTCCCGGCCCAACCGCTGCTGCTGATTGGAACTGCGGCTATAGCAATTCTTCATCTTCTTCCTTCGCCTTCAACGGCGTCACCTTGTGCGTAATCTTCACGCCGTGCTTCTTCACTCCGGCCAAAATCGCTTTGCGAACCTCGGCCGGCAAGGCCTCTGGCGGAAAGACTCCCTCCAAATCGCGCGGGAAAAACTTTACGAACATTGATGCGACGTGCGCGGTTGCATAGGCCACCGGCGTTGTGAACCGTCCCTGCCGCCGGATCTGATAAAGCGTCGGGAACATTGCATCGCTGCGAATCGAAAGGCTTTGGTCTTCCTTCGCGCCGCGCTTCATGCCGGTCACAATCACCGAAGCGGCAAATCGTGCGTTCTGCAAAATACCCTGGCGGATCAACGCCGCAATCTTTCGCGGCGAAGACGTTTCCGGAAAACGCTGCCTCGGAATCCCGCGAGATTTCGAAAGTTTTCCCTGCTTGTGCCACCGCCGCAGCCGGTCAAACTCATTCCCGCCGATTTTTACATCGAGATTCTGCATGGGGATGTACTGCGGCAGCGTGGCCACCTCATCTTGCGCGGCCAGCACTACGTTGGCTGCGCCGATCGGCTCCGGGAACCGGAACTTCTCCAGTTCCGAAAACCGCTTCGCCAAGTGATATTTCCTGTTCCGGTAAATCCGTGGGTGCGATATGGCCTCGTCAAATGACACTTCCGGCGACCACTGTGATATCGGATCGTCGCTTTCGCTGCTTTCGTACAGGCGGATATGCACACTATGCACTTCGTCCAGCATCTCCGCCGCCCGCTTCACCAGCAGGTTCGTCAGGCCGGGTGCCGCGCCGGTATTGATCAGCGCCATGCGACGCTTCTCCACGAATTTCTTTTGGTAGCGCTCCTGTTCCGGCTTGAAGGGATTTCTGGTCAGATGTGAGCTGAGATCCAGATAATGCGCCCGCAGCCTGAGCGCCGCTCGCAGCACTATCTCATTAAAGACGGAAGCGGAAGCGTTCACGATCAACTGGCAGTCTTTGGCGGCCCGAACAATTGCTCGGAGGTTTCGCGCATTCACAGTGGACACCGGGATAGACGATTTCTTCCCCAAAAACCGCCTCGCCCGCTCCGGGTCCCGGTCCCCGCACCAGACGATATGCCCTTGTTTTTCCAGTAGATGCGCCAGCAGCGACCCAGTCGCCCCGGCTCCCAATATAAAGATTCGCATGCTGTCCGCAAACTTTATCACAATCGCAGCCGGCTGCCTGTGCCGGGCGCAAATTGCCCTTGTCTCGATGCGGGACGGCCGGGAAGTGCTTTCCCCTAGGGCGATTTCGCCTATGCCCGACTGGATTGCGGCCAGCATCCAATCCGGCGTACGATAGTAGCTGTAACTCCGACCCTGTCGGCCTGCGGGAGAGACATCCCATGGCGGCGGGGCGAGGCAGCCGATTTTTGGCCTGCCGAGGGTTCGGGTGGAAACGCCCTTGCCTCCCGCGCTTGGAAAGGAGCCAGTACGACGGAAATCTTCAGATTTTCGTCTATAGCCCGATTCCCTGTGCGGATCGGGTTTTTTGTTTTTGGCTACCCATGATGCTTCACGACAAATTCGGACGCCAGATCACCGACTTGCGCATCTCGGTCACCGATCGCTGCAACTTCCGCTGCGTTTACTGCCGGTCCGCCGACCCGGAAAACTACCGCGAGCACGACGAAATTCTTTCCTGGAACGAACTCGAGCGGCTCGCCCGCATTTTCGCCCATCTCGGCATTCAGAAAATGCGCATCACCGGTGGCGAACCGCTCGTCCGCGACGGCCTTGAAACCTTCCTTCGCAGGCTCACCGAACTCCGCGTTCCCGACATTTCCATGACCACCAACGGCCATCTTTTGGCGGAGCGTGCCCCGGCCTTGTTGGACGCGGGCCTTCACCGCATTAATATCAGCCTCGACTCCCTCGACCCCATCAAGTTCGAAAAAATCACTCGCACCCGCACCTATGATTCCGTGATGCGCGGCATTGATGCGGTACAGGCCTCGCGGCTCGCTCCCGCCAAAATCAACGCGGTCCTGGTTCGCGGCTTCAATGAAGACGAAGTAGAAGCATTTGCCGCCTTTGCCCGCGAGCGCGGCGTCATCATGCGCTTCATTGAGTTCATGCCGCTCGACGCCGACCGCCACTGGTCGCGCGAGCTGATGGTTCCCGCCGATGAAGTTTATCGACGCATTCATGCGCAGTGGCCGCTTGTCCAGATTCCTCATGCGCAAAGCGAAACCGCTCGTAAATACCGCTTTGCGGACGGCGCACCCGGTGAAATCGGCCTCATCGCTCCGGTCACACAACCCTTTTGCGGACACTGCTCCCGCATTCGCCTCACGGCCGACGGCAAAATGCGCACCTGTCTCTTCAGCAAGGACGACCACGACCTGCGCGGCCTCCTGCGCAATGCCGCTTCCGACATCGAAATCGAAGCCCGCATTCGCGCGCTCGTTGACCGGAAGGAAAAAGGGCACCGCATCAACGAGCCCGGCTTTGTTCCTCCTTCTCGCACCATGGTCTTCATAGGTGGCTAAGCCCCAACCGCCGAACGCTCTCGCTGCCGCGGGTTTGGCGCCCAACGCGTGCTATTCTTGCAAATAGCCCCGTGCCCGCGGGGGGCTTCACGGAGAACGTATGTCCGAAAACGATGATGAACAGGAAGAGCTGCCGGAGCCGCCACAACGCCTCTTCACGCTCACCGAAGCCGAGCGTACCCGCCAGGAACTCGAGCCCTTCCTGATCGAAGCCATCGGCGCGCGCAAAAAACTATCCGTTCTCGAGCAAGACCTCACCGCCGTTTCCACTCGCATCCTCATGATGGGCGGTGTTCTTGTGCCCTACGCGAAGCTGGCTGAAAAGCGCGTAGAGCAGCAAAACCTCGCCGAAGTGATGAAGGCTAACCTGGAAAAAATTCTCTCCACCGGCTGTGTGATTAAGGATCTCGATATCGGCTTGCTCGATTTTCCCGCCATTGTGGACAACCAGGAAGTCTACTTGTGCTGGAAGCTCGGCGAAGATCGCATCCGCTACTATCACCGTCAGGATGAAGGCTACGCCGGCCGCAAGCCGCTCGATCCGCGCGACCTCGGCCCCGGCCACCATCTGCAATAGATGCACAACTCGCCTTCTGAAGCGGGCCGTGCCGCTTCAAGGACAAATCTCATCCAATCGCCATGACTGAAAATCGCCTCAAACATTCCGCCAGCCCCTACCTTCGCTCCGCCTCTCATCAGCCTATTGACTGGCACGAATGGGGCGAAGACGCCTTCGGCGCCGCGCAATCCCAGGACAAGCCCATCTTTCTCGACATTGGCGCCGTCTGGTGCCACTGGTGCCACGTCATTGACCGCGAGAGCTATGAAAATCCCGCCATCGCACAAATCATCAACGAACACTTCATCCCCGTGAAGGTTGACCGCGACGAGCGCCCCGATGTCGACTCCCGCTACCAGTCCGCCATCAGCGCCATTAGCGGACAAGGCGGCTGGCCGCTCACCGGCTTTCTCATGCCTGATGGCAAGCCATTCTTCGGTGGCACCTATTTCCCTCCCGAGGATCAGCACGGACGTCCGGGCTTCCGCCGCATTCTTCTGGCCGTCGCCGACGCCTACAAAAACAAGCACCAGGACCTCGTCAATACCTCCGAAGCGCTCGCCGAAGCCGTCGCCAAGGCCGAAGCCTTCACGAATGCTCGCGCCGAATTCGATCTCAGCGTCGTGGATTCGCAGATCAGCTCCATGACGCAGCTCTTCGACATTCGCAATGGCGGCTTTGGCAAAGCGCCGAAATTTCCTCACGCTTCCGTTGTGGATCTTCTCTTCGAACGCTATCGTCAGACCGGCGAAAAGCACCTCCTCGCCATGGCTGAAACCACCCTTGAAAAAATGGCCAAAGGCGGCGTCTACGATCAACTTGCCGGCGGTTTCCACCGCTACTCCGTGGACGAACGCTGGCTCGTCCCGCACTTCGAGAAAATGTCCTACGACAATTCCGAGCTGCTGAAAAACTATCTTCACGGCTGGCAACTCACGCAAAACGCATTGATCGGCCGCACCGCCGAAGGCATCCTCCACTGGGTCAATCAAGTATTGTCCGATCAGGAAAATGGCGGCTTCTATGCCAGCCAGGATGCCGACTACTCACTGCAAGATGACGGCGACTACTTCACGTGGACCCTCGACGAAGTCCGCGCGGTAACCACGCCCGATCAAGTCCGCGTCATTCAGCTTTTTTACGACGTCGAAGCCCATGGCGAAATGCACCACAATCCTGCCAAGAACGTCCTCTGGATATCCCGCGAGATTCTCGAGGTTGCTGAGTTGCTTGGTAAGCCGGCCGATGAAATCGCCCGCTTGAAGCAGGAAGCGGAAGCCGCAATGCGAAAGGCGCGCATCGCCCGCCCTACACCCTTCATCGACACAACGATGTACGTTGCCTGGAACGCGATGTTCGTTTCCGCCTATCTCGAAGCCTCCCGCGTGATCAAAGACACCGCGCTTGCAAACACAGCCCGTTTGTTCAGTCTGAAAACCGCCGACCGCATGCTCCGTGAAGCCTGGAACGAAACAACCGGCTTCACCCATCGCATCGGTGGCCCGGCGCTGCGCGGTTCGCTCGACGATCAGATCTTTGGCGTACAAGCCCTGCTCGACGCCTACGAAGCCACACTCGACGCAAAATACTTCCGCGCGGCACAACGCACTCTCGACCTCACCATTGAAAAATATGGCGATGCGGAAAACGGCGGTTTCTTCGACCGCGCCTCCGACGCTCCCGCCATGGGCGGCCTCGAAGTCCGCCGCAAGCCTTTCCAGGATTCCCCCACGCCCAGTGCCAATTCCGTCGCCGCCATGGCCCTCACGCGGATGCACGCCTTTACGGACGACGCGAGATATTACGACTGGGCCAGGAGAACGCTCGAAGCTTTTGCCGGGGTGGCTCCGCAGTACGGCCTATTCGCAGCCACCTATGGCCTTGCGGCCATTCTCCTTGCGAATCACCCAACGCAGGCAGTGATAACGGGGGCGGAAAACGATCCTGCCGCCGCGGAACTTGAACACGCGGCTAGCGATGTCTTTCGCTTCGGAAAAGCCGTTCTTCGTGTCACGCCGAACACTCCACTTGAATTTCTCCCAGCCGCCCTGCGCGAAACGCTACCGCACCTCCCTAAAGACAAGGCGGTTGCCTTAGTCTGCTCCGGCAATACCTGCCTCCCACCCACCAGCGATCCCGACGAGCTCCGCCGCCTCCTCGAAAACGAAATCGCCGGCACCGCCGCCGGCTAAGAGCCCATCTTTTGTAGAAGCCGTTTTGTGAGGCGGGCGCCTCACCATTGCGCAGAACTCAACTCACGGTCGCGTCTTGTCGTCCTGAGGGGCGCGCGGTTTGCGCCCCGAAGGAGCTCAACTTTCACGCCCAGTAAGATTTTTCGTTTGAGATTCTTCGCCTACCCTCATCGGATAGGCAGAATGACAGCACTCGCTCCCGCCCAAAAAAAGGGCGCGCTGCCAAAGCAACGCGCCCCGCAAGTCCAAGGAGGCTCTGAATCCCTTACTTCCCTTACTTCATTACCCTCTTCAACCTCTTACTTCTTCGGCCTCGATTCCGGCGGCACCAAGCCATTATTCCGGTAATAGACTACCAGTTGCCCGTAGTGCTCCCCGGAATGTTCAATCAGCCCGTAGGCCACGTCGTACAAGCGGTCGAGATGCGGGCTTCCGTCTTCCACGGCCTCGTTTAATCCCTTGTCACCCTTCGCCTTGATGGCGGCTGCCCCGTCTCCCACGCATTTCTTCACAAACGCCGTCAGATCCGCGCGCGTCTTGATATTCAAATCCTTGGGATCATCGGCATAACGAGGTTTCTTCCCCATTGCCGTATCGGTGAAGTAGTACATCGAAGCGGAGGCGTGCAGGATATTTCCAAGAAAGGTCCGCGACTCTGCCTGAGGCTTGTAATTGAACTTGTCCTCCGGAAAATCCTCCGCCATCGCAATCAGCTTCCGCCCAATGTCGTTCCACGCTTCCAGCACCGCCTGCGAAGGACTAGGCGCCGGCCCAGGTTTCTTCTTGGCCGCCTCCTGCCCCACGGCAGGCAGCACACAGAAGCCCGCCACCAGCAACAATCCCGTCAAAAAGTGCACTCGCTTCATATCTTTTCTCCTTCGTACCACGGATTTTGGCCCCCTGCGTCAGACGCAGCTTCTTCCGGGAAGTTTCGGCAAGGGGCAAAACAATCACTTTCGCTCCGGCCGCACGTTATCATACGCCACAATTCACCCCAAGTACTCGGGAAAGCAAAGAAAACGAGGGGGTTACTGTTCGCACGCAACCCCAATCTCCATACAAACGCCTTATGCCGGACGTGTTATGCTTCTAGAAGTCGAGGGAGTAGTGCATTGAACTGGGGATGGATTCTCCTGAGGGTATTGGTAGGACTGTCGCTCGTGACAGTCCTGTTTTTGTCTCAGCGCTTCTGGTATCGCGCCATCTGGCGCGTCACCGGGCACTGGGGCCGCACCTCGATGCGTGTTGCCGTACGTCTCCTCTATCTGGCTGGCCTGCTCTCCATCATCGTCACTGTCTCCGATAACCTGCGCAAGGATCACGGTCGTCTTTTGCCCGATCACTCGCCGCTGGCTTCCTTCACCGGCCTCTGGTTCGCCAGCGCTTTATTCGGCTACCTCGCCATTAAGGCCGTCCATGCCATCGAGTGGCTCTGGCACCGTTATCACCGGCCAGCGCCTGCCGATCTCTCCAAACTGCCTCCGCACCGTCTCGACCTCGAGGACATTGTTCCCGATCCTTCGCGCCGCACCTTTTTCCGCACCGCCAGCGTCGTGGCTGGCGCCGCGCCGTTCCTCGGCGTGATGTATGGCTTTGCTGACGAACGCCTGCGCTACCAATTGCACCGCGTCGAGATTCCCATCAATAACCTGCCGTCGCAGCTTGACGGCATGAGCATTGTCCAGATCAGCGATATCCACCTGAGCGCTTATATGACGCGCGAATCCGTCCGCCGCGCTGTGGATATGGCTAACAACGTGGGCGCCGACCTCGCCGTCGTTACCGGCGACCTCATCACCGGCATGCACGATTCGCTATTTGACGCCGTTGACGAAGTCCGCCGACTGCATGCGCCGCTTGGCGTCTATGGATGCAACGGTAACCATGAAATTTATGCGCGCGCCGAGGATCTTGCCGAACGCCTATACCAGCAGGCCGGCATGAAGCTGCTCCGCCGCGAAAACGCCATCATTGATTACAAAGGCGCGCAACTGAACCTCATCGGCGTGGACTATCAACGTGAGCGCACCCCCGGCGGCCGCAAGCAGCAGTTGCTTGCGGGAGTCGAACCTCTGGTCCGCCGCGATATTCCTAATATCCTGCTTTCGCACAATCCCAACACCTTTAATCGCGCCGCGGAAATGGGCATCGAACTTTCTCTCGCCGGCCACACCCACGGCGGCCAGGTGCAGGTCGAAATCCTCGACGTTAGCCTCAGCCCCGCGCGTTTCATCACCGATTACATCGCCGGACTTTATCACCGCCCGCTCTCGATGCCCGACCAGCCCAAGCGAATGGGCGAAACCATCAAGCTCATGCCCAACGCTCCCAAGGGCCTCGCCGCTCTCTACGTCAACCGCGGCATCGGCACCGTCGGCGCTCCCGTCCGCCTCGGCGCTCCGCCCGAAATCACCCATATCGTCCTCCGCCGCGTCTAGACAGTTGTTTGAGCAACTTTGTTGCTTCTTCCTTGCCAGCTTCTGTCACACAGTTCGATTGGCAAACTTTTTCCAAGTGGTGAATGGCTTTGGCGGTGTTAGGTTCGTTCCAAACGTAGTGCTTAGCGATTTCTAGATTTGCCTCCTCGTCACCCGAGCGGACGGCCTTTTCAAACCATTCTAGTGCTCGCTTGGGCTTCTTTTCGTTTCTCCACATCACACCAATATTGCTTGCCGCGCACGAAACTCCGCGTCGATATGCCCGCTTGTACCAATAAAGCGCTGCCGAACGATTGCGGCGAACCCCTGTGCCGGCATCGTAGAAATTCCCAACATTTAGTTGGCAGCTTGTGTCACCGGCCTTCGCGGCAGCAAGATAGAGTCGAAAGGCCGACCTTAGTTTGCCGTCTTCTTCCTGCTTCGCAGCCCGAATGAAGAGTTCTTCGACATTCTTTTTCCGCGAGTACTTTGACCGAATTTCCGTTCTCATCATGGAGAAGCCCCCGTCGCGCAGGCAAATTGGAAATGGTAGGCCATCTTTGAAAGAGTTCCAAGTGGGCTTTTCTTTACTCAGATCGAGGCATATTTGATGGCGTTTATCGATTCCACTGTGGATGCTAGAATCTCTGCTATCGTCCCATGAATATCAAAGAGAAGAACTACTGGCTCGATACCGTGGCGGAGCCTGCGATGGGATCAACTGGCTCTTTACCCGATAAGGCCGATATTGCCATCGTCGGCGGAGGCTTCTGCGGCCTCTCCGCTGCGCGAGCGCTCGCTATGCGCGGTCTCCGCGTTGTGCTATTCGAAGCGGAGAATCTCGGTTGGGGCGCCAGTTGCCGCAACGGCGGCATGGTCCTCACGGGCTTGAAGCTGCCCGTGCCCACGCTCATCCAGCGCTACGGCCGGGAACTCGTCCAGCGCATGTACGCCGCTTCCCTCGAATCCATCGACCTGGTTGAAAAAATCGTCCGGGAAGAAAACATCGACTGCAACTTCTCCCGCTGCGGCCATCTCGAAGTCGCCTGCAAGCAATCCCATTTCGACGATTACGCCGCGGCCGCCGCCCGCATCCAAACCGAGTTTAACCACGAACTTCGCATCGTTCCACGCAATGCGCTCCAATCCGAAATCGGCTCGGACATCTACTACGGCGGCATGGTGGATGAAACCAGCGCCGGTGTAAATCCTGCCCGCTACGTTTATGGCCTCACCAAAGCCGCACAGCGCCACGGCGCGTGCCTTTTCGACCACACGCGAGTCACCAGCGTTTCCTCGCAACCGAATGGCGCAAATGGCAGCTTCCGCATCGAAACCACCCAAGGCTCGCTCACCGCGAAAGAAGTCCTGCTCGCCAGCGGCGCTTACACCACCGCCGCCACTCCCGCCCTGCGCAAGAAGGTTATTCCCATCGGCTCCTACATCATCGCTACGGAAATTCTTCCCGACAAAATCGCCGCCGGACTCTCCCCGCGCAACCGCATGATCTATGATTCCAAACACTTCCTCTACTATTACCGCCTCACGCCAGACAATCGCATGCTCTTCGGCGGCCGCGCCGCCTTTTTCCCCGAATCCGAATCTACCGTGCGTGAAAGTGCGGAACTTCTTCGCCAGGGCATGATCGAGGTCTACCCGCAACTTCGCGACACCAAGGTCGAATACGTCTGGGGAGGCACGTTGGATTTCGCCTTCGACGTCATGCCCCACTCCGGGAAAATCGACGGCATGTATTTCGCGGTCGGTTTTGCGGGGCACGGCGTGGCCGCGGCCACGTGGATGGGCGCCAAACTTGCCAACACCATCTGCGGCGATCCCGACGACAATCCCTTTTCGAAAATTTCCTTTCCCGGCGCGCCCATCGGCCTCCGCAGTGGCAACACCTGGGCCCTGCCCCTCGCCGGCGCCTATTACCGCATCCTCGACTACCTCACCTGATTCCCCGCTTCACCCACTGTCATCCTGAGGCTATCCGACGAGGATAGCCGAAGGATCTCAACGCAGACTTCAAGCACAACAGCAAAATTGAGATTCTTCGTGCATCTTCATCGGATGCACTCAGAATGACAAGCTAGTGCGACAGCAAAGAACCTCCTACCCTTCCACCAGCTTCTTAATCCTCGGGAACACAAAATATGCCGCCACGCCCAGCGCCACCGGCACCGGCCCCCACTTCAACGCAAACTTGTCGCTTCCCACCAGCGCCACCAGCGTCATTAACACCGGCGCAACCACCACGTACGCCAGCCCCACCTTGCCCCACGGAATCCGGAACGGCCGCTTCATCTCTGGCCGCGTCTTCCGCAATTTCCACGCGGCCATCACCGTCAGCACGGTCACCAGGCTTCTCAGCCACACGTACACCGTCAGCAACTGCGCCAGCGTCCGAAACGCCAGCAACGCATAAATCGCCGAGGAAATCAGGATTGCAATCCACGGCGTCCCAAACCGTGGATGTTTCGCAGCAAATGCCGGCGGCAAATATCCGTCCTCGGCCATGGAAGACGGCATACGCGTGCTCGTCAGTACCGTCGCATTCAGCAGCGAGACATTGCCCAGCATCGCTGCCATCGTCATCGCAAACCCCAGCGCGCTCCCGCCAATCAGCATCGCCGCGGTCGGCAGATACGCCGTGTTCCACTGTTCCCAATTTCCCAACGCCGACAGTGAAAACACCGCCGGGAGAAAATACGTCGCCATCGAAAGCGGCACCACGATCGCCAGCGCAATCGGAAACGTTCGCTGCGGATTCTCAATCTCCTCCGCCACGCTCGAACACTGTTCGTATCCCGAGTAGAGCCATAGTCCCAACGCCAATCCCACGCCGAACACCTGGAACGCAGGGACATGCGGCGGTACAAATGGATGAAACGGGCTGAAATGCCACTTCGGCGCTGCAATCAGGCAGAGCGCAAACACCGGAATCAGCACGGAAAATTCCAACACTGTGGATACCGCTCCCACCATCTGAATCCCGCGAATATTCACGTAAGCCAGCAGCGCGATCAACGCCACGGAGACCGCATAATGCTTCCATCCCACTAAAGAAGGAAAAAACACCGCCAGATAGTCGCTGAAGAGCACCGCATAGCTTCCGCCCAGCAACCACGACGCGCTCCAGTTCCACCACCCTGCCAGAAATCCCCAGAAATTCCCAAAACCCGCGCGCACCCACCGGTAAAATCCCCCTTCCACCGGAATTGCCGTCGTCAATTCCGCCGCCACCAGCGACACCGGAATGCACCAGAAGAAGGGAATCACCAGCAGATAGACCAGCGTCAGCCCCGGCCCGCTCGTCGTCACCATCTCTTCCATGCCGAAGGGCCCGCCCGTCGTGTATGCGAACATCACAAACACGAAATAAAACAGGCTGGCGCGCTTCACTGCCGATTTTGTCTGATTCAACGGAGACCCTTCCGAACGATGCGCGATGTTATCCCAATTTGGCCTGCTCCGTGAAACTTGCCAGCTTGTTTGGATCGGTCAATAATCTTGGGCGTGTTCCGCTGGGGAGGAATCGTCTTGAATCCTAAGAAACTGTACGTCTGCGCGGGGATGGTATGTGCCGGGATCGCCTGGTTTTCCCTGACCGCCTCCGCCACCGCGGATGAGTCGCCACTCTACGGCTTTTCCCCTGAATCCTCCCGCGCCGAACGCCAGTGGGAAGAAAAGCTTCGCGCCATTCCCAGTCCAGACAACATGCGCAACTACATGCAGCGCCTCTCCGCGCGCCCGCACAATGTTGGCTCGCCCTACGACAAGGACAATGCCGATTGGCTTCTTGCAAAATTCAAGGAGTTCGGCTTCGACGCGCACATTGAATCCTATGACGTCCTTTTCCCCACCCCGAAGGAACGCCAGCTTGAGCTTCTCGACTGCAAAGGCGACTCCTCCGACTGCAAAGTGAAATTCACGGCAAAGCTCGAAGAGCCGACGCTTCCCATCGATCCAACCTCAGGCCAGAAATCCGAGCAACTCCCCACTTATAATGCGTTCTCCCGCGATGGCGACGTTACCGCTCCGCTGGTCTACGTCAATTACGGCATCCCCGAGGACTACGAGCGCCTCGAGCGTCTCGGCGTTTCCGTGAAAGGCGCCATCGCCATTGCGCGCTACGGCCACTCCTGGCGCGGCATCAAGCCGAAAGTGGCCGCCGAGCATGGCGCCATCGGATGCATCATCTATTCCGATCCCGAAGGCGACGGCTACGTGCAAGGCGAAACATTTCCCAATGGCGCCTACCGTCCCGCCGATGGCGTACAGCGCGGCAGCGTCGCCGACGATCCCATTTTTCCCGGTGACCCACTCACTCCGGGCGTCGCCGCCAAGAAAGACGCCAAGCGCCTCAAAGTCGAGGATTCTCCAGTCATTACCAAGATCCCCGTGTTGCCCATCTCCTATGGCGATGCGCAGCCGCTGCTCGCTTCGCTCGGCGGAGCCGTCGTTCCCACCGAATGGCGCGGCAATCTTCCGCTTACCTACCACGTTGGCCCAAGTGCATCGAAAGTCCACCTGAAACTCAGATTTAACTGGGACCTGAAGCCCGTCTACGACGTTATCGCAAAAATTTCCGGTAGCGCGTATCCCGACCAGTGGATTATCCGCGGCAATCATCACGACGCCTGGGTGAATGGCGCCGAAGACCCCATTTCTGGCCTGGTCGCCGAACTCGAAGAAGCCCGCGCCTTTGGCGAGCTTCTTAAATCCGGTTGGAAGCCCAAACGCACCATCATTTATTGCGCCTGGGACGGGGAAGAACCCGGCCTGATCGGTTCCACTGAATGGGTGGAGGACCACGCCGACGAGCTTAACCAGCACGCTGTCGCTTACATCAATTCCGATACCAACGGCCGCGGGTATTTCGACGCCGAAGGTTCCCACACACTCGAGAAATTTATCAACGATGTCGCCCGTGATATCCCTGACCCCGAAACAAAACTCTCCGTTTGGAAGCGCGCGCAACTTGCCACCATCGCCTTCTCCAACTCTCCCGACGACCGCCAGGAAGCCCGCAACCGTGGTGATCTCCGCATCGGGGCGCTAGGTTCAGGGTCCGACTACGGCTCCTTCGTGCAGCACATCGGCATCGCTTCCCTCAATCTCGGCTATGGTGGGGAAGATGGCGGCGGCATCTACCATTCCATCTACGACGACTTCTACTGGTACACGCACTTCAGCGACATCACCTTCGTCTACGGCCGCGCCCTCGCGCAAACCTCCTCCTCCGCCGTCATGCGCCTGGCAGATGCTGATGTATTGCCGTTCGACTTCACGGATTTTGCCGATACGATGCAGTCCTACGTGAAAGAGCTGAAGAATCTGCTGCAGCAGAAGCAGGACGAAATCCGCGAACGCAATCGCCAGATTGAAGAAGGCGTGTTCACTGCTACCAACGATCCCAGGCGGCCCACGGTCGCTCCCAAATTCGAACAAGTTCCTCCCTTCATCAACTTTGCCCCTCTCGACAACGTCATCACTGAACTTTCAAAGGCGGCCGACGCTTACAAAAGAGCCTATGACCTGGCCGCCACGAACGGTCAGATTGCCAAAGCCGCGGACTCCTCGCAAGAGCTCAACCGCCTGCTGATCCTCAGCGAGCGCAAACTCACCAATCCCGATGGTCTCCCTGGCCGCCCCTGGTTTAAGCACGAAATCTACGCGCCCGGTCAATACACCGGCTACGAAGCCAAGACCATCCCAGGCGTTCGCGAGGCCCTGGAACTCAAACGCTGGAAAGACGCGGAAGAACAAGTCACCGTCGCCGCTAAAACCCTCCAGCAGGAAATTCAGCTCATCAACGACGCCACCGCCAAACTTTCCGTCCTCCACTGAGGCGCCTGAGTCCACATGGCAAAGGCTTCAGTCGGTGCCGCCGATCTAGCGGCCCCATCGTCAAATTCCTCGTACCCGCACAAAGCAGCTCCGTCTTGTGCAGTCTTCTGATCATCCTGTTAAGATGATTTTCGCTGTCCCGCTAAACGGATCGCCGCTCTAATTCCTTTGCACAGGGAGACCTCCCATTCCCTCCTACAACCTCTCCATGGTCGGCTTCGGACACGTCGGGCGGTCGCTCCTTCGTCTTCTCATCTCCAAAGAAGGTGAGCTTCGCCGCAAGTACGATCTGCGGTGGCGCCTCACCGGCATCGCTTCCCGCCGCATTGGCTGGATCGCCGATCCCGACGGCCTCAATCCCATCTCCGCGCTCAGCGGTCATTTTCCGCAAATCGCCAATCCACCGCACAACGTCCGCGAGTGGCTCGAGCGGTCTAAAACCGACGTCCTCTTCGAAACCAGCTCACTCAACGTGCTTTCCGGCCAGCCTGCCATCGATCACATTGTCGCCGCGCTTGAAGCCGGCGCCCACGCTATCACTGCTAATAAAGGCCCAATTGTTCATGACTATCAGCGCCTCGCCGCCCTCGCCAGGGAAAAAGGCCGCCAATTCCTTTTCGAATCCACGGTGATGGACGGCGCTCCGATCTTTTCTCTCTTTCCTCTCGGTCTTCCAGCCGCCGAACTCCGCGGCTTTTCCGGTGTACTTAACTCCACCACCAATGTTGTTCTCACCGAAATCGAAAAGGGCCGCTCCCTCGAAGAAGCTGTCAAGCGCGCGCAAGCCATGGGTATCGCGGAAACCGATCCTTCGCAGGATCTCGACGGCTGGGACGCCGCCGTCAAAGTCACCGCCATCGTCAATGTCCTGATGAATGTGCCGCTCCGCGTGGAACAAGTGCAGCGCACGGGTATCCGCGAGCTCAGCGAGGAAAAAATCCGCTCCGTGCGCTCGGCGGGCATGCGCTACAAGCTGGTTTGCCGCGCCGAACGCCGCGGCGATGGCGTGGACGCCCGCGTCGGCCCCGAACTCCTGCTCATGACCGACCCGATGGCCGGCCTTGAAGGTTCCAGCTCCGCCGTTCGTTTCGATCTCGATGTCTTTGGAATTTCTCTCGTCGAACACAACCCCGGCATCGAAGCCACCGGCTACGGCCTCCTGGCCGACTTCGTCCGTGCGGCCAAATCCTGAACTTATCCTGCGCGCGCTCCGTCCGGCACCGGGCGTTCCGGCATCGCCAGCACAGGCGTCACTCCATCCGCATACCCGATATCAAACAGCATCCCTTCCGATATTTCCCCTGCCATCTTTCGTGGCTCCAGGTTCACCACAAACAATGCTTGTTTTCCCTCAATCTCCCGCGGATTGCTTCTCTCTTTTTTAATCCCCGCCAGAATCGTGCGCGTGTGGTCCCCAAAGCTTACCGTTAGCCTCATTAGCTTCTCCGAGCGTTCCACCTCTTCGATTTTCTGAATCGTCCCCACACGGATATCCAGAGCCTCCAAAGCAGTAAACGCCACAGTTGGCTTAACTGGTGCTGGCTTAAATTCGCTCATGGTTCACCTGTGATAGTTTGCAGCGTAAGCGGGTGTCGGAATTCCCTCATCGCACCTCTCATCGCGAACGGCCGCATCTGCCACAAGTCGCAGCGGAATCACGCCCGCCCACACCTTCAGAGCATAATCGTCCGCATCGTCTTCTACGCCGCCCGTGCGCACCTTGGCCGAGACCTCCGTCAGCGGCAATTTCAAAATGCTGGTCGCCTTCAACTCTTTTTCGTTGGGTTGCCGCGCATCCTCCCAGCGTCCGGGTATCACCTTCTCCGTAAACGCCCGCAGCGCCTCCCATTTTTCCGCAGGCTCGCTGATCAGGGCCGCGGTTCCCAACGCCACCACCGACCGGTAATTCATGGAGTGATTGAACACCGACCGCGCCAGGATCAGGCCGTCCGTCAAGGTCACCGTCACGCATACTGGTAAACCATTGCTCGCGCCGCGCAGCATCCGGCTCGCCGCCGATCCGTGAAAATAGATCGCGTCGCCTACGCGCGCGAACATCGTCGGAATCACGTACGGTTGTCCTTCAACCGCAAATCCAACGTGGCACACGAATGCCTCGTCCAAAATCCTGTAAATCGCCTCGCGGTCATAGACAGCGCGGTTCGCTTCGCGCACCACCCGCGTGCGCTCGTTCACAACAAACGAATCAGACATGGGAAATCCTCGGGATGCAACGCGGCGCGGAGTTGATAGCCGGCGCCGCCCCGGCATGAGTGGGCTGCAACTCGCGATGGTACCACGCCAAATGTAGTGGCCGAACTCTAGATCGGCCACTCCCAATGCACCCAACGCACTACACCACCCGCCCCCGCTGTGAGAAACTACTTCTCTTGGCCCAACGCCAACTCGGAGCCCGTAATGAGCACGCCCGTTCGCAACGCCGCCGCAACCCCTTTTGATACCGCCTGGGTCCGCTCTCAATTTCCCTCCCTGCAGACCCACATCAACGGCCAGCCCGCCGCCTTTCTTGACGGCCCCGCCGGCACGCAAGTTCCCACGCAAGTCATCCACGCCATCCAGAACTATCTCCTCACCTCCAACGCCAACACCGGTGGCTCTTTCCTCACCAGCCGCCGCACGGAAGAGATCATCGCCCACGCTCGAGCCGCCATGGCCGATTTCTTTCACTGCGAAAAAGACGAAGTCGTCTTTGGTCAGAACATGACCACCATCACCTTCGCTGTCTCCCGCGCCATCGCCCGCGAACTCCATCCCGGCGACGAAATCCTCCTCACCACGCTCGATCACGACGCGAACTATTCCCCCTGGAAGGCTCTGGAAGAGAAGGGAATCGTCATCCGCACCGTGGACATCCGCGAAGATGATTGCACGCTCAATCTCGACGACCTGAAAAGCAAGCTCAACGAAAAAACGCGCCTCGTCGCCGTTGGCTATGCCTCCAATTCTGTAGGCACCATCAATCCCGTTGCCGAAATCACCAGACTCGCCCACGCCGCCGGCGCGATGATCTACATTGACGCTGTCCACTACGCTCCCCACGGCTTGATTGATGTCAAAGCCCTCGACTGCGACTTCCTTGTTTGCTCTCCCTACAAATTCTTCGGTCCGCACATGGGCACGCTCTATGGCAAGCGCCAGCACCTGCAATCCTTCAAACCCTACAAAGTCCGCCCCTGCACCGACCAGATTCCCGATCGCTGGGAAAGCGGCACGCAAATCCACGAACTCATCGCAGGAATCGGCGCTGCCGTCGAATATCTCGCGGAACTCGGCCGCCGCTGCGATGCCTCCGCTAAAACACGCCGCGAATCCCTCGCCGCCGCCTTTCGCTCCACCGTCGCCCACGAAACCAGCTTGATCTGGCGCTTGATCAAGGGCCTGAAAGCCATCCCCGGCTGCCGCGTCTACGGCATCACCGATCCGCAGCGGTACGCGGAACGCTCCTCTACTTTGTCGCTGCGCCTCGGCAACCACCATCCCACTGCCATCGCCAAATTCCTCGGCGACCGCGGCATTTTCACCTGGGACGGCAACTACTACGCCCTCAATCTCAGCGAGCGCCTTGGCGTTGAATCGGAAGGCGGCATGCTCCGCATCGGCCTCGTCCACTACAACACCGCGGACGAAGTCGACCGCCTCCTCGCCGCCCTCCGCCAATTTGTGGCGGCCGCCTTCTGACGGTGACGCCTTTCATGACGCTGACGCTCAGAAACTTGAAACTCTCCAAACTCAGATAAGGACACGAACTAAATCACATGTCGAAACGACCCAAACCCATCGTACTCACCGTCCTCGACGGCTGGGGCTACCGCGCCGAAACAAAAGGCAATGCTATCGCTCTGGCACGCAAACCCACCTACGACGAACTCCTCCGCAAATTCCCTAACACGCTCATCCACACCTCAGGCCCCGCCGTCGGCCTTCCCGAAGGACAAATGGGCAATAGCGAAGTCGGCCATCTCAATATCGGCGCGGGCCGCGTCGTCCACATGGACATCACCCGCATCGATCTCCTCATCGCCAACAACCAGCTCGATCAGGTCCCGCTCTTCCAGCAAGCCATGGAGCGCGGCCGCCAACGCCAGCTTCACTTCCTCGGCCTGCTCAGCGACGGCGGCGTGCACTCGCACATCAACCATCTCTTCGCTTTGCTCGAAATGGCCAAGCGTTACAAAGTCGAAAACGTGTTCGTCCACTGCTTCATGGACGGCCGCGACACGCCTCCCAACAGCGGCCGCGACTTCATCCGTAAGCTGCAGCAGAAAATGCGCGAATTGGGCGTCGGCAAAATCGCCATGCTTGTCGGCCGCTACTACGCCATGGACCGCGACAATCGATGGGAGCGTATCGAACTCGCCTATCGCGCCCTCGTTCACGGCGAAGCCGAAACTAAAACTAACGATCCTGTCGCCGCTCTCGAACGCAGCTACGAACAGGGCGTCACCGACGAATTCGTCAAGCCCATCGTTATCACCGAGGGTGCCAGCCCCGCCTCGCCTCCTGTCGGCTTGATCCGCGATGACGATGCCATCATCTTTTACAACTTCCGCGCCGACCGCGCCCGCCAGATCACCTACGCGCTCGAAGCCCCCGACTTCGATAAATTTCAAGACCCCAAGCGCCCCAAAAATCTCTTCTACGTCGGCATGACCAAATACGACAAAAATTGGCCCTGGCTTAAATGCGTCATCACTCCCGAAAAACTCGAGCACATCCTCGCCCAGGTCTTCCAGGACCTTCACTATAAGAATCTCCGCACCGCCGAAACCGAGAAATACGCCCACGTCACCTATTTCTTCAATGGTGGCGTCGAAAAGCCCTTCGTCGGCGAAGAGCGCATCCTTGTTCCTTCCCCGAAAGTCGCCACTTATGATCTCAAGCCGGAGATGTCCGCAGAGGGAATCACCGATACCGTCGTGAAAGCGATTGAAAAAGGCGAATTCGACGCCATCATCATGAACTACGCGAATGCCGACATGGTCGGCCACTCTGGCAAGCTCGAAGCTACCATCAAGGCTGTGGAAGCCGTCGACGCCGGCCTCGCCCGCATCTATCAGACCCTCAAGCCGCGCGGCGGCGCGTGGATCATCACCGCCGATCATGGCAACGCCGAAACCATGATTGATCCGATCACCGGTGGCCCGCACACTTACCACACCACCAATCCCGTCCCATTCATCTGCGTCACCGAAAACGACGCCCTGCAACTCGCTCCCGGCGGTGCCCTGCGCGACATTGCCCCCACCCTCCTCGGCATCCTCGGCGAACCCGCCCCCTCCGACATGACCGGCCGTGACTTGCGCCTCAAACCCAAGCCGTAATATGAACCGCACTACACCCCAGCAAACCAAACTCACCATTTGCGTCTGGCATCCCTTCAGCGAGTGGCGCCCTCCTGCCTCCCTCGCCGAAGCCGTTCGTTCCCGCTGGCCCACGATGAACGTTGTTCACCTTCCCGACTACGATCGCCTGCCGCAGGAACTCCCGGACACCGACATTTTCATTGGATACTCCCTCCGCCCCAAACAACTCGCCGATGCGAAGAAACTAAAATGGATTCACTCCACCGCCGCCGGCGTCGCGCAGCTCATGTATCCCGAACTCCGCGATTCCAGCATCGTCGTCACCAATCCCAGCGGCATCTTTTCCGTGCCTATGGCCGAGCACACCATGGGTCTTCTCATCGCACTCGCTCGCAATTTTCCGGATTCCGTCCGCCATCAGGATCGCGCCATCTGGTCGCAGCAGCAGCTTTGGGATCGCTACCCGCTCACCGAACTCAACGGCAAGCTTCTCTTGATCGTCGGCTACGGCTCCATTGGCCACGAACTCGCCCGCCGCGCCAGGGCTTTCGAGATGCGTGTCTGGGGCGTCTCCCGCTCCGGTAAAGGTGACACCAATCTCACCGAAAAAATCGTACCGGTCACGCAGCTCCGCGACGTTCTCCCCCACGCCGATTACGTTGTCATCAGCGCGCCCGAAACGACGGAGACCCGTCAACTCATCGGCGCGCCCGAACTCTCGCTTTTGAAACCAACAGCCCGCCTCATCAACGTCGCCCGCGGTTCGCTCCTCGATCAATCCGCGCTCATCAGCGCGTTGCAGCATGGCAAACTCGCCGGCGCCGCACTCGATGTCACGGATCCGGAGCCGCCTTCTCCCGAAGACCCCATCTGGCACGCGCCCAATCTTTTCCTGACTCCGCACACCAGTGCCATCAGCGACCGGCTCTGGCCCCGCCAAACTTCTCTCTTCGTTGATTTATTGCAACGCTGGTTCGACGGCCGCGAACTCTTCAACCTCGTCGATCTGCATCGCGGCTATTAAAGCGTCCGGTTGCCGCCTCAATCCCCCACGCCGCCCTTCACCGGCTCATACCCTTCGCGCGTGTACACCACAATTTTCTGTTTCTTGCCTTTTTGATCCGTCACCGTCAACGGGCCGCCATCTGGCGCCACCAGCTCCACCTTGATCTTTCTGTACTTTCCATCCGTACTCGGATTTGTCGGCGTGTAGGACAAGCTGTACTGGTGTCGCAAAAATGCCGCCACTTCCCGCATGATCCCTGGAATTTCCCCGTCAAACTGCGGGAACCACGCCATCCCTCCGGTCATCTTGGTAAACGTCTTCAACTGATTTTCGGCCTGCAGAAAGTCCATGCGCGTGATGTTGCCCATTCCTCCATGCATGTCCGCCCAGTTGCTGAGTGGCCGGTCCAGGCCAACCGCAAAAATCGTCGTGTCTGTTCCGCGCAACTGCTTCATCGTCTGGTCCAGCGTATGCTTCGAAAACGTGTCCACACCGGAAGCCAGCACTAGAATCGACTTCTTGCCCTTCACGTCTTTCAACCGGTCCACGGTATCCAGCAACGCGTCAAACAGGTTCGATTCGCTGAATCCCGGGTAATACAGGTGCATAATTCCCGTTTCCACTTCTTCTTTGTTCTGCGTGAAGTCCACTTCCGTGCGTGGCTTCATATCAAACGTCACCAGCGCCACCCAGTCCTTCTGGTTTAGGCTCGGAAACAGTGCCCCCGACCAATACTTCGCCTGGTAGCCAAACCACCCGTAGAACCTTGCGCTGAACTCCATCAAAATCACCATCGTGATGGGCGCTTCGGTTGGCGCAAAGTTCGTGATCTGCTGCGGTTGCCCATCTTCCAGCACCCGGAAATTCTCTTTCTTGAGCCCTGGGATTACGGTCCCGTCCTGCGTGGCGGCCACCACGTCCAGCGTCACCACGGGCACTTCCACCGCAATCGTCACTCCGCCTTCCTGCGGCTTCTGCTGCTGCTGTGTCGTCGGCTTTTGCGCGGGGGTTGCTGGCGCACTTGTCGTCGGCGCCGGCCCCGCGGGCGCCTGTGCCCACGCCGGGGACATGCTCCCATCCATTCCGGCCAGCAACGCCAGCCCAGCCAGTATTTTCTTGATCCGTGAATTCATCCGTTTTCCCCTCTGCTCCCCCATAGCCTTCTTTGATGCTCAAATCGCAATCTGTGTCTGCTGGTGCATAGGACGCATCTCTTGCGCGATAGGTAACGCCGCTTCAGGCAGTTTCAGGACCTCTAAACTCTGCATGTTAGTATGGAATTTACGTGCGGCAAAACCTATTTCCATGGGGGATTTTCGTGCTGCGAACGCACCTTCGCTCACTCATCGTTGCTCTGGTCGGGCTATCGAGCCTCGTTCCAAACAGCCTGCACGGCCAGATTTCTCAAAAACCCGCCGCTTTCGGCATTCCCCAGGCTCCGCCGTTGGTTGGAGACACCACTGCACTGGCTCTCGAAGCTCAGAACTGGCTCGTGGATCTCATCAAAATCAACACCACCAATCCTCCGGGCAACGAACAGGTCGCGGCGAAATACATCGCCGGAGTCCTCGCCAAGGAAGGCATCCAGGCTGAACTTCTCGATCTCACTCCGGGTCGTAGCGCCGTTGTAGCCCGCCTCCGCAGCAGCGCTGTCGCCGATCCTTCCCGCGCCCTGCTTCTCGTCGCTCACATGGATGTGGTTGGTGTGGACCGCGGTAAATGGTCCGTCGACCCCTTCGGCGGGGTGGTCAAAGACGGGTACATCTGGGGCCGCGGCTCCATTGACGACAAAAGCATGCTCGCCGCGAATCTCGCCGCCTTTATCGCTCTCAAGCGCGGCGGGGTCCATCTGAATCGTGACGTCATTTTCCTCGGCACCGCCGATGAAGAGCAATTCGGCGATGCCAGCATGAAAATGGTTATTGCCAAATACTGGGACAAAATCGCCTCCGGCTACGCCATCAACGAAGGCGGCCAGGTTGTTCTGAAAAGCGGCAAAGTCCAATACGTCGCCGTGCAGGTCAGTGAAAAAGTTTCCGTCAACGTGGACCTCACCGCCGCCGGCAAGGGCGGCCACTCTTCCACGCCGACCAAAGACAACCCCGTCGTCCACATTGCCGCCGCCGTGGATAAAATTGGCAACTACACGGCCCCCGTTCATCTCACTTCCATCGTTCGCCGCTATTTCGAAGGCCTTGCCCCTCTCGAAGATGAGGAAACCTCCAAGTGGATGCGCGTCGTGGATACGCCCGATCGCGGCGAGCATGCCCAGCGCTATCTCTCCGATGCTAGCCCCATGTGGAACTCCATGATGCGGGACACTGTCGCACCCACCGTGCTCCAGGCCGGCATCCGCGCCAACGTCATCCCCTCCGAAGCCCACGCCACGGTGAATGTCCGGCTCGTGCCCGGCGATACCATCGATCTTTTTGTCAACGACCTGAAGAAGCTCGTCAACGATCCGCAAATCCGATGGGACATCTCCCTCGACGGCGGCTTTGCGGCTCCCAACTCTTCGCTCGACACCGACCTCTACGCTTTAATCACCAAAGTTAGCGCCCAGGAATTCGGCGGCTCGCCCGTGCTCCCCTTCATGTCCACTGGCGCCACCGATTCCGCCCAGCTCCGCCTCCACAATGTCCAGGCTTACGGCCTGCGCCCCATTCCACTTACGGAAGAAGACCAGCGCCGCGTCCACGGCGATGAGGAGCGGGTTCCCGTGGCCGCTTTCGCTAAAGGCGTGGACTGCCTTGTCCACATCGTCGCCGAATTTTCCGTCAACAAATAGGGTCGTCATCCAGATGATTCGTTTTGTCGCGCCCGCCCTGCTTCGCGCTACAATAGCGCCTCGCTCCCATGAACTCGCGCCACTCTAAAATCGTCTGCACCATTGGCCCCGCCACACACACTCCGCGCATGATCCGCCGCCTTATTCAGGCCGGCATGGACGTCGCCCGCCTCAACTTCTCCCACGGTACTCACGAAATGCATGCGCAATCCATCGCCATGCTGCACGCCGCCGCTGCCGAACTTGGAAAGACCATCGGCATCCTTGCCGATCTGCAGGGACCCAAAATCCGCACCGGTGCCCTCGCCGGTGGGGGTAACGTCAATCTCCGGGCCGGCCAGCATTTCACCATCACCACCGCTAAAATCCTTGGCGACTCCACGCGCGTCTCCACCATCTTTCGCCCACTCCCGCGCGAAGTTCATCCCGGTGATCGCATTCTGCTTTCCGACGGCCTCATCGAACTCCGTGTTGAGAAGGTCTCCGGCCACGAGGTCCACTGCCGCGTGATCAACGGCGGCGCCCTCGGCGAACACAAGGGTATCAATCTTCCCGGCGTCAAGTTGCGTGTTCCCGCTCTTACCGAGAAAGACCGTAGCGACCTGCGTTTTGCTCTTCAGCATGGTGTCGATTACATCGCCGTCAGCTTCGTCCGCCGGCCCGAAGATGTGCTCCTTGCTAAATCCCTGATCCGCCGCGCCAAGAAGGACACACCGGTCATTGCCAAACTGGAAAAACCCGAAGCGATCGAAAATCTGGACGCTATTCTGCGTGTCTCCGACGGAGTCATGGTCGCTCGCGGCGATCTTGGCGTCGAAATGAATCCAGAAAAAGTCCCGGTGGTTCAGAAAAACATCATCGCCCGGGCTCGCGAGTTTCGCCGCCCTGTCATCACCGCCACCCAGATGCTGGAGTCTATGACGCAGAATCCCCGCCCCACGCGCGCCGAAGCTTCCGACGTGGCCAACGCCATCTTTGACGGCTCCGATGCCGTCATGCTCTCCGCGGAAACCGCCTCCGGCAAATATCCCATTGAAGCCGTTTCCATGATGGCTGCCATCATTGGAGAGGCCGAGGCCAGCATTCAGGAATTCCCGCGCCCCACCAGCGCGCACGAACGCCTTAAGGTTGCCGAAACGGTCGCCGAATTGGTCTGCCACGCCTCCCGGGAACTGCACATGAAGCTCATCGCTGTTTTCACACACAGTGGCTTCACCGCGCGCCTGGTCTCCCGTTATCGCCCATTGGTTCCGATTGTGGCTTTCTCACCCACAGCCGCTACGCGCCGCCGCATGGCTCTTTTTTGGGGAGTTACGTCCCGCAATATTCCGGACATCAAGAAAATCGAAGGCCTCGCCGTTCTCGCCGAAAAGCGCCTTCTCGAAGAACGCCTGGTCAAGAAAGGAGACGTTATCGGCATTGTCGCCGGAACTCCCATGGGTATCCGGGGCAGCACCAACTTCATGAAGTTCCACGTTATCGGCAGCTTCTCCTGACTCCGATGTATCGGCCGAACTTCAGGTCGGCCACTGGAACTCACCCACGCACAACTTTCATGCGGAGCCCGCGCCTTTCGCGGGTCAAAGCACCTCAGCGTTATGTCCTGCTAAAAACTCCGCGGAGAACCCGCGAGTTTACTCCGAAGCAACAACCCTCAATTCACCCAATGATCCGGCCGCGACGGCGGTTCATCCTTCTGCTTCTTCATGTACACCTGAAACTTTTTCTTATTCCGCTCGTACCGCCAATCAGCCATCTCATTCCTCACCCGGTACAAAAACGAACCCCGCCGCAAATAAACCCACCCGATTAACATGCCCCCAAGATGGCAAAAATGGGCCACGCGATCCCCCGATTCACCCAGCGTGCTGAAAAACTCAATGGCGCCCATCACCGCCACGAACGGCCGCATTGGAATTGTTAAGGGCAATGGAAACAGCCAAATCCGCCGGTCCGGAAACAGGATCGCGTTCGCAATCAAAATCCCAAAGATCGCCCCGGATGCTCCGATCGTCGGCACATCCTCAGGCCGATGCCCCCAGAGCATCGGCGTCACTTTCACCAGGATGGTGATGATTCCGGCGCCCACACCGCAAATAAAAAAGTAGTTCAGGAACCGGTTCTTCCCCCACACTAGTTCCAATTCCCGCCCGAACATCCACAGCATCAGCATATTGATCAGCAAATGCCACAATCCGCCATGCAGGAAAATGTAAGTGACCGGTTGCCAAAACCGCAAACCTGGAAACGGTCCCAGCGGCACCAGCCCAAAATGCAGGTTGATCCAAACGGTGGCATCGTGCGTGGCCGGTGATTCGAAAGTCCACGCGAGCTCCTGCACCAGGAAGACTCCGGCACATATCAAAACCAGCAGCTTGACGGCAGGCGTAATGAAGCCGCGCCAGTCAAAGCCAATCCGCGGCGCGCTGAAGGACGAGCTCATACCTTGCAGTTTACGGCCTCGGCCTTTTGCCGTCAAAACCTCAGTTTTTCTTCCGGCCACGGCCGTTTGGCTCCGCTTTCGACACAAAAAGAGGAAAGTCGCCGGCTCTTGCAACCCCTACCTGATTTTGTTGAATCTCGCTCAATGTAGGCACACCGTTCTCATCTGGGACTCTTCCCCGACGCATCTCCCTGACTCTTCAGGCTCCGGCGGCGTCTCAATGTCCCCTCCTTCCAGGAGTTTCGCCACGCTTTAGTTTGTTTCTCTTTGACCAGCTCTTCGCAACGTCACGCACCGTCTTGGCTTATTGCTTCGTCTCTCTGGCTCACTCGCATATCTCTCCGTTAAACGCCGTCCAATTTCTTCTAAACGTTTTCTAATCCTGGCCTCTCTCGCTTGGTTCCAGAATTGCTACTTTCCTTTTGCCACAAGGGACATGGCCCAACGCTATGGACGATTTGGTTAAAGATTTCTTACAGGAAAGTACAGAGAATCTCGACCGCCTCGATCAGGAATTTGTCCAGCTCGAAAGCGATCCGGGTAATCCCAAGCTTCTGGGCAGCATCTTCCGCACCATCCATACGATTAAAGGAAGCTGCGGATTTCTGGGCTTCACGCGGTTGGAGAAACTCGCGCACGCGGGTGAAAGTCTGCTCTCCGATCTCCGCGACAGCGCAGTCGAACTCGCCCCCGAAATTGCCGACTCCCTCCTTCAGATGGTGGATGCCATCCGCAAAATGCTCCAGGCAATTCAAATTACTTCCACGGATGGTGACGACGACCACGCCGAACTTATCGCGATCCTGAAGAGTTTCCAGGCTCCGAGGACCGAATTGCCCCCTACAGACACACACGCAGTGTCTCCCGCAGGTTCCCCGAAAGTCTCGACTGTTTCTGTCACTCAACCGCCATTAGATTCATCTACTGCTTCCGTCTCCCCGCAGTCCGATGTAGATTCTTCCGCTCCCCCGAGACTTTCCAAGAAGCAGCGTCAAGAGCTGAATTCCAAGAAGCTTGGCGGCGTCCTGGTCCGCAAAGCCAACCTCAAGCCCGACGATGTTCTGCTTGCTCTTCAGATGCAGCAGGAGGGCGATCCTCGCCGCTTAGGTGAAATCCTCGTTGAACTTGGTCTCGTCACCAAGCAGCAGGTCGAGGAAATTGTTCGCGACTTCAAGTCGGAAGACCAGAAGGACGCCACGATCCGTGTCGGCGTTGAGCTTCTCGACAAAATCATCAATCAAGTCAGTGAACTCGTTCTCCTCCGGAATCGCCTTCTTCAGCTTGGCGCCAAACAGCGCGATACCGACCTGAAAAAGACCATCCAAAGCCTCAACCAGCTCACTACCGACCTTCGTAAGCAGACCATGAAAGTACGGCTTCAGCCTGTCAGTAGCCTCTTTGATCGTTTCCCCCGCACAATTCGCGACACTGCGCATCAGTGCGGCAAGAAAGTTCGTCTCGAAACCACTGGTGGGGGCACCGAACTTGACAAGAAGCTTCTCGAAGCCATCAAGGATCCTCTCACGCATATCGTCCGCAATTCCGTAGACCATGGTATCGAGTTACCCGAACGGCGTCGCAAGGCTGGCAAGTCCGATGAAGGCATCATCAGCTTGCACGCCTATCACGAGGGCGGAAAATTTCATCTCCGTGTGTCCGATGATGGCGCCGGCATCGATCTTGAAGCCGTCCGTTCTGCTGCCTTGCAGAAAAAACTGGTCCCACCTTCGCAACTCACCCGTATGAACGATCAGGAAATTCTCGGCTTAATCTTCCTTCCGGGATTCTCCACTGCGAAACAGGTCTCGAATCTTTCCGGCCGTGGTGTTGGCATGGATGTTGTCAAAACAAATATTGAGGGCATTGGAGGCAAGGTGCGACTCGAATCCGAACCCGGCAAGGGGACGCAGATTCAGTTGAGCATTCCTCTCACCCTCGCCACCATCCCTGCTCTCACCATCACCAGTGCCTCCAAGCGCTACGCTATCCCTCAGGCAGCTCTCGTCGAGCTCGTGCGCCTGGACGGTGAGCGCGCCAAGAAATTAATCGACCACGTCGGCGAAACTTCCGTGTACCGGCTACGCAACCGGACAATTCCCCTGGTCTTCCTCAATCGTGAACTCTCCTGCCACCCTTCCGCTGAAGATGAGCAGGGTGCCAACATGATTGTTCTTCGTGCGGAATCCTCGGTTTTCGGCCTTGTCGTTGACGACGTCAATGACACGGAAGAAATTGTCGTGAAGCCTCTCGGCGAACAGCTCAAGGATATTTCTGTTTTCTCTGGCGCCACCGTTCTAGGCAACGGCAAGGTCGCCCTCATTCTCGATGTCGCCGGCCTAGCCCGTCGCTCTCGCGCAATGTCGGCGGATAACGGCACCAAAGCAGCAACTGCGGACGCTTCCGGCCAAAAAACCGGAAAGCGAATTCAACTTTTGCTACTCTCCGGCCCCAAGGGCGAGCGCATCGCTGTCCCGCTTTCTCTGGTCAAGCGCCTCGAGATGTTCCCCCGTTCTTCCATAGAACGCATCGGCTCCAGCGAAGTTGCGCAGTATCGCAACGATCTGATTCCCATCATCAGCCTTAGCCACCTGATTCGCAGTGAGGACATCCAGCTCGCAGAGCCGTCAGCTCCGGCTTCCCAAGGCCCGGAAGAGCGCATTCCGGTCGTTGTCTATACCGGCCACGATTTGACTGTTGGCGTCCGCGCCGATCGCATTCTGGACATTGTCTACGCCTTTGAAGACACCATGCGTCCCCTGAAACGTCGCGGCTTCTTGGGTTCCATGGTCATCAATAACAAAGTGACCGAAGTCCTCGATCTTGAACACGCCCTTTCCGGCATCAAGCTGGAGGAACTCGATCATCAGGAAGAACTCGTGGAAATGGAAACCTGACCCCATGGCCGTCAAGCACAAATTCGTCACTTTTGCTGTCAACGGCGTATTCTTTGGCGTTGACGTCAGCCGTGTCCAGGAAGTATTTCGCCAGCACGAGATCACCGAAGTTCCTCTCGCTCCCTGTGCAGTGGCAGGCGTAATCAACTTGCGCGGCCAGATCATCCCGGCCATGGACCTGCGCAGCCGCCTTGGATTTGAAATTCCCCCCGAACGACAGCAAATGAATGTTGTCGTTCGCACCGCCACCGGCCCTGTGAGCCTCGTTGTCGATGAAATCGGCGATGTTACTGACGTCAGCTCTGATCTCTGCGAAACGCCCCCGGAAACCCTCCGCGAGTCCATACGCGAGGTCACGCGTCAGGTTTACAAACTCGAAAGTCGCCTGCTTCTTGAGCTCGATACTGAGCGCGTCGTTCGCGTCCCCGTTCTTGAACTTGATCAGCCGCACCTTTCAGCAAACGGTTCCCTGAACTGAAAATGAGGAGACAGCATGTCTAAGCAATCACTCTGCTTGAATTTTGGTATCAACGAGGACAACCTCCGTAAACGGAAGGAATTCATTCGTCTGGGAGAAGAAGAACGAAAAATCCTCCAGAAACTCAAGCCGTGGTCAGTTAAGGTCGCTCCCCAGATCGCCAAAGAATTCTACGACTGGCAGTTTGTCTTCGGCCCCACACGTAAATTTTTCTCGGACTACGCCCGCGAAAAGAACATGGGGATGGACGAGCTCCGCCCACACCTCGAGAAAGCTCAGACCGGCTATTTCAAGGGCATTTTTGAAGGTGCCGACTCCGAGTGGGGTGCTTCTTACTTTGAATACCGCCTCATGGTCGGTTCCATTCACGATCGTATCAATCTTCCGCTCAAGTGGTATGTCGGCTCATACTCCGAATTCCAGCGCCTCACGCGTATCTATCTGCGTAAAGCATTCCGGGATGCAGCGTTTGTCTCCAAGGCCGAAGAAGCAATCTTTAAGGTGATGAACCTCGACATGCAGGCCATCACCGATTCCTTCTTCCTGAATACCTTCGAGTCCTTGGGCCTGAGCCTCGCCGAGGTCGAGTCCGACACCCAGTCCGACAAGACTGAGCACATTGATCAGATCAAACAGATGCTCGCGACTCTCATCAACCAGGCGCAGGCTATTGCCGCCAAGCGTCTCGACGACCCAATACTCCAGCACCGCGTCCCTGGCAAGCTCGGGGACGCTTTCTCGGGCACCTTCCAGAATTTCCAGTCCTTCGTGGAGGCTGCCGGCCAGAGCTCCCAGCAGCTCGCCACGGCGTCCGAAGAGCTCTCCGCCAACAGCCAGCAAATGAGCCTGCGCGCTCAGGAAACCTCCGAACAAGCTGGACAGGCGTCCACGGGAGCCGAAAAAGTCGTATCCAATCTCCAGGCCGTTGCCGCCGCCACAGAGGAAATGAACTCCAGCATCACCGAGATTGCCCGCAACACTACGGAGGCTGCCCGCATTTCAAAGAGCGCTGTCACCAATACAGAAAATACCAATTCCCTGATGAGAAAATTGGGTGAATCCAGTGTGGAAATTGGTCAGGTCCTTAAGCTCATCACCGCCATCGCGCAACAAACCAACCTCCTCGCACTCAATGCCACCATTGAGGCGGCGCGCGCTGGCGAAGCTGGCGCGGGTTTTGCCGTTGTTGCTAATGAAGTCAAAGATCTTGCCAAGGAAACCGCTGCTGCCACCGAAGACATCAGTCGCAAGGTCGAGGCCATCCAGCACGATACGAAAAATGCCGTTACTGCCATCAACGAGGTCAGCGGCATCATCGTTAATATTTCCGATATTGCCAACACGATTGCCACCGCTGTCGAGGAACAATCCGCCAGCATGAACGAGATCAGCCGCAGCGTCAGCGAAGCCGCCGACAACGGTAAGCTTGTCGGCGGGAGCATCTCCAACGTTGCCGAGGCCGCCAAGAGCACCTCTACCGGCGCCTCCGAGAGCCTTGCCGCTTCCGGAGAACTTGCGCGCATGGCCACGGAAATGCAAGCTATGGTGGCTCAGTATCGCACCGCAGCTAATCAGAACGGCGGGTCTCGCAAACGCTCGGCCACTCCGCAAGGAAATGGCAAATCCAAATCGAGCTCGTGCCCAGTCCCGCACTCGGCCGCAAAGCCTAACGAAGAACTCGAGGAAGTTGGCGTTGACTAGCCTGTAGAGCCCCCTTCTGGGGCGGGCCTCTCCGGTTAGCGCGAGCTTTAGCCTGTGCGAACCGTCAATCCAATTTCTTCCGCGCAAAGTAAAACAACGATCCCGCCAGCAGCAAAAACATAAACGCCCCGAACAAATTGCTGGTCGCCAGTCCGCCCAGAATTTTAGGGCCAACCGAGAACATATCCGGCCGCCACGGCAATTGCAGCGCGGACGCCATCCAAGCAGGCACGTGATGCGAAATCTCAGGGTCTTGCAGCAGGTTGATCACAATCCCCAGTAAGCCAAAGATTCCTCCGGCCGCGATCAAGCCGCTCGAATAAAGCGCGCCGGGACTCGCCTCGCTGTCCGCGTCGCTCTTTTCCTTCAAGCTCGCCTCCACGGCCCATCGCACCAGTCCTCCTGCAAACATTGCCGCGGTTGTCGCTACCGAAAGATACATTCCCGTCGCGAACGCCAGCGACCTCACGCCCAATATTTCGACCGCGATCACCATGGCTACGCCCATCAACACCAGCCGCCACGGCAGCCGCTGGTTCAAAATTCCACTAATCACTGTCGCCATCAAACGCGCTTGCGGAGCCGGAGCCTTGTCCCCGCCAATCCCTTGCGCCCACTGGTACTCAATCTCATGAGTTGTGTCGTCGTAGAGATATTCGCCATCCGCAATCTCGTGCGAACCCAGCACGTTGATCAGTTCGTAGTTCTTCCCCTGGTAACTGAAATTCGGCCGTTCCACTTTCACGCCAGCGGGCAACGCTTGCAGGTTCACCGCGATCTGCGTCGGAATATATTTTTCCAGCCCCTTGTTCATCAAGTTGAGCGTCGCGCCGATCGCCACCGTGGAGACCGTCACGCCCACCAGCAACCCCATCTGCTGCCAGAACGGTGTCGCGCCCACCAGGAAGCCCGTCTTCAAATCCTGCGAAGTCGCGCCCGCGATCGCCGCCGCGATGCACACCACGCCGCCGATCATCAGCGCCAGCACCGCATAGTTCGGCGCCGTCCAGCCCGCCACGAGGAAGATCGCGCAGGTCGCCATCAGCGTCGCGATGCTCATGCCGCTGATCGGGTTCGACGAATTTCCCAGCAGTCCGCTGATGCGCGCCGCCACGGTCACGAACAAAAACCCGAACACCGTCACGAACAGGCCCGCAAACAGATTTTGATACCACGCCGTCTGCGCGCCCTTCATGGGGTGGAACGTCAGCAGCATCCACATCATTACCACAATTAAAACCGAACCTGCGATTACCCACTTCATTGGCGTATCGCGTTCCGTACGCTCCCCGCTCGCCCCTCCCTGCGCGCCTTCCTTGCGCACATCCTTCAACCCGGCGGTCAGCGCCGAGATGATCGTCGGCAGCGTCCTCATCAATGTGATTAAGCCCGCAGCGGCCACCGCGCCCGCTCCCATCGGCCGGATGTAACTCCTCCACAAATCATCCGGCGTCATCAGTGGAATCGGAATCGTCGAAGGATAAATAGGCGTGTTCCCGGCGAGCTGTCCATAAAATTTGATTGCCGGCATGATCACCATCCAGGACACAATGCCGCCCGCGAACAAAATTCCCGCCACCCGTGGCCCAATGATGTAGCCCACTCCCAGATATTCCGACGTGATCGCCGCGCGGAAAGACGCCCCCGGAAACCAGTTGGGCCGCGCTTCCGGCTGGCCGGTCCACGCCTGCACGGTGTTCATCAAGAACGTGTAGACGCCCCCCAGCCCCAGTCCCCAGAACACGCGCCCCGCAAACGACCCGCCGCGTTCCCCGGCCACCAGCACGTCCGCGCACGCCGTCCCTTCCGGAAACGTCAGATTCCCATGCTCTTTCACAATCAGTTGCCGCCGCAGTGGAATCATGAACAGCACGCCCAGCCATCCGCCCAGCAGCGCCATCGGGAAAATCCGCCAGAATGTGAACTCCGACCCGAATCCCAGAAAGATCAGCGCCGGCAAGGTGAACATCACGCCGGCGGCCAGCGACTCTCCCGCCGACCCCGTTGTCTGTACGATGTTGTTTTCCAGAATGGTCGAGCGTCCAAACGCCCGCAGAATGCTGATCGAGAGCACCGAAATCGGAATCGAGGCCGATACCGTCAGCCCCGCGCGCAATCCCACGTAGACCGACACCGCGCCGAACAACAGCCCGAACAACCCTCCCAACACCACCGCGCGCAGCGAGAATTCCTTTATCGTTTGCGATGCCGGCACATACGGTTGAAATTCTCCCGACGTTCCCGTGGGACTCCATGGACGGTCGCTCACCGTTTCCTCCTGATTCACGCTCTCTGGTTTCAAACGCTGGTTTGTTTCCGTGTGCCCGGATTATCTCCCAGCCGCTTCCCGCCGCAAAGTACTTACTCGGAATTTTCCAGCCCCCGTAGTTTCCGCGCTTTGCCGTTTTTCTTCGGAATCTCTGGAGATATACTCCGTGTGCTTTTCTTGTTCTGGGGATTCTGACTCCCGGGAGGCCGCTCGTGCTCGCACGCCCACTCCGCCATGCAAACAGGATTCTGACAGGTATCGCGCTGGTTCTTCTGGCCGCAGGTTCATGTCTTGCGCAAACGAATTCTCACCATCTCGATATGACGGTCGTCAAGCCGGAATCCGAGGGCTTCTCCACGGAGCGCCTCGAACGTCTTCATGCCCTCATCCAGCAGGAAATTGACCAGAAGCAACTCGCCGGCGCCGTCACCATCCTCGCCCGCCACGGCAAAATCGTGGAGTACCGAACCTATGGCCTCCGCGACCTCGCCTCCGGCGCTCCCATGACCAAGGACACCATCTTCCGCGACTATTCCATGACCAAGCCCGTTACCGGCGTCGCCATGATGATCCTCTATGAAGAAGGGAAGTGGCTCCCCAGCGATCCCATCTCCAAATACATTCCCGAATTTGCGCAGCTCAAAGTATTCAAAGGCGTTGGCCCAGACGGCAAGCCCATCCTCGTCGATCCCGATCACGCTCCCACCATCCAGGAACTCCTCACCCACTCCGCTGGCTTCTCGTATGGCTCCGGGCACTCCGTCGCCGACGCGATGTATCAGGAAAAAAAGCCCTTTCAATCCGCCAACCTTCAGGAGTTCATCGAAAAGGTTTCCACGCTTCCTCTGAACTACCAGCCCGGCAAAGGCTGGACCTACAGCCTCTCCATGGACATCGAAGGCTACCTCGTCGAAAAGTTCTCCGGCCAGAGCCTTCCAGACTTCATGCACGATCACATCTTCGCCCCGCTGGACATGAAAGACGCGGGCTTCTTCGTTCCTCAGGAAAAGCGCTCGCGCTTCGCCACAAACTACAAGGCCGATGCCCAAGGGCAACTCGTTTCCACGCTCACCCCTGGCGCTTCACCCGACTACGCTGCGCAACCCGCGGTCCCCTCCGGCGGCGGCGGCCTGGTCTCCACCGCCGAGGACTACTACCACTTCGCGCAAATGCTCGCCAACGGCGGCGAACTTGACGGCAAGCGCATCCTCGCTCCCGCCACCGTCAAGCTCATGGCCTCCAATCATCTTCCCGAAAATCTTCTAACCGGCGAATTTGGCATCGGCCAGCACATCATGCGCCCCGGCTTTGGCTACGGTTATAACTGCGCCGTTATCTTCGATCCGCCGCGGGCCAGCATGCCCGACGGCAAAGGCACCTTCTTCTGGGACGGCGCCGCCGGCACCTGGTTTTGGGTGGACCCCACCAACGACGTCGTCTTCGTCGCCATGATCCAGCGTATGCTCAACCCCGATAACCACACGCTGCTCTACCGCAGCCACGCCCTTGTCTACCAGGCCCTTGTTGACCCATCAAAATAGCGGATTTCAAGCGGCCCCAGACAGGCCCCTCGAAAAGTCCACTTGGACTTGACATCTTCTTAACTCGTAAGTATCGTCACCTGCAATCAATACGAAGTCGGTGTTTGCGGAGATTGTGGACCTCAGTCACCAGGCCTAGGCCTTCCGTTTTGACGCGGACCTGCCTGCTTCTCTTCGCTGCCGGCCATATCATTTTCGGAGCTCCTTCTTGATGATCCGCCGCCTCGCCTTACTCCTGTTTGTGTTTTGCTCTTTTTTGCTCGCCAGTCCTTATCTTTCCATCACCAGTGGCGATGAATGGCAGCCCATCGACCCTGCCGACCTCAAAATGACCAGCGAGCCCAAAGCCCCTGGCGCTCCCGCCATCTATCTCTACCGCCAGGTGGACCGCAACGACTCCGGCCGCGCCGCCAGCGAATACAACTATGTCCGCATCAAGATCCTCACCGAAGAAGGGCGCAAGTACGCCGACGTCGAAATCCCCTATCTGAAGCAGGAAGCCGGCATCAGCATCAGCAACATTCGCGCTCGCGTCATTCGCACGGACGGCACAATCGTCAATTTCAACGGCCAGATTTTCGACAAAACCATCGAGAAAATTAAAGGCGTCAAGACCCTCGCGAAGACCTTTTCCATCCCCGACGTGCAGGTTGGCAGCATCGTCGAATACCACTGGAACTATGATTTCGCGGACAATTACGTCTTCAATTCCTATTGGACCATCAGCGACGAGCTGTTTACTCGCCTCGCCAAATTCAGCCTGAAGCCTTACCCCGAATGGTATCTCCGCTGGGCTTGGCCCGCTGGTTTGCCCAAGGGCACCGAGCCCCCCAAGCAAGGCGACGACCGCGTCGTTCGCATGGTGACTACGGACGTTCCGGCTTTCCAGGTCGAAGACCTCATGCCTCCGGAAAACGAGCTCAAATTTCGTGTCGTCTTTATCTATAGCCAGTCCTCCATTGAGGAGGACCCCGTAAAATACTGGCGGAACTACGGCAAAAAAGAGAACGACCGTCTCGAGAGCTTCATCAGCAAGCGCAAGGATCTCGAAGCCGCTGTCGCCCAGATTGTTTCTCCCTCCGATCCGCCGGACACGAAATTGCGCAAGATTTATGATCATGTCCAGCAGATCCGCAATCTCAGCTACGAGCCCCGCAAGACTCAGCAAGAAGAAAAGCGCGAAAAACAAAAGAAAATCGAAAACGCCGCCGACATCCTGAAGTACGGCTATGGCAACGGCTTCGACCTCACCTGGCTCTTTGTTGGCCTGGCGCGTGCCGCCGGTTTTGACGCTTCGGGAGCCTTCGTCGCAACGCGCAACGACTACTTCTTCAATGACAAGCGCATGAACTCCAATGAGCTCAACTCCAACATCGCTATCGTCAAGGTGGATTCCAAGGATGTCTACTGCGATCCCGGCGCCGCTATGGTTCCCTACGGCTTCCTTCCCTGGTACGAAACCGCTGCGAAGGGACTAAAGTTGAATCGTGACGGCGGAGTTTGGATCGATTCGCCTCTTCCCGATAGCTCCGAATCCCTCTTGAAACGCACCGCCAATCTGAAGCTGACCGATGAAGGCGGACTGGAAGGGACGGTATCTCTGGCCTTCACTGGCCTGCAAGTCATTGGTCATCGCCGCGACTACATGAATCAGGACGACGAGGCCAGGAAAAAATATCTCGAGGATCTGCTCAAGGAGTATATTCCCGCCGCCAGCGAAGTGGAATTAACCAAGCAGCCGGACTGGAAATCTGCCGAGGCTCCCTTCGTTGCCGAATATCATCTCAAGATTCCCGGGTGGGCTTCCTCTGCCGGGCGCCGTGCCCTTCTTCCCGCGGGAATTTTTTCCGCGGACGAAAAGCATCTCTTTGAACACGCCGATCGCGTCAACTCCATCTATTTCCACTATCCTTACCGCAAAATGGACGACGTCACCATTGAGTTGCCCCTCGACTGGAAGGTGGACAGTCTCCCAAAGGATGTGGATGAAGACGCGCATGCCGCCGAGTACACCATCAAATTCGAACAAAAGACCGGAACGCTCCATATCACCAGGATTATTCGCAGCGATCTTCTGATGATTCCTAAATCGGCTTATCCCAGCTTGCGTAACTTCTATCAGGCGGTGAAATCCGGCGATGAACTTCAAATTGTCTTGCGCCCTGGCGCTTCCGCGGCCTCCAATTAGGCATTTTTTCCCGGCGGCGGCGCTGCTTGCCCTCTTGCTGCTCGCGCGCGCTCCGCTTGCTTTGCCGGGAGACGCGCCAGGCTGGATGCACGCGCTCGTCAACGCGCCTCTTCCTCCCCATGATGAAAAGACAGATGCTGTGCAGCTCTATTTCGAGGAAATCCTCGTCGTTCAGCCGAACGGCAAACTCAAGGAAATCGACCGCGCTGCCTACAAAATTCTGCGGCCCGGCGGCCGCGGCTACGGAGACTTTACCTTCCACTACGATAACGAAACCCGCATCAGCAATCTTCACGGCTGGTGCATCCCCGCTCAGGGTAAGGATTTTGAAGTCAAAGAGAAGGATGTCACGGAACGCGGATTGGATAACTTCGAACTCATGACGGATGTCCGTCTAAAGATCATGAAAATCCCCGCCGCTGAGCCCGGTAACATTGTCGGTTACGAAGTTGAGCAAGAGGAACGCCCCTACATCCTCCAGGACGAGTGGTATTTTCAGCGCACAATTCCCGTGGCCCAATCGCGCTACACGCTGCAACTCCCCTCCGGATGGGATTATAAGGCCGTCTGGATCAACCATCCCGAAGTTGTTCCCGCTTCTGTCGGCAACAACCAGTGGCAGTGGAACCTCACGCAAATTCCGGAAATCAAGCCCGAAGAAATGATGCCTCCGTGGAAAGGCGTTGCAGGGCTCATGATCGTCAGCTTGATTCCCCCGGGTGGCGGTTCCCACGGCTTTCTCAACTGGTCCGAAATGGGCGTTTGGGAAAATCAGCTTCTTCAGGGCCGCCTGAATGCCTCTCCGGCCATTAAACAAAAGGTCGCCGAGCTAACCGCCAATCGTCCCGCTACGCCCGCAAAAATGCAGGCCTTGGCGGAGTTTATGCAGAAAGACATCCGCTACGTTGCTATCGAGTTGGGCATTGGCGGCTGGCAGCCTCACGCCGCGGACGAAACCTTTTCCCACCGTTACGGTGATTGCAAAGACAAAGCCACGCTCCTCGCCTCCATGCTCAAGGAGATTGGCGTTGACTCCTATCTCGTCCCCATCCACACGGAGCGCGGCGGCGTCACCCCCAACACTCCTCCGCATATCGGCTCCTTCAATCACGTCATTCTTGCCATTCATCTGCCGGACGGTGTCAACGATCCGTCGTTCACCGCGGTCTTTCAGGATCCCAAGCTCGGCCGGCTCCTCATATTCGATCCAACCGATGAAATCACTCCTTTTGGTTCGGTTCGCGGAGCCTTGCAGGACAGCTATGCGCTGATGGTTACCCCGGATGGCGGCCAGTTGATTCAAATTCCACGCTTGCCCACTTCATCGAACGGCATTGCGCGCACCGGTCAATTCACCATTGACCCCCGCGGTGTGCTGATGGGAAGCGTCCACGAAACCCGCGTCGGCGATGCCGCCACGCGGCAGCGCGCCGCCTTCCGTTATGCCGAAAAAGAAACGGACAAGATCAAGCCCATCGAGCAGATCATGTCCTACTCCATGGGCACCTTCCAGATCACCAAGGCCTCGGTCAGCAATCTCAACCAGACCAGCTTGCCCTTCGGTTACGACTGGAATTTTGGCGCCATCGACTACGGCAAAATCGCCGGTGACCTTCTCCTCGTCCGTCCGCGCGTTATCGGCGTCAAATCCAGCGGCCTGCTGGAAACCAAGGAACCTCGCCGCTACCCCGTCGAATTCGAAGGGCCGCAGCGCGACACCGATACCTTTGAAATCAAAATTCCTGCTGGTTATGCGGTGGATGAACTTCCACCTCCGGTTGACGTCGAGTACACCTTCGGCAGCTATCACAGCAAAACAGAAACCAGGGGCGACGCCATCGTTTACACCCGCACCTACGAAATCAAGGAACTCAGCGTCCCGGTCTCCAAGGCCGAAGAACTCAAGAAGTTCAACCGCATCATCGCCAGCGACGAACGCAGCACCGCCGTGCTCAAGCCCGCTTCCGCCCATTAGCGAACCTTCCTGTGTGACCTGCTTTTTCGGTTTCTGAAATGGCGGGCCACTCTTCATGTCGCGAAGCAGGGAGTCGCGGCCCAGGAAGTATCGCGGCCTATTCGTGATCCCCGTTCCAGTTGCCGCCGGAGTTGCTGCAGTTGGCGTGCAGGTCATAGACTTTCTGTGCGTCAATCGTGAAATACCCGACGCCGGTGGTCGTCCCGGAGTTGTAAAGCCCGTTCTGGTTGGCCAGTCCATCGTTCTTGCCGATGATTCCAACCACCTTCACGGTGTGTCCCAGCTTGCCTTTCAACCCCGAGATGTCGCCCGAAACAATCCGGTACTGATTCGGTCCCGGCCCTCCCCCGCTGATCACGTACTTCCCGCCCGTTCTCGCCAAACATCCCACGATGGTTCGCTGCCCAAGCTCCTGCTGCGGCGCGGCCCCGCCATCCGCCTTCGCTGCCTCCTGCGCCATAGCCCCAGCGCTCAGCATCAGGCCCGCCAGAAATAGTAGTGCCATCCGATTCATAAGAAACTCCTTCTCGTACCGTGCGATTGCGTTCCAGCTAGTTAGATGAAGCGCAATTCCGCGCACCACAACAAAAACTCGCGCGACTGTGAGTGGCAAGAGAATTCCCGATGCGGCCCTTTCTCGTGGGGAAAATCTGGAGAGGATTTGGTGTTCGCCGCTTTACTTCCTTGGACAGATAAACGTCAGCGCTGCCGCCGGCCGCAGCGTGGCCCAGCGGTACCGCAGTTTCCGAGGGGCCGCCGCCAGCATTCCGGCAAGGAGCTGCTGCGCCTGGTCAAACGGAACCAGAAGGCGGAACAGGTCAGCCTTGCGCCCATGGTCATATCGTTCGTAGCGCGCCGGATGCACCGCCGCAAACGCGATCAAAACACTCCACGGCGATTGTCGGGCGAAAAGCTTCTTCTGCGACGCTTCGCCCTGCGAAATTTCTGTAACCACACGCTGTGCCCCTCCGCCCATTTCCTGCAGCACCGCTGTAGCCTCGTTCGCCACGAAAGGCCGCGAAGGCTCGTCATCCGGGAAGGGAACAAGAAGTGGTTCAAGTTCGGCGAGTTCCGCGGAAAGCGGCTCCCACCAGTAGCGATACCCGTGATACACCACCGTGCCGCTCCGAAAAATCTGCTGTACGCGCGCGGCCTCTTTTCCGGCCACGCTCACCACCATATCCACCAATTCGCCAAGCCGAAACGTCTGCTTCACCACAGGACGCACAGACATATAACCGGCTTCTTCTTCCGTGTAGCGGACAGGAATGGTATCGGGAAGCGCCATAGGTTCGGATTTAGCGGAGGCGCCGACCTGAAGGTCGGCCACTACATAAAGGATGCGTCACATTAGTTGGCTTCTAGCCGAGTTTCGAGAGGCGCGCGCGCACCATGTCGCTCAAGGCTTTGCCGTCCAAGGATTTGCCGGTCAGGCTGTCTTTTGCCGCTTTCACTACCGCGCCCATCTGTTTCATCGAATTCGCGCCCGTGGAAGCAATCGCCTGTGTAATCGCCGCGTCCATTTCCGCTTCGCTGGCGCCCGCGGGCAAATATGCTTCCAGGATTTTCAATTCCGCGGATTCCTTTTCCACCAGATCGTTGCGCCCGCCCTTGCCAAATTGATCGATCGATTCCTTGCGCTGCTTCACCAGCGTTTGCAACAGTTGGATCGATTCCGCATCATCCAATTTGCGCATCTTTTCCACTTCTTTCAATTGCAGCGCGGCCTTCGCCATGCGCAACACGCTCAAGCGCATCTCTTCTTTCGCCTTCATCGCCGCGACGATATCTTTTTGCAGTTGCTCCGAAAGACTCATGATCGCTCCCTTTACGGAACTATAGCAGACGCCCATTCCCATCATTAATATTTATAAATAATCGCGTTTTCCCACGGTTTGACAGCTTTTCCCAGGCACAGTAAGTTGGAAGGCTACCCATTTGTGGGAAGAGACCGCTGTGCGCTCCGCGCGGCTTTTACCCGGAAGAAGAGGACTCATGAAGGTCATCGTTGCGGACAAAATCAGCGATCGCGGTATTGAAATCCTGAAACAGACCGGCTGGAACATCGTTTCCACCACCAAGGACACCTTGAATGCGGAGCTGGCGGATGCAGACGCGCTGATTGTGCGCAGCGCCACAAAAGTTACGCCCGCGCTCCTGGACCACGCCCCGCGCCTCCGCGTTGTCGGCCGCGCCGGAGTCGGCGTGGACAACATTGATCTCGACGAAGCCACCAAGCGCGGCATTCTGGTGATGAGCACCCCCGGCGGAAGTTCCGTCAGCGTCGCCGAACATACCTTTGCCCTTCTCCTTGCCCTGGTTCGCCAGGTGCCGAAGTTCGACGCTGCCCTGCGCGAAGGCCGCTGGGAAAAGTCCTCCTCCGGCGCCGAAGTGCGCGGTAAAACGCTGGGATTGATCGGCCTCGGGCGCATTGGCAGCGAAGTGGCCACGCGCGCCGACGGCTTCGAGATGCGCGTTCTCGCCTACGACCCGTTCATCAGCGAAGCGGCCGCGCGGGAATTCTCGGTGGAACTGGTCCCGCTGGAAAAGCTCTACGCTGAAAGTGACTTCATCTCGCTGCACACAGCGGTCAGTCCTCAGACCAAGGACATGATCAACGCCGCCAGCATCGCCAAGATGAAGAAAGGCGTGCGCATCGTCAACGCTGCCCGCGGCGAACTGATCAACGAAGCCGATCTGGCCGCAGCCATCAAGAGCGGCCATGTCGCCGGCGCGGCCCTGGACGTCTTTGCCGAGGAGCCCCCGAAGAACTGCCCGCTGATCGGGTTGCCCAACGTCATCGGCACGCCGCACGTCGCGGGTTCTACCGCGGAAGCACAGGAAGAACTGGGCACACAGGTTGCCGTCCAGGTCCGCGACTACCTCACGGAAGGCATCATCAAGAACGCTGTGAATTTGCCGGCGCTTTCCCCCGAGCAGTATCGCCGCGTCCGGCCGTATCTCGGACTCGCCGAGCGCCTCGGCTCGCTGGTATCGCAGGCTGCCGAAACGCGCCCCGCACGCATCCGCATCCGCTATGCCGGAGAAGTCGCCGAAGTTGGTACGCATCTGCTGCGCAGCGCGGTGCTTGCCGGAATGCTCAACGCCATTCTGGATGAAAAGGTAAACGTCGTGAACGCCCCCGCCGTCGCCGCTCAGCGTGGCCTCACCGTGGAAGAAGAAACCCGCCGCCGCGAGCATGGCTTCCCGCACACCCTCGAGGTTTCGGCTCTCCCGGACAAATCCGGCGGCCATGGTTTTACCGCCGAAGGCACCGTGCTCCATGACGGCTCGCCGCGCGTGATTCAGATCGACGGCATTCCCCTCGAAGCACAGCTCAACGGCACAGTTCTCTTCCTCCGCAACCAGGATCGTCCCGGTGTCATCGGCCACGTCGGAGCCACTCTTGGGAAGCACGGCGTCAACATCGCCACCTTTGCTTTGGGGCGCCGCGACAACGCCCAAGGCGCCGAGGCGGTGTCCCTCATCCGTGTGGATGGCGAAATCTCCGACTCCATCCTCGGGCCGGTCCGGGAACATCCCGCCATCACTCAGGCCCGCATCATCCATTTAGGTAAGGCATAGGAAGCATGCCTGCAGGCAGCAGAAAATATAGCTAACCCTTCCTCCAGGCACTGCGTCTAAATTTGCAACGCGAACGACGCGTTGGGTGTATCTGGTACGGTTGGGGTTGTCCGTCTCCTGATTTTGGAATATTTCAGAGCCGTGGCGCTCCGTTTTGTGGTGGCACTCATTTCGTCGCATTGATTCTTCCCGGTGCACGAAAGGGGTTGTGCCATGCCTCGGAATCTTCCCGAGCGATTCATCGCTGTATTCATTTTGTTGATTTCCATAACAACTTTGACGTTTGCCCAAACGGGAACGACCTCCCTGCGCGGAACCGTGACCGATCCGGCGGGGGCCGTCGTACCCGGAGCGGCGATCACGCTCACCAGCGCGGACATTGGCGTGAATCTCACCACCCAAGCCGACAAGGATGGCTACTACCAGTTTCAGGAAGTTCGTCCCGCAACTTACGTCTTAACGGTGAACGCGCCGGGTTTTGCAGTCTATAAGCAGTCAGGCCTCGTCCTGCTGGTGTCCACGCCGGCCACAAGAGACGTCCTATTACAGGTGGCCTCTGGAACAACCACCGTGGAAGTGCAGGCCACCACGCAAACCATCAATACGCAGGACGCTACACTGGGCAACACTTTCGATTCCAAGCAGATTCTTGCGCTGCCCTTTGAAGGTCGCGACGCTGCGGGTGTCCTCAGCCTACAGCCCGGCGTAACTTATGTCGGCTCCAATCCCGACGACAATGTTGATACACGCAACGGCTCTCTGAACGGCGGTCGATCCGATCAGGCCAACATCACCCTAGACGGTGTGGACAATAACCTGCAAAGCACGGGCCGCGCGTTCCAGGGTGCGGTGCGCTCGACGCTGGATTCCATTGAAGAATTTCGCGTCACCACGGTGGGAGACAATGCGGATCAAGGGCGTTCCTCGGGAGGACAGATAGCCCTCGTTACCAAAAGTGGCACAAATACGTTCCATGGTTCGGTTTACGAGCAGAACCGCCCGACGGTAACGGCCGCAAATGACTGGTTCAACAAGCAGGCCGAACTCTCCAGCGGGTTGCCGAATATTCCGGGAAAAATCATCCGCAATACCTTCGGAGGTTCGCTTGGGGGGCCCATCAAGAAAGACCGGCTGTTTTTCTTCGGAACCTATGAAGGACAGCGGCTCGCGGAAAATAAACAGGAGCAGCGCAACGTGCCGAGCGCGAATCTCCGCGACGGCGTGGTCTTCTATCCGTGCGAGACTCCTTCGCAATGTCCCGGAAACACGGTGCAGGGTCTCACGCAATCGTGGACGGCGCCGTCCGGAGTGTATGCGGTGGGCCCAACGCAGATTGCGCAGATGGACGCCATTTGCGGCGCGCAGACCAGCAGCCATCCAAACGTTACGTGTCCAATGGGGCCTGGAGTAAATCAGTTGGTTGCCAATGCTCAAGGGAACGGCCTTTTTCAGCAGTTCCCGATGCCGAACTCTTCGGCTTGCTCGAACGCCGACGGATTTAACATCAGTTGCTTCAGCTTTTCCGCGCCGAATCCCACGCGCTTGAACACTTCGATTGCGAAGATCGACTATAACCTCAACCGCGCGGGTACACATCGTCTGTTTATACGCGGCAACTACCAGGACGATACGACGGACAATCCACCAGAGTACCCGGGCCAGCCGCCGATCACCGTGCTTCGAACACTAAGTAAGGCCGTTGCAGTGGGCTACAGCGCGACCTTCTCCAGTACTCTGGTCAACAATTTCCGGTTTGGGTTAACGCGCGAGAGCGTGGCCCAGCAGGGAATTGAGAATGGGCCCAACATCACCTTCCGGTACTTCGACGACTTGCATCCCAGCGTGGGCACCGTGTCACCGTCAACTTCGTTCACCCGCAACTACCACATCCCCGTTTACAACTGGCTGGATGATGTCAGCTGGACCAAGGGAAAGCACACACTGCAATTCGGGACGAATATCCGGCGGATCACCAATTCCCGCGCCACCGATCAGGCCAACATCAATTACGCCTCGACGAATCCCAACTATTTGGCAGCGCAACCCGCCGGCGCAGGCGCAACGCTCGATCCGTCTTGCCAGACAGACCAACCAACCGGTGTCGCGCCACCTGCGTATTGCACGTGGAACTTCCCGGCGGTCGATCCGAACAATGCGAGTCCCTACAATTACGCGGTCGTAAATCTTCTGGGAGTAATTTCCGAAGTGACTGGGCAATACAATCGCAGCGCCAAGGCTGTGTCCATTCCACAGAACACTCTGGTCCCCAAGGATTTCCGCTCTTGGGAGAGCGATTTCTATGTGCAAGACGTCTGGCATATCCGCCCGACGCTGACGATAACTGCGGGTTTGCGTTACAGCCTGCTGCAGCCTGTGTTCGAAATGAACGGAAACCAGGTTTCTCCGGACATGAGCCTCAACCAGTTCGTTAGCCAGCGCGCCGCAGCAATGGCGCAAGGCGCGTTCTTCGACGAGGTGATTTCTTACAGTCCCAGCGGCAAGGTGAATGGGAAAAAATCCCTTTGGCCGTGGGACTACAAAGACCTGGGGCCACGGATTGCATTTGCCTACGCGCCGAATGCAAGCGAAGGGTTGTGGCGCTCGCTGTTTGGAGGCAGCGGAAAGACTTCCATCCGCGGTGGATTTGGAATTGTTTACGACCACTTCGGAACCGGCCTGGTGGACACGTTTGATACCAACGGCGCCTTCGGCCTTAACACCGTGGTTAGCAATCCGGCGTCGGTGCAGACCATCGACGGTGGAGCCCGCTATACAGGACCTGGAAACATTCCCACTTCGAGCTCGGATGGCATTCTCCTTCAGCCCCCACCTAGCGGCGGATTTCCTTATACGCCTCCCGTGAGCACATTGGGCAATCCGCTGCAGCAGATTACCTGGGGCTTCGACGACAAACTAAAGACCCCGTACTCCGAGACCCTCGATTTCTCCGTGACCCGGGAACTTCCTGGTGGTCTTACGTTCGAAGCCGCTTACGTTGGGCGTTTTGGACACCGCCTCTTGCAGCAGCGTGACCTGGCCATGCCGCTCAATATCAAGGATCCAAAATCCGGCGTGGATTACTTCACGGCTGCGACACAGCTGGCGAAGCTTGCGCAGAACAATACGCCAGTAGCTCAGGTTCAAAAGTTGTCCTATTGGGAAGACCTCTTCCCCGGTGCTGCCGGTGTGACGAATCCGGTCACAGGAGGACCCTTCAGTTGCGGCGGAGCGCCAAATCAAAACGCAGTGGCGAATCCTTCCGCCACCCAGGCCATGTATGAACTGTTCTACTGCAACTGGGGATCTTCGACGCTGGGGGCCAGCAACTTCGTCAACATCTTCGATTCCTACTGCTTCCCGGCTTGCGCCACCCTCAACGGAGTGGCGCAACCCTATGAGTATTACAACACGGAGTTCTCCGCCCTCTACGCCTGGTCCAGCATCGGCAACAGCGCCTACAACGCCGGACAGTTCATGCTGCGCAGCCGCAATATGCATGGCCTACAGTTTGACTTCAACTATGTCTACTCCAAATCGATTGATGAAGGCTCGGACGCGGAGCGCGTGCCCACTTTCGGCGGCTTAAGCGCCATCATCAATACCTGGGACCCGAAACAGATGCGCGCGCCTTCTGACTTCGACACCCGCCATCAAATCAATTCCAACTGGGTCTACGACCTGCCCGTTGGTCGTGGCAAGCGCTTTGGCCACGACTGGAACCGCGTGACCGATGTCTTCCTCGGCGGCTGGGAAATCGCCGGAATTTACCGTTGGACCAGCGGCTTCCCCTTTAGCGTGGACGCCGGCGGGACCTATAACACCAATTTCCAGATCGAAGGCAAAGCCGTCCAGATCGCACCGGTCAACCAGAAGCTCACTTACGTGAATGGGCAGCCGTTTGCGTTTAATATCGGCAATGCCGACCCCTCCACCTATTGGAACAGTGTGCTGCGTCTCCCCTATCCCGGCGAATCGGGGCAACGCAACAATTTCCGCGGGCAAGGCTTCTTCGGGATTGACGCCGGGATCAACAAAAACTTCACCATCACGGAGCGGCAATCGCTGCGCTTCAGCGCCTATGCCTACAACATCACCAACTCGGTGCGCTTCGATGCCGCAACGCTCACCAACAACAGTGCGTTCACCAACCCAAGCTCCATCGGCCTCTATTCGGGGACGCTTACCAAGCCGCGCGTCATGGAATTTGCGTTGCGCTATTCCTTCTAACCGGTAGCCTGAATAACAGGCGCCTCGGAGGTTCTTTCTCCCTCCGTGTTTCCTTTTTGGCGGTGTCTCCACTCGCTTACGTTGGGAAAAAGTGATGCCTTGACAACCAGGCCGCTAGGGAACGAAACTCGTGGCAACAAAATTTAGGTCGTGATTTGGTCAAACTAGGGATACTCCCGCCAGGGTGGAAAGCATCTCCGCAAGACTCCCGCAAAGGATCATTGATCCTGGGTGCCTTGGGACTTGTGCCGAAGCGGATTTTTCTTCCGTGGATTGCAAATGCTTGCCCAAACGGTTGTCAATGAACGTCGAGAAAATTAGGGACATCCATAGCCGCGGCCTCCAACGTGCCCGCGGAGGGGGACTTATGAACGGTCATCGTAAGTTGGCGCAGTTGCTGGCGGCCTTCTTGGCCCTGCTGATTTTTCCCTGCGCGTTGCCGGCGCAAGACGCGACCGGCCGTATCATCGGCAACATCACCGATCCCAGTGGTTTGGTGGTGGCCGACGCGAAAGTAACCGTAGTGAATGTGGCCACACAGATTGTCTCAACCACCACCACCAATTCCGCCGGCTTTTATCAGGTCCTCTCGCTCCCAATCGGCTACTACGATGTAACCATCGAAAAGGAAGGCTTTCAAAAGGTCATTTTTACCAAGCAGCAGTTGCAGATTAGCCAGTCGCTCCGTTTGGACGCGGCCCTGCTCATCGGCAAGCAGACCGAATCGGTTGAGGTGACCACGCAGGCGGCTAACGTCGAAACCGTAAACCAGACCATCGGCGCCAGCGTCGTCGGGGAGACCATCCAGCGTGCTCCACTGAATGGAAGAAACGTTTTGGATTTGGCCGCCCTGCAACCCGGCGTGACCGAGACCAATGCCGACTCCGGCGCTGCAGGCGGCTACAGCATCGCCGGCGGCCGCAGCGACTCGGTGACCTATCTTCTGGACGGCGCCACCAACAACGACCTGCTCGACAACAGCGTTGTGTTCAATCCCAACCCGGACACCATTGCGGAGTTCCGCATTATGGAAAGCAACTATTCCGCGGAGTACGGCCGCAACGGGGGCGGCGTCATCAGCGTGGTCACCAAGTCTGGCACCAATGGGTGGCACGGCAGCGCCTTCGAATTTCTGCGTAACGACGCTTTCAACGCCAACACCTTTTTTAACAAAATCCAGGGGCTCCCGCGACCGGTGCTCAAAAGAAATCAGTATGGCGCGACCTTCGGTGGCCCGATCAAGAAAGATAAGTACTTCTTCTTTGTCGGCTATCAGGGCCAGCGGTTGACGCAGCAGGAAGATACCGGGCTATTACCGGTTTATACCCCCGCCGAAATTCAGGGCAACTTTTCGCAGGCCGTTGCGAATGGGCAAACGGTCACAGGCCCGGCGAATCTCCAAAATCCATCTGGGACTTCATTTACGTGCGCCACGGTGGGCGGCTGCCCCGATCCCAACGTTGTCGCGTTTTTGCAGGACAATCCTTATTTCGTGGGGACCGCAGGCAATGCCGCCCTGGGAATCATGGACCCAGCGCGCATCAACCCCATCGCCCAGAAATACCTGGCATTGGGCTTGTTCAAGACCGATCCGAGCGGACAAGGGAATTATCTCGGTACTCATACGGACAACAACAATGAAGTCACTGGAAAGCTCGACTTCGCCTTTACGGATAAAGACAAACTGTCGGTGACCCTGGGCGGATCGCGAAACCCCATCCTGGATCCGTTTAACTATGCCTCCGTTCCCGGCTTCCCGAACACAACGCAACTCAATCATTATTTTCTGAATGGAACTTACTATCGAACTCTGACTCCGAACTTGGTCAATGAGTTTCGAGCCTTCACACAACGCGTCTACGAAAGGCATGACTCCGTGGGGGCGAGTCTCCCCACGGCCTCGGGACTCGGAATCGGGATTACGCCGGACAATCCCACTGGGCCACCGAACATTTATTTCGACAATGGGTTCCAGGCGGGTTTCAGTGAAAACGGGCCCACGACCTTCGCCGATAACACGTTTGGGTTCGTGGATACCATCACGTGGATTCACGGGCACCACAATTTCAAATTCGGCGGTGGCTTCTCCGGCTATCAGAGCAACATTGTCTATGACTATTACGTGAATGGGGAGTTCGATTTTTACTCATATTACTACGTTCCAGCGCAATATCAGGCGCCGGCTCAGCCCTCCAGCACTGCTATAAGCCCCGCGGGAGTTGCCACAGGAAATCCGTTTGCCGACTTCCTGCTAGGCGCGCCCAGCCAGTTATTCCAGGGACCCGGCGCCGCTTCGGACGTGCGCAGCAAGGCTGGCTTCGGTTTTTTCCAGGATGAATGGCGGTTGTTCAAGAATTTCTCGCTGAATCTGGGAATCCGATATGAATATAGCCAGCCGAAGTACGACACTCAAAACCGCACCTTCTCCATCATCCCAGGAGAACAATCTACCGTATTTATCAACGCGCCGGTGGGCATGGTATTTCCCGGAGATAAAGGAGCACCGACCGGAACGAATTTCCCCGACAGGAATAACTGGGCGCCCCGCGTTGGTTTTGCCTGGGACCCGAAGGGTGACGGAAAAACCAGTATCCGCGGTGGTTTTGGTCTTTTCTACGACGTCTTGAAGGGCGAAGACAATCTGCAGTTCAACGGTCAGCCGCCTTTCTATGCCGACTCCGCACCTATCTTGCCTGCCGTCGCGCCCGGCCAGTCCAGTGACATCACCTACTTTAATGATCCCTACGGCGCAGCCGGAGCAACGAATCCATTTCCGTCCAAGCCTCCAACCTCGGACCTCAATTTCGGAGCGGCAGGCTTTCTTCCCATCAACTCCACGGGCTTCGTGTACGTTGTGGATCCGCACCTGAAAACGCCGTACACCTACCAATACAACTTGAGTGTTCAGCGCGAACTCTTCCACAACACGGTGTTTGAGGCCAGTTATGTAGGGAGCAGTTCGCACGGCTTGACCGGATTGCAGGATATTAATCCCTTCACCCTTGGAACGACCGATCGCATCCTGAATCTGACTCCGGGAAACACCACTTGCCAGGACGATGAAGGGAATTCAACGTCCAACGCGCCCGCAAGCAACGTTTGCAGCTTCGGCAGCCTTCCGGAATTCAAGAACGTGACCAAGGCGAGCTACAACAGCCTGCAAATCAGCTTGACGCGCCAGATCGCCGACACCCCGGGCGTTGGCCGCACCTATTTCACCCTCGCTTACACCTTGGCCCACAGCATTGATAACGTCTCCGGATTCCGGCAGCGCAACTCCACCGTACCGACTTACAATCCCAACGCCTTCCGGGCTTCCAGCGATCAGGACGTCCGCAATCGCATCACGATCAGTGGTGGCTGGGACCTGCCCATCGATCATTACTGGAGTTCCGGCCCCAAGCGCCTGACGCAGGGCTGGAGCGTATTCCCCATCTTCACCTGGCACACGGGCTTCCCGTTTGACGTGTTCGCCCGTTTGTCCGACCGCTTCAATCCGGGGGCTGAGGGACCCTCCGGTGCTGGCGATCCAGCCAACGTGCACCCCGACTATGTGGGCACATTGGCAAATTTGCAGCAACTCGATCCGCGCAAAACACAGGATCTCGGAAACGGGCCGGGCAATTACTGGTTCAATCCCAATTATTTGACTGACTCGACCCTGCCGGACGAATCAGCCGTGGTCGCCGACCCATCCCTGGCCACCTATGGAACGCTCCCCCGTAACTACATGCGCGGTCCAGGCTATATCAATCTCGATATGGCCTTCTCCAAAACCACGGCGATCACTGAGCGGGTGAAACTCGAATTTCGCGCCGAATTTTTCAACATTTTCAACCACGCCAACTTCCTGAATCCCGGCGTAACCAACAACAATAACGGCACCTACTATGGCGGTGGTGCCGGTACCAACATCAACGACACGCAATTCGGCCAGATCACTTCGACTTACGACCCGCGCATTATCCAGTTGGCCGCGCGCATCACCTTCTAATCTTTTTCAATTCATAGAATCCCCGCCGGAGGGCCCTGCCCTCCGGCCTTTTCATTTGTCAGATCGTTCCAATGTATTTGATTTTCCTTTGCCAGCTATCAGCGCAACCTACTTGACACTCGTGGCATTCTGTCCTAAAAAATACGGCAATCCGGTGCAAGCGAGTGGTGGGAAAGGTCCTTGGTCGGGACCTGGGATGTTTTCTTGGTGCCCCTAGCGCGGAATTAAGGTCCGCGCCCTTCCTGTTTTCTACTCGCCGGTGAAATGCTCGATCCATTTAATTTCAGCGCCCCTGAAAGGAATTGACATGCATCGCACGTCCTCTCATAGGTTCGTATTCTGGGTCCTTTCGGCATTTTTATTCATTGCTGGCTTCGCACACGCCCAAAGTACAGCTTCCCTGCACGGAACCGTGACCGACAAAAATGGAGCCTCGGTGCCGGGAGCGGTGCTGACGCTGGAAAGCAAAGAGCTCGGGATTTCGCTGAATACCAAAACGGACAAGAACGGAGCCTACCAGTTCGTGGACGTGCGCCCCGCCACTTACACGCTGATCATTACCGCTCCGGGATTTGCCACCATACGCCAGGCTGGCCTGCAACTCCTGGTTGCCACTCCTACAACCGATGATTTCAAGATGGAAGTGGCCGCCGTCACTACCACTGTGGAAGTCTCCAGTGTGGCGCAAACCATTAACACCACAGACGCTACGCTGGGCGTTGCTTTTGGCCAGGTCCAGGTAAGTTCCCTGCCGTTTGAAGGACGCGACCCGGCTGGTTTGCTCAGCTTGCAGCCCGGCGTGGCAACGGTGGCGGACACCGGGATTCAAAAATCGAATGAAGATTTCGATAGCCGCAGCGGCTCTGTGAACGGCGCACGAAGCGACCAGACTAACATCACACTGGATGGCGTCGACGACAACGACCAGTTGAACGGGTATGCGTTCCGCGGCGCGCTGCGCGCTACCCTGGATTCCATCGAAGAATTCCGCGTCACAACATCCAACGCCAATGCCGATCAAGGGCGTTCCTCCGGCGGCCAGGTCTCCCTACAGACCAAGAGTGGTACGAACGACTTTCACGGCACGGCGTACGAGTATCAGCGGCCGACCAACATGGTGGCCAATGATTACTTCAACAAGTTGGCGGAACTTCAGAATGGCGAGCCCAACAAGCCGCCATTCCTCCTTCGCAATACTTTTGGGGGCACCGTTGGTGGTCCGATCATCAAGAATCGGCTGTTTATCTTCGGGGCGTACGAGGGCTTGCGGCAGCGGGAGAATTCGCAAGTCACCCGGACCGTGCCCAGCCAACTGCTGCGAGAAGGTATCATCGAGTATCAGTGCGCGGATGCGACAGCTTGCCCTGGCGGCACTTTGACAGTGCAAGGTGTGGATGCCAACGCCAATCCAAAAACCTATCAGGTTTCTGTGCCTGCGGGAAATAATGTCCTGGGAGCACCCCAGATTGCCTCGATGGATCCGAATTGCACCGCAACCGGCACTTGCCCATGGGGACCAGGCATTAACCCCAATGTCATCAAGACACTGAACATGTATCCCCTGCCGAACACCAACCAGCAGGGCTACGGGTATAACTACCAGGGATACACTTTTTCCTCACCAGCGCCCTTGAAGAACGACACATATATTGCCCGCGTGGATTACTACCTCACGCAGAGTGGATCTCAGCGCCTATTTGCCCGCTTCGGCCTTCAGAACGATCATGGCGACGATGTGGAGCAATTCCCCGGCCAGGCGCCCAACTATGTGAACTTGAACAACACCAAAGGCATCGTCACTGGCTGGGCCTGGACCATCAGCCCAACCAAAATCAATAACTTCCATTACGGCTGGATTCGGGAAGGCTATGGCAGGGACGGCGTCTCCGATCAGCCGCGCGCGTACTTGCGCGGTTTGGACGATCCCTTCTCCTTCACGCGTTCCACCAACGTGATCATCCCCGTTCACAATTTCAGCGATGATTTCACCATCATCAAGGGAAACCACACCCTCACCTTTGGCGGAAACTATCGCTTCATCAATAACATTCGCAATTCCGACGCCAACTCTTTTAGCGATGCCTTGACGAATACTGGCTTCCTTATCCCCACCGGCATTTCAAACGTCGGTGGAACTTTCGATCCGGCAGCTTTTGGCTTTCCTGCCGTTGCTACCGATGCACAGAACGCTTACGACTATCCAATGATCGCGCTGGCCGGCGTGCTCACCGAGGAAGACAACACTTACGTGCAGAACAAGAGCGGGCAGTTCCTTCCGCAGGGCTCTTTTGTACCGCGCCACTTCCGCAGCAACGAAGTGGAGTTTTACGGCATGGATGCTTGGCGCATCAAGCCCAACCTGACCATGACTTACGGCGTCCGCTATTCGTTGTTGCAGCCGCCCTATGAAACAAACGGCAACCAGGTCACCCCAAACATCAGCCTCGACAATTTCTTCCAAACCCGCATGAAGGACATGACCCAGGGAATCTCCTATTCCCCGAACTTCAGCTTTGACCTCGCGGGTCCCGCGAACGGCAGACCGGGATATTGGAACTGGGATTACAAAAATATCGCGCCGCGCTGGTCTCTTGCGTGGTCACCTGGAGCTACCGACGGCCTCCTCCGGAGTCTTTTCGGTGGTCCTGGCAAGAGTTCCATCCGGTTAGGAGCCGGTGTCTACTATGACCACTTTGGCGAAGGCATCGTAAATACCTTTGATCAGAATGGTTCGTTTGGCTTCGTCACCTCCGGTTCGCTGCCGCCGGGCACCGTTTCGCTGGATACAGGACCACGTTACACGGGTCCCACGGATTTGCCGGCCTCCATTCAGTATCCGCCGCCAACCCCGGGCTTCCCGGTCACGCCGGGAAACAACTTCCTCATCTATTGGGGCATGGACGATAAATTGAAAACGCCGTATGCGTACGGTTTCGATCTGTCCTACACGCGAGAATTGGCCGGCGGCTTCACGGTTGAGACGGCCTATGTGAACCGGTTGGGGCGTCGCTTGCTGCAAGAGCGCGATCTGGCGCAGCCCATTAACCTATGCGATCCGAAAACGGGCCTTTGCTATTTCCAGGCTGTGACCGCCCTAGCCAAGGTCTACCGTACGGGAGAATCGGTCCAGAATTTTGCCGCAAATCCGAACGTTCCAGCAAACGTTGTGCAATATTGGCAGGATGTCATGCAACCTTTGCAGCCCGGAGGGGCATACAGCGTTGGATCGAGTTCGTGCGTGAACAGCGCAACGCCGGCAGGAACAACCAGTGCTTTGGTGGCGGCCTACGCCTTGTTCTGTAGCGGCAGCTTCAATGAGACCACACCCCTCGCAAGCTGGGATTTGGGCGGCATCCCCGATGCCAATTTGAGCGGGGTCAGCTACTTCCCGATCAATGGTCCGAACTCTTTCTACCAGAACCAGTTTGCATCCCTCTACGCGTGGAGCTCGACGGGCCGCAGCAACTACAACGCCGGCCAATTCATGCTTCGCCATCGCCAATCCTACGGGCTCACTTGGGACTTGAACTACACGTTCTCGAAGTCCTTTGACATGGGCTCCAACGCGGAACGCATCAGCTTGTTCCAGAACTATGGCTATGCCAGCCAGATCATCAATGCGTTTTCGCCAGGCTTAAATCGCGCTGTGTCCGATTTCGACATGACGCACCAGATCAACTCCAACATCATTTACGAGATCCCCTTCGGCCGCGGCAAGAAATGGGGAAGCAGTTCGAACGCCTTCGTCAACGCCGTGTTTGGCGGCTGGACCATCTCCGGCCTCTACCGCTGGACCAGCGGCCTGCCTTTCTCCATATCCAATGGCTTCCAGTTCCCAACGAACTGGGAACTCACCGGTCAGGCAAATCTGGTGGGTCCAAAACCGGCCACCGGCGTTGGCAACAACTGCTCCAGCGGCACCTGCAACCCCAACGTCTTTGTGGGCGCTTCGGGCGGCAGTAGCAGTGCCGTTGGTGCGTTCGACTATCCCTTCCCCGGCCAAACTGGATCGCGAAACAACCTGCGCGGCCCTGGTTACTTCGATATCGACGCCGGCCTGCGCAAGCAGTGGAACTTTACAGAAAGGATGCGGCTTGCTTTCGGAGCGGATGTTTACAACCTCACGAACTCGGTCCGCTTCGACGTGGGCTCCATCATCTACAACGGCAATGCAGCCATTGACAGCGGGTCGGCCTTCGGCAACTACGAAAGTGTTCTCACCGCCGCCCGGCGCATCGAGTTATCGCTCCGCTTCAGCTTCTAATTGCAGTTTCCCGCTTGCATACGCCGGAGAGATTTGCGCTCTCCGGCGCATCCCGCCGGGATCAAGCCAATAACCACCGCCGGCGTGCGCGCCGCCGAGTGGTCCAAGCTGCTTTCCTGTGCTATTCTTAAATTCTGCCTGAAGAGCGCTTCGGCGTGCTTTGGGGCAAACCGTCGGGGCGTAGCGCAGCCTGGCTAGCGCGCCTGGTTCGGGACCAGGAGGCCGTTGGTTCAAATCCAATCGCCCCGACCACTTTCCTCAATCCCTTTCATGTTTCCTCTGCTTTTTCTTCTAGCGCGGTAGAATAAACAACAAACCCAAGGCCCAGATTTTGACTGATTAGGCCGGACTTGCGGAAAGCATCGGTCAAATTGCCGTCGCTCAATATCCCAAACGGTAAATGCAAGGATTTATGGTTCTCAATGACTTTCAATTGCAGGGAAAGAACGCGCTGGTGACCGGCTCGCACCGCGGGCTGGGAGCCGCCATCGCCCTGGCGCTTGCCGAGGCGGGAGCAAACGTCGCTTGCCACGGCCGGAGCCAGGACCCCGGAGATGTTCCGGAGAATATCCGTGCCATGGGCCGTCAATCTTCTTATTTTTCGGGAGACATCGCCGACCCCGGCATTTGCGCTTCACTGGTCGAGAAGACCGTTGCTGCCTTTGGCTCCTTGGAGATTCTCGTCAACAATGCCGGAATCATCCGGCGCGCGCCTGCCGCGGATTATTCGCCGGAGGACTGGAACGATGTGATCGCAACGAACCTCACTTCCGTTTTTCATCTTTCGCAAAGCGCTGGACGGCAAATGCTCAAACAAGGGAAGGGCGGAAAGATCGTGAACATCGCCTCCATTCTGTCGTTTCAGGGAGGCATTTATGTGCCGGCCTATGCCGCCGCAAAGGGTGGAGTGGCCCAGCTCACAAAGGCTTTTTCCAATGAATGGGCGGCGCACGGGATCAATGTAAATGCAATTGCTCCCGGCTACATGGCCACGGACAATACCACGGCACTGCGCAATGACGCTGCCCGCAATAAGCAAATTGTAGATCGCATTCCGGCCGGGCGCTGGGGAAACCCAGGCGAACTAGCCGGCGCCGCCGTGTTTCTTTGTTCCCCCGCAAGCGACTATGTGCATGGGCACGTTCTTGCCGTAGACGGCGGTTGGCTGGCGCGCTGAATCAAATCCGGCGAACAATCCCTTGCGCGGTTTCCTTGGTGTTGCGAACAAGAAACAACACCAGGAGCATGCCGATGAAAGGCACGAGTCCGGCGACGATCAGAATGGGATCAAAGGCGTGCGTGGTTTTTGCCAGGCGAGCATCGGAAAAATGTCCAATGAGTTCAAATGCAATGATGGTGCCGATGGCCGCACCACTGCCGCCGAGGCCGCTGACCGAGGCGACCGAATCGGCATAGTAGAGGTCCGAAGGCAGAACGTTGGCAATGGTGGTGAATGCGCCGTAGGAAAACGTCGCGATCGCGAACAGTAGAGAGATTGTATAAAGGTTGGTGGTGAAGATGGTGGGAATCAGGAAGGTCGTGCCGATTCCGCCGAATATCACCAGAGCCTTGCGCGCCGCGCCCAAGCTCCAGCCCCGGCCAATCAGGTATCCAGAAGCATAGCCACCAAAGAAATTTCCCGCGTCGGCCGCGAGGAAGGGAATCCAAATGGCAATCAGTCCGCCGCGCAGTTCGATGCCCTTGGCTACCAAATAGATCGGGAACCAGTCCGTGATGAAGAAGAAGACGGGATCGGTGAAGGTCCTGGCAACGATGGCTCCCCAGGTTTGCGGCAAGCGCAAGAGTCTGGTCCACGGAATTCGTCCAACAACCGATGCATCGGAACGAGCGCCAGTATCCCCAGTTGTGATCCACTTGCGTTCCGCCGCACCCAGGCGAGGATGTTCTTTGGGAGAAAAGTAAAAGCGCCTCCAAAGCAGGAGCCACAAGAACCCCAGCGCTCCGGGAATGATGAAAGCAGGCCGCCAGCCCCAGCGGAAGTAAATCGGCAGGATGAGGAACGGAGCGACGGCGCCACCAATGGAGGAGCCGCTATCAAAGAAAGCGGTCGCCAGGGCGCGCTCCCGCTTCGGAAACCACTCCGAGACAGCTTTGGTTGCCGCCGGCCAATTTGCGGATTCTCCGGCTCCGACAAGAAAACGAAAGAAACCAAAGCTGGCAAGCCCGTTTGCAAGACCTGTAGCCATCGAAACGACGGAATACCAGGCGACAGCGATCGTCAATCCGCGGCGAGTGCCGACCCGGTCCACGAGTCTCCCCAGGACGACTTGCCCGATCGAATAGGCAATCCGGAACACGATCACGATATTGGCGTAGTCCGTGTTGCTCCAGTGATATTCCGTTTTCAGATAAGGCGCGAGCAGGGAAAGCGTCTGACGATCAATGTAATTGATCATCGTGGAAAAGAAGAGAAGGCCCGCTATCCACCAGCGCAGTGAGGGAATCGGGCGGAGAGAGGAGGGTTGCATGTTTACACTGGACATGGATTCTGCGGTGTCATGCAAACTTAAGTGCTGATTTCCGCGCGGCCATCCCTTTGCAATTGTGCCTGGAGATCGAGATTTAATTTTGATGCGGAATGCCAGTCGAGATAGATCGTCGCCTTCGGATGGCGGCGCATAATCGAAGCCGGCGCTTCAGGCCGGACCGGGCCTTCCAGGCAGTTTTTAATAGCCTCCGCTTTCCGGGCATCGGGAACGACGGCCAGGAGTTCTTTGGCTTTAAGAACCTGTTGCGCGGACATGGAAAGAGCTCGCGTAGGCACCTGGCTTATGTCGGCGAACCAAGCTTCTCCAACCTGCTGCTGCCGGCAGGCCTCGTCGAGATTCACGATGATGTAAGGTTCCTGCGTCTCAAAATCGGCTGGCGGATCATTAAAGGCAATATGGCCATTTTCCCCAATGCCCAGGAAGCAGATATCAATCGGGGCTAAGGCGATCGCCTCGCTCGCTTTTCGCGCGGCTGTGGCAAGGTCGGAGGCGTCGCCCTCCAGTAAGTGATATTTGGCGATTCCCGTCTTTTCGACCAGTTGACTGAGGAGCATTCCGCGGAAACTTCCGGGATGAGAAAGAGGGAGTCCCGCATATTCATCAAGGTGGAATGCTTCCACCTTTTGCCAGTCAATTCCTTGCGCCAACGTCAGGGCCGCCAAAAATTCACGTTGCGAAGCTGCCGTCGCGGCAGTGATGCGGGCGTAACCCTGGGTGGCGATGGCTCGACGAATAACCTCGCTGGCGTGTTCCGCGGCGGCGAGGCCCAACGATGCTCTATCGTTGAAGACACGGATCAACATGGCGTAAGTTTTCCCCTACTTTCGATTTGCAGTCTGCTCCTGGTGTTTTCGTACCAGGGCGCTCAACGATCGGGCGGCATCCGTGATTTTGTGGTGCTCGTTGCGTCGAATGGCTGCCAGATCCGCAAGTTCCGCGCCAATACCCAGTGCAAATGCGCCGGCCGAGAAATATTCCTGGGCGTTCTGCAAACTTACGCCGCCGGTAGGTATGAACCGGCAGTCGGGAAACGGAGCGCGGAGCGCCTTGATATGGCTCGGGCCCCCGCCGCTACCACAAGGAAAAATCTTGATGACGTTCGCGCCCAGCTCCTTGGCGGCCATCACCTCACTCGGAGTAAACGCACCGGGTATGGCAAGGATGTTGTGCCTCGCGGCCGTGCGAATCACGTCCCCGGAGAGACCGGGGCTGACGAGAAACTTCGCTCCTGCCTCAATGCACATTTCGGCTTGCCGCCCGGTCAAAACTGTTCCCGCTCCGATCAAGTAATCGGATTTTGCCCTGGCCACCTCGGCGAGAAGCGCAATGGCATCGGGAACGGTCATGGTGATTTCGACAACGGAGATGCCGCCGGCGCAGATTGCTTCCACCGCGTGGGACGCTTCCGCCGGGTTCGCTGCCCGAATCACGGGGATGATGCCAACCTGGCCGATGCGCCGAATAGTTTCTTCTACGTTCATGGATATTTCCGCCGCGAGGCCGCGATTCCGCGTTAGCGGGAAATGCGAGCGGTTCCTCCCTTCATGGTTTGCAAAACCTCCTGCAAATTGGCCATGGAGGTGTCGCCGGGGGTAGTCATGGCGAGCGCGCCATGGGCGGCGCCGCATTCGACGGCCCAGGCGATGTCCCGCCCGGAGAGAAGCCCGTAGATCAAGCCAGAAGCGAAAGAATCGCCACCGCCAACGCGATCATAGATTTCCATATCTTCGCGTGTCGCTGATGAATGGAATTTTCCATCCATGTAGGCGACCGCGCCCCAATCGTTGCGAGTGGCCGTTTTTGCATTGCGAAGGGTGGTCGCAACAACCGATAGGCCGGGGTAATCGCGCTTCACTCGTTCCATCATTTGCTGAAAGGATCGGGGATCCAAGTTGGAGTGCGAATCATCCATTCCCTGGACTTCATAGCCGAGGCAGGCGGTGAAGTCTTCTTCGTTTCCGAACAGAACGTCGACCATGGAAACGAGCGCCCGGTTGACGGCTTGCGCCTTTTCTTTGCCGCCAATCGAAGCCCACAGCGAGGCGCGATAGTTCAAGTCGTAGGAGACGATCGTACCTGCACGCCTGGCCGCTTCCATTGCTTCTTTCGCGACTTCTGGGGTGCTTTCCGAAAGGGCGCAGAAGATTCCTCCCGTATGAAACCATCGCGCGCCCTGCTCGGCGAAGATCTTCGTCCAGTTCACTTCACCTGGACGGAGTTGCGAAATCGCTGTGTGGCCACGGTCGGAGCAGCCGAGAGCCGCACGCACACCAAACCCGCGCTCGGTGAAATTCAAACCGTTGCGCACGGTCCGTCCCACACTGTCGTACTTCACCCAGCGAACGTGTTCCAGGTCTACTCCACCTTGCAGCATAAGATCTTCGACCAGACGCCCGACTGGGTTGTCGGCAAGCGCGGTGACGATTGCTGTGTCCAGGCCAAAGCAGCGCCTGAGGCCTCGAGCCACGTTGTATTCGCCACCCCCTTCCCATGCCTGAAATTCACGTGTAGTGGAGATTCGGAGATTTCCGGGGTCAAGCCGCAGCATGACCTCACCCAGGCTGATGAGATCCCAACGGCAATTTTCTTTGGCTTTAACCTTCATGTTTCGTTCCCGCCTCCGATCAGGGGGCTGTTTTTGCAACGGCGATTAATGGGCGATTCGGATCGACAAGCAGCCAGGCGAATCCGCCCGCAATACTCAGTAAAGCCGCGACGAGAAAAGAGGAAGTCCAACCGTATCGCTGGGCAATTGCGGGAGTGAGCGACGCCGTCAACGCGCCCCCAAACTGTGCGCCCATATTCATAAAGCCGGAGGCTGAGCCTGCGAAATCACCCGCGATATCCGCGGTGACCGACCAATAGGAACTTTGCGCCAGGTAAAGTGCGCCGGCCCCGCCGGACAAAACGATGCTTGCCAACAAAGGACTCACCGCATGCGAACCAACCAGTAGGAATACCGCGGCAAGAAGCAAGGCCACGAATCCGACTCCGCAACGCCCCATGCGTTTTCCTCGCCAGCGGGACAATGCGTCGTTGATCGCTCCGCCGGACAAACTGCACGCGACAATTGCGAGCGGCGGCAGTGTGCTATAAAAGGCGCTCGATTTCAGATCCAATCCGCGCACCTTAGCCAGATAAATGTAGAACCAGCTGAAGAAAATCCACGCCACATAGCCAAAACAGAAATAACTGGCGGTGACCGCCAGAAGGCTTCTGCTTGTCAGAATGCTGCGCCAGACGGGCGGGCGCTCCTGCGCGGAATTTTCCGGACTCGCAACATCGTGCCCGGCCATAACGAGGGCGTGTAAGTTTGATCGATCTTTTCGAATGACAGAGAGTTCCGATGGGCTTACGCGCGGGTGGTCTTCCGGCTTATCGCGCGCGATCCAATACCAGGCTAAACCTGCGAGCAAGCCGATGAGCGCACTGACCCAGAAAGAGGATCGCCAACCGTAGTGAACCATGATGAATGTCACGAACAGCGGCGCCGTTCCGGCTCCCGCGCCGACACCTGCGAAAATCAGTCCGTTGGCCAAGCCGCGTTCCTGCGATGGGATCCATTGCGATACAAATTGATTGGTGGAGGGATACATAATGGCTTCGCCGGCTCCCAGGAGGAAGCGCACGAGAATGAAGATTGCGACAGCGCCGGCTATCTTCGTGGGCAATGAGGCCGTCATCGCCGTGAAGACTCCCCACCAGACAACGCCACCAGCCAAGACGCGGCGCGGGCCGAAGCGGTCCACCAGCCAGCCGCCCGGCGTTTGAAAAATCGCGTAACCAAGTAAAAACGCACTGAAGACCCAACCGAGCCTGATCTGGCTGAGGTGATATTCCTCGGCCAGATAACTTCCCGCGATGGAAATATTCACACGATCCAAGTAGGAGACCGCGCTGAGCAGGAAGAGCCAGAAAACGAGCAACCAGCGAACCCGCGTCGCCGCCTGTCCGCTCATCGAAGCACCTCAGCATCCTCAAGGGAGTGTGCTTCCCATCGGGACCGTTGGACAGTGGGGTTTGAGCGAGGAATGTCCATGCGTCAAGCAGCGTGCGCTTTTAGAGTGGCCGCAACCGCGTCGGCTATCAGTCTTTCTTCGCCGGGTTGCAGCATGAAGGAGTTGAGTGAGAGCATTTCGCCGTCTTCGCCAGCGCTCAGAACAATGGCGGGTTTCCCTTTGCGGAGCGCCGAGGCAATCTCTCTTGGAGTAGCGGAGATGCGCTTGTCCCAGCTAATTCCCATATGCGGGACATGGTTGGCGACGTCTGGAACAAAAAAATGAGTGGTGACGCCGGGGACTTTCGCAACCTCCGAGGAGATGAATTCCAAGCGCTGCTGCCATTCCTTGTTTAGCGCATCGTGATCTTCGGCGAGATAACACTCCAGGGCTTTAACCATCCCTATGATTTCTTCCTTGCCGACTTTTTGGCTGCGGCCGATCGTGTCCTCGTGGGGGCTGTTGTTCAGCAGTGCATAGCTGACCAGATCCTGGCGTCCCAACAGGAGGCCCGCGCATTGCGGCCCGCGAATGGCCTTGCCGCCGCTAAATGCGATCAGGTCGTAGCCCATGTAGGCGTAGTCCCAAAGATGGGAGACCGGAGGTGTGTCGGCAGCGGCGTCAATAAAAGTCGGAATATTGTATTCCTTACCGAGTTTCACCCATTCGTCCACCTTGATTTGACCGGCGGAGTTGGCGAAGTTACTGAAATGCATCATCGCGGTTTTTTCGTTGACGGCCTTGCGCAGATCGTCGCGGTCCACAACTTCCACCAGGCGGATTCCCGTTGTGCGAAGCTGGTGATCGAACGGATTGCGATGTGATTTTTGGATAATGACTTCGGATTTCATGCCGGTGAGGTCCGGAATTTGCTGGATGAACTGCGGATTGTCTCGCGTGAGAATTCCCGCCAAACCAGACTGCATGGCAGCAGCGGCACCGGCGGTCACCAGAGCGGAGTATCCCGCGGGAAGCTTCAACATTTGAGCGATGCGATTGCCGGCCGCCACCTCGAGTTCCGGAACGTTCACAAAATGCTGGCCGGCGAGAGCCATGACGGCTTCCACTTCCGGGCGCATCAAGGAGCCGCCGAGCATCGTCATGGTTCCCTGACCGTTGATGACCGTGGTTACGCCGAGTTCCTCGTACACGTTTCCGGACTGGCCAAAGCCCTTGATAGGTGAACCGGAAACGTTGTTCGCTGCCGGAGCGGCCGACAGTTTGCGCGAGCCGGCAAGCATGGCCGTCAGCGTGCCTATGCCGGTCATAAAACTACGGCGGGTCCATTTCGAGGTTATGTTCATGGTTTGGCTGCTCCCACTACTTGCGCACGACCGCGGCGATGCAGTTGATTTCCACCAGAGACTGGCCCGGCAAAGCGGCCACGGCTACCGTGGTCCGGGCAGGCCCACCGTTCGGGAAGTAGGTCTTGAAGACCTTGTTCATGCCGTCGTAATCGTCGATCTTGGTCAGGAAAACGGTGAGCTGGAGGATGCTGTCCATGGCTCCCCCGCCCGTTTCCACCAAGGTTTTTACGTTTTCCATCACTTTTTGCGTATGGGTTTCGATGTCGAAAGGAAATTTGCCGTCTGGATCGTGCGAATGCGCGCCTTGGCCCGCAATGTAGATAGTTCCGTTGTGAATGATGAGCGGGGTGATGAATCCCGTTCCGGCTGGCTTTCCTTCGTAGTTCAGCTTTTGAACGCCGCCCGGAGCCTGGGCCGAGGCGGGAGTGGAGTTACTGAACAAGCTGGCAATACTTGTCCCTGCCAGAAGCGAAGCAAATTTAGCGGCGAATCCTCTGCGAGTACTGATTGTAGACAAGGTGTCCTCCTGAAGGTGATTTCGAATTACAGGCGAAAACAGAAAACGTTGCTTCCAGCGGCGATGGCGACGTACTGATTGCCATTCACCGAGAAACTCATGGGTGACGCAGAGATGGTTTGGCCAGTGTGGAAATGCCAGAGCGGAGCGCCTGTAACGGCATCTACTGCTTCGAACGATTCGGTATCGTCGCCAAAGAAGACCAGGCCGCCGTCTGATGTCATTGTGCCGCCATTGGACCAGCCGGAGCCTGCTAGCGGGTACTTCCAAGCCAGCTTGGAAGTGGAAACGTCGTAAGCCAGCAGGATTTTCTTTGCGGAGTCGCCAGGGCTGCGTTTTGCGCCAGTGGCGTAAAAGGTCCGGCCAGGAGCGAATTTCACACCGCCACGCACGTAGATGCTGCAATTCTCCGACGCCAGGAAGTAGAACATTCCGGTCGTTGGATTGTAGGAGGGTGCATACCAGTTGGTTGCCCCGGAAAACCCCGGGCAGACGCGCGTGCCTTTTTCCGTGGGTACAACGCCTGTAAGGATAGGGCGTCCGTTCGCGTCGATACCCTTGGCCCAATTCAATTTTTCCGCAAAGCGGACCGCGGAGAGGAATTTTCCGTTTGTGCGATCAATGACATAAAAGAAACCGTTGCGGTTTGCTTCAACCAGCAGTTTCCGCTGTGCGCCTTGATATTCGGTGTCAACGATAATCGGCGTTTCTGTGGCGTCGTAGTCGTAAAGATCATGCGGCGTAAACTGGAAGTGCCACTTCAATTTTCCGGTATCCGGATCCAGGGCCAGCACGCAATCGGTGTAGAGGTCGTCTCCCGGGCGAGTGTCGCCATCGAAATCCGGCGCAGGATTGCTGGTTCCCCAGAACAGGGAGTTCAATTCGGGATCGAAGGTGCCTGGCATCCACGTCGTCCCGCCGCCATGGAGATAAGCTGTGCCTGGCCAACTCTCCGATCCATGCTCGCCTGGGCCTGGAATAGTCCAGAAGCGCCAGGCCAATTTTCCGGATGCAGCGTCATATGCGGACACGAAACCTCGAACACCATCGTCGCCGCCGGATGTGCCAACAATCACCTTGTCTTTTACGAGCAGAGGTGCGCTAGTGGCTCCATAGTTGCGGCTGCCGTCCGTATACGGGACATCCCACAGTAGATTCCCCGACCGCGCATCAAGGCACAACAGGTGAGCGTTGTCGGTTTCCATGTAGACGCGCGAATGCCAGATGGCTACGCCGCGGTTGTGGTGTTCGGATGCGTCGTCGATCAGTCCTTGCGTAACCGGGCGAGCGTAGTGCCAGACGATGCGTCCGCTCTGCGCGTCCAGGGCATAGGCATCATTCGCCGAGGTGACGAACATCAGGCCCTCGTATACGACCGGAGTAACTTCTAAGCGGTCCGAATTTGGCGAATGAAAAACCCAATCCACATGCAGTTGGCCCACGCTGTTTTTGTTGATTTGATTCAGGGAGCTGAAACGTCTGCCGGTGTAGTCGCCGTTGTAGGAGGGCCAATTCGCTCCGACTGGCCGGACCAGCAATTGTTCCGGCTGCACATCGATGCTTACCGATACAGAGTGTTGTTCCGAAGGATCCAGAAGCCCGGGAACAGCAAGGCACCCGAAAAAAACAACTCCAGCAAGTAAGTGCCTCTTGCGTTTCATGAAACCTTCGCGTCTCCTAGTGGTCTTGCCGAAATGTTCAAAAACAGAAGAAGAGCCAGTTACTTTGCAGCGAGCTTCGCGCGAAGCCCGCGACGTATTGCACGCACTTTTGGGACACGCGCCGCAGCCGGCCGAAGTGTGCTGACCGGGCGATATACGGCCGCGTTATATCCAAGTTCGCGTGAGATTTTTAACCCTGCTTCACGAACGAGTGAAGCAATTTCGCGAAGCCTGGCGGCGGACATGCGAACGGCGGGGCCCGTCACGCTGAGACTCGCATTCACCGCTCCGGTGTGGTCCCAGATGGGGCCGGCGATGCACCGAATGTGAGGTTCGTGTTCTTCCAGGTCGCAGGCATAGCCGTCTTTTCTGACTCGGGAGAGCTGCGCCAGGAGTTCCTGGATGCTGCCGACAGTGTTTGCCGTGAAGCGCCGTAGTTCGAGTTGATTCACTACTTCTTCGCACTCCTCGGCGTCGAGATAGGCGAGCATCACCTTGCCGACGGCGGTGCAGTAGAGAGGAACGCTGGCGCCAATGCGGGAGTGAATGCGCAGAGGCTCTGGCGAATCGAGTTTCTCAATATAAACGGCAGAGAGCTTGTGGCGAACAGTGAGGTGGACCGTTTCCCGCGTGGTGTGATTCAACTGCTCCAGGTGCGCCAAACTCACCTTGCGAATATCCAGTTGCTCGCGGGCCGCTTGGCCCAGAGAAACGCAGGCAACCCCCAGATGATAGGTATTCTGGTCGACCTTGGTGAGAAATCCGCCGGCTTCCAGGTTGACGAGAAACCGATGAACCGTGCTTACGGGCAAGCCGGATTGTTTAGCGATCTCCGAGGCGGAAAGTCCCCTGCCAGCCTGGCCAAGAAGCTGCAGCATGCGAAGTCCGCGCTGCAGGGCCGTGATGTTATATTCCCGCTTTTGACCGCTCATGGGAAGCCTACTTTGCCGGAAATGAAAATCAAATTCAAGGTATGAAAACATATACTACAGGCGCCAAACAGAATCCAGCGTGAATTGGAGCGTCGCAGGCAGGCCGATCTTCTCTAGAGACGGCCCAGTTGTCTTACGCCCTCCACGATGGACCGGGTCTTCTCGATGATCGGGTACATGGAATGCTCTTTAAAATCTAACTGTTGGGCAAGCTCAAGTACTTTTTCGGCAGACTCGCGGGGGACAACCGCGACTCCATCTGCATCCGCTACGATGATGTCGCCGCCCCGCACGGGGACTCCGTCGCACGTCACGGGCTGATTTGCGCCCGCGAAGCGGTAGTGATGTACCGAAGTGGATGGCACAATGCCGGTGGCAAACACAGGGAATCCGATTTTTTGCAGATAAGCCACATCCCGCACGCCACCATCAATGATGGCGCCGGAAAAGCCGCGCGCAAACATGGCTGTTCCCATCAGCCCGCCCATGCCGGCAATGTCACTTCCGTCGTCAACCTGCATGACGTATACGGAGTTCTTGCTCCCTGCGTCGATGGCAGAAAGCATGCCGTTCAGCGCGGCAGGATCGTTGTTTTCCTCTTTTTTGAGATGAACTGTCAGCGCAAATCCCGCAAATTTACTGGCGAAGATGGGCCGCATGCGATGCGTCATGTAAAGCTTCTTGCCGAGGATCTGCTCCAGTGCGTCACTGACCGATGCGACTTCGACGTGGCGGTACGCTTCGATCATTGCGGCGTCGTCCTTGGGAGATGCTTCTTGTGCAGCCCCGGCCCGAAGCTTCTTGCTCAGGATCAATGATCCGGTAGTGAGGAATGTCAGCATTAAGAGGAACAAGCAGGTGCGGCTGGCCGGCTTTCGGACATTGAAGAACAGCTTCATGATTCCCTCCGGATCTTGAGTATGGGTAGACCTAGCCTTAGGAATCCGCCTGCGGAAAGGCGATTCACTGCGCTTCTGGAAATGACAGCGGCCTGCATGGGTCTACGAATGAATTTCGAAAGAAAGTCGTTGACACATTCCTTCCTGGTGGGCTATTTGCTTAACGCACCGAGAGGGTTTTTATCACTAGAGTAAAGATTTCACCAGTTGAAAATTCCTCGATCCGAGCCATGTTCAAGATAAACGGATGAAGGTGAATTTTCAATGCTGGACGAGGTCGTTCCCGAATGAGAAAAGTGAAAATCTGCGTGCTTGCGGGCGTTTCCGTCGCAGCCTTGATCACGAATTCCAGCCTGGCGCTGCAAGCCGGACAAAATGAAGTTAAGGCGTCGCAGGCGGCAGGCCGCCAGACGTTCAGTTCTATCTGTGCTTCGTGCCATGGCTTGGATGGAAAAGGCGGCGAGCGCGGCCCGGACATCGCTACCCGGCCGGAAATCACGAGGCTTACGGATGAGGAAACCCTAAAGATTTTGCGCGATGGGATTCCCGAAAAAGGCATGCCTCCGTTCGCGCAACTCGGAGCCACCAAGCTTTCTGCTCTTTTGAGTTATATACGCGCGCTCCAGGGGAGCGGCGCTAGGACGCAGGTCCCAGGTGACGCTGGCAGGGGGAAGGAGTTGTTTTTCGGCAAAGCCGGATGTGCAACATGCCACATGATGAATGGTTCCGGCGGATTTCTGGGTCCCGAACTTTCCAGTTTCGGGGGAAATCACAGTGTGGCCGAAATTCGTGCTGCAATCCTCAACCCGAAAGAGCGAGCGCTGGGGAAGCACAGCGTGGCGGAAGTAACCGCCACAGACGGCAAGAGCTACTCGGGAGTTGTGCGCAACGAGGATAATTTCTCCATGCAATTGCAATCTTCAGATGGTGTTTTTCATTTCTTCTCGAAAGCGGATTTGGCGGCGATCAGTTATCGCAAGGAACCACTGATGCCAACGGACTACGGCTCGAAGTTGAGTGCTGCGGAAGTGGATGCAGTGGCGGCTTACCTGTTTCAGATCGCGCATGTGAATCCGAAGCCTTAAATGATGATCGAACGCACAGGGAGTGCCCAGTGAGAGATGAGATGGCCTGTCTTGCCCAGGGCAGAGCGGAGCCGTTGCCAGCCTTGTTGCCTAAAGCGTGCGGGAAACGAGGCGCGATGTTCGCTTTGCTGTTTGCTCTTGGCGCTTCTATAGCAGCGCTTTTGGGGGTTGCGCAGGCGCAATCCACCTCTCAGAAATTCGAGTTGAAGGCGGAGTCGCCGCAATTTTGGAAGTTGATTCCGCCGGAAGCCAAATTGGTGACCGTGGTGACCGGGTTGGGTTTCACTGAGGGACCTGTGTGGGATGCGAGGGGATTTCTTTATGTCAGCGATGAGGAGTTGAACAAGATTTTTCGCATCTACCCGGATGGCAGGAAAGAAGAGGTCGTCGCGCTCGGCGACCCCGACGGAAATACCTACGACGTGCATCAGCGGTTGATCGATTGTGCGAGCGTTCTCCGCGCAATTATTCGCCTGGATGAATCAGGAAAATACGAAATCATTGCCGGCAGGTTTGAGGGAAAGAAGTTCAACAGCCCAAACGATGTGGTGCTGGGGCCGGACGGCGCGCTCTATTTCACCGACCCAACGCTGGATTTGCCTAAGGATCAGAAAAAAGAACTCGCCTTCCAAGGTGTATATCGGCTGGACCTAAGCGGCCGCGTGACACTCCTTACGACAGACCTGTCTCAGCCGAACGGGTTGGCGTTCTCGCCCGACGGGAAGAAGCTTTACGTGGACGACAGCGAGAAAAGAAACATCCGCGTCTACGATTTTCTCGCTGACGGCACGCTCGCGAACGGGCGCACTTTTGGCGAAGAGCCGGGAAAGAAAGGCGAAGGAGTGCCAGATGGGATGAAGGTGGACAAATCCGGGAATCTCTATGTCACGGGACCCGGCGGAATCTGGGTGTGGGACAAGGATGGCCATCATCTGGGCACGATTCTGATGCCGGAACAGCCCGCCAATCTCGCCTGGGGAGATGCGGACTGGAGCACGCTGTATATCACGGCAACGACCTCCGTCTACTGCATAAGGACCAGCGCGCGGGGCTTTGTTCCTTACCAGAAGTAAACGAGACGGTTAGTAACGCGAATGCAACACGCGGCACGGCGATTTTTGCATCGAACGAACGCATTTTTCCGGGCTTGACAGGTTCCAGCAGGTGGAATATGTTTTCGCGCCATGAGAGCTGTGTCCGGCACGGGGTTGCCGGTTCCTCCGGCTCGGGGTGTTGCGGACGAAGTTGGGGTGGAAACTCAATCCAGAACTGTCGCAGTGGTAATGCAGAGTATCGATTGTCCGATTTGGGGAGGGTCAATGCGTAAGAACCAGGTGTTGCTCATTTTGTGTCTGTTCTTGACCGTCGCGATGATTTTTGATGTTGGGGTGGTGCGCGCGGATGTAACGGGTTCGATCCTTGGAGAAGTGCATGATCCATCCGGAGCCGCGGTTCCGGGTGTACACATCAAGGTCACAAATACCCAAACGAATCTTACTCAGGAGACGGTTTCCGGAAGCGACGGCTCCTACAAGTTTCTGGCGTTGCCGGTGGGAACGTACAAACTAGTGGCCACTGGCGCGGGTTTCGAGCAGTTTACAACCACGGATATCGTGGTGAAGGTGAACGACCAGTTGCGCATCGACATTGGCATGAAGGTGGGCAGCCTTCAGGAAGAAGTGAGTATCTCGGCGAACGCATTACAGGTAGAAACCCAGAACACCCAACTGGGAGACGTGATCGATTCGAAAAAGATCTTGGCGTTGCCGTTGAATGGCCGCAGCTACATTGATCTGCTCGGCCTGCAGGCTGGCGTGGCACCTGGTACGGCGCAGACGATCCAGCAGGATCGACCGGTATCGGGCAACCTGAATCCGGGAAACATTTCCGTGAATGGTCAACGCGAAACCGCGAACGCCTTTCTGGTGAACGGCGGCGACGTGAGCGAGGGAAGAAACCTCGGAGCGGGATTGGTGCCAAATCTCGACTCGGTGGAAGAGTTTCGTCTGATTACGAATAGTTTCGATGCTGAGTATGGCAAATTCAGCGGCGCGGTCATGAACGCCATTACGAAATCCGGCACGAATGAAATCCACGGCGACGTGTTCGAATTTCTGCGCAACGACGCTTTGGACTCCAAGAACTACTTTTTCCCCAACAAATCGGAACTGCGACGCAACCAGTTTGGCTATACGCTCGGCGGCCCCGTCTGGAAAGACCATTTGTTTTTCTTTTCGGACTATCAAGGAACACGGCAGGTAGAAGGTGCAGAGGCCGCAAACGTAACGGTACCAACTGCTGACCAACGGCAAGGCAATTTTGACCCCGCGTCACTGAGCGGGGCTGTCGATGGGCCTTACTGGGCGCAAGTTCTTTCGCAACGCTTGGGTTACACCGTCACCCAAGGCGAGCAATACAGCGCGCCCGGATGTACCTCAAATGCCCAATGTGTATTTCCGGTCGATCCGGTGAGTGGCCTGGCAAATATCCCGCAGGCGGCCTGGTCGGCTCCGGCCAAAGCCATCCTTCCGTATATTCCGGCCCCGACGAATTCACAGCCGACTCAAAACTATACGAACAACAGTCAGAGAAACATTGCCAACGACGACAAGTTCGGGGAGCGCGTGGATTTCAATAATCAAAAAACGGGAAACTGGTCGTGGTACTACCACTTGGACAACACGACCGTGGACAACGCGTTGGCCGGTTACGCCAGCGTGCCGGGTTTTCCAACATCAACGACGTCACGCGCGCAAGAGTTCGTTATGAGCAACACCAAGACTTTTGGGTCAACTGGTGTGAATGAGGCGCGTATTAGTTTCTTCCGCACAGCGCTGAATAAGGACAATCCTGCGGGGAGTTTCGCAACTTTATCATCGCTGGGATTCGTAACGGGCGCCAGCACCCTCGGCATCGTTTCGTTGAAGGAGGCCGGAACTAATTACCCGGAGTATGTCCCGCAGATCGCTTTCAGCAACCTTGGTTTGAATATTGGCGTGCCCACGCTGAACACTAATCAACCCAACACAACGTACATGGCGAGCGACGTCTTTTCGAAACTGGTAGGTAAGCATACCTTCAAGGCAGGGGGCGAATTCCGCTACCTGCAAGTGAACGAGCGTAACTTCGCAAACCCCAACGGGGGCTTCACTTTTGACGGCACAGTCACTGGGGCCGACTTTGCGGATTATTTGCTCGGAGCGACCTCGACCACCAACGCACCCTATACCCAGGCCGCTGAACAGTTCCTGGATTCGCGCACCCGCTACGGTGGCGCCTTCTTCCAGGACACTTATAAAGTCTCGAATCGTTTAACTCTAAACTTGGGATTGCGCTGGGAAGTAAGCATGCCGTGGTACGACACGCAGGGCAAAATTCAAACCTTCGTGCCTGGCTTGCAGTCCACGGTTTTTCCGCTGGCGCCGACGGGCCTGGTCTTCCCGGGGGATCCAGGCATCCCCAAGACGCTTGCTCCGACCAGGTACAACAATTTTGGCCCGCGCCTGGGATTGGCCTATTCGCCAGGGTTTAGCGATGGAGTATTAGGCGCAATATTTGGCGGCCCAGGCAAGTCCAGCATTCGAGCGGCCTATGGCCTCTACTACACTTCCGTGGAAGACTTAAATCTTTTCTACGAAGTGGCAGACGCACCGTTCGGCCTCTACTGGACGTCGCCGGTTTCGGTCATGTTTGACCAGCCCTTCCTGGTCCGTGCTAACGGGCAGTCTCTAGGCCAGCGTTTTCCATTCACTGCGCCGATTCCCGGCTCTCCGGCCAACAAGACACTGGATTTCTCGGTTTACGAGCCATTCAACTATTTTCCTGGCTACGACATTCACAACAAGCTGCCCTATGCCGAGCATTTTAACCTCACCTTTCAACGCGAACTCACAAAGTCTACTTTGCTGACGATGAGTTACGTTGGTACCGAGGGTCACCGCCTCATTACACAGCGGGAAGCGAATCCTGGCGACGCCGCACTGTGCTCGCAGTTGAATGCAGAAAACGCGTTGGATATCACCGCGGGCACAACGGGTTGCGGGCCGGGCAATGAGAACGATGTTTTTCAGATAACTACGGGAGCGAACTGTGCGGGGCCGAGTACCGCGCCTGTCCCAGGCTGTGTCTACAGCACCAGACACGCGATACTAAGCCCGAATTTCTGCCCCGGCGGAGCGCAGGTGTGCTTCGGCTCCAACAATACCAATACACTGTTGGCCGCCAATTCCATTTACAACGCTTTCGAAGTCACCGTGGAGCGCAAGGCGAACGATGTGACGTTCCTGGCGGCTTACACGTTTGCGAAGGGCTTGGACGATTCTTCCGCTTTCAACGACTTGGTTAATTTTGAAAATCCCAAGATAAGCCGAGGGCTCTCCTCCAGCGATGTCCGGCATAATTTTGTGGTCAGTTATATCTGGGCAATTCCATTCGACCGGGCTTTCGGGAAGGCGCCCAAGCGCTTGACCCAAGGCTGGCAAATGCAAGGAATTACCCGCTTTTCAACCGGCTTCCCCATCCAGTTGAACCAGAGTATTGGTGACTATTCGTTGACGGGCAGTTCGGCCACGGATATGCCGAATGTCATTGGCCCGGTTCATACCCTGAATCCGCGTGACGTGAATCCCGATTGCCCTACAGCTAGCCAAACGGGATGTTTCTTTATCCCTCCAAAAGCAAGTTTTGACTCGACTTTGGATCCTTGCGTCCCATCGGGAGGCGCTTTCGTACAAAACTGCGTTCTGGGAGCTTTTGGTACCGCCAACCGGCGCTTCTTCCATGGTCCCGGGTTCAACAATACCGATTTCGGAATTCTGAAGCGAACCGTCATCAAAGAAAATCTGGCTTTCGATATACGCTTCGAATTCTTTAACATCTTTAATCACGCGCAATTCATGAACCCCTCCGGAGACATTACTGGCTCGAGCTTTGGAGTTGTTACCACTGCTCGCGATCCTCGTATCGGCCAGGTGAGCGCGAAGTTCTACTGGTAGAATGATCGCTAAAGGAGGGTAACTCGCGTTACCCTCCTTACCGCGAACCAGATACTGCCTTTGTCCTGGCTAAGAACCGGCAGGACTGGCTCGCAATTCTTTCCCAGGAATTTTCTTGCTGAATCTCAAATGCAGACTGCGTGGCCTTTTTTGCGTGCAACGAATGGCCGCGCTGGGTTTCATTTTGGCGTTGGCCCTTCTTTTCTCGCCTGAGTGTGGCGCGCAAACCGCCGAAGACTACCGCAGGCAAGCTCTGGAATTCTCCAGGACAAAATCATGGGATCGGGCCATCGCTGCCTATCGTCAATCGCTGGCAATTGTGCCGAATGACGCCGATACACACTACAATCTGGCACTTGCGCTGAAGTATAGCGGGAACGCCACGCAGGCTGTTCCGGAGTTTCAGGCCGCACTGCAACTCAAGCCGAAGTGGCCGGAGGCGCAATTCGGATTGGGCGCTTCTTACTATGATTTGAAGGACTGGCCCGGCGCCGCGAAAGAGCTTCAAGAGGCCGTTGCGCTGGCTCCGAAAAACGTAGAGGCTCTGCGGCTGCTGGCGCATGTCTATTCGCAGCAAAACAATGCTCTCGGCGCTCAACGCGAGCTTCGCCGGGCGCTTGCGGTCAAGCCTTCGGCGGAAATTCACTTCGAATTGGGACTCACCGAAGCGCAACTTGGGAATACCCAGGCCGCCGCTCTGGAATTTCGCCTGGCGCTGCAGACGAATCCGCGTTACGCCATTGCTCATCGCATGCTGGGCGAGATGCTGCGGCGGCAAGGCAACCACGCAGGCGCCCTTGCGCAATTTCGTGAAGCGGCGAAACTCGCGCCCGACGATCCCCAGATTCAATCTGACCTGGGAAAGGAGTTGAGAGCCGGCGGCGACCTTACGGCAGCGATTGCCGCCTTTCGGCGAGCCATCGAATTAAAGCCGGATTTCGAGGAAGCGCACTATAACCTGGGCATCGCCTTGCGAGCGCAAGGCCAGGCGGAAGAAGCAAAGAAAGAACTAAGCGAACTGAATGAGTTGCACGATTTTCGCAGGCGGCTGGCGCAGTCGAAACTTCTGATCTTGCAGGGCGTGGACGCTTTGAAGCAGCAAAAGCCGGATGAAGCTTTGCGGCTGTTTCAGGAAGCGGCCAAAGAAAGTCCTGAATTCGCGGTCAGCTACTACTACTTGGGGCTTACGTGGGAGCGGATGAACGATCCCGCGTCAGCAACTGCGGCCTACGAAAAAGCCATCGCACTTCAGCCCGATTATGCCCAAGCGCAAACAAGCTACGGCTCCTTCTTATGGCGGATGAACGAGCGCGATCGCGGACTGGCGGAATTTCAGCGCGCGGTGATGTCCGATGCCGATTTGCCGGAAGCGCACTACAACCTTGGTTTGGCCTATGCGCAACTGCAAAGGTATGACGAGGCCGCACAAGAACTGAAGCAGGCCATCAGCTTGAATCCCCAATATGTGGACGCTCGCGTGCAATTGGGGCTGGTCCTGAGCCAACAAAACGACTTGGTCGGCGCGGCGAACGTCTTTCGCGAACTTTTGCGGCGTGACCCGAAATTTGCGGAGATACATAATAATCTTGGCCTCGTGCTGCTGCAGTCGGGGGATCTTGCCGGGGCGCAAGCGGAGTTTCGCGAAGCCACTCGACTTAAGCCGGCTTATGCCGAGGCGCACTTCAATCTGGCGATCGCACTGCATAAGCAAGGGAAGGACGTTGAGGGAAAAGCAGAGCTGGACAAGGCGTACGAAATCCTGCCGGAACTCAGAGACAGGCCTGCCCAATAGTTTATGAATTTGTGATTACTGTGGCTGCCGTTTTTGTACGGCGATTAGCGACACTTGCTCCAAGTCGGGATAGTGGCCCTCGGCATCTTCTTCCTTGCGGTCGCCAGCGGCAATTTGTTGCAAAGTGGTGCGCGCGGGCATGACTGGGCCGAGATACTCGCCGTAAACGTGGTCGAACTCCTTGGAGTCGGCTAAATCGTCGAGATATACGGTGGTGGAGACCACCTGGCTGAAGTCCATGCCAGCCTCTTCCAGATTGTCGAGGAGGTTGCGCATGGTCTGGCGAAGCTGCGTTGATGTTGAGGCGGCATAGACGCCGCCATGCGGGCCGGGTATGAAGCCGCTCTTCGCGGAGCAATAGAGAGTATCGCCGGCAAAGACGCAGGGGCTTGCCGTGGGACTTGGCGGCATATTTTTGGGCCGGATGGCTTTGCGGGCGCGAATGTCGCGCACGGCCACGCCCGTATATTCGATATGGGCGCCCCCGGGCAGATTGGTCACCTCGATTGTCGCGCGCCCCGGCGTGTTGCCAAATTCGAATCGCCGCGCGTAGTGCTCGTTCATCACGCGCATGGGAATTTCCTTCGTAAGGTAAGGATTGACGAAAACCACGTTGGCCAGCTCAAGACCCGCTGCGCTGACGACCGCTTTCATTCCATCGAGGGCCAAATCAATTTGTTGCGCGGGGTCTTCGGGAACTTTTCCAGTGGTGGGATCCGCTCCCGCCATGCTGGAAATAAACAGCCGGTCGTGGGTGAGAATTCCCGGAGAGTAAGCATCGCTGTGCGGAAAATGGGCCGGTAAAACGGCCCGCCGATCCTTAAGATCGCGAACCGCCACGGCGTTGATCTGCACCGGGGGTTCGGGAAGTTTTGCAACGCCGAGCACGGCGCGGGCGGGAGGAACCTTCGGGAAATAAGCCGCGAAGACCTTATTCAGTTCGTCATATTTGCCGATGTCGGTCAGGTAAACCTGCGTGTAGACCACGTGGTCCATGGTCAACCCGGCCGCTTCGACGATCGCTTTGATGTTATCGAGCGATTGCTGAACCTGTTCGGAAAAGGCCGAAGGCAGACTTCCATCGGGACGCCGTGGCCCCTGGCCAGACACATAGACATAGTCTCCTGCATCGACGGCCGGCGAAACGAACGGGTTAGTTACAGCAACTTTTGCGGGAACAACCGCGTGCACGCGCTCTTGGGCGATAGCTTTCGCGCAGAACAATGTAGCAGACAGCGCGACGATTTCGCAGGCAATGCGAACTCTCGAAATCACCAGCGAATTCCTACGCATGTTTCTTCTGCGCTACGCCCAGGATCGAGCGCAATCTTTCGCCGACAATCATTTCTTCACCGGGCTGGATCGTCATCGAAACAAGTTCAATGTGGTCGGGGGCTTTGCGTTCCTTGCGCGTGGGCACCGGATTTCCCTCGCGAACCGCCTTCACCAGGCTGGGATTATCGGCCCCGAGAACTTCAATACACGGATCGCCTGCACGCAGTTCGCCCACGCAGTCCCCGATTGTGTATCCCCACGCTTGCTGGTCCCAGGAAATTTTCAAAGTGGGGTAGCGGTTCCCATCATCCGGCACGTAGGTGCTGGTCTTCACACCCGGCACGGTCTCCACGAGTTTTCGGATGCGTTCGATCCGTGCGTTCCATTCTTCGTAGAGCTTCTTCTCGTCGGTATTTATCCATGTTTCGAGGGCCGTGAGGCAGCCGATCACCTCTTCCTTGCCGACCTTCATCGGGCGGCACACGGCTCCCTCGCGGGGGCTACAGTTCATCAGCGCCGCTTCAATCAGATCCTTCCGGCCTAAGAGCAACCCGCTGCATTGCGGGCCGCGGAGTCCCTTTCCCCCCGAGAAGCAATAAAGGTCAATGCCCATCTTTGCATAAAGCTTTGCGTTGTCCACCGGGGGGATACCTGCCGCGTCATCCAGCAGCATTGGGATTTTGCGGTCCTTGGCGACCTTCAATTCGTTTTGCAGTTTTTCGCCAAGATCGGTCGTGTAGATCATGGCAGTGTTTTCGCCGATGGCATTGGAGAGCTCCTCGGGCGAGTAAACGAGAACGAGTTTTGCGCCGGTCAGCCGGATGGCGCTGTCAAACGCGCTGCGGCCCCCCATCATAATCACTTCGTGCTTCATGCCCGTGGTGTCCGGCAGTTGCCAGATCTTTTTGTCGTCCGTGCCCGCCATGCAACCGGCGGTTGCCGCGGCCATCGCCCCGGCTGAACCGGAGGTGACAATGCCCGATTCCGCCCCCGTCAATTCCGCAAGCCGCCGCCCCGCGCCGCGCTGCAGTTCGATCATGTTGACGAAATACTGCGCTGCTTCCAGTTGTGCCTGGCGCACCTCGGGAAATTCCAGCGACCCGCTAAGGTAGGTCCAGGTTCCGCGGCAGTTGATGATGGTCTTCACGCCAAGGCGCGCGTAGACGTTTTGGGCGGAGCTTGCCCCGAGTGCGGTTGCTGCGTTGGCGTAGAGGTTTCGCGCCGCGATTTGACTCAAAAGCGGTGCGGCCGCCAGAAACTTGAAGAACGACCGACGGCTTGGATTCTCACGGAACATGCGCTTGCCTCCTCATATCTCTTGTCTTCTTCATACTCTGCTAACTGGAAACTGCGCGCCCAAATCGCGGCACGCCCTAATCCACCTCGTCGGGCAATGGAATTCGCGAACGCACCGCCAATATGTGGGCTTTCGTTCCGGGCTTGTTCTCGTTGTAAAAGCCCACGGTGCAGTTCGGACGGAAATAGTAGACGTCGCCCGGCTTGGCGGGAAACCGGCCCTCAATGCCATTCATGCCGCTTCCGGCCACAATTTCCCCGCTCCCGTCAACTAGGATGTAAATCTCTTCTGCTGTTTCGTGATGATGAGGAAAGTTCGTGCCGCCCGGTGCGAAATCCATCCAAAAGAGGCTGGTGACCACATAAGCATCGTCTATTGCGTCGCGCTTCGCGCCGCGTGACCCGATGAGCAGCTTATAGAGAACGGAAGACGGGTGCCCATCAACGGTCTCTTCCTTTACGTCGCCGATATTCACGATTCTGGCATGGGCGTCGGGCGGGCTCAGAGTGATCTTGGCGGGAATCTTAAACGACATCACCCATACGCGAAAAATTTGATCGGAATCATTCGATAGTGAATGACGAACGCCCGGGGGTAAATAGGTAAAATCGCCTTGCCGAAGGGGATCCGAGTCATCGTCGTAGTGCAGCGTACCGCGCCCGCTCTCGACAAAATAGATTTCTTCCTCGCGCTCGTAGCGCATCACTTCGCAATGGCCGTTTGCAGCGACCTCCACTTGGCCAAAGCGCGAGACGCTCCGCAGCGTGCGCGCCCCCGGATCACCATCGCCAAAAAGCGGTTTGTAGCGGCAGGAATCGGTCGCAAACGGGACGTTGGACACTTTCACATCGGGCAGATAACGGTGGAGCCATGTGGGGTCGACCTTGCGCTCCTGGGCAAGCAAGCCGGGAGCCAGCAGCAGTACCAGCAGACTGATTCTCAAAGTGGTCCCCATGCGTTACGAGATTCTGCGCCCCGAAAGAGCAACGTTCATTTATCATAGAAAAGCGTTGACTCCAACGCTTTTCTTTCGTTTTCTATCACTTTATTTCGTTTTCACAGAGTGAATTTCAACTTTCATTCGTGCACCCGGCTCTGGTATACCATATCGGGGACGCCGGGAAAAGGCAGGCATATGAATCAGCGAAGTCCAGGGATGGTTTGCGTGAAATTTCTCCTCATGATGGTCTCAGCAGCCATCTCACTGGTTCCCGCGTTTGCGCAGGATAAGGGGCAGGCAGCGTGCAAGGTCGAGTCCGTTGTCTATCGCGGTTGGCCGGCTCAGCAGCTCTCGAACAAGTGGGTGAGGTTAATCGTCGTTCCACAGAACGGCGGCCGGCTCATGCAAGTGACCTTCGCCGGTCACGACTACCTGTTCGTGAATCCCGAATTGGCGGGCAAATACATGCCGCCGACTGCTGCCCAATGGTTTAACTACGGTGGCGACAAGTTGTGGCTTTTGCCGGAGGGTAATGACAATGAGCAGCAGTGGCCCGGCAATTCTGACATCCTCGACGATGGCCCTTATACCTTCCGGAAGATCTCTGAAGGCCAGCAGTGCGAGATCGAATTAATAAGCCCGGCCGATCCGCAAACCGGCATTCAATTTGCACGCACGATTCACATCGACGCTGTTTCTCCGCAAATCCAGTTTCGCGCCCGGATGAAAAACATAACTGGCCATACCCTGGAATGGTCCGTGCAATCGGTCTCACAATACTCTACAAGCGTTCCCGAAGATCCCACGAAGCGCAACCCGGATATTTGGGGATATACTCCGGCGAATCCTTCCAGCGGGTATCTCAACCGGTATCACGTGCGTTTCGGACCTGCGGAAAACCCGGCAGTTTCGGTTCGCCAGGATGGACTCTTTGCCGTGCATTACGCGCACATGGCCGCCGAGTTATGGATCGATTCCGTCGCCGGTTGGCTGGCCGTGGTGGACGGTGGCAGCCGCTTCGCCATGGTGGAAAAATTCCAATACGAGGCAACCAAACCCTATCCCGGCCGGGCATCGGTTATTTTCTGGACCAACGGCCCGGAGCTTCACCTCGATAACAACGGCGAAGCTACCTTCGGCAGCAAGCATGATTCACCGTATTACATGGAGGCAGAGCTGAATAGCCCGATGTGCCGGCTGAAACCCGGCGAGGAATGCCGGTTCGACACGGACTGGTTCCCGACGCGAGCCGAGAGCGGCATTCGCGATGTTAACGATGCGGGTATTTTGATTCGTCCACTCCGAGGCGTGCGCCTCGGTGACGATAAAGTGAAGCTCTCCGGAACTTTCGGCGTGTTCTTTGCCGGACATCTCATTGCGCATCTGTATGACCAGCACGGCGCAAAACTCGAAATGAAGCAAGTAGCGGAAGTATCGCCCGCCGAGCTTGTGAATTTGGAGACAGAGATCGCCTCTGGCGGAAAAGCCGCGCGAGTCTCGTTACATTTAGTCGACGAAAACGGCATAGACCGCGGCGCGCTTCAGGAAGTACCCGTGGATGCAAGAGGCGATGATCATTAACATCAAAGACTGGCGCAAAGCGCAACGGGCTTGCCTGTTCGCCATTGCCTTCGGTTGCTTGCCTCTACTCGCACAAGATCGGGCCCCGGTCTCGGTCGTTACCAAAGTCACGACGCAGGACCTCACCGCACAGCCGGTCGGCGAAAACTGGACCTCCTACAACGGCGACTACACCGGACAGCGTTACAGCCGCTTGCAGCAGATCAATGTCGCCAACGTATCCAAGCTGCGCCCTGCCTGGGTCTTCCACCCGGGAAACACCCAGAATCTGGAAGTCACGCCCGTAGTCGTCCGCGGGCTAATGTACATCACTGCCTCCAATGACGTCTTCGCCCTGGATGCGCAAACGGGAAGGGAAGTTTGGCATTACCATCGCCCGATCAGTGCCGGTTTGCTCGATGATGCCGCCGCCCACAAGAATCGCGGCGTTGCCGTTTACGAAAACTCCGTATTCGTGGAAACCGATGACGCCCACCTCTTGAGTCTGGACGCTCGTTCCGGGGGGCTGCTGTGGGACGTTCAATATGCCGACAAGGCAAAACACTATGGAGCCACCAGCGCGCCTGTGGTCGTGAAGGATATGGTAGTTGTAGGCACCTCCGGCGGAGATTCGGGTGTGCGCGGATTCCTCGCTGCTTTCGATGCGGCGACCGGAAAGCGCAAATGGCACTTTTGGACGATCCCGGGGCCGGGTGAGTTCGGCTCTTCGAGCTGGCCAGGTGACTCCTATCTTTACGGTGGGGGAACGACATGGATGCCCGGTACGTACGATCCGCAGCTCAATCTCTTGTACTGGACTACGAGCAACGCCGCGCCAGATTTTGTGGGAGATACCCGTCCTGGCGATGACCTTTATACCGCTTGTGTCCTCGCCTTGGATGCCGACACCGGACAGTTGAAGTGGTACTTCCAATTCACGCCCCACGATTTGTACGATTACGATGCGACGGAAACCCCCGTTCTAGTCGATAGTGAAGAAAGTGGTCAGACCCGTCACCTCCTGGTCCAAGCCAACAGAAACGGTTTTTTTTATGTTCTCGACAGAACGAATGGCAAATTCCTGCGTGCGACTCCCTTTGTGGAGAAGCTCACCTGGGCCAATGGGATTGACGCGGCCGGCAGGCCCATTCTTTCGGGGCTGATCCCCACGCCGGAAGGAACCACGATATGTCCCGGAATCGATGGGGCCACCAACTGGTTTTCCCCATCGTATAACCGGGACACCGGGCTCTTTTATGTTCTGGCCATGGAAAATTGCAATCTATTCCAGGCAAAACCCAAGGAATTCGTCAAGGGTGAGACTTACTACAACACAGGCACTACTTCTCTCCCGGGCGAGCGTATGCAGAAGATATTGATGGCGCTGAATCTTGCCGATGGGAAGATCGCCTGGAGCTATCCGCAAATTGGGGAAGGCCACTCCTGGGGCGGCACCTTGACCACTGCAGGTGGCCTGGTTTTCTTCTGCGACGATGCGGAGTCCTTTGAAGCCGCCGACGCAAAATCCGGGCAGCCTCTTTGGCACTTCAATACCGGACAAAACTTCCATGCCTCGCCAATGACCTTTGCCACTAACGGCGTGCAATATGTCACCATCGCGGCGGGCGGCGACATCTTAACTTTTTCCCTTTTGAATTCTGCCCATTAGCGGCTCTTGGCAGCAGCACCGCCTGCCTCCACGTGGAAAGCGCTATCTGGCTTTTTTATTGCGCACAGGCCGTGCCGTGCTCTTTGGGGCCGAGCGCCCCTCGCCGCTCGCGTGAGGCTGGCTCGCCGGAAACGCGGTTGATTTTCTGAGGACCAGCCGCGTTCGCAAGATATATTCCGTGCACTCGGATACCGGGGTATCTCGATTAGCTTCTTTCAGCAAAGCGTGAAAGGCAAGAGAAGCCAACTCTGCCTGGGACATCTGCACGGTAGTGAGCGGCGGAATCATGAACTCGGCCATGCGGATATCGTCGAACCCGATGACCGAAAGATCTTTGGGTACCTGAATTCCAAATTCAAACGCCTCTCGCATGACTCCGATCGCCGTCATATCGTTCGAACAAAGAATTGCCGTCGGGCGCTTCCTCAAATCCCAAAGTCTTCGCAGCGCCAATTTTCCGCCATCCATCTTGTGGTCGCCTTCGACCACAAACTCCGGCCTCACCGGCAGCCCGATTTCGCGCATGGAAGATGCAAAAGCCGTTTTGCGAGCCAGCGCGGACCTCAACTGCAATGGTCCTGTAATAAACCCGATTCGTTCATGTCGAAGGGCCGCCAGGTGCTGAACCGCCTGGCGGATACCCTCGGCATAATCGACACGGATGTTACTCACGCGCGGTGCCTTGGGACCTACGTCTACGAAAACGAGCGGTACGTTGCGAAAACGAAGATGTTCGAGCAGTTCATCTTCCATGCCGAAGGTCAAAATCGCCACGCCATCCGCGCGCGCCTCGATCATCCGCCGGACCGCCAGCGCCATCCTCTTTGGATCATGCACCGTGGAGGTCAGGAGAATCTCGTAGTGGTGTTCGACAGCCAGGGTTTCAAATGTGTGGACGATTTCCGGAAAAAACGGATTGGTGATCTCCGAAACGATCAGGCCGAACACACGGCTTCTCCCGGACACCAATGCGCGCGCCTGGCGGTTCGGGTAATATCCCAACTCCTCGATGGCTTTCCATACGCGCTTGGCGAGTTGCGCATCCACCGTCGCCACTCCGTTTACCGTGCGCGAGACGGTGGCAGTGGATACTTTGGCCCGCCGGGCCACGTCGCGGATGTCCAAAGGTTCCCTTTCGCTCCGGAGCCGATACGGCCGGGAGACAGTATACGGTATCATTCCCGGCAAGCGATTACCGTGGAATAGAGCTCAGGGGTGAGTAGAAGAATCGCGCGGATCACCAGGATGCACGGAATCTCGTGCAATGGGTCTTGAATCGCACGCCGTTTGCATGGTAAGCGTTTACCCGGAAGCGCTTATTGCCGAGTGGCTGGCAGTCCGGTTACCTGTCGTGGAGGCTCGTATGCAGCTTTCCAGAAGAAAATTTGTCGGCAACACTCTTTCCGTCGCGGCCATTGGTTCCGTTGTTTTGCCGGAACAATGGCTGCCCTCATGGAAATTTGTGCCTGCTGACGGCGCTGCAAGCTGGCGCGATCAGGGCATTTTGTATGTGGACAAGTCCCCTTACGCCAAGTTGCGCAATGTTCCGGTTCACGCCGTCACCATTACCCAAGGCTTCTGGGGCGCCCGGCGAGAGGTCAATGTCAATCGCAGCATTCCTTCCATGGAGAATCTCCTCGAAGCCAATGGCCGCATGACGAATTTCCTGCGCCTGGCAAAACAAAGCGACGAGCCGCAAAAAGGTCCGGTCTATTCCGACTCGGACATTTATAAATGGCTGGAAGCCGTCGGATTCGCTTTGCAATCCGGTGATCTTCCGCAGCTCCGCGCGCAAGCCGACAAAATCATCAAAGAAGTCACAGCCGTGCAGGAGCACGACGGTTATCTCAATACCTATTTTATCGGCGACAAAAAGAAAGACCGCATGCAGCCGGAAATCCAGCGCTGGGGCCATGAACTTTACAACATCGGCCACATGATTCAGGGAGGCATCGCGTATTACCGCGGCACTGGTGATGCCACGATGCTTGATTCCAGCCGCCGCTTCGTTGATGACTTTCTTCTTCCGAATTTCGGGCCCGGGCCTGACAAGAAACCGATTTTCTCCGGGCATCCTGAAATGGAGATGGCGCTCGTCGAGCTATACCGCACCACGGGGAACAAGAATTATTTGCAACTCGCGGGCTACATTCTGGGTGGAGACGACCGTATCAAGGTATCCAAGAATGCGTATGTCTATCACTTCTGTGGCCTCCCCTTCGTTTCCCGCACGCATCTCGAGGGCCACGCCGTCCGTGCGATGTATGCCTGCTGCGGCGCCACCGATTATTACCTGGAGACGGGTGATGCGTCTTACTGGAAGACGCTGAATGTCCTGTGGGAAGACCTGGTCACCTCGCAGATGTATGTGACCGGCGGCGTGGGCGCGCGCAGCGAGGGAGAAGCCTTCGGCGATTCTTATGAATTGCCCAATTTCACCGCCTACGGCGAAAGCTGTGCCGCTATAGGAAATATGATGTGGAACTGGCGCATGCTCACCGCAACGGGCGATGCCAAGTACGCTGACGTCATCGAGCGCGCTCTGTATAACGGGATCAATTCAGGTATGTCACTCGACGGCACCTTGTACTGCTACCGCAATCCGCTGGCCTTCGATCCTTCTGGTGGCGACCAGATCCGTAATCCCTGGTACGACACGACCTGTTGCCCGCCCAACCTCGAACGCATCTTCGCTTCTTTGCCCGGCTATTTTTATGGCACCAGTAAAGACGGCATATATGTCCACTTGTATGACAATTCGCTACTCGACTGGCACCTGGAAGACGGCACGCCGCTCAAGCTGGAGCAGAAAACCAACTATCCGTGGGATGCCACTGTGGACATCCAAGTGAATCCCGGCAAAGCCACGGACTTCACGCTATTTTTGCGTATACCTGGATGGTCGAATCATTCGCAAATCACCTTCAACGGCAAAGCCGTTTCTGGAGCAAAGCCCGGGCAGTATCTGGCCATCAAGCGGGTCTGGTCGCCGGGAGATTCCGTCCATCTCCAATTCGATTTGACGCCGCAAGTGCTGGAGGCGAATCGCCGTGTCGTGGACGACTACGGGCGCGTGGCGGTGCAGCGCGGCCCGCTGGTCTATTGCCTGGAGCAACTCGATCAGCCGGAAGGCGTGGCCTTGTTCGACATCTCCTTGGATCTGCGCAAGAAATCCGCGCAGGAATTTCGCGAGGAGTTCCGGAAGGATCTACTCGGAGGCATTGTGGTGCTGAATCATTCCGGTGCCGTGGTCGAAAAATCGGGTGCCGCGCCGCGCTTGTATGAACCGTATGCAGCGGCTCTACCGGCCACGCGCCACGTACAGCTCACCTTCATTCCATACTACGCCTGGGCCAATCGCAACGCTTGTCCGATGCAGGTTTGGACGCCCGTATTGCGGGCCTAAGCCACTCCGCGACGCCATCGTAAGCAGCCACCGGTTGCGCGTGTGGCGTTTGCATGGTAAACGTTTACTTGATGAACTGCAGTTCTGCAGCTCAATCCAATTCCACGAGCGAACCGACCATGACGCAAAACCGGAAAATGACCTTAGGACTGATTGTGGGCAACCGCGGCTTCTTCCCGGATCACCTCGCAAAGAGCGGGCGCGAAGAGGTGCTCGCCGTATTGGCCAAAGCCGGCATCTCGGTGGTGGCGCTTACTCAGGACCAAAGCAAGCACGGCGCGATTGAAACGTTTGACGAAGCCACACGCTGTGCGGAGCTCTTCAAAGCGAACGCCGAGGCTATCGACGGCGTCATCGTCACGCTGCCTAACTTTGGCGACGAGCGCGCCATTGCCGACGCCCTCCGCCTTTCCAGATTACAGGTCCCGGTTCTGGTCCAGGCCACGCCAGACACTCCGTCCAAAATGGGTATCACCCACCGCCGTGACAGCTTTTGTGGAAAGATGTCCGCCTGCAATAACCTCCGGCAATACGGCATCCCTTACTCGCTGACAACCCTGCACACGGAGACCCCAGACTCGCCCGAGTTCGCGAAAGATCTGGAGTGGTTCTTGGGTGTTTGCCGCGTGGTGAAGGGATTGCGCAACCTGCGCATTGGGGCTTTGGGTGCGCGGCCCACGGCATTTAACACCGTCCGCTACAGCGAAAAACTCCTGGAGGCCAGCGGCATCACCGTCGAGACGTTGGATCTTAGTGAAGTATTGGGCCGCATCAGCCGCATGAAAGATACCGACCCTGCCGCCGCCGCGAAACTCCAGACCATTCAGAAATATGTCGCCACCTCGGACGTACCTCAGGCCGCCCTGCTGAAAATGGCCAAGCTGGGCGCGGTCATTGACGAGTGGATGAAAGCCACCCACCTTCAAATCAGCGCCGTGCAGTGCTGGACTTCTCTGGAGGAAAACCTCGGCGTGGTGCCGTGTACCGTGATGAGCATGATGAGTGACTCGCTGCTCTCGAGCGCCTGCGAGGTGGACGTCTGCGGTGTTCTGGGAATGCACGCGCTGCAACTTGCCTCGCAAACTCCCAGCGCTCTTCTTGACTGGAACAACAATTACGGCGCCGACCCCAACAAAGCCGTGTGCTTCCACTGCAGCAATCTGCCCAAGCACTTCTTCAAGGAAGTAAAGATGGACTATCAGGCGATCATTGCCGGCACTGTGGGAAAAGAAAACACTTTTGGAACTTGCGTCGGCCAGGTGAAAGCGGGAGACATGTGTTTTGCACGATTTTCCACGGACGATACCGCAGGGAAGATCCGGGGCTACACCGGATCCGGTCGCTTCACCGACGATCCGCTGGATACCTTCGGCGGCGCAGGTGTGGTCGAAATTCCCGGCTTGCAGAACCTTTTGCATTACATCTGCGAAAACGGCTTTGAACACCACGTGGCCGCCAACTTTTCCCGCGTCGCGCCCGCGGTGCATGAAGCCGCTTCGCGTTATCTTGGCTGGGAGATGCACGCCCATACGGCGTGAGCCGGGCTTAAAACGCGGTGTCCTCGAACGTTTCCTTTTCTTTGTGAGGGCTTGGGATTCGGCGTTGTTGTAGAATTGTGGGTCTCACCTAGAAGTCAATTTACCAAGGAGAGTCTCATGAAATTCCGCAAAACCATCCCCCTGCTTGCAGCCACGCTCCTGGCTGCGGCTACGTTCTCGTTTGCCCGTCCCCAGGACTCGGCCGCCGGCAAGGAATCCATCCTGAAAGCCGCCGACGTCGGCAACAAGTTGCTGCCCGAAAAAGTGTTTTTCCGAGGCCAGTCTGCACCCGTACAAGCTCGCAATACCGGCGGCGTGCGCTATGCCGACGGCTTTTTCGTCCTGGTGGGGCTCGTGGACAGCTCCGGGTATTCCACCGGCCTCAAGGAAAAATATCAGGCGTACTTGATCAACGAAGTGCCGGTGGTCATCGGCGGGCAAACATTGAAACCCGGAGCTTACGGCGTCGGTTTTGTCGAGGGAAACAAATTTATTGTAATGGACATTGCCGCCAACGACGTTTTCCAGGTTAGCTCTGCGAGTGACGCTGGCATTAAGCACCCGACACCCCTCCAGATCACCAGCGCTTCCGGCGATGGAAGTTATCGTCTCTATCACGGACGCGATTACGTCGAATTCCACCGCGCGAAATAGCGGCGATTCGAATTCGTAGGCAGGCAGCTTGGCTTGTAATGAGGGGACTCCGCGTCCCCTCATTTTTTTATTGGACAGCGGTTAACCCTTGATCTGGCCGCTTGCGGCGTCCCAGGTCACGCTGGCATGGCGAAAGTACGATTCGTTCGCCATGTGGCACGCCAGCGCCGCGTTGTGGCCAAACACCACGTCTTCCACCACCGGCTTCCGGGTGCGCACCGCTTGCAGGAAATTCCACATGTGCGGCCGCAAATCGTCCCACGAATCTCCCTTATAGCTATAACCTTCCAGGAGCGGTTCTTTCCCGGGCGCGGGATCGTGGTCCTCGTGCCATTTCTTCAGATAAGCAGCGCGCATCTCGAGTGGATAGCCGCTGGTGTAATAGCTCGGCCCGCTGTCTTCACCCGTCTGCGGAAAATAAGTGATGGTGGTTTCAGTGACTTCCAGAATGCCCTTGGAGCCTTGAAAACGGTAAACCTCGGGAGTCTCGCAGCCCAGATTCAACCGCAGGTAGACCGGATATTTTCCGTATTCGTATATGACGGCCTGTACGTCCGGCATGTTGCGGCCGTCGTTCCAGCGCAGGATTCCTCCCGCGGTGGTTGCGCGGGCTGGAGGCTCGTTCCAGCCGAGCATGAAATTCATGCCGCTGACCAGATGCACCAATAAATCGCCCGCGACACCGGTCCCGTATTCCTTCCAACAGCGCCAGCGCGCGAAACGATATGGATCGAAATCGTGCTTCGGTGCTGTGCCAAGCCAGGTATCCCAATCCAGCGTTTGGGGGGAAAGGTCGGGTGGCGGCGGGTATTCCCAGGCTCCGGTGGGATCGTTGCGCCCCAGCGAGCCCTCCACCAGAGTCAGGTCACCGATAATTCCCTTGGCCAGTAATTCCTTGGCTTTCGCGCAGATTACGGAGCTCACTCGTTGCGATCCGATCTGGACGATTCGCCCCGCTTTCTTGGCAGCCGCGACCATCTCCACGCCGTCCTGTGCGCTGTGCGACATCGGCTTCTCGCAGTAGATGTCCTTGCCGGCGCTTACCGCGTCCACCACCACCTGCTTGTGCCAATGATCCGGCACGGCGGCGATGATGCAATCGATGCTCTTGTCTTGGAGAAGCTCGTGATAGTGCCGCGTCGTTTTGATCTTCGGACCCGCGATCTCCTTCGCCAGCGTGTGGCGCCCGTCATAGAGATCGCACGCCGCGACACACTCCACCCCAGGCAGGGAAACCGCGGTGGTAAGCAAGCCTGACCCTTGCATGCCAATCCCAATAATTCCGAAGCGCACGGGCTCCAGTCCCGCGCCTTCGAGCGTACCGGGAATTTTTGCCGGCTCCAGGGCGATGCTGCGCGTGGCCATCATGGCGCCGGTGGTGGCCGCCCCCGCTTGCAAGAAAAATCTGCGGCTTATCGGTTTTCGGCTCATTGCTTTCTCCCTCTTGATGAAATTATCTTCATTAAATCTACGGTAGCGGCTGAATGCTTATTTCCTTGAATAGCACCACGTCCTTTTCATTGTGATTCTGCAAGCCGAAATAGCCTTCGTTGGGTCGTGCGCCGCGTTCCGGCTCAAAATCGAATTTCTTCGCGGGAACAGGATCTCCTTCGCGATAGTCCGTGACTTTGACGCCGTTCAGCTCGACGATTGTGTGCGGCCCATCCATCGTGATGAGCATCGTGTTCCATTCGGGGCCGGGTTTTCCGGGTTTCGCCAGCGGTTTTGTCAGAGAGTAGAGCGTCCCAGTTACATGGTATTCGTCCTCACCTCCTTCTTCCGGGTGATTGTCAATCTGCACTTCGTAGCCGTAATGCACCGGCATCCATGCCTCACGGGGTTCGATCGGAATGCGAATGTAAACGCCGGAATTGTCGTTGAAATCGCGCATCTTGTAGACCACACGCAGCCTGCAGTGCCCGATCTTTCCCCCCGTCCAATACAGAAGCCCCATCCCGCCGTGCGTCACGATCAGCCCGTTCTCCACCGCCATGTAGCCAGGCCCGACGTGTTTCCAGCCGCTCAGGTCTTTCCCGTTGAAGAGCTGCTTCCACTCCGCTTCGGGTTTGGCGCCTGACAAAAAGCTCACTGCAACCACCACAAGCACAACTCGCAACAATCGCATGCCACACCTCATTCCTGGATCACGATGCAAACAAATTCCGCGCCATGAACCACAAATTCGCCGGGCGTTCCGCTAGCCGCCTCACGAACCACGGAAACCAGTACGTGCCATAGGCCACCAGCACCGCCGAGCGATAACCCTCGCGCGCCAACTGCTCCTGTTCTTCCCGCTGGATACCGTAAAGCATCTGCACTTCGAATTCGCATTTGGCAAGGCCCGTCTTTATCGCCTGGTCCGTCAGTCGCCGGATCAACTTCACGTCGTGCGTACCAAACGCCGCGCGCACGCAAGTGCCGGATTTTTGCGCCGTCATCATCGTTTGCCCCAGCGCGAAATAGTTCTCGTCCACATCCGCTTTCTTCGGGTAAGCGACCTCCGGCGGTTCCTTGTACGCCCCTTTTACCAGCCGGAAGGATGGCCGCAATGGCATCAGGTCTTCCAAGTCTTTTCTTGTGCGATAAAGATACGCCTGCAAGCAAATCCCCACATTGGGATATTTCTGCAGCGCCTTCCGGTAAAGCGCCAGAGTGGCATCTACGTACGAACTGGCCTCCATGTCCACCCAGACGATCGCTTCCTTCTTCTCTTTCTGAAGAATCCTTTCCAGATTTTCAAAACAAAAATCCGCCGACAAATCCAGGCCGAGTTGCGTCAATTTCACGGAAACTTCCGTCTGGAGCCCCGCTGCGTGGATCCTTCGCAGAACTTCCACATAATGCTCGGTCACTTGTTGTGCTTCCTGGCGATCTCCCACGTTTTCGCCGAGGTGCGTGAAGATGCTCCGGATTTTTCTCTGCGCCAGTGCGTCGGCCGCGTCCAGGGCTGCCTCAAGATTTTCTCCAGGCATGAAGCGAGACACGCTTCGCCTCACAAACGGATAGTTCACCGCATTTTCGCGAAGCCATTTGTTCTGGGACGCCACCAGCAAGGCCGACCGCATCAGCGACATGAGTGCTCAGAGTCCTTCGGGAAGTTCCGGGTAGAACCGCGCCCCATTCTAATGCAGTTCCGGCCGTTTGGAAGGCAAGAGTGAAAAATCGGAAGAGGGCGAATCAGGCGGGCTTTGCGGCCGCTGCCAACGAGGAAAGCGAAGCGGCTTTGGCGAGAAATTCCGGCAATTTGCCGCGCACGGCGGCGGCTCCCTTGCCGAGGCGCGCCTCGCTCATTTCGCGCTCTTTGACAATCACGGGAAGCTCTTTCCCCAGTGAGGTCCGCAGAAGTTCCTCGGATTTCAAGAAGCACGCAAAGACCAGCGCTTCGGGCTGTTTTTGTCGCCGCAGAAACTGTCCGTAATTCAGCCAGTCGATGGCCGCGGCTTGGGCATCGCCGGCCTGCTCATCCAGCTTCAGGGCCTGCTGGTAAGAATGAGCGGCCTCCGCCGGCTTACCCAAGCGCTCCAGCAAATCGGCGGAGTGCATCAATGCCAGGCTTTGCAGCGGAATCTCATCTGACTTCTGCGCGAATTGCATCGCGGCCGTATAACCCTTCATTGCGGCCGCCATTTGCCCCGCGGTCGCATCCGCATCGGCCACCTTGATCAGCGCCGAAATCACCGCGCCATTCTCACCGCGATGCTTACCGGGCTGCTTGGCCACAAATTCAAGATACGCGCGATAATGCCGTGCCGCCGCCGCGGATTCGCCCACCTGGTCAAGGGCTTGTGCCAGATATAATTGTGCATTCGTCTGGCCGGGATCCACGTCCACTGCGCGTTGCCAGCTATCTATCGCTTCCGTGTCGTGACCCAGCCGGTGAGCCAGCAATCCGTAGTTCACCAGCGCATCGGCATTTCTGGGTGCGAGTGCCAGAATCTTCTGATAGAGCGAATATGCTTCCTCATCATGCCCGGCCTGAATCAGCGCTTCGGCGTAAGCCTGCTGCACGCTCACATCCCGCAAATTCACTTCCGCTGCACGCTGCAGTGAACGTAACGCCGCTTCTTTGTCCCCGGTGCTTGCCTCGGCGCGCGCCAACAGTAGCTGCAGGCTGCTGTCGTCGGGCGTCCACTTTGCGGCACGCTGTAAATCCGGCAGGCTGGCCGCCACATTCGCGTAATAGAAGTGGAGCCGGTCTAGTCCACCCCACACCAGCAGCGCGGCCACGGTTCCGATGCGCAGTGCTCGCGCCCCCACGCCTGCACCGGCGAGCCAAGCCATTCCCCGTGCAAAAGCCGATTGTGGTTTCGCCTCGGAGGCTGCGCCGCTATCAGTGCTATTTAGCAAGAAACGCGCAATCCGCGAATCCCGCAGCTTCCAGACTGCTCCATCCAACAGGAAGTGGTGCAAGCTGACCAGCGCCGTAAACGTCAAAAAGCTCGCGCCAAAATCCACATGGAACACACGGCTGGCGATCCACGGCCCCGGCACAAAAAGCGCGATTCCCCCCGCAACGAGGATGAGCATATACCGCGAAAAACTCCAGGCCGCATTCCCTGCCGCTCGCGCTTCTCTTCGCTGGTAGTAACTGGTGATCCACAAATATTGCGCCGAATGCAACACCGCCAGAATCCCGCTTGAATATCGAGTCTGCGGCACTTCCTTCCCGCTCAGAAGCTCCACGAGCGCCGGCAGCAGAAACCAGAGGAATTGCGTGCTTACCAGCGTCGCCGTCGGCAGCGTTGCTTTCCATCCTCCCCGGCTGGCCAGAGAAGAGATCGCCCAGGCGCTTGCCCCAAGAAAGAAAATGGCCAGCGTCACGCGCGCCGGCAGCGTTACCACTGCGGGAATCCCCAGCGAAAGGATCATGGGATCGCCGGAAGCGCCGGTATGGAAACTCAACAGCAGCATCACATAGGAAGCAATAAAAGCGAGATGCAGCGCACGCCGCTCGTTCTCTGTGGGGTCCAAGGCGGCACGTCGCGTGAACATCATCGCCAAGCCGAAGTTTTGCCCCGTGTAATGCCACGGGCTCCAGCAAATGTACAGAGTGAAAATCCACGGTAGCGCGGGGTACCACACGTGCGCAATCACTCCGGCCAGAGCGAGCAGCAGCGCCACATGGATGGTGTAAAAGCGGTAGCGCGTTAATTCATCATACGAACGGTAGGCCCGATAAGCCGTCGCCATGAAGTGCGGGTAGTTGAACAGCAGTGCCAGCAGGTAGAAGGCGAACGACCAGTGCGCCGCTTTTCCTCCGCCCGCCAAGGCAGTCATCAGCAAGAGCGGAGCGGACCAGGCGCCACATCCCACCAGCAGGTCAATCGCAGGTGTATAAACCCAGGGGGTGCTATGGCCCGGATTGCGAGGAGTGGTCTCACTCTGCGACTCAGGTTGGGCGAGCGATATACTCATCAAAATAAGCCTAGCGCATCTGGAAACACCTGGAATGAGTCTGGCAAAGAGTGGTTAGTGGAAGGGTAACTCCTGCATTTCCCGCGGTTCTATAACTACCACCTACGACTATCTAAAACACGAAAGTACCGCTGCTGACAATTCAATGCTCTCGTGGTATACGCACAAGGCCGCTCTCTGCATCTGATTATGTAGACATAGAGGAGGAAGTTGTCCATGAACAAACGCAATAACTTAGCCATCTTTGGCGCGTTGCTGGCGGTCGCCTTTCTGGCGCCATCCCTAGCCCGAGCGCAAGCCGGTAAGGCTAGCGGCAATGCCACGTTCACCGTGACCGCTGTAGGCAAAAAGGACGCGGACGTCTCGAATATCACGCGGGACAACGTTCAATTGTTCCAGGGCAAGGAACGCAAGCAGATCGGTGATTGGAAGAAGGGCGACACGCTCTTTCTCGCCGTTTTGATTGACGATTCCATTGACAGTACCGCCGGCGGCCAGTGGGACTACCTGAGGGAGTTCATCACGGCACAGCCTGCTTCGACGTATGTTCTGGTGGGCTACATCAGCAACAACGGCACCCGAGTGGCGCAGGACTTTACGCCGGACAAGGCGCTTGCAGCGAAGGCGCTGCGCATCCCCTTGGGTGTTGGCGCCCTCGGCTCCAGCCCCTATCTCGGCACGATCGATTTACTGAAGCGTTGGCCGGAAACCGGCGTCCGCCGTTCGATTATTCTGATCACTTCGGGCATCGATTACTTCCGCGGGCCTGGGATTGGTACGTTTTATCCGGATCTGGATCCTCTGATCTCTCGCGCGCAGCGCCAGAATACCAACATCTGGTCGATCTACTATCCCAGCGCCAGCCACCGTGGGCGTTCCTATTGGGTGGGGAATAATGCGCAAACGAATATCGACAAACTCTCCGAGGATACCGGCGCGGAATCCTACTTCCTGGGCTTGGGCATGCCCGTCTCCATCAAGCCGTATCTCGATGAAATTTCTAACCACCTCAGCAATCAGTATCTGCTGACATTCGCGGGGGACGGCGGAAAGAAGGGTAAGTATCAACCGATGAAGGTGAAAACCGAACTTCAGGACGTGGAGTTTTTCACGCCGGCGGCGGTTTATCTGCCTCCATCCGGCCAGTAATCCATCCGAATCAAAAGGAAAGGCGTGGGAGTTGCTCTCCCGCGCCTTTTGTTTTTGAGCCAATTTGCATTGGGCGGCTTCAGGGCGCTTGCGTGGAGTCCCGAACTACGAGTTCCGGGTGCAATTTCTGCGCCACCGCGACATCATCACGATTTTCCAGCGTCGCCTTGATTGCTTCCATCACGATGTTCACTGCCACGCCGCCCATGGTTTCGAGCGGCTGGCGCACGGTAGTCAAGGCCGGCGCGGAGAGGCCCGAGATGGGTACATCGTCAAATCCAATGACGGAGCATTGATCCGGCACGCTGATCCCGGCCTTTGATAAAGCGCGGATGGCGCCCAGCGCCGTCAAGTCGTCAAATGCCAGCAGGGCGGTGAACTTTTTCTTTTTCTGCAGCAGTTCTTCGGTTAGCCGGTAGCCTTGTTCAAAGCTGGCCGTGGCGTCAAAGACCTCCGGTAGTTGCAGCACCAGGGCGGGATCGATTTCGAGCTTCATGAATTGCGCAAATTTCTGAATGCCGCGCCACCGCGGCGCGCTGTCGATCAAGCGTTTCGGCCCACGGATGATCGCGATGCGCCGGTGTCCTAGTTGATAAAGGTGTTCGATGGCCAGGCGGCCCCCCGCTTCGTTGTCCACCATCGCAAAACTCACACGGTTGCCCGGAATCTCCCAGCCAATAGTCACTGTTGGGACTTCGGCTTTGTTCAGATCGGCGAGCACATGGATATCGACGAAGAGCCAGTTGGCCACCACGATCAGCCCATCCACGTGGCGCTCCAGCAGCATTTCCAGGTATCGCTCAAATCGCTCGCGCTGGTTGTGCGCGTCCGCGAAAATCGGCAGGTAACCAAGCGGGTAGAGAGCATTTTCGATGCCGCGCAGAATCGGCGTGCAGAAGGGGTCGCTCAAGTCGAAGAGCATCACGCCGACGCTCTGGCTGCGCTTGCTGCGCAGGAAACGCGCCATGGCATTGGGGCGGTAGCCCAGGCGTTTCGCCGTCTCTTCAATCTTCTTGCGCGTGCCCGGCGCAATGTAGCGCGCCAGCGGCGCGTTGTTGAGCACGATGGAAACGGTGGCGGGAGAAAATCCGGTGGCCTTGGCCACGTCCCGCATAGTCACCAGCGCGCGCCGGTTTCTTTCCTTCAAGCTTGGCCCTCGCGCCCATCATCCGGCCACACTGCCGGAAATTGCAAATGAAAAAGAGGAGTGACTACTCTTCGGGAGGAACTTCGAAGGAAAGCGTTTCGCGAAAGCCTTTGGTCTTCCACACGCCAAAGGCGATGCCGGCAATCATCCAGATGGAGCCGACCAAAATCGCAGGTTTGCTGAGATTCAGCCAGAGGCCGAGGCAGATGATGAAACCCAAAACCGGCGGGATCAGGAATCCCAGCTTTTTCTCGTTGGAGCGCACGTAATAGCGGAGGAAGGCCGCGACGTTTACCCCCATGAAGGCGATCAGTGCGCCGAAATTCAGCATCTCCGCACCCAGGCCGTAGGCCTCTCCGCCATTCATGATTTTCTTGAACGTGTCCCAGGTCAGCGCCGTGGACCCCAACGAATACGTCTTGTAGCCGGCCACGATTTCCAGCAAGAATGCGCCGATCAGAGCCACCGCTCCCACCAGGAAAACATTGTTGCGCGGAATTCGGTGCTTTTCATCCACGGCGCCAAAAAACGATTTTGGCAAGGCGTTGCTGCGGCCCATTCCGTAAAGAAGCCGCGCTGCGCCGATTTGCGATCCCAGCCCTGACCCGAAATTCGCCAGCAGCAGCGTGAATCCCACAATCGAAAACAGCGGCGCCCACGCGCGCCCGGCGACGTAGGAATACGCCGTGTTGATGTCCGGAAAGGGTTGCGAGGCAGGCCAGATCAATTGCGCGACGTACACTTCCACCGCGGAAAGGACGCCAATCACCACGCACGTCAGCACCGTCGCCAGCAAGATATTCCGCCGGGGATTTTCCGCTTCCTCGGAAAGCGTTGAGATGCCATCGAACCCGATATAGGTCAGCACGGCGATTGAGGTGCAGCCAAAGAGTCCGCCGAGCGTAAATGTCGTTGGATCATAAAAGGGTCGCGAGAAGTAGGCAGCCTCGTGTGGCGCGCCAAAAATGAAACGCGCGGCGGCGATAAAGATCGCCACCACCACCGCACCCATGAAAATCGCCATGCCGGTATTGATGCGCGCGGAGGTCTTGATCCCGCGCACGTTCAGCAGCGTAAAGACAATCACAAAGAAAATCTTCCAGATCCATGGCGGCACGCCCGGCGCGAACGCGCTGGCTTGCCCCGCGCACCATACCGTGCAGATCAGCGGGTTCAGCATGTAGTCCATCACCATGCTCCAACCGGTGATGTAACCCACGGTGGGATTCACTTCCTGCGCTACATAAGTGAATGCGGAACCCGCGCTGGGATACGCCCGCGCCATGCGGCCGTAGCTGATGCCGGTGAACAACATGGCCACCATAGCGATGAGGATCGCCGTGACCACGTGGCCCTTGCCGCGGTCGCTCAGCACGCCGAATACGGACATTGGCGCCACCGGCTGAATCACTATCACGCCGTATAAGATCAGATCGGTGAGTGTAAGGGTGCGCCGGAGTCGTGGCCCGGCTTCGTTGGCGCCAGCGGATGTGCTCAAGCACCTCTCCTTTTCGACGGGGAAGTCCCGTTCGAGCCCAGCACCACGGCGCGCGTCAGATTTTTCGGCGCATCCGGGTTGAGGCCCTTCCGCAGACCAATGGCCGTGCCGATCAGGTGTGCGGGAATGGCGGTGACAGCGTATCGTGCAAACTCCGGCCCATCAAGCGCAAGTTCGATCAGCAGGTCGCTATGCTTTTTCAGTTCAGGGGTTGCGCGGTTCGCGATCACGCAGATTCCCGCGCCTAACTGCTTCAATTCCTTCACCAGCAATTCCTCTTCGGCCGCGGCCGCTTCGGAAATATAAAAGGTGATGAGTGTCTCTGGCCCGGCGATGGAGCGCGGTCCATGTCGGAACTCCATCGAGTGATATACCTGCGCATAGGAAGAAGACATCTCCGTTACTTTAAGGCCCGCTTCCTGCGCCAGCCAGTAGTGCGCGCCCTGACCGAGGAACACGTAATCCTTGAATTTCTTTCGCGATGCAAACTCGCGAATCTTTTTGGCGTTCTTGTTCAGCCAGGCTTGCCCCTTTTGAGGCAGTTGGTCCAGCGCGGCGGAGATCTGGGTGTCACCCACGAACTGCAGCCCCAGCCGCTGGAAAGCGAGCAGGATGGCCGTGAACGAACGCGTCATGACCGTGCTTTTCTCGTCCGCCCAATTCAATTTGAATGTATGGGTACAAAGCGCTTCCAGCGGACTCTGCGGATTGCAGGTAACGCCCAGCGTCTGCACCGTCTTATGTTTCTGTAAAATCTCAGCCGCCCGCAGAACTTCCGTGGTTTCCCCGGAGCGCGACATCAGCACGATCTGCTCCGCGCCCAGGCGCCGCAGGGTCTCCTCCGGAGCAAAAAGCAGCTCAGAGGCCGGGACTCCCGTTGCGGGAATATAGAAGTGCTTGGTCCAGAGAGCGGCAATCAGCCGGGATAAATAGTAGCTGGAGCCGCAGCCCACAAAAAGCCACGGGCTGCGCGGCGAGTAGAGTGAGGCAAACTTCTCGAGCAATTGCGACTCGCGAAGTTGCGTCTCCGTTTCGCTCCAGATTTGCGGTTGGGACAGAATTTCGGATAGAGTGTGCTCGCCCGGCTTGGAACGGCGCGGGGCGGCGGCGGTTTTGCGGCTGGGAAGTATTCGAGCCAAAGGCTGCCTCTTATTGAATCGGTTTAATAAGGCTATTTTGCGAAATACGGCCGCGCGTTGCAAGCTCTAATTTCCGGTCGGAAACTCCTTGCGCACTGCCTCCCCGCAAACTAACCTGTCCCTTCGAACAGGAGCTCCCCTTTTCCACAGCGGATATCTCTTCACTCACACCTCCCTTTTCTGACGCATCGCCGGCAGGGCGTTTCGCGTCTAATAGAGGTAGGAGAGACAGATCCGGGGCGCGAATTCCGGATAGGCATTATGGGCCAATTCGGCTTTATCCTCGATCGGCGTCAATTGCAGCGCCTGCTTGTGCACGCCGCGGGTTTTGCGCTGATTTTTGTCGCCGCCGACTGGCTGCGCGAAATTACCGTGCAGTCCAGCGCCGTACTGCAGGGCTATCTGCAGATCACCACCGGCATCTTCGCCTTTGTCTTTGCCGCGGTTGCACTGGTTCGCTTTCAGGGGACGCAGGACCGCATTTCGCTGATCCTCGGCTCCGGCTTCATGCTTTCCGGAGCCACGCTGGTTGCCTCTAGCATCCTTTTCTTCCAGATTGGCCATGATAGTCAGACCTGGGTTTTGTGGGCTCCGGTCGCCTGGTGGATCAGCCGCCTGCTGTTATCGCTGCTCTTCGCCGTATCCCTGGTGGTTGAGCATTTCTTGCCGCGCTCGCGTCATCCGAAGCTGGAAATCGCCGGGGGCCTTTTTGCCGTCATCTCCGCAACCTATCTGATTACCGCTTCCCTGCGGCGGCTTCCCCCGGAAGAGTCCCATCATCCCTATGCCTTCATTCCGAACCCGCTGCAACTTCTCCCGGCGGTCATTTTCCTCGTGGCGCTCTACGGCTATCGGCGGCGCAAATATCTGCAGAATTCGGCGTTCGATAAATCCATTTATCTGGCGGTCTGGCTCAATCTTGCGGCGCAGCTCGCGGCCTGCCAGTCGGTGAGGCTGCTCGACGGGCCCTTTGTTTTCGCACAAGCGATGAACGTAATGAGTTACGCCATTCTTCTGGGCGGCGCGCTCTTCGACAGCGCCAAAGTTTTTGAGCAGGTGCGCCACCTGGCCGCAAGCGACCCGTTAACGGGACTTGCGAATTACCGCAAGCTGCTGGACGTCCTGGACACAGAAACCGAACGCACGCTGCGCACCGGCCGCCCGTTTGCGGTTTTGCTGTTAGACCTCGACGGCTTGAAAAGGATCAACGACACCTATGGGCATCTGGTTGGCAGCCGCGCCCTGTGCAGGGTCGCCGACATTCTGCGCTTCCATTGCCGCGCCATTGATACCGCCGCGCGGTATGGCGGCGATGAGTTTGCACTGATTCTGCCGGAAGCTCGCGAGGAAGAGGCTGAGCGGGTCATGGCGCGCATTCAGGAAACCCTCGCTGCTGATCAGGAACATCCACCGCTTTCCGCCAGCATTGGCTCTTCGATCTATCACGGCGAAGGCGAACGTGTGGAAAAGCTTCTGAAAGAAGCCGACCAGAATCTTTACGTGGAAAAGGCTCGCCGCAAAGAGAACGCGCGGAACGCCGATGCTTCCCGCCGCCGCTTGAAAAAGGGTTGAGTCTCACCGCTCTATAAGCTTCAGCCAAAACTTCAGTGCACGGTTCGCTGTTGTTGCGTTTCCTTGCTTTCCAGTGAAAAGCGAGGCTCCGGCTTTTCCTCGCCAAGCACCAGCGCCGCCAGGTGTTCGCCAAATGCCGGTCCGTGCTTGAATCCGTGGCCGGAACCTCCGCCCGCCAGCCACACGTTGGGCATCTCCGGGTGCCTGTCGATCAGGAAATCCCCGTTGGAAGTGTTTTCATATTGGCAGACGCGCGTCTCCGCGATCAGCGCGTTTTTCAGGGCAGGGAAGCGGCGCCCGACGTAGTGACGCGCCCACTCCGCGCCCTCGGCGCTCGCGATGCGCGATTGCGTATCGGGATCGATGCGTTCGCCGTGCGTGTCGCGCGCGACTTTCAGCCCACGAAATTCGATGTCCGGCATTCCGTAAACGTCATCGTTGTTGAAAAGCCATGTGGGCAGGGCGTTGGGAGCAAAGCGCGCATCGCCCGGGGGGCTAGCGAAGAAAAACACTTCTTGCCGCGTGGGAAAGATGCGCGGGCCCAGGAGTTCCGGAAATACTTTTCCCAGCCATGGCCCACAGGCGAAAACAAACTGCCCGGCGCTGATTGACGCTCCGCTGGAAGTAGTGATTTTGGACAGCGCTCCTTTTGCAGATGGCGGGTTGACCTGGGCAATGCGGAACTCAACGCCCTTTTTCTGGACTTCTTCGATCACGGTTTGCACTCCGCGCCGCGCCATCAACACGCCACTTTCCGTTTCCAGCAGTCCGCGCGTCACGCCGTCGAAATCCACCTGCGGGTAGCGCTTGGCCAGCGCCGCGTTGTCCATCACTTCATGCTTGATCCCGCAGCGCTCCAGCGTGGCTTGAGAATCCTTCAACCGGCCGATGTCCTCGCCTTCCATCCATAGCACGCCTGTCGGATGGAAGAGTTGTTGCCCCGAGGAGGCGGACAGCGCTTTCCACTGTGCCAGCGATTTGTGTGACCATCGCGTGTAGATTTCGTCCTGCGCGTAGCTCATGCGGATGATGCGCGTTTCGCCGCCTGAACTGGCGCGATTATGCGCGGGTCCAAAGGCATCCAGCACCAGGACTTTCTGTCTGTGGCGCGCGAGATGCCAGGCCGTCCATGCGCCGAACACGCCGGCGCCAATCACGACCACATCATAGTTCGAGGATTCCGCCATAGTGCCCGTATTCTAACGCGGTCTGGCGGTTCCCGTTGGCTGAGGCTGGCGGCTTGGAGTACCATCTTCACCGCCGTAATTTTCTGGGGGACCGCTTGAACCGCCTTCATCGTATTTTTCTCGCTGTGGTTGCTCTCTTTGTCTTTGCCGCCGGCGTTTTTTCGCAATCGAATGTGGATCCCAAGCTCTATGAAGGAATGAAGTGGCGCCTGATCGGCCCGTTTCGTGGGGGCCGCGCGCTGACCGCTGTGGGCGTGGTCTCGCAGCCCAACACGTATTACTTCGGCGCCGTATCCGGCGGCGTTTGGAAGACTACGGACGGGGGCATCACCTGGGAACCCGTTTTCGACAAGCAGGACATTTCCTCGATCGGCTCCGTTGCGGTGGCGGATTCCGACCCGAACGTGATTTACGTCGGCACCGGCGAAGCCTGCATCCGCGGCAACATTTCTTATGGCAATGGAGTGTACAAATCGCTGGATGCGGGAAAAACGTGGACCAACATCGGGCTGAAGGATTCGCGGCACATCGGCGCGGTGATCGTGCATCCCGCCAATCCCGATATTGCATTTGTCGCCGCGCTGGGCCACGTCTATGGGCCCAACGAAGAGCGCGGCATATTCCGCACGCGCGACGGCGGCAAGACTTGGGAGAAAGTCCTGTATATCAATGACCGCACTGGCGGCATTGACGTTGTTTTCGATCCGCAGAATCCTCACGTTCTTTTCGCAGCGATGTGGGAAGGCTACCGCACGCCGTGGTCGCTGAATAGCGGCGGTGAAAAAAGCGGCCTGTATCGCTCGATCGATGGGGGCACCACGTGGAAGCGCCTTGAGGGGAACGGGCTGCCGGATAGCCCGCTGGGCCGCATCGGAGTCAGCGTTGCGGGCGGCGATTCCAATATTGTTTATGCGTTGATCGAAGCAAAGAAGGGCGGCCTCTACCGCAGCGAGGATGGCGGAGATCACTGGTCGTTGGTGAACGACGATCACCGCTTCCGGCAACGCGCCTGGTATTTCACGCACGTCTGGGCCGACACGAAGAATCCCAACGTGGTTTACGTGGCGAACACCGGATTGTTCCGCTCAATTGACGGCGGCAAGACTTTCGAACGCCTGAATGCGCCGCACGGCGACCATCACGGCTTGTGGATCGACCCCAACAATCCCAGCCGCATGATCAACGCCAACGACGGCGGCGCCACCATCAGCATTGACGGCGGGAAGACGTGGTCCACGCAAATGAACCAGCCCACCGCGCAGTTTTATCACGTGGTGGCCAACAACGATTTTCCGTACCGCATTCTGGGCGCGCAGCAGGACAACTCGACCGTCGGCATACTGACGCGCAGCGATCGCGGTTTTATTGACCGGCCGGACTGGGACGCCGTGGGCGGCGGCGAAAGCGGCTACATCGCCGTGGACCCGCGCGACCCGAACATCGTTTATGCCGGCTCGTATTTCGGGCACAGCACGCGCTTCGATCGGCGCACCGGCCAGGCGCAAGATGTCATGCAGTGGCCCGACGACCCCGACGGCCACAATGCGAGCGGATTGAAGTACCGCTATACGTGGACAATGCCTATCGTCTTTTCACCGCACGATCCGAAAATTATCTATAACGCGGCGCAGTATGTATTTCGTTCCACGGATGAAGGGCACTCCTGGCAGACCATCAGCCCGGACCTGACGCGCAACGATAAATCCAAACAGCAGGACTCCGGCGGACCGATCACGAAAGACCAGGCCAGCATTGAGTTTTATGACTTGATTTTTACCGTGGCGGAATCGCCCAAAGAAAAGGGCGTGATCTGGGCGGGCACCGACGATGGCTTGATTCAGGTTACGCGCGACGACGGAAAAAATTGGGCCAACGTCACACCGAAGGCTATTCCCGAGTGGTCGATGGTGAGCCTGATCGAAGCTTCTTGGCACGATGCGGGCACGGCTTATGCCGCGGTGGACGCGCGGAAGTTGGACAATTTCAAGCCGTACATTTTCAAGACCACCGATTACGGCAAGTCCTGGACGCAAATCACCAACGGCATTCCCGAAGGCGCTTTCGTTCACGCCGTGCGGGAGGATCCACTGCGCAAGGGGCTCCTTTTTGCCGGCACGGAGTTGGGAATTTATATTTCGTTCGACGACGGGGCGCACTGGCAATCGCTGCAGCTGAATCTGCCGAATACGCCGGTGCACGACATGGCGATCCACAACAACGACCTGGCGATTGCCACGCATGGACGTGCGTTCTGGATACTCGACGACATCGCCCCGCTGCGCCAGGCGGATTTCTCATCGGCTGCGAGCGAAGCGCACCTCTTTCAACCGTCCACGGGCATACGCACACGCATGGGCCACACGAAACGCCGGCGCAATGCCATCGGAGAAAATCCGCCGGATGGCGCGATTCTCTATTACTACCTGAAAGAGGAGCCCAAGGACCCCATCAAACTGGAAATCCTGGACTCCGCCGGCAAGGCCATTCGGACGTATACGAGCGAGGAGAAGAAAAAGCCGGAAGGCGACGAGGAAGGGGAATTTGAGAAAGACGAAGCCGAGGACCACATTCCCGCGAAGGCTGGACTCAATCTTTTTGCCTGGGATTTGCGCTACGACGATCCGGTGAAGATTCCCAAGGCCGTCTACGACGAAGGCGAACCGACAGCACCTCTGGTAATGCCGGGGAAGTACCAGGTGCGGCTGACGGCCGGTGGAAAATCGGAAACGCGGACCATCGAAGTAGCGATGGACCCACGCGTGAAAACCGGCATGGCCGATTTACAAAAGCAATTCGACCTGATGCTCAAGTTGCGCGACCGCGAGGACGAAATGAACAAGGCCATCCTTGCGATCCGCGATTTGCGCGGCCAGTTGCTGGCCATCGAAAAGCGCATTGGCGGCGATTCCGCTAACAAGAGCCTGGTGGAACAATCGGCGGCGTTGCGCAAGAAAACCTCGGAGATCGAGCACGAGCTGATCAATCCGGAAGCGATGGCCAGCGAAGACGAGCTGCACTACCCGACCAAACTGAACAGCAAACTCGGTTCGCTCAATCAGGCCGTGGACAGCGCGGACATGCCGCCGACGGAAGGCGAAGTACAGGTGTTTGCCGAGCTGGAAAAGCAACTCGACGCGCAGTTGGCCCGCTGGCGCGAAGTGACCACCAAGGACGTGCCCGCGCTCAACACCGCGCTGCGCAATGCAAACGTTTCGGCCATCACGTTGAAATAATGCAGGCCGGGCTTGAGCCCGGAACGATGCAAACCAGACCTCAACGCTTGGCGATCAGCGGAGCCCAGTGGCTGAGGTGATTCAGCGACTCTGCGTGTGTCGGATCGAGATGCAGCGGCGTCACGGAAGCCTCTCCGGCAAAAACCGCGGCGTAATCGGAGTCGGCGTCAAGTTCCGTGCCGCTGTCGATGCGCTGCTCGCTCAGCCAGTAATATGGGCGGCCCTTGGGGTCTTCGCCTTCGCGTAAAACCGTGCGCGTAATTTTTTTCGATTGCCGCGTGAACTTCACCGCGCCGTTCCAGTTTTCCGGCACGTTTATATTCAACACTACTTGCGCGGGCAGGCCTTCCTGCAAGATCATCTCGGCCGTTTTACGGGCGATTTTCGCGGAAGGCGCAAAATCCGAATTCACGCGTTTGGAGCAAAGCGACATCGCGAGTCCCGGCACGTGATGAATCACCGCTTCGCGCGCCGCTCCCACCGTCCCGCTGTAATAGACGTTTTCGCCGAGATTTGCGCCGTGATTGATCCCGGAAATCACTAGGTCCGGTGGCTCCGGCAACAGCTTGTGCAGCGCCACAATCACGCAATCCGCGGGGGTGCCATCAATCGCCCATTCCTTGTCGCCAATGGCATGGCACACAATCGGCTGCCGCAACGTCAGGCTCTGTGCCGCCCCGCTGCGCTCCCAGCTTGGCGCCACAATGCTCACTTCGGCGATTGCGCGCAACTCTTCCGCCAGCGCCTTCAGTCCCGCCGCCTGGTACCCATCATCATTCGTCAACAACACCCGCGCCTTTTTCACGTCAGAACACTCCCAGCTCACATTGTAGTCGCAACAGGACAGAACTTAGGGAATGGCCTTCTTTCAGTATTCCCAGGGGTTGAAAAACGGCACGCCTGCCGGCGCTGCATGCTTCGTATTGCGCGTGACCAGGGTTAGATTGTAATGGAACGCGGTCGCCGCCAAAAGAGCGTCAATAGTGGGGATCGGACGGCCCACTATCGAGGCTTTCGCGCTAATCCTTCCCCATCGGTCGGCTATTTCCTGATTCACCCTCAAGATACGGCCGGCGAATCGAATCATGAGATCTCGACTCAACCATGACTCCAAAGCAGTGCGTCGGGCAGATAGTGGAGCAGAATCAACTCCGCTGCGAATTTCTCCCAGCGTCAACACACTGACATGGAATAGTTGTTCGTCAGAAGCCTCAAGCCAAGCCAAGACCTTCAAACTTGGCTGCGGCTTGACGGTCTCGGACAACACGTTGGTGTCGAGAAGATACCCGCTCACAGATCCACTTCCCGTCCGTAGTCTTCCTGGCGCTCCAGGTCGATCCCAGAACCCATCAGCGGGGATTCCCGCATGAACTGTACAAAACTCTTGGGCTGCTTGGCCCTTGCGGTAAGAGTCTCAAAGTCCTCCGCCGGGAGCATGACGACGGCTTCCTTGCCTTGTTTGGTGATCCACTGAGGACCCTCGGCGCGTGTCCGCCGGAAGAGTTCGCTGAAGCGCGCCTTGGCGGTCTGCAATTGCCAGCGAGTCGAGGGCGTCGAGCTAGTGGAGATGGCGCGGCGCTTGCCTTTTGGTGTGCTATTTTTCTTCATAAGCCTCATTCTGACTAGTCTGACTAGTCTCATTATATCTGGATTCGGGAGAGACAGCAACGCTATCTTGGATTCGTAAACCGGAGCTCTGACTTTTCGAACGACACAATCCATTCGCGTTGCTCGGAGGTGTCAGGTATAGGGCGTCCGCGAGTCTTCTCGATGATTTGCAATGCCCGCTCGGCAGAGATGCCTTGCAGAACTAAGAGGCAAGCAGCGACAAGCGAGGATCTGCCGATTCCCGCCCGACAGTGGACCGCCACCGTGGAGCTCGCACGAAGGTCGCTCGCCAACTGGCGGACGAACTGCCTGAACGCAGCCAAGTCTTCTGGGACTGACCGGTCCTCGATTGGGAAATTGCAGAAAGACAGGCCTTGCAAGGCGCAGATGGCTGATTCGTTTGCCAGTTCTAATTCCTGAGCCTCGCTGTCCGTCAGAATAGAGGCGACGACTTGCACGCCTGCCCGTTTGAGCAAAGCGATATCGTCCGCGAGCCAGTCTCCGCCACGTGGGCGCGCCATAATCGCCAATCGAAAACCGCTTTCGTCCAGCCAGTAAAGATTCATAAGGACTGTCCTCAAGAGTGCATGTTTCGCTCACCCGCTCTTTGCAGAGATCTTTCAGTGAGAATTTGGTTGAAGAAATTAGGTGGGATTTTCTGAGGAGGAAATGGTCGGGGCGCCCGGATTTGAACCGGGGACCTCACGCACCCCAAGCGTGCGCGCTACCAGGCTGCGCTACGCCCCGACTGGGCAGCCCAAGCAAATTGGGCCGCAAACCTGATAAATCAACGGTATCACTTGCCTTCGAGCAGCGTCAAGAAACTGCGCAGCGCGTCGCGGAGGTCCAGGAGCATTCTGCGGTTGAGTTGCACGGCCTCGCCGTCGCCTTCCGTCACCGTGGCGGCATTCGCCAGGCCTTCCACGGCGGCATCCAGGCCCACACCGTTTTCCAGGTCGCGCAGATGGCGCCGCACGCCGGCCAGGGTCATGCCCTCGTCACGGAGCAGCCGTTTGATCTTGAGCACCAGTTCCACGTCCTGCTGGCGATAGAGCCGGTAGCCCGCCGGGCTCTTCAGCGGCACCATCATGGGCAGCTCTTCTTCCCAATAGCGAAGGACAAACGGAGCCACACCGGTCAGCTTGCTGAACTCGCCGATGCGGTAAAACTTCTCTTCCTGGTCGCCATTGATCGGAGCTGTGGCCGCGCTGCTCATCTTGGCTGGAGTTTAGCAGAACGGATTTCCGGCAGCCACAGTACCCTGCCTATTCCTCGTCACCGGAAGAGGAGCGCTCGCCGCGCTTGCGCAGGCGCTGGATGAAGCGCACCGGAGTGCCGATGAAGCCCCACTTGGCGCGCAACTGGTTGTCCAGGAAACGCTCGAAGCTGAAGTGCAGCGGCTTTTTCTGGTTGGTGAACAGGAGAAAGACCGGCGGCGCCACTTTCGCCTGCGTCATGTAATAGATGCGCACGGGGCGCGCTTTCGGGGTGGAGGCGCGGCCCAGATCCACATCTTCTTTTAGCCAGCGGTTCAACTCGCCGGTTGAAATCTTAAGCTTGCGCGCTTCGGCCACCTCGTCAATCAAGGCATAGAGCTTGTCGGTGCGCTCGCCGGTCTTGGCGGAAAGAAAAATAATCGGGGCGTAGCTCAGAAATTTGAACTTCTCCTTCACCATCTTTTCGTAATCGAGAAGCAGTTTGCCCTTGTCCACCGGCTTCTGCGCCACACCCGCGGCGGCACGGCTGGTGCGGCCCTTTGCGGTTTTTTCCGATGCGTTTTCTGCGCGCTGCGCGGCTTCCACCGCAAGGTCCCATTTGTTGACCACGATGATCACGGAGCGGCCGGAATCCGAGGCGTAGGTAGCGATGGTGGCGTCGCCCTGTGTCACGCCATGCTCCCCGTCAATCACCAGCAAGGCCACGTCGGCGCGTTCCAGGCCGCGGCGGGCCATCACCACGCTCAATTTTTCCGCCACCAAGGTGGTTTTGCCTTTGCGGCGGATGCCGGCGGTATCCACGAAGCGGTAGATGCGACCGTCGCGCTTCACGTCGGTATCCACGTTGTCCATGGTGGTACCGGGAATCGGCGAGACAATCGAGCGCTCTTCTCCCGCCAGGCGGTTCAGCAAGGTGGACTTACCCACGTTGGGCCGTCCGATGATGGCGATTTCGATCTCTTTTGCGTCAGGAGCCTGTTCTTCGGCGGATTGGCCTTTTACCTGGGCCAGCGCTGCGTCCAGCAGATCGTCTACACCGGTGCCGTGTTCCGCGGCGATGGGGAAGACCGGCACGCCCAGCTTATAGAAAGCGGCGGCGTTGGATTCCTGTTGCGGGGCATCCACTTTGTTGACGGCGACAACAAACGGCTTTCCCGTATTGCGCAGGTGGATTGCGAGCTCTTCGTCCAGTGGCGTAAGGCCGGCATGGCTGTCCACCACCAGCACCAGCAGCGAAGCGTTCTTAATGGCGACATTGGCCTGGCGGAAAATTTCAGAGGGGATCAGTGCCTTGTCGTCGGGAACGATGCCGCCGGTGTCCACGACTTCGAGGACGCGGCCACGCCATTCGGCCTTGCCGTACATGCGGTCGCGCGTGATGCCGGGTTCGTCGGTAACGATGGCGCGGCGCCGGCCCGTAAGGCGGTTGAAGAGCGTAGACTTGCCGACGTTCGGACGCCCGACGATGACCATGGATGGAAGTTTTGCAGGCATAAAATGAATGAAGGGCCAACGGCAGGAGGCGCGCCGCAAACCTCAATCTTCCAATCTACCGTATCCACACCGAACTAGCGAGCGGCAACGAAGCTGGGCGAGCCAAATCCAGCGGAAGCTAGCCGCCCGGAAAGGCCCTCCCGGAAACAGAAAGGACGTGACTCATAGCACCGGCGATCCCGCAATCTCTGAATGTTTCCAATAGAAAACTTTTCTTGGGAAAACCTTGCTTCTCCTCCCCGCTCTGAGTATGTTCTTTAGCAATATCCAAGGTGCCCCAGGATGCTTCTTTCGGGGGGAGTGTCCGCAAGGTTCTCGGGGTTTCGAGAAAACTAATTATATGGATCGAAGGAGTAGCTGATGAACAGCGTTTTCCGTAGCCTACGCTTGCTGGCGTTCGCAGTGTGTACGCTCATCCTTTTGGCGGGAGTTGCCACCCAGGCGCAAACCTTCCGCGGCACCATTCTCGGCAGCGTCTCGGATTCCTCCGGCGCGGCGGCACCCGGCGCGACGGTAACCATCAAGAATTTGGATACGGGCCTCACGCGCACGGTTGTGACGCAGGGTGACGGCAGCTATGCGGCCTCGGAATTGCCCATCGGCAAGTACAGCGTCACCGCAGAAAAAGCGGGCTTTAAGAGCAGTGTGGTTACGGGCGTCAATGTGGAAGTTTCCAAGGAAAGCCGCGTGGACTTTACGCTGCAACCCGGGCAACTCGCGCAGACGGTGGAAGTCCAGGGAGAGGAACTCCCGATGGTGGAATCCACTTCCAATACGCTGGGCGGCATTGTGGAATCGAAAGTCATCACTTCGCTACCCGTGAACGGTGGCGACTACCAGAAGCTGATTTTCCTTGTGCCTGGCGTAACGGGTTCGCCGGACCAGATCACTGACTCCCCCGGCTCGTTCGGCATCTTTTCCGTGAATGGAGCCCGCGGCCGCGCGAACAACTTCCTGCTGGACGGCACGGACATGAACGACGGATACCGGAACGACCCGGCGATCAACGAAGCGGGTGTGTTTGGGACGCCGGCGACGATTCTTCCCGTGGCTTCGATTGCGGAGTTGCACGTGGCCTCCAACTTTGAGGCGGAATACGGGCGCAGCGCGGGCGCGGTGGTGAACATCGTGACCAAGAGCGGGTCCAATCAAATTCATGGTTCCGCATCCGAGTTTTTCCGCAACAATGCCCTGGACGCGCGGAACTACTTTGACAGCACTGCTCTGCCCCAGAACCCGTTCCACAACAATCAGTTTGGGGGTTCGCTGGGCGGGCCGATTATTAAGGACAAGACCTTTTTCTTCGTGGACTATGAAGGAGTTCGCGAGGTTGGTTCCCAGTCCACACCTTCCTGTGTTCCCACGGCGAATGACATTGCCTACTATGCCCCGATTTCCGGCGACGTGACCTCCATCAATACGGTGGCCGCCAACATTCTTGCGCAAAAGGGATGGCCGAAACCGAATGGCACGGGTTCCTGCATCGGAAATCCAACTGATGGTGCGGCTGTCTCCTCCAATACCACGTTGCTCACTCCTTTCTCCAACAACGTAAACGACGGACTTATCAAGATTGATCACCAATTCAACCAGGACAATACGCTGACCGGGCGCTACTTCCTGGGCGACAGCGAGCAGAGCTTTCCGCTGGCCCTGGTGGGCGGCGGCGCGCTGCCGGGGTACAACACGTTCACGCCCACGCGCGTCCAACTGGTCAGCCTTTCGTTTGTTTCGGTGATTTCCCCGGCGGTGGTCAACGAGGCGCGCCTCGGTTGGAACCGGTTTGCGGAAGGCTTTTATCCCGAAGACCGTCATTTCGATCCCGCGAGTATAGGTCTGACTACTGGCGCTACCGATCTCGGGATGCCGCGTATTGATGTGGGCTCTTTTCCGCAGATCGGCTCCAGCTCTTCCAATACGCGGAACCGCGTGGATTCCAACTGGCACTACATTGACAACGTTTCCTGGAAGCACGGGAAGCACGACATAAAGGCGGGCTACGAATTCCGCCGCACTACCGTCTCCCAGAATTTCGACTCCTATTTTCGCGGGCGTCTCAATTTCGACAGCCTGCAGAGTTTCCTCGCGGGCACCCCCGACAGCGCTCTGCAATATTCCGGCAATTCCAACCGCAATACGTTTGAGAACTCGCACGCGATCTATATCCAGGACAACTACCGCTGGTCGAGCCGCGTAACCCTGAATCTGGGTTTGCGCTACGACTACTACGGCCTGATCCAGGAAAAGCACGGCAACTTCACCAACTTCAATCCCTTGACGGGCGCGGATATCCTCGTCGGGCAGAAGCGTCTCTACCAGCCGGACTACAACAATGTGGCGCCACGTGTCAGCGTGGCCTGGGACGTTACCGGCCACCAGAAAACCGTGGTCCGCGCAGGTTTCGGTATTTTCAACGACGCTTTCTCCCAAGACATGTTCATGGGTCATTTGCCGTTCAACAGCTATTACGATCCGGGCCCGGCCTATTCCGGAGCGGGACCGAATCCTATCTCTGTCGCGGGCGCCAGCGGCGCGGCGATGGGTGCCGGCAACGTATTCGGTTTTCCAAGCCTGATGTCGGACCGCTTTGGCGTGGACCAGAACTTGCGCACGCCATACATGGAAAACTACAACCTGAACCTGCAGCAGCAGATTACCCGCAAGATGACGCTGCAAGTAGGCTACGTTGGGTCGCAAGGGCACAAACTGCTGCGCTTCCGCGACCTCAACCAGCCGACGCTGGCATTGATTCAGGCGTATGACTACCACAGCAGTGTCGACGGCATGGGCAACGTGATTAACGCTGGCGGTTGCTGCACGCCGGGAGCATTGCTCGGACCTGGCGGTGGCGGAGTCTATTACAACTACGAAGAGGCGTCCGGAAACTCGATTTACAATTCGCTGCAGGCCAGCTTGCGGATTGACAACTGGCACGGGTTTACGTCCACGTTCAACTACTCCTGGTCGCATTCGATTGACGATTCGAGCGACGGCGAAGATTACGTTCCCAACGCGGCGCAGCCGGACAACAGCCAGGCCATCAACAAGTACAACCGTGGCAATTCCAACTTCGACGTTCGCAACCGCATCGCCTGGAACTTCATTTATGAATTCCCGAATGCGCCGGACAGCCGCTACAAGCTGATTCGTAACGGATGGGGAGTGAATGGAATCGTGACCGTTCAGGCCGGGCAGCCGTTCCACCTGAATTACAACTTTGAGGACGATTACAACGGCACAGGCGAATTTTTCGCGCGTCCCGATGTTGTTGGCCCTATCGTCTACCATCAAAGTGATCCGAACAATTTCCTGCAGCTTACCTCCTTCGCGGTTCCTTGCACATTTGATGGCCTAGGTACCGCCGCTACTAACTGCATCTCAGTCAATCCTGCGAATCCCGATCCCACGGGCATTGCCTGCGACAAAATAGCTTCCGGCGGGATGAACACAGGTGGTTGCATCAACACCATGCACTTCGGCAACTTGGGCCGGAACTCTCTGATTGGCCCGCACTTCCGCCAGTTCGACTTTTCCATCTATAAGAAAACACAGCTCACAGAGAGGCTGAATATGGAGCTGCGTTTTGAGGCCTACAACCTGTTCAACCATCCGAACTTTGCCAATCCTTACCTGCCGAATTTCATCGCGGACGCTGCTCAGCAAGGAATCAACACGAATGGCACTTCAGCCGGAGCGCTCCATTTGACCGCCACGGGCGATGTCGGCATTGGCTACCCATTCCTTGGCAGCGGCGGACCTCGTGGCTTGCAGCTTGCCGCTAAGTTCACCTTCTAAACACACCTCGCTTTTGGCTTTACACCGAAGGCCCCGGTCGCCCAGCCCGGGGCCTTCGGCGCTTTGGAGGCGGAAAAACATGCAATTCCCAGATGTAAGGCAAATGCAGGGTTTACGGGAAAATTGGTCCGTAGGTGAGGCAAATAAAGGACTTATTTATGGTATCCCATTTTGGAACTTGGGATTTCATGGCCACCGCGCCTCCGGCATTCTTGAGAAAAGAATGTAAGGCAACTTCCTGGGGGGCTGTGGACCAATGAAAGTCAGGCACTCCTGTCGGAGCTGAAGTTCCGACCCACTTACTCTCTAGGTTTATCCCGCAGCCCGCTGGGTCACTCTAAATTGCAAGTTGTGATAGTTTTGCCCATGCTGGCGCGTACTAGGTTATGGAACCGCTGAGACCAGGGCGAATGAGCGCACCGGGAAAAACGGAGCCGACGGAATTAATCGCACGGGCCCGGACTGGGGATACCCAGGCTTGGGGCGATCTTTACCGGGAGTACGCCCCGGCGATTTTTCGTTTTTGCCGGAGGGCCATGCCCACACGAGAGGACGCGGAAGACGCCACGATGGAGATTTTCATGAAATTGCGCGAAAAGCTGGTGCAGTACGATCCCTCGCGCTCCTTCACCGCGTGGCTCTATAAAATCGCCGCCAACCACTGCTGGGACATGCTGCGCCGCAAAAAGGCCCGCCACGACAAAGACACCGAGGATATTGACGACGTAGCGCTGGAATGCCCGGAACCCAACCAACTGGAAAAATTGATTGAGGAGCGCACTGGCGAAGAAGTGCGCAAGGCGCTGGACAAGCTGGGCCTGCGCGCGCGCATGGCGCTGGTGATGCGCTACTACTCGGATATGAGCTACGACGAAATCGCGGATGCCCTGGGCGTTCGCAGGCAGTTTGTTGGCGTGGTGCTGCTGCGGGCCCGCCACGAATTACGCCAGGCGCTGGGAGAGAGCAGCGCGCTGGCCGTAGGAGGAACACGGTGAGCGAACCGGAACGCAACAAGGAAAAGCGGCTCGACGAAAAATGCATGGACGAAATGACTTTGCTCCTCTACGTCGAGCGGCAACTGGACCGCGAAACGGCGCAGGGCGTGTCTCTCCACACGCAGACCTGCACGCGGTGCCTGAACCTGCTGCGGCTACTGGACCGCGAATCACGGCTGCTGACGCGCTCCATGCTGGAGGAAGACGAAGCTTTGCCCGCGCGGATCGCGGAGTTCCACGAGCGGGTGAAACGCAACATGCAATGGATTTGGGGTGTGGTCTTCGGCCTCGCAGTCCTGGGTGTCTATGCCCTGTATACGACCTACATCGAGCCCTGGCAAAACCAACTGCAACAGGCGGGTTTCGGCGGCAGCAATCTGCTGAGCCTGGTGGTGTTCCAGGGCGCATTCTGGAAAGGATGGCAATCCATGATCACCTTGTTTGAAGCCCTCGCGGTCATGATTATGGCCGGGTTTGGCATCTTCGCGTTCCGCCGCTATTTGAGGCGCGGCTCGGCGATGGCGGTGCTGTTCGCCAGCTTGGGAGCGCTGCTGATGGTCACGACACCCGCGGCGTCGGCAACGGAGTTCCGCAAGGGCGACAGCATCACGATCCCCAAGGGGCAGGTGATCAAGGGCGACATTTTCATCACTGGCGAGCATGTGCGCATTGAGGGCGAGATTGACGGCGACGCGTACGTCTTCGCGCAGCAACTCGATATGTCCGGGCACATCAGCGGCGACCTGATCGGCTTCGTGCAGAGCGAACGCGTCAGCGGCACGATTGACGGCAACATCCGAACGGCCTCCAATAATCTGACGATAACGGGAAGCGTCGAGCGGAATGTTCTTGCTTGGAACCAGACGTTTGAGCTCGACTCCAGCGGTAAAATCGGCCGCAGCCTTACCGCGGGGGGACAGACCCTTACCGTGGACGGCAAAGTGGGGCGCGACTTTCTTGCATTTTCCGAGACCACCACGATTTCCGGGTTGATTGGCGGCTCGTTCAAGGGGCATGGTAAGTCGCTTTCCATCGCTTCCGGCGCGCAGATTGACGGCAAAACCGAATTTGAAGGGCAGCAAGTTCCCGAGGTTTCCTCGGAAGCGAAGCTGGCTTCGGCGCCGGCGTTCACCAAGACGGAGCGACACGCGGAAACGCGAGGCAGCGGCTATTACGTCTGGCGCGTGATCTGGACCGGCGCGTTTCTCCTGTTTGGCCTGGTGCTGGCCGGATTGATGCCGAAGTTTGCCATGGAGACGGTGGAGTCGGCGGGGAACCTGGGCGCATCGTTTGGACTGGGCGTGCTGGTGTTCTTTGGCGTTCTGATTGGATCGATCATCGCCTGCATCACGGTTGTGGGCATGCTTGTGGGACTTTCTTCGGTGATGCTCTGGCTGGTGATGTTGTTTGCCGCGGAAGTGGTGGTTGGCGGCATCGTGGGCCAGTGGATCATGGGCCATGCCAGCGAATTCTGGCCATTTTTCCTGCGCGTGGTGGTCGGCGTGGTTGCGGTGCGCATTGTTACCACGATTCCTTTTATCGGCTTCTGGGCCGGCTTGGCCGTGGCGGTTTGGGGCATGGGAGCGATTTCCCTGGCACTCTATCGCCGATTGCAGCCGACGATGGCGCCCAACATCCCTTCGGTGCCGATGTCGCCGATGAACTCACCACTGCCGCCGCAGACGACGGTTGGCGGGATTTAGCCGCGTTTCGCTGACATTGTGCATGGATGTTGAGCTGAGATCTTTCGGGGCGCAAACGACGCGCCCCTCAGGATGACTTTTTATTGGTCGTGAAGCGACGGACCTTGAGATCGCAGGCCGTGCCGACAGTCCCCCAAAAGCGGGAGTTGGCTCCCGCACTCCGAAAAAAAGAATGGGCCCCGGAACTTCCGGGGCCCGTTGCCTTTTGCGGAGGCGGGTAAAAGCTAGTTTTTGCGAACCTTTATAGCTCCAAACGAAGGAGTGACGCTGCTGCCGAAATAGAGCGCCCGTATGGAGACATTGTCACCCACGTTGATGGAACTGGCGGACGAATACCCATCCAGGTACGCGCTGGGATTGGATGTGGCCAATTCGGCCTGGGGCTGACCGCTTATGCCGAAGAACAACGGCAAATTTTGGAGTTTGAGAAAGGGCGAGGGTTGCCCAGATACATTTGCGGAAACGCGGGTAAAGCGGAGCGCCAGGGCATCGGTGGTGGCAGTGGCCGGCGTGTTTCCGGACCTTTTGGTGAAGGCCGTGACGTGCAGCAGCACGGTTTGCCCCGGCAAAATATCCGTTGCCGAAGTGCTGCCCGCGAAAGTGCCGTAGACCGTCAGACCCTTACTATCGACAACAAAGGGCAGGACTCCCCCTGACAGGGTGACATTGACCGTGTCGCCGAGGCTCAGCCCACTGAGAAGGCTGTTGCTCGAAGCCGGCACGTAATCGTTGGTTACCAGCTGAAACTGCGTTGAGGATGTATTTGAGCTGGTAACAATGCCCTCGATCAGGTCTTCGCTCGTGGTGGTCAGAGGGTCGAATTGCAAAAGAGTGGAGGTGCCGTCGGAGTTGAGCGTCGCATCGATGCTGGCGACTTGGCCGACCGTTGGCGTACATCCCTGATTGCCAATCACGCAGTTCGGCGAGCCGATGGTTCCGGAAGTAATCGTCGAAGTAATGGTGCCGCGGGTTGCGGTCAATATGCTCACGGAAGAGGAGGAAGCCGCCGTAACGACTCCAGTTACATCGTCGACGTAATCGAATTGACCGGAGGATAGAGTCGAGGCGGGTGGGGCCAGCGTCACCGTGGTTATCACGTTGGTTGCCGTCAGGTTTACGGCGGTGACCGTCTGACCAGCGGCGTTCACCGTGAGGGCGTTCGCGAAGTTGACGACGACTCGCAGGCCAGCCTGCTGGTTGGCCGCCAGCGTCAGAGTGAAATTCGAGGTTGTCGGAGTCGAAAAGCTCTTGGCGATTTGCGCAATGCTGCCGGCGTTGCAGCCCGGGATACCGCTGGTGGCCACGCAATAGGTGACCACAGCGCTCATATTCACGCTAAGGTTATTGTAGGTGCCGGCGGGGATGCTGTTGATGTATTGCCCCAGGAAGGACGAGTCACTCGTCAGGCGCGTCAGGTCCACTCCATAGTTAGATGTGTTCAGTGGGATGTTGACGTCGCTGCCGCCGCTGGAGGGGGTCAGCGAAACCGAATTGATAACCACCGCAAAGGAAAGAATGGAAGTCCCGGGCGGAGGAGTGAGGGGTTCGGCGGCGAGTGTGAGATTCAACGAGGCGTTTCCGCCACCTCCACCACAATTTACTGTGCAAGCATTCTTGACGCCGCTGCAGGAGGAAAGAGCGAAAATCGCGGTAATCGCCACTAACAATATGCATCGTTTAGAGTTCATGCAAATACCCCACGGCTAAATTGGACGCCACTCGAGTGGCCAAGGGCGGCTGGATTTTTCCCCAGAACACTCTATCTCTTTGGACGTACGCGGGCAGCTTGGAATACAGCGAGTTGCCCAAGTGTTAACACCCGCCGGGAAGTCTTTCGATTGCAGCGGGTGTGCTATCGTTGTTTCTTCGCGATTGAATCGAAGGAACAGGCAGGAATTCTGGCAAAACGTAAGCCCAAGACGGACTCGCTGGAGCATCCAGAAACACCGAGGGAAATGATCCGGGAACGCGTGTATGTGCCTCTAGAAGAGGAGTTGCGCGGGCACGACGAGGAAAGGCCGCGGGCGCGGAAGGGGCGTGCTGTGGCCGGGGGAAGCGGGGCGGCTGCGGCTCCGGCCGAAGTGGCGGGTGAGCCGTACGCCGGGCCAAGCATGGAAGAGATTTTTGGCCCAGGCGGCTTCCTGGACCGCAGCATGATCGGCGGCTACGAGCACCGCCCGGCGCAATTGCAGATGGCGGAGGCGGTCCACGACGCGTTCACCAAGCACCATCATTCGATTGTTGAAGCCGGCACGGGCACGGGGAAGACGCTGGCATACCTGTTGCCGGCGATTTGCAGCGGGCGACGGGTGGTGATCTCCACGGCCACGAAATCGCTGCAGGAGCAGCTCTACCAGAAGGACATCCCGTTTTTGCAGAAGCACTTCGCGCCCAATCTGAAAGTAGCGGTGATGAAAGGGCGTAGTAATTTTCTGTGCCTGGCGAAGATGCACGCGCTGGCGGACCAGCCGATGCTGAAAGGCATGGAGGAAGTGGATGCCTTCCGGGAGATTCGCGACTGGGCGAAGCTGACGGAGACGGGGGACCGCGCGGAGCTGACGTTTCTTCCCGACGATTCCGAATTGTGGTCGCGCATTGACGCGCGGCGCGATACCTGCACCGGCAAGAAGTGCCCGGAATTCGAGCGGTGCTTTCTGACGCAGATGCAGAACCGCGCGAAAGACGCCGACCTGATCATCGTGAACCACCACCTGTTTTTCGCGGACCTGGCCTTGAAGCAGGATGACTTCGGCAGCATCCTTCCGGAATATTCCGCGGTTGTTTTTGATGAAGCGCACGAAATGGAGGACGTGGCCAGCGACTATTTCGGGCAGCAGATTTCGAATTACCAGTTTGAAGAGTTGGCGCGCGACGCGGATCAGACGATGCGGCTGACGAAGAGCGGCTCACCCGCGCTGCTGCGGCGCACGCAGCGCATCCGGGAAAAGAACCGCGCGTTTTTCGAGAGCTTTCCGCCGCGCGACGGGCGTTTTCCGTTTTCGCGGCCGGAGCGCCAGGCGTTTCTGGAGCAGAATCGCGCGGCCTATGACGAGCTGTTGAATTCGCTGAAGGGCCTGGAGACGGAATTTGCGGCGTTGACGCAAAAGCCGGAGGAGTTGACGCGGATCGCGCGGCGCAGCTTCGAGATCCGGCAGGAATTGACATTTTTGTTCGAATCGAATGAGCGGAACTACGTCTACTGGTTCGAACGGCGGAACAAGGGCGTGTTCCTCGCGGCTACGCCCATCGATGTGAGCCAAATACTCCGCGAGAAACTGTTTGAGGCGTTTGATACGGTGATTCTAACTTCCGCCACACTGACGGTGGCAGGACGCTTTGAATTTATCCGCCAGCGGTTGGGACTCGACCACGCGAAGGAATGTGCTCTGCCGCCGGAATTTGACTATGGCCGGCAGGCCCTACTTTATTTGCCGCAGAAGATGCCGGACGTGCGGGACGCGAATTTCCCCGCAAGGGCCGCGGACGAAATTGTGCAATTGCTGGAGCTGAGCCAGGGCCGCGCTTTTTGCCTTTTCACCAGCTACCTGCAGATGAACGACCTTTACGATCGGGTAAGGAATCGCGTGGAATTTCCATTGCTGCTGCAGGGCACCGCTCCACGGTCCGTGCTGCTGGAACGTTTCAAGAACACCCCGAACTCGGTGCTGTTTGCCACCGCCAGCTTCTGGCAAGGCGTTGACGTGCCCGGCGAACAACTTTCCTGTGTGATTGTGGACCGCTTGCCGTTCGCCGTCCCCAGCGATCCGATCGTGGCAGCCCGCGTGCGCGCCCTACAGGACGAAGGCCGCAATCCGTTCAACGAATTTCAGGTGCCGGAGGCGGTACTTTCCCTCAAGCAGGGCTTTGGCCGTCTGATCCGCACGAAGACCGACCGTGGCGTGCTGGCGCTGCTGGACACGCGAATCCAGCGGATGCCCTATGGTAAAATTTTCGTGGAGTCGCTGCCGCGCTACCGGAGAACCAGTGAAGCAGGGGAGGTTGCCCGGTTCCTGTCCGCGGACAGCCCTGCCTGAAATTAGCGTTCCCCCGGGAAGAAGAGGAATCGTCAACGGTTTATGTTTCAAGTGAGTGTGGAAGATACGTTTTCGTCGGGGCACGCCCTGCGCGGCTACAAGGGCAAGTGCGAGAACCCCCATGGGCATAATTACCGTGTGCAGGTGACGCTGGAGGGGCCGCAGCTCGACCACATCGGATTGCTGGTGGACTTTACGCAACTGAAGCACCTGATGCGCGGGCTGATCGCCAAGCTGGATCACCAGTACATCAACGATCTGGAACCGTTCACCACGCTGAATCCCTCGGCAGAGAATCTGGCGAAGTATTTTTACGATACGTTGAACAGCCAGTTGACCGGATTGCCGCCGGGAGCGAAGTTGAAGGACGTGGTGATCTGGGAAACCGACACGGCGATGGCGCGGTATCAGCCGTAACGAGCGATTTACGGAAATAATGCGATGAACAAGTCGATTTTCATCATCCTGATTCCGGCGCTACTGGTGGCGGCGGGCTATATTGTGGTGTTGCGGCTGATGGGAATTCCTCCGGGCTACCCGCGGCTGATTGTGGCCATGGTTTTGTTTTTTGGGGGGATTTACTGGCTGTCGAGGCGCTCCGGGAAGAAGGCGAAAAGCGGGAGTTAGCGCTGGAGCGCGGAAAGCAGATCCCTCGCATCGCTCGGGATGACAAGCAAGGAAGTTTCTTCAGGATTGCCAATGGTTATCACGGAAATTTTCAAATCCATTCAAGGTGAGGGAACACGGGCAGGCTTGCCCTGTATTTTTGTGCGGCTGACCGGCTGCAACCTACGTTGCACCTGGTGCGACACAGCGTACGCCTTCCACGGCGGGAAGAAGATGACTGTGGATGAAGTGATGGACCAGGTGGAAGCGCTGAACCAAGGGCCGGATGGAACTTCCGCGGGCATTCGGTTGGTGGAGTTGACCGGGGGCGAGCCATTGTTGCAGGAAGAGATTTATCCGCTGGCGGAGCAGCTTTTGGCGGTTGGTTATACGGTGATGATCGAGACCAGCGGCGAGCGGTTCATCGGACGGCTGCCGAAAGAGGTTATCAAGATCGTCGACGTGAAGTGTCCTGATTCGGGCGAGCCGGACACGTTTGACGAACGGAACCTTGCGGAACTTGGCCCGCAGGATGAAGTGAAGTTTGTGATTTCCAGCCGCGCCGATTACGAATTCGCGCGCGAATTTACGCGACGTCATGATCTGGCGCACCGAGTACGTGAAGTGCTTTTCTCGCCGGTGCATGATGATCCAGAGGGAAAGTGGAGCGGGCTGGAGCCACGCGCACTGGTGGAGTGGATGCTGGAAGACGGGCTTCCTGTTCGGCTGGGATTGCAATTACACAAGATTGTGTGGGAACCCGCGACGCGCGGGGTTTAGGTTGGCGCAGGAGAGCGCTTTGGCGGAGAAAATCAACGCGATTGTGCTGCTAAGCGGGGGCATGGATTCGTGCGTCACCGCAGCCGAGGCGATTGCGCGTCATGGCGCAGGGCGTGTCGGCTTGTTGCATGCCAGCTACGGCCAGCGAACAGAAGCGCGTGAAGCGCGCTCGTTTTCCGAAATCGCGAGATTTTATGGAATCACAAACAAACTTACGGTGCGGCTCGACTATTTTCGAGCCATTGGCGGCTCCGCGTTGACGGATGCGAGCATCGCGATACCCGAGAATGAGTTGGGCGCGCCGGGGCCGCAAGCCAGCGAGATCCCGGTAACTTACGTGCCATTTCGCAACGCACACTTCCTAAGTGTCGCGGTCAGTTGGGCGGAAGCTTCCGGTGCGGGTGAAATCTATATTGGAGCGGTGGCCGAGGATAGCTCCGGCTATCCGGATTGCCGGCCGGAGTATTACGATGCGTTTCAAGAGTTGATTCGCCGGGGAACGCGTCCTGAGACGAAAATCGGGATTGTGACGCCAGTCATCCGCCTGAAGAAAAGCCAGATTATCCGGCGTGGTCTGGAGTTGGGCGCGCCTCTGCATCTGACGTGGTCCTGTTATCAGGGAGAAGAGCTGGCCTGCGGCGTCTGTGATAGCTGCTTGCTGCGTTTGCGGGCCTTTACGGAAGCGGGCGTGGCGGATCCGATCGCCTACCGCGCCGTGGCACGCGCGGGTGCCGCCGAATGACGGCCGGGGGGGCTTGGATTCACCAGAAACTGAGAGATAATGGGGAACGAACCCGGCCACCCGACCTCGGCCGGCGCTCCTCGACACAAAAGGAGAATGGGGCATGATGAAATTTATGAAGTCGTGCGCGCTTGCGGCCGTCCTGATGCTGGGACTCATGGGCTGCCTGGCGAACCGCGCGGCAGCGCAGAATGATGGAAAAATCACCGGGCAATTGATTGATTTCGATGGAAATCCGTTCGCGAATTTGCCGATCAAGATCACCAGCGATCAGGGCACGGTCACGGAATCGAAGACCGGGGCGGACGGCAAGTTTTCGTTTGCGGGACTGAAGAACGGGAAATATACCTTCTCCGTGCAGCCTCCGCAAATGGCGAATCCCTTTGACGTGCCAGTGGAAGTCCATGGGGATGCGACGCCGCCGATCAACCTGAACTTCAAGGAGATCCTGGAAAAGCAGAACCCGGAAGCGGCAGCCAAATATCGGGAGCAGCAGGCCCAGCTAAAAAAGTTTAGCGGGATGAAGGAACAGTTTGCCAAGGGCGTGGCGCTGCTGGATCAAGAGCGAGCGGCGAGCGCGGATCTGAAAGATCCAAAGAAGACGCCGCCAGATCAGAAAGACGCCGCGAAAGCCAAGGTGAAAGACCTTTCGACGCAGGCCGTGGCGGCGTTTCAGGAAGGCCTGAAGGCCGCGCCGGAAAAGGATCCGAATATCCACCTGTTCTGGGCGCGCATGGGCGAAGCGTACGACCTGGCAGGCGACAACGACAATGCGATCAACGCCTACCAGCAAGCGATTGCCAACAAGCCGGAGAACGCCAGCTACTACAACAACCTGGGCAACCTTCTGGCGCGTGCCGGGAAGCTGGATGATGCGAAGGCGGCTTATACCAAGAGCGCCCAGCTGGATCCGACCAACGCTGCGATGGCATGGCGCAACTTTGGCATCAGCCTCTACCAGGCGCAGCGCATGACCGAAGCGATTGAACCACTGCAAAAGGCCACCGAACTGGACCCCAAGAACGCGCAAGCCTGGTATCTGCTGGGCGCATGCATGGTTGCGGATCCCAGCATATACAAGACGGTGGGCGACAAGATTGAAGTAACGCCGCGGCCAGGTACTGTCGAAGCGTATCAGAAGGCCATCGATCTCGATCCCAACGGTCCGTGGGGCCAACAGGCAAAGCAGGGGCTGGAGCAGTTGCAGCAGTTGACGGGCGGCATCAGCACCAGCGTTGGGGGAAAGAAAAAGAAGCCGTAAGCCAGGGAATACATTTGACCTGGAACGCACACGGCCCCGCTTCGGCGGGGCCGTTTCTATTAGCTATGTGTAAGCGTCCCCGTGATTTTGGTGCGGCGCAGGACCCAGGAAAAGACCAACATCGAAACGGGAAGTAAAAAAGACCCAAAAGCCAGGAGCAGCAGCAGGGAATGGCTGATTGTGGAAATGCCGGCTCCATCGAGCAATGCGCCGCGCATCGCTTCTAACGCATAGGTGACCGGATTCAAGTGCGCAATCACTTGCAGCCAGGGCGGCAAAATCTCCACTGGAAACAGCATGCCCCCGACAATGCTGGAAACACCGAGGATGAACCACTTGGCGGGATTCCCGCGCTTGAAGAGCAGAAGATACGCCGCCGATAGAATGCCCATGCCGGAGAAGGCCAACAAGGTTGCGGCCAGCACCGCCGCAACCGCGAGCCAATTCGCGGCATTCAGGGGAAAATCGAACAACGCCGCCGCCCAGCCCACATACACAGCGATGCGCAGCGTGGTTGCGGCAAATGGATAGAACGCCGAGCCGGCAAGGACCACCGGCAGGGAAACCTGGGTGACCAGTAACGGCTCCAGTGTGCCGGAATCGCGGGCTTCCTGCAGACTGCGATCGAAAGTATCGAGCGCGGCGTTGAGATAATCGAAAAAGACGAAACCCACCAACGAATAGGCAAAATAGGTTTTTCCCTGCGGAAGTGCGGCACGCAACGATGGTGAATCCACGAAACGGGCGACGTAATAAAAGGTCGTGGCGCCAAACAGGGCTTCTACCGCCTCCAGGATAAATGGGCTGCGATAGGTGCTGGCGATGCGCAAATCACGCCGGAAGAAGAGCAGCAGGTCACGGAGGAATTGCATCATGGCGCCTCTTCTCCAGCCGGGTGCAGACGGCGGCCCGTGATTTTCGAAAAGGCTTCCTCGAGAGAAGGGGACTGGGCCGCGGCACGAAGCGCGGTTGGAGTATCGAAAGCTAAAAGCCGGCCTTCCTCAAGAACGGCCACGCGGTCCGCCAGAAATTCGATCTCCTGCATCGTGTGCGAGGCGAAAAGAAGCGAAGTACCTTGTCGAGCAAGAACATCGCTCTTCAGAAAGCGCCGAAACTCGGCGGCGGCAATGGCGTCAAGGCTGCGTGTGGGCTCGTCGAGCAGCAGCACTTTTGGCTGATGCAGCAGGGCGCGCAGGAGGCTCAGCCTCTGGATCGTGCCGGAGGAGAGAGTGCGCGTCTGACGGTCCAGCGCGTTCTGCAAGCCCAGGCGCTCGGCCAGCAGGCGAATGCGGGCGGCGATAAAATCGTCCGCAAGATGATGCAGGCGACCAAAAAAGGACAAATTCTGCCGGCCGGAGAGCCGAGCATAAAAGCCAAGATCACTGCCGGCGTGATAGCCAAGGTGACGGCGGACAGCCGCGGGCTCCGTGAGAACGTCGTGCCCGGCTAGGGAAGCCCTGCCCCGCGTCGGGAGCAACAAAGTCGCCAGGATCCGCAACAACGTGGTTTTGCCGGCGCCGTTGGCTCCCAGCAAGGCCACGGCTTCGCCTTGGCGAATTTGCAGCGAAATGCCGCGAAGCGCGGGGGAAGTAGGATTCGAGAAGGGTTGGAGAAACGCGCGCCAGCCAGTCGAGGCCGGCGGAAACGACTTTTCCAAGGAATCCAGGATGATCGCAGAATCGGACACTCTCGAGTTTATAGCGTGTCTCCCGCCAGAAAACAATCTGGCTCCCGGGGGCATCTCATTGGGGAACGTGCAGTTGACCGCATTCCCCGGTAAAATACATGCAGTTTTCGGACTTGGTGCCGGCGGGCAGGTTCCGCCGGAGCGGTGCAAGGAAAAAATCTCGGAATGGTTAACGCAAGCAATCGAGTGGTGGTGCCTCGACACGTGCTGGTCCGCCATCTGGACGGCGAATCCGTGCTGTTGAATCTGGAAAGCGAGCGCTACTTCGGCCTGGATGCCACGGGCACGCGCATGTGGGAACTTGTGACCACGGAGCCGAATGTGGGCGCGGCGTTCGAAAAATTGCTGGCGGAATTTGACGTCGAACCCGAACCCCTGCGGAGCCACATGAACGAACTTCTGAGCGGCCTGGTGGAAAACGGCCTGCTCCAAGTACTGCCCTTAGATGTGGGAACCGCTTCAACGCTATAGAGCACTGGACCCGGAGGCGCGGCGTCTCTTCCGCCGCGCGGCTTTGCTGCTCCCGTGGATTCGCGTGTCGCTCCGGCTCCGCGGTTTCAGCCCGACATTTGCAGCCTTGCAGCAGCGCGCGAACTCCGCCCCTACCACGTCCGACACGGCGAACGATCCTGTCTCCAAGACAAACCGGATGATTCATGCGGCGGCGCGCTATTCCTTGATGCGCCATACGTGCCTGGAAGAGTCCCTTTGCCTGTGGTACCTGCTGCGAAAGCAGGGAGTCACTTCGCAACTACGGATTGGCGTGCGGAAAGAAAATGGAAAGTTTGAGGCTCATGCCTGGGTGGAGTGCAACGGGCAAGCGGTGAACCAGCCGGAGGCATCGCACTTGCACTATGCCGCATTTGAAAAGGAATTCTCCGGGCCGCCCGCGGAGCCGTCATGAGCGGTTTTTTCGGAATGGTGCGAACCGACGGCGCGCCCGTGGAAAGGGAACTTCTGGAACGGATCGCGCACCGGCTGGAATTCCGCGGGCCGGATGGCACCACTCTTGGGACAAAGGAGAATGCGGGATTCTGTTTTGTGTTTCTCGACACTGGAACCCCGCATGGAAAGAATCTCCAGCCCGTTTGTCTGGGCGAGCGCTTCTGGTTGGCGGGAGAAGTGCGGTTCGATGGGCGCCAGGACCTCATCGCCAAATTGCGCGACGCCGGACAACGAGTCGCGGAGGGCGCCACAGACCAGGAGGTTCTGCTGTTCGCCTGGATTACCTGGGGCGCGGATGCACTCGCAAATTTGTGCGGTGATTTCTCATTCGGGATTTGGGACGCGCGAACGCAAACACTGATCTGTGCGCGCGATTTTACCGGCGCCCGGCCACTGTACTATGCGCAAGGACCAGGGATTTTCTGTTTTTCCAATACTCTCCAGGTTTTGCGGAGCGTCCCCGGAATTTCAGCGGAATTGGATGAACGTTTCGTACGGGATTTTCTGCTGGAAGGCCAGTGTCAAGACAACCAGCGCACCGTCTGGCGCGCCATCCACCGGCTGCCGCCCGGTTATTCCCTGCAATTCTCCGCCGGAAAACTCGACGTCCGGCGTTTTCTGCTACTCCCCATCGAAGAGCCCTTACGATTCCAGCGGCCCGAGGAATACCTGGACAATTTTCGGGAACTACTGGGCCAGGCAGTCTCCGATCGGCTACCGGAGGGGAAGTGTTCACTTTATCTGAGTGGTGGATTGGACTCCGCGTCTGTATGCGCAATGGCCGCACGGGCATCCTCGGCGCAGGCTGCATCACGGGCCTTAAGGGCCTATACGGTAAGCTGGCGCCCATTGATGGAAGATCGTGAGCCGGAGTTCGCGGCTCGAACGGCAGCGTTCCTTGGCCTGCCTCACGAAATTGTGGAAGAGGGAAGTAGCACGCCGGAGAGAACTCCCTTAAGAGCAACTCCAGAGCCGTGCGTGGAAAATTTGTTGGGGCGCACACAGCGGCTGTATCGGCAGGTTGCCGGGCATTCGCGTGTCGTGTTATCCGGCGATGGGGGAGATAACGTCCTGGATGGGCAATCCTGGCCGTATTTGAAATATCTCTGGAAGCGCGGCGACTGGCGGGAGATTGCGGAGAGATTTGTAGGGTACGCGGCGGCCCATGGAAAATTTCCCGCGCTGCATGGAGGATTTCGAGCGCGGCTTCGCGCCTGGTTTCGCCAGGCAGACGGGCCGGATAAAAAGCCGTCTTGGCTGGACGAAGACTTTTCGAGGCGAGTTGAGGCCCAAAGCGGTGAAGGAGACAGGCCCGCTGAGTCACTGCCGGAGCATGCTCTTCACCCGCAGGCTTATCGCGGACTGCACTCCGGATTCTGGGGCAGCGTGCTGGAGGAAGAAGATGCGGCTTGGACAAGTGTCCTTCTCGAGACTCGTGCTCCTTTCCTCGACGTGCGACTACTGAAATTCCTGCTCCGGCTGCCACCGGTGCCTTGGTGCATCCACAAGGAGCTGACACGGCTAGCCATGGTGGATTTGCTGCCTGTGGAAATCTTGAGGCGCCCCAAGGCCCCACTTTTGCAAGATCCTCTTGAAGTATGTCAGCTACGGGGAGGCTGGCAGCCCGAGATTCTAAAGATTCCACCAAAAGCACTAACAAATTTCGTAGAATGGGAGAGCTGGCTTGCAACTTTAGAAAATTGTAAGGGTTTACTTTCGTGGGGAGATCTCTACCCACTTGCCCTCGCGTACTGGCTTAAAGCCATTGAAAACAACGTGGGGATTGAGTAAAGTGCTTGCTGAGGGGCCTGAATGAAGCCGGTGTCAGAACGACTCGAAAAAAAGCCGTATGAACCACCCAAGCTGCTTGTTTATGGCAATCTCGCAGAAATGACGAAAGCCAAAGGCGTTGTCGGCAAAGCAGATGGTGGGGTCGTCCGGCGCAAGCGCAATACGGGATAGTGACCGCCCCAACTTTCCACTTGTATTGACCAATAGCCTCGTGAGTTATTGCTACCGTGCCTACGGACTTGAGGTGGAGTCCTCGAGCCGCATCGAGGCCCTGGAGTCTGTCCGCATCGAGTCCGCGGAACCTGCCATTCGACTGCAACAAGGGCCTGAGCCCGATTGGGTGCAACAACTTCTCCGACTCCCTGAAAAAATCATCAAGCGAAGATTGCAGCCGGCCGAAGATGCCGAACCTTCCTTTGTGCTCACTGAGCTTGGCCATGGGCAGGGCTTTCAACTCTCGTATTCCGACGGCGCGCGGTTTGTGACCAACAGCGAAGGAACTCGTGTCTGGGGCGCTTATCGGCCCCCGATGGCGCCGGAGGAGTTCGCCGTCTATTTTCTCGGTCCGGTGATGGGGTTTCTGCTGCGGCGGCGCCATATCACTTGCTTGCACTCGAGCGCCGTCGAGATACAGGGACATGCGATCTGCCTCTGCGGCGAGGCAGGCTTCGGCAAATCCACGACCGCAGCGGCGCTGGCTTTGCGCGGGCTGCCCGTCGTGGCCGAGGATATCGTACCGCTGTGTGAGAGCCAGCACGAATTTCTCAGCGTGCCCGGCTATCCGCGTGTGTGCTTGTGGCCAGAAAGCGTGCAGATGCTGCTGGGAAGCGAAGACGCTCTGCCCCTGATCACCACAGGATGGGAAAAGCGCTTCCTGGCACTGGATGGAAAGCGGGCGCAATTTGCGCGGCAGAAGCTGCCGCTGGCTTTGATCTATGTGTTTGGAGCGCGCACCAGCGAGTTGCACTCTCCGCGCATAGAAAAACTTCCGGCCCGGGAAGCGGTTCTCGAACTCGTGAAGAACACTTATATGAACTGGGTGATCGGCAGCAATCAGAGAGCCACGGAGTTTGATTTTATCTGCCGGCTGGTGGAACAGGTCAGCGTCCGCCGCGTTGTACCGAACGAAGACCCCGCGAAAATCAACGGACTTTGCGACTTGATTCTGCGGGATGCCCAAGCATTTCTTTCCTCCCCTAAATCCTCCCCGGAAACCATCCGGCAATAGCGCGGGGGCACAGGTGTACACTGCTACCAGCACATTCTGGAGAGAACCCTGACGCAGCATTCCCCACTTGGCGCGAAACCTCTCGACAAGGAATGGAAATTTCTCCGTGCTTGTGCGTCGCCCCTGCCGCTGCCTCCTTCCGGGATTTCCTCCTTATTAACCGATCTGGATTGGTATCTGGCGCTGGAGCTTGCGGACGGCCACCGGGTTTTGGGGTTGGTGGCGGCGCGGTTGATGGAGACCGGCTTTGCAGACGTTCCTGCGACTGCCCGCGATCAGCTGCAAGCCCGCATGCGCGCGCAGCAACTCTTCAGCCTGAGCATGACCGCGGAACTATTCGCCATTCTTGACGCGTTTCAACAAAAGGGCATCGAATCGCTACTGGTCAAAGGCCCGGTGGTTTCGCAGCTTGCCTACGGCGATCCGGCCATTCGAAGTTACGTGGACCTGGATCTACTGCTGCGCCAGGAAGACATCCTTGCGGCATCGCGCGCGATGGTTGGGCTGGGTTTTGAGGCGGACGTTCCGGAGGCGGCGATCCTGGCGGGGAAAATTCCCGGTGAGTATCTGTTCGCGCGACACGGAACCCGGCATCTGGTGGAACTTCACACACCGGGCACCTTCCGCTACTACCCGCGGCCGATGCGGGTGAATGATTTATACGCGCGACACCGGTGTGTGGCGCTGGATGGAAAAGAGATCCCCACGCTCAGCCTGGAGGATGAATTCCTTCTCAACTGCATTCATGGGGCGAAGCATTTCTGGGAACGCCTGATGTGGACCGCTGATATCGCGGCGCTCGTCGTGCGGCATCCGGAAATCGACTGGCGGCAGACGCACCAGGCGGCCAGAGAGGTTGGGGCGGCTCGCATGCTGCGTGTGGGACTCCTGCTGAGCGAGGCGCTGCTGGGCGTGCAGGTGCCCGAGGCGGTGGCCGCGAACGTGAAGGCGGATTCGGCCGCCAAAGAGCTCGTGCGGCAAATTCAGGGTTGGGCGCCTTATGCGGGATATATGGCGCCTCCGCTGGTGCGGCGTGCGATGTTTCGCTGGAGAATGGGCGGCGGCGTGTTTGGCGGCACAGGCTATCTGCTGCGGCTTTCGCTTTCGACAACGGAAGACGATTGGAGCGGAGGGCAGCGCGGTTCGCGCGTTTTGGAGATTCTGCGGCGGCCGTTCCGACTCATCCGGAAATATGGCCCAGGCGGCTAGCTGATGCTGCTTGAATGCGGATAATAGCTGCTGAAAAGGGAGGCCCGGCTCACAAATTCCACATGAGCCGGGCGCTTTTGTCTGCACGGAAAAAGCTCAGATGTTGGTGCGCTCGGAGAGGGAGAGATCTGGTTCTACTTTTGGCTGCGGCAGTTCCACAGTAACGTTAAGTTCCGCCTTGTTGCGGAGGATGCCCAGTTTAATGGTCTTTTGTTCGTGCTTGGTTAACAATTTTTCGCGGAGTTCGCTGGCGCTGCGAATACGATTTCCATCCATGCTGGTGATTACGTCACCCACCTTCAGCCCTGCCTTGGCGGCGGGGGAATCACTGAAGACACCACGTACGAGCACTCCCTCACCCTCGGGAGCGCCAAAGAAATTCCCGAAATCGCCTTCCAGGTTTTCGGCATCAATGCCGAGGACGGGGTGATCGGGGGAAATAAGCGTGAAGCTGCGCAAGTGATTTAGTCCGGACAGGTCCGGCATCACCGGAAGCTCCGGCATTTTGAACTCAAAGGCCTTGGGATTGGACGAGAATACTTTCAGATTGCCCATATCCTGCTTGCCGAGTGTGACTTTCACGTTCTGCGTGCGTCCGTCACGCCAGATGGTCAGATTTGCCGTGCGCCCGGCGGGAATTTCGCGGATCAGGCGGCGGAACTGTTCGGTGCCCTCGACACGCTGGCCGTTGACTTCGAGCACGACGTCTTTTTCATGCAGACCAGCCTTTGCCGCCGGGCTGTCCGGAACGATTTTTCCGAGCAGCGCCCCGCGTTCTTCGGGAAGTTTCAACTCCTTCACTGCGCCTGCGGAAACTTCGGAAACGCCGGCACCCAGCCAGCCGCCGGCGCCGACGAAGACTTGGACATCGTCATCGTCTCCATCCGCGTTTCTGATCTCGTTGTACACCTGAACTTTCGGATTGGCCTCCTGGAGTTCGGCAGCGAGTTCTTTGGCGCGCGCTTTCAGAACTTGCAACTGCTCGGCAAATTCCGCGCGTTGCAGCGGCTCGGTGACTTCGCCGCGGTCGGAGTTTGTTTGTCCGGCTTCCTGCTTTTGTTGGGAGGAACCCGGCAGGGCCACCAGGGCGATGCCCAGAGCGCTCAATCCAACCAGGGTCCATGTGCTTCGATGATTCATATTGCGTTTTTCTCCTCTGCTGGATTAGACGCAGGAGGTCCTAAATGGTCGACCGCAAAGCGACGACGCGGATGGCCCCGTTCACGGTCCCGAGGCGAATGGGTGAGCCACCTTTACCCAACCGGCCGTGCAGCACTCGTGGCTGGATGGCGCCTTCCATCACGAAGGGAAGATCGGTGGAGAAGCTGCCGTTCATGCAGCGGGCCTCCAGATCGGCCTGCGAATCGGCAGGAATGGCCAAGAGCACAGAACCGTTGGTGGTTTCCGCCTGCATGCCTGCGTGCGCCACGGAAGGGCGTTTTAGCTCGACATACACGTTGCCGTTGGTGGTGCGGGCGTGCAGGTCGCCGCTGCTTTCGTAGACTTCAATATTGCCGTTGACGGTGTGCAGATCACCCAGAGAATCGAGGTCTTTCACCCGCAGCGTGCCGTTGACGGTGTTTATGTGCTTCAGCAGCGTGTGCCGCGGCACATGCACCGTGTACTCGACGGCCACCTCCACGCCTTCCTCGGAAGGATAGCGGGTCGCGATGGTGAGATTGTCCGGGGTGGAGTTCACATCAATGGAGACAAGGTCGAGCTTCGACTCTTTGTCCGGCGTGGTCTTGACGGCGCGCACTTCCACCTCATCTCTATCCCAGCCCTCAATGCGCACGGTGCCGTTGATATTGCTGAGTTCCAGCGTGCCATCGGGCTTCAGGTGATAGGTTTGCGCGAATTCGCGGGTCACCCCAAAGCTTGCGGGAACAATCAGCAGAACTGCGGCCAGCAGACTCAGACCCATGGTGCGGAACGCGGAGCGAAACTTCATACTGCCTCCTTCGTGGACTTCGTGCTTCTTCCCCAGGTGCGACAACCAAATCCGAAGCGTCCGGCTCCGCGGTTCAAGTCAGCGGAGCTGGAAGTTAAACGCCAGTGTCGTGATCACTTCCACCTTCTTGCCGCAGATATCTTCCGGGGTCACGCGCCACTGTTGCACGGCGGCGCGCGCGGCTTCCACCAGTGCGGGTTCCCCTTCCACTACTTTTTCCACTTCCAGCGTCCCATCGGTTTTCGCGCGCACTTGCAGCACCACCATGCCCTGGATTCCCGCGAGGCGCGCCATCTGCGGGTAATCCGGAGCGGGAGAAACAACCAGGTGCTTCTTGAATTCTTCCGGGTCTTCATGGAGGCCGCCCAAGAAAGTCACCTGTAGGCGGCTTTTCCAGTTGTCCCACCAGTCGCCACTTGCATTGCAAGGCGCAGCGCCGCTTCCCGGCCGAGCGGCGGGGGCAGCACCGCTGGGAGGCGGTTCATCAAATCCTGTGAGAACCGTCTGGCCTGCCGCAGCAGGCATATTCAGTTTCTCGGCGAGGCGTTGCTTTTGTTCCTCGAGGAGACTTCTGCGCAGCGCCATCTGCTCGTCGGTGTACCGCAGGCGAATTTTTCCGTCGACGCTGCGGAGCTTCAGCGTGGCGCCGCCACCGTTCAGCGAGCCGGAGGCATGCAGAGGGCCGCCATTGCTGGTTTCTACATTCAAGCCAAGTGTGGGATCCGCTTCGATGCGGTCCGGGCCGCCGTTTTCGACGCTGGCGTCAATGGTGACGGCGAGATTCCGGGGCAGGAACACCACGATGTCTCCGGTGCCCGACGCCAATTGCGAAGGGCCTGGCAGGCGAACTGGACGCGAGGAATCGCCGGAGTCCGGCGTAATCCATGCGGTAATGTTGCCATTGCCGGTGGCCGCGCGGACGACATTCGAAACGCGCGTCAGGCAAATTCCGCCGCCACTGGTTTCCACTTCCATGGGACCGGAAACATACATCACGCGGACGCCGCCGCCGCCGGTCTCCGCGTGCACCGAGCCGTGCACTTCGCCAAAATCAATCTGGCCGCCGCCGGTTCGAACGCCCACCAGGGCGCCGGCCTCACCCACGGTGATGTTTCCGCCATCGGTTTCCAGTTGCGCGGTACCCTTGATTTGCGCGGCGCGAATGTGGCCGCCACCCGAATGCAACTTGGCATTGCCGGAGATGTTGCGCGCCTGGATAAAGCCGCCAGCGGTGTAGGCATCAAGGTCGCCCGCCACGTCTTGCACATTGATATGGCCGCCCTGGGTTTCAATCTTCGCGACGGGGGCCGCTGGCGTATTGGCGACGCGGCTGAAGATGCCAATACGGCCCGTGGAGATGTTTCCTCCTTCGGTCACCAGCACGGCGCGTCCACCAATATCTCCCGTCTGTATGTCGCCGCCGCCGGTATGCACTTCCACGGAAAAATTGGCGGGAACATAGACGGTGTATTGCACCCAGAATTGTGCGCTGCGCGCTGCGACGCCGCGCGGGCGGGGTAAGAAACCGTTGAGCAAGATGGTTCCCCCGGCAGGCCGGAGGTTCAGGACGAAGCGGCTGAACAGAGCCTGCGCGAGATCACCCTGAGCGTCGGTTTCCAGATGCACGGAGCATCGCACTGTGCCGGAGGCGCTCGCCGGCTCGGGAATAATGTGAACCGAGCCTATATCCGCCATGAGCGTGAACGCGTGCGCGTCGCCCACCGGGACTTCACCATTGCGCTCGGTGGAGGCATGCGCGGGAACGTTTTCCGGCGCGGCGGTTTCCCCGCGCACCGTAACAGGCAGGGAAAAGAAAAGTGCGCAGGCCACCGCGCCCAGCGCACAAGCTGTACGCCCCCGCAAACGAATTGGGAAGGTGCAACTGTCCATGAAAACTCTTCCAGACGCGGACTACTGGTCGCCGCGCGCGCTCAGTTGCCGCAAGGCAGCCCCGCTGCGTAGCCGCACATAGCGACTCGGATCGTTATGCTGCAAAATTTCGAGTTCCTTAATTACCGTAGCCAGCGAAGTTTCCTGCGCATCGGAGACGGTGGACGCCGGAAGCATGCCGTTGCTGCGGGACTGCGTGACCACCGGCAGTGCCAGAGTATCGCCGCTCTCATCCGACTTTTCCAGCGAGCCGACCAGCAGGTTCACAGCTTCCACGCGGACGCCTGGATTTGTGTCGTGCTTCAGAGTTTCCAGTAAAACTTCTCGCACGGCATCGTCCGCCGTGGAATCGCGCAGCGCTTCCAACGCTTTCAGGCGCACCGCCGGGTTGGAATCCTTGCGAGCCGCAGAAAGCAGCGCGCCACGAACTTCGGAATCTTTCGCCGCGGTCCGCAGTGCGTCCAGGCAGTCCAGGCGCATTCCGGGATCGAAGCGATCACCGTTGGTGACCATATACATCACCACGCGCTTCACGTCGGGGTTATCAATGCTGCCATTCAACTCCAGGGGTTGCTCGGCGTTGAGTTCCACGCGAACGTTTTGCGTGCCGGTGCTTGCGGAGGGTGTGAAATTGATGCCAGCCACAGCCATTTTGGAGAGTTGATCTTCGGAAATGTGCGGGACCGGCCGGACATTGACGGCGAGATCAAGGGAATTTGCATTGCCACGGGCGGAATACCATTGCGCGCCCTGCACTCCGACCAGCGCACCCACAAAAACCAAAGCGGCGCCGCTCCAGACGGGGCGAAACGCCATCCAACGGCGGAACGCGCCAAAAACGGGAGTCTTTTCGAGCACCGGCGGGCGCACGAGGTCGTCGAGGTTCTCCGCCAATTCGCTGCGGCACTGGGAAAGCAGAACGCCAGAGGCGTCGAGTCGATCAGCCTCCTGCGGCTGTGAAGCAAACATGGCTTGCAGGTTTTTTTCCTGAGCGAGCTGTTCGCGGCAAGCAGCGCAAACGCCAAGATGCTGCTCAATTAGCGCGACTTCCTTGGGGTCGGCTTCGCCGCACACGTAGAAGACCAGCAGCGGTGCAACCTGATTACACGCTTGCCAATCCGCGGGGTTCATCGAAGTTCTCCCAACTGGCTGCGGAGCTTCCGGGTGGCGCGGAACAATGAATTCTTCACGGTTTCTTCACTGGTGCCCAAGGCGTCGCCAATGGCGCGCAGTTTCAGTCCCTGGTAATGCTTCATTTCAAATACAACCCGCTCGCGCGGCGAGAGGCGCTCCATCGCGGTGGCCAGGCGTTTCTGAATCTCCTGGCCGATCAGGTGGCGTTCGGGATCGGCGGACGGGCGTTGTTCCTTCTGGCGCTCAAAAAAGTCAGTAATGCCTTCTTCATAGTGCGCCGGATGCAATTCGGGAGCTTGGTCTTCGGGACGAGCCTGGCGGCGACGCAGGTGATCCAGGCAAACGTTGGTGACAATACGATAGAGCCAGGTATAGAAACTGCATTCAAAGCGGAAACGGTGAAGATTGCGGTAGACCTTGAGGAATGCCTCCTGGTAAACGTCCCGGGCATCCTCGGTGCGCTTCATCAGGTTGAGGGCCAGGCGCAGGACGTCTCGGTCGTAACGCCGCACCAGCTCTTCGAAGGCCAGACGATTGCCAGCTTGGGCTTCCTGGACCAGGGCGCGCTCTTCCAGATGATTCAAAGTGGTCCCCGAGGCCAGCGCCGCGTTCGAGGAGCCGGTCTGGCCGCTTTCGTCTGCCAATGCAAAAGCCAAACGGGGTAGAGGCATCGCTCATCTTTCTGCAAGACTCTTGATAAGTAGCTGATTCAAGAGACTTTAAAGAATCAGTGAAACGCCCATCGCGACGTTACACGCCAGATGCACAGTTTGGACGGCTCTGAAGCCCTTTCGTGAGCAAGGACCTTGTTAGCCAAACCCACCCTGGTGGCGATTCTCCCCCATTGGATGCCTCGAATCGCCGGGTTGTATCCTGTGGATGCCGTTTCAGGCGGTGGGATTGTTTGCCGAACCCAACCGCCAGGCCACCAGGGGCCACCCGAGAAGCAGCACCAGAGCACCCAGAATGCAATACGCCTGGGTGCGGTAGAAGGTATCGGGTGGCGCCAGGAGGTCCACCGCGCCCCCCAGGAGCGGCAGACTGGCCAGCACCAGGAAGCAGCCCAGCAGATTGAACCGCGCAATACGCCGAATGCCAAAGACCACAACGCCCAGGATCAAGAGCGAGCCGAGGAACTGTTTGGCGAAGTCCGCCGCGCTTCCCCAATCGGAGACCAGGGCCGCAGCCAGAACGAAAAAGAGAACCAGGCGTAGCCAGCGAACCCTCAACTCCGCTCCTAGGAACGAAGCGGCCAGGGCAAAAGTTCCCGTAAGAAAAAGAGCGGTCTCAATGGCACCGCCAATCACAGCGGCTGCCGGATAAATGGCGCCGAAGTTTTGCCCGAAGCTGGCTGGGAATCCACGATGAAGCGTTGGCCACAAGATGTCCGCTGCCGCAAGAATGCGTCGCAAAGCGATCAGAACCGCCGTGCCACCAACAGCGATCCAGAAAGCGTCGCGATAGTAGTCCTTTGGCATACCCAGCCAGGTAGGAATGCGGTGCGCTCCGAAGGCGCGCGCGCCAAATGACCAAGCGAAGCCGAACAACAGGACCAAGGCGCCAAGAACAAAGAATGCGCCGAGCAATGTGAGTACGGCGCTGGTGGCGATAAAGATGCGGAAGGGAATCGCTGTTCTATAGCTGGCCAAAAGACCCGGGACGCCATTGCCCAAGAGAAAGCTCAGGGCAAAGGCCGCGAAGCTAGCCGCTCCCCAGAGGACTAGACGACGCCACGGTATGGTCCCCGGCGGCTGCGTGCGCAAACCTTTGAAATAATAGACGAGTACAACCACGACAGCGGCAAGAGCGAGGGCAATCCTCCCAATCCACAGGGCGATTCGCAGCGTCGATTGTTCTTCCAGCTCGCGCGTGAACTCTTCCGGGACCTTGATGTAGGTGCGGTAGTTGGCGGGTTCGTCGCCGAGCACCTGCACGTCCATGCGTGCGTAGGCGTGATCGGTGGAATCCGCCGCCCCAGGTTTCGGCGAATCCAGAGGTGTGTTCTGCTGCCAGGTAAGCGTGTGATCCGTGCGGTGCGGGCGCTTCTCCGATTTGGCTTCCACGAGTTTCCAGCCGCTAAGATCTATCTGTTTTTGTTCGGCGAGGAATTTCTCGGCGATGGCCTGCGCATCTTCCTTGGAGAGATTTTCGCCTTTGGCCGCTTCGGGAAGCATGTGGCGGAAGGAGTGCAATGTGCCATCGGGACGCAGGACCACAGAGAACTCTTCCGGCTGCGAATCGCGGTAGTAGCGCACCAGCCATAGCGCGCCGGGGACTTTGTTTGCATAAATATCGTTGATCTGGGCAATGGTCATGCGGCGGCGCAAGTATTCGTTCACGATTTCATCGGCATTGTTGCGGAAGATGGCCACGCGGTGGAAGGCGTTGGGATCCAATCGATGCTGGCGCATCAACTGGTCGGCGCGGGAAACGGCGGTGTGCGCGTTCACTTGCAAACGCAAATAATCGCCAATGGCCTGGCGTTTCACGGTGAATGCAATCGTTCCTGCGGCGAGAACGCAAAACGCCAGGAAGCCGATGGCGCCAGCGGTGAGAGCGTCGTACTTGCGCACCTCCGGCGCGATCTCGACCGAAGCCGATTGTCGTTCCAGGGAGATTTCGCCCGTTGGCTGGGCGGCATTCAACAGATCATCCACGGGCTCAAAACTTCCGCGGAGCAAATAGGAGATCCCGGACCAGGCGAGGGGGACAACTGCCGCGAGTCCCACTACGATTCCGGAGATTTTGAAATAGAGACTGTCCGAACGGATCAGCAGCAAACCCACCAGCGATGCGTCTACCGTGTAGTGCCAGATCAACGTCGCCACGATGCCCCAGCGCAGCATCACCAGTCCGGCGACGATTCCGATGAGCCCCACTTCGATGCCTCGGACGTAGCCGGGTTCCTGGGGATAATTACTGTGGAGGAAGCTCCAGAAGAAGGCCGGCAAGATCACCGCCAGCACGCGCGAACCGCTCATTTTTTCGAGGAAGGGAATCGCAAACATGCGGAAGAGAAACTCTTCGCTGGTGGCGGCGGTTACGCCGATGGCAATTCCCGCGATCCACGGAAAGGCGGTATTCACCGCGTCGCTATAGTTCAGATCCTGCGGGGCCCACGCGCCTAACTTGGTGGCCACGATATAAAACGCTACGAGAAAGCCCATATGCGCGGCGGCCATCGAAAGGCCGACGACCGACGAACAAAAAAATTCCCTGGAGCGAATGCCGCGGGCGGTGAAGGCCTGATAGAGCCGCAAATTATCCGGTTTTTTCCACCGGTAGAGAGGCTCTCCACCGGGAATCACCAGAGCGGCCGTGAGTCCCGTGGCCACCGATTCGAGGAGCACCAGAAAAAGGCGCAGCGCCAGAAAGCCACGGAAGGATTCGTGTGTATCGTACGTGGCGAGCAGGGAGCTCCACTCGTTCAGCTTCATCAACAGATAGAGACCCGTGACCAAGCCGCCCACCAGGAATGCTGGCAGCCACCTGGTTTTTCGCTGGCGCAGCAGACTGATCCCCAGCCAGATTGCGCCTCCCAGTAGAAATCCATAGGGGAGAAACGCGAAGCTCTCGTACAAGTTGTTCGTCGACCGCAAATGTTCGTAGTTACGCGTCCACGCCTCAGGAACCTGCAAATACTCCTGTGTGTTGCCGACACGGTCCCCCTGCATACCGACTTCAAGGCGATAGGGCGCGTCTTTGGCCTTGAAATCCTTGCGCTCCCAGGTGAACGACCAGTCGAGACGGTTAGGACGCACCTCGGAATTGGCTTGATCGGGAAGGAAGTTCCAGTTCTCCAGATTCGTGCCGAGCTTGGACTGAAGAAACTGCTGCGCCGCGGCGACTGCCTCTTCGCGGCTCAGCGATCTTGCCCTGCGGGACTCTTCGATTTTATGGCTGTAGGCGACCACCCTGCCGGCGGGACTGATGCGCACGCGATACTCTTCTTCTTGCAGCGGCTTGAAGAAGCGCACGTCCCAGAACCAGATATTCAGTTGAGAAGACATCAGGCGGTTAGCGTCTTGCAGGCCGAGTTCACGCTCGAGGTAGGTTTTCGCGTTGTCGTCCACCTGGAAGGTGATGGAGGATTGATAGCCGTCGATGTTTTCGCCTTGACCCTGCACGAAATCGCGCGCGTGGTTCAGGGCTTCACTGCGGGTGATCTTGAAATCCACGGATGCTTCGGGGAAGGCGCGGAAGAAATAGTGATGCGCAAAGGCGAGTCCCAGCGCGCCACAGAGGATCCAAAGCAACAGCGCCCGCTTGTCCGACCCGGTCAACCGAACCTCTGCCACGAAGCCTCCTTGGGGACTTTGGCGCGACCACCCACTCTAACGATACGCGCGCCCCAGCCGCAAGTTTCACGAAAAGTGCCGGTTAGGCGAGGATGATATAAAGAAGAAGAGATGTCCATCAGCCTGCAAACCGAAGTGCGCATGGTCAAGGGAGTGGGGCCGCAGCGCGCGGAACTCCTGGCCAAGCGCGGAATTCTCACGCTGGAGGATTTGCTCAACTACCTGCCGTTCCGCTACGAAGATCGCATTCACTTCACGAAAATTAAGGACGTGCAACCCGGTGAAACGTACACGCTGCGCGCGCGCGTGATGAGCGGGCAAGCGGTGCGTGGCATGTATGGGCGCGACGCGATCTATCACCTGCTGGTGCAGGATGAAACCGGGTCATTGCCTTGCAAATTTTTTCACGGCGGGTATCTGGAAGACCGTCTGAAGCCGGGCCAGCAATTGATCCTGCACGGCAAAGTAGAGATCAACAAGCTGCGTCCGGCGCGGCGGGAGATGGTGAATCCGCAGATCGAAGTGTTGAGCAGCGAGGAAGTGGACTCCACAGAGATGGGGCGCATCGTCCCGATTTACGAGGCCATCGGCACGTTCGGGTCGCGGATGATTCGCCGCGCGATTTACAGCACGCTGCAGAATCTGGACCAGAACATTCCGGATGTGCTGCCGCCGGAGCTGCGCAAGCGCCTGAACTATCCCACGCGGCGCGAGGCGCTGATCCACACGCATTTTCCGGAAGCGCTGGAATCGCTGGAAACGTTGAACGTGTTCCGTTCGCCGGCGCAGCAGCGGCTGATTTTTGAGGAGTTTTTCCTGTATCAGCTCAGCATGGCGCTGGGGCGCAAGGCGGTGCGCAAGGAGAATGCGATTGCGTTTCGCGTACGCGAAGACAAGGTGCGCGAGGCGCTGAAGCGCATACTGCCGTTCAAGCCGACGGGCGCGCAGAAGCGCGTGTTAGCCGAAATTGTGGCCGACCTGGAAAAACCCGTGCCCATGAACCGGTTGCTGCAGGGCGACGTCGGCAGCGGAAAAACCATCGTGGCGATGCAGGCAGCGGTGATTGCCATGGAAAACGGCTGCCAGGCGGCGCTGATGGCGCCCACGGAAATTCTGGCCGTGCAGCATTACCTTTCGGCGCGGCGGATTCTGGCGCCGGGCGGATACACTGTGGAACTTCTGATCAGCGGGCTGAAACCCTCGGAGAAGGCCGCAGCGCGCGAAAGGATTCGCAGCGGCGAAGCCCGCATGGTGATCGGCACGCACGCGTTGATTGAAGACGAAGTGGAGTTCGCACGGCTGGGATTCGTGGCCATTGACGAGCAGCACCGCTTCGGCGTGCTGCAGCGCAAGCGGTTGATGGACAAGGCTTCGAAGACGGGCTTTGCGCCGCACGTTCTGGTGCTGACGGCCACGCCGATTCCGCGCACGCTTTCGCTGACGCTCTATGGTGACCTGGACGTTTCTGTACTGGACGAACTGCCGCCGGGACGCACGCCGATCGAGACGCGCATGAGCAGCGAGAAGCATCTGCCGGGCGTGTGGGAATTTCTGCGGCGGGAGGTGGCGGCCGGGCATCAGGGCTATATCGTCTATCCTGTGATTGAGGAGTCGAAGCTGGAGTTGAAGGCAGCGACCGAAGAATACGAACGGCTTTCGCGCCAGATTTTTCCCAAGCTGAAAGTCGGACTGCTGCACGGGCGCATGTCCAGCGAGGAAAAAGACGAAGTGATGCAGCGGTTCAGGAAGAATGAGTTGCAGATATTGGTGGCGACCACGGTGATTGAAGTGGGTGTGGATGTCCCCAACGCTACGGTAATGGTGATCGAGCACGCGGAACGTTTTGGCCTGGCGCAGTTGCACCAGTTGCGCGGGCGCATTGGCCGCGGCGCGCAGAAGTCGCACTGCGTCCTGGTGGCGCCCGGCCGCTTGACAGACGACGCGCGCGCCCGCCTGGAAACAATGGTTCGCACCGCCAACGGATTCGAAATCGCCGAAACGGATTTGCTCATCCGGGGACCCGGCGAGTTCTTTGGCACTAAGCAATCGGGGGAACTCGGTTTTCACATTGCCAATCCATTGCGCGATCGTGAACTGTTGGAAACGGCACGCAAAGAAGCCTTCCGTCTGGTGGAAGAGCCCTCCGAAAGAGATTCGCTGCAGCGCATGCTGCGAATGCTGCCGCCGCACTGGCAGAGGCGCTATCGTCTGGCGCGAGTTGGCTGAGGCCGATTTATGCGCATCATTGCCGGAAAATTCCGCAGCCGCCAGTTGAAGAGTTTGAAGGGCCTTTCGCTTCGCCCCACCAGCGACCGTTTGCGCGAAACACTTTTCAATGTGCTGGGCGATCTGGTAACAGATGCGAACTTTGTGGATCTGTTCGCGGGCACCGGCGCGGTGGGCATCGAAGCGCTCAGCCGCGGGGCGCGACAGACGACTTTCGTTGAGAAGCACGGGCCGGCGATGACGCTGATCAAGAAAAATCTGGACTCGCTCGAAATCCGCAGCGGCGTGCGGTTTCTGACGAAAGACGCGCTGCACGCGCTGGAGCAGCTTTCCGGCGAACCTGCGAATGCCAGCAACCGTGTGGACATTCTTTTCATGGACCCGCCCTATGCGGAGAAGGCGCAATACACAGATATCCTTACTTTTCTTGGCCATTCCGGGCTGATGGCGGATCATGGCGTGGTGATCGCTGAACATCTTCGTTCGTTTGATCTTCCGGAGACCTTTGATAAGCTCGAAGGGGTTCGCGTCCTTCGCCAGGGCGATGCGGCGCTGACGTTTTACAGATGCCGTCCCTCCAGTCCCCCGGAGAATGCAAACTAAGAGCAAACCTTCGCGGTGAGCCAAACATCTCTATGGATGTGCCCCTGTGCAGGATCAGAATGAGCAGGGCGCGGTGACGACGGCGCGAAAGAACCAAGGTTTATGGCCAGGAAGTACCAGGTTAACCCATACGATTTGCTTGGTCAGGCGGAGCTTTATCCGCCGCACATCATTTTGCCCGGGAATATGGAGCCGCGGTTGGACATTGCCTGGGGCAGTTTCCACCAGAATTTTTTGAGCAACATCCCGGTGTTTTTTCAGCGCGCGCCATTCACTGAAGTAGCTCCGCACAACAACGTTTTGAGAGATTGCCGCGTGGAGCATCGTTTTCCACGGCGCGGGTTGCTGGTGGCTGCGGCGGTGCAAATTTGTCTCTTGCTGCTGCCTTGGCCAAATCTGCCGGCAGCGCCGCGCAAGAATCACGCGTTTGATAACACGCAGCTCACCTGGTCCGGCCCGATTGAGGATTTGCCGCTGCTGAACATGCCGCGCGCCGAAAAAGCCCCGCGTAATAAAACACCCGATCCGGCACCCCCCGCAGAAGGGGCTGACGCTTATCATCCCCGGCAGAGAATTTTCACCGATCCTTCGCACCCCACACATCCGCGGCAAACGCTGGTGAATCCGGCGGCTCCTCCGGAGGCGCCGAAAATTTTGCCGGACATGCCGAATGTTGTGCGTCTGGCACCGGAGACGGCCGCGCCACCTCGCCCGCAACTGGAGATCAGCAAGGAGACCCTGGCCAAGCTACATCCAAAATCGAAGAAAACAGTGGCCACAACGGACACACCTTCGCCGGATGTGCCAAACCTGGAACAGAAGACGGCAGCGATCAGTATTGTTGCGCCGGAGAATGCGCCAGCGCGGCCGAAGCTGGAAATTAATGCTGGTGCTGCTCCGCGAGTGGGAGAACGCACACAGCAAGGAGAAGCGGTCGCGGCCCCAGAGTTGACCGCGGCAAATGCAAACGCGGGAGGTTCGCCGGGGACGTTAATCGCTCTTTCGGCCACGCCCGCGCCCCCGGCGCCCGTCGTCCCGGTGCCGGAAGGAAATTTGGCGGCAAAGGTTTCGATTTCACCCGAGGGCAAAAAGCCAGGAGCGCCGGGTGGTACGCCGGGAGCAAGCGCCGGTGCCGCTGGGTCCGCTGCGGCGGGCAACACCGGCCGCGGAAACAATTCCGTCGGCATCGTGATCAGCGGTGGCGATCCGAAGCCCAATGCCGGAGTTTCCGGGCTCGGGACGGGCGGGGGATTCAGCATGTCGAAGCCGCAAGCTTATCTGAAGCGCGCAGACCCAAACGCCGTTGTGGAGGACGAGCCCATTCGCACTGGCCCGCCGAATTTTGCCGCGCTGCCGCCGGGCTCGCCGCCCGAGCAGATTTTTTCCAAGCGCCGCGTCTATTCGATGAACGTGAACATGCCAAACTTCAACAGCGCCACAGGCAGCTGGATCATCCATTTTTCAGAGATGCGGCTGGCGGGAGTCCCCGCGAGCGGCGGGACGGTCACCGCGCCGGGCCCGATGCACAAGGTGGACCCGAAATATCCTTCGACGCTGATAGAAGCACATATCGAAGGCGAAGTGATTCTCTACGGCGTGATCCGCAAGAATGGCAGCGTGGACAGTGTGCAATTAGTGCGCGGCATCGATTCGCGACTGGACGCCAATGCCATGGCCGCCTTCAGTGAATGGAAATTCGAACCCGCCACGCGCGACGGCCAGCCCGTGGATCTCGAAGCCATCGTGCACATTCCCTTCCATGCGCCACCGCGTGAATAGATATTTTCTAGAATTTCGCTTCGAGCAGCTTTACCAAGGTATACAACGTGAGATTGACCGGGGTGGGCACGCCTAACTCCGTGCCAAGTTTTGCGATGTGGCCGTTCAGAGAGGAGATTTCCGTGCGTTTGCCGCGCATCATATCTTGCGCGGTGGAAGAGTAGGTGGCGCTCATCTGGAACCCAATCTTATAGGCGCCGGCCAGTGCCGCTTTGGGATCTTCGAATCCCGCCAGTTGAATGCCCTTTTTCTGTGCAACGGCCAGGACTTCGTAAACTACCGATTCCACGATTCGCTTGGCGTCTTCGTTTCCGATGATTTCGCCGTAGGTGGCGCGGCCCAGGCCCGAAATCGCGTTCAGGGCGCAATTCCAGAGAAACTTGGTCCACAATTCGCCTTCCATGTTGTCAGCCACGCGGCAAGGCAGCTTGACGCGCTCAAAAAATCCGGCAACTTGGTCCACCTTAGGCGAATGCGGCCCGATTACCAGATCGCCGCGGCCAAGATGCTTGATGGTTCCGGGAGTTGGCATGGAGGCCGCTACGTAAACAACGGTGGGCAGCGCTTCGATGCCGGAAGCGCTGCGAATCTCTTCCACGTTGTTGACGCCATTCTGCAGACTGAGCACGGTGCAGACAGGGGAGATGTGACGCGCCAACTCTTTTGCCGTAGTGGCTGTGTCCGTAGTCTTCACGCAGAAAAATACATAGTCAGCGCCAGCGACCGAGGCAATTTCGGTGGAAGCGGCAGGATGGACGGTTTCCTGAAACTGCGTGGTGTCCAGCTTTAAGCCATTTTTGTGCACGGCCTCCACAAACGCGGGACGTCCGATCAAGGTTACGGGCACGCCGTTGCGCGCCAACAATCCGCCAAAATAGCCGCCGACAGCACCGGCGCCAACTACCGCCACTTTGGGCCAGCTCGTTTCAGGAGTCATGAGAGGTTCACCGGTTTGGGGGATGAAGGCAAGCGTTACAGGCCATCACTAAAAATGGTTCCGCAATTCGCGAAATGCGGGAAGGATCACCAACTTCCCAGTGCCGGCCACAACCGCTTCGTGCTCAAGCTGCCAGGTGTTCACGTGGGGGATGTAGACGGCGTTCAATCCCGCCTGCATCGCCGGATTGATGTCGCTGCGGGGGCTGTTGCCAATCATCCAGCCGTGCGTTTTGACGATTTTGTGTTTGTTGACCAGCGCGTGATAGGTCTTGGTGTCTTTTTCACTGACGATTTCGATAGCCTCAAAAAAGCCCTGTAATCCGGAGCGTTCAACCTTCGCCGCTTGCTCGGCAGGCTCGCCCTTGGTGAACAGGATGAGACGGTGGCGCGCTGTCAGATAAGCAAGCGTCTCCGGAACTCCGTCGAGGATCTTGGGCGGGGTGCGTTCGAGATCCACCACGCGAACATGAATCTGCGCCAAAGTTTCGCGCTTGGCCATTTGATCGGCAAGTTTCAGATAGGTTTCCTCGAGCGAACGACCGAAGCTGCGCACACCGTAGCCGTACTGCCGGATATTCTTGCGCTCGGTCTCATTCAGAATGTGGCGGATATAGGCGCGGCTATAGCCGCAGGGTTCCACCAGGGTAATGAAATCCTCGATCAGCTTTTCGAAGAAAACATTGTTTTCCCAGAGCGTATCATCCGCATCAATCAGCAGCGTGTGGCGTTTCATAAGCTTGAAGAGTCAACTTGCTTTGCGAGCTTCCAAAAAGTGAATTTCTAGTGTAACAGTTCAAGCGCATCGTGTGCGATCCGGCGGGCCGCGTCCGGCCTCGCCAGTGCTGCCGCGGCGCGCTTCATGGCCGTTAGTTTTTCGGGCTGATCCATGAGCCTCGCGATCTTCCAGGCTGCCGCGGGGAGATTGTTGCAACGGATCGCCGCTCCGGCCTCAAGCAGGTGATCCGCATTGCGCTCTTCCTGGCCAGGGATGGGTTGTATCAAAGCCATGGGTAATTCGCGAGCCAAGGCTTCGGATGTAGTCAAGCCTCCGGCCTTTCCGATCAGGAGATCCGCTGCCGCCATGTATTGGTCCATCTCCGTTGTGAAGCCAACGGGCACGAGGCGCGGCTGGCCGGAAGGCGTTTTGCCGGCGGGTTTCGCCAGGGAGTCCAAACGTTTTTTCAGGGGTTCGGATTTTCCGGCGATGGCTACAATCTGCCACGGTTTTCCGGACTGAAGCAGATCCTTCACCAGTTGCTCGACGGGCCCAACGCCGTAACCCCCCGCGGAAAGCAGCAGCACGGGCTCGGCGCGTGTCAGGCCGAGTTTTTCGCGAGCGGCTGGGGTGCTGACTTTTTCCTCAAACAGAGGATCGATCGGAATCCCCGCCACGCTGAGTTTTTCGCGCGGCACACCGATGCTTGCCAGATATTCCAAGGCTTCCTCAATGGCCACATAGTAGCGGTCCACGGTCCGGCAGAGCCAGGAAGCGTGCACATCGTAATCGGTCACGGCGATCACATGGCGGGCGAATAATTTCTCCTTGGCAATCAGCCACGCCAGAATCTCCGCCGGCAGAAAGTGGGTTGCCACGCAAAGGTCAGGCTGCACCTTCTTTAGCATGCGGATCATCGGCTGGGTGTTCAGGCGGTCCATCACCAGGCGTTGGCGCTGCTGGCTCCAGGGCTTGTCGGTCTGCTGATAGAGCAAGCCCATCAGGTCCGGAGCGCGGTTCACCATTTCGATGTAGGCCTGGTTGTAAATACGATAAAAGAGTTTGCTGACGTATTGCAGGGCATCGATGTGGGCCACTTCGCACTGGCCTTGCGCGCGGAAGGCTTTTTCCAGGGCTTGCCCAGCTCGCACGTGCCCGGCGCCGGAGGAGGCGGAAAGAATCAGAACGCGCGGTTTCCGGTGGAGGATAAGAGAAGGGCTCATCGCGCGCCGCGTCAGGCGGTCTTTCGTTGCCCAGCCACCAGCTTGTCGAGAATGCCGCGGGCGAGCTTTTGCAGCTCGCCAAAACGCGTCAAGTACTCCTGGAAATCATGATTGAGAAGCTGCGCGTCTTGCGGCCCGAGTTGGTTCCGGAGGATCATGTCGCGGAGTTTCACGGGATGCGGCAGCAGTGCGTCTTCTTGCAACTCTTCCAAAGCGGTTTGCGGATTGTAGTGATACATCATGTCTCCCCGGCCGGATATGCGCGTGCACGTCATCGGCGCTTTCCCCTATTCTATGCGCATAATCGGCTGGGAATCACAAAGGAAACGGAGGCGGGCGGAACGCGGTCCGCGCCGCTAATCATGGCTTGAGCGTTGACAAGTTAACCGGGAAAGCAATCTGGAGGAAGCGCAGAAGACGCCGAGGAAGGATACAACGGATCCCGAATTGTTCCCTCTTCCGCAACCTCTTTCTGCTTTCCCTGCAGCATGTAGTACGCGCGAAGCGCATTCTCAAGGTCCTGCTTCATCTCCACCACCGCCGCGGCTGTCCCCAAAGTCGTGGCACCGACTGCGGCCACATAGACGGCGCCCAGAAAAGGCCAGCCAGCCGCGTTCGCGAAAAGCCCATAGCCGTGGAAAGAGCCCCACATGGCGAAGCCTCCCAGGAGCAGCAGCGCACCCGATGCTTCCAACGGACAAAAGCGAAAACAGATCCAGATCAGGCACGGGAGGCAAAGATAGTGAAGGCCGCTGCGAGGCATCCAGGGCACGATGGGCGGACCGAAATTCAGCACGCACACTACGCTGATAAAGCTGAGCAGCAGGATAATCTCGACGAATTCCCTGGCACTCAGTGCGTGGTGTTTATGCCCCAGCAAGAGCACCAGGAACGGCGTGAGCAGCAGAACGCCCAGCATATCTCCCAGCCACCAGATGCGCCAGACCAGCCAATATTCCGTCCATCGGACAAGGCCCGAGTTGCAGACGAACCATGTTCCGAGGAGGGCGCAAAGTGCGGTAGCCAGCGCGCCCGCCAGCAGCAGGAATCGCACACAATGGCGAGGGTGAAAAAAAGCAGTCTTCCCGCCCGCGAAGATGTTCACCAGATAATAGGCGAAGAGCGTTTCCAGTGTGCTGCCGATCGCGATGCCGAGTGAAGCGGTGACTTGCACACCGACCGATACGTTCATCAAGAATGCCCCGAGAAAAATACTCGGCCAGACCGCGACACCGCGGAGCAACATCGCCGCCAGAGTGATTCCAGCCGGCAGCCAGACAGGGATGGCGCTTGGATCCGGGCGCGACAGTTCGAAACTCAGGCGTCCCGCGAGGTAGTAGCTGACTACTAGGATGCTATTGAGGAGGAGGTTGGCCGGGGACAGGGAAGGAGAAATGAAGGCGGCGAAAAAATCGTGAATCCGCAGAACCGGGTTTAAGCGTTTCCAACCATTGGAAGCACTCATGGACTTGGAGAGCCTTTGGTCACGTGGGTGGGCCGCCCTGTGGCCCGCTGCAAAGCCGAACTTCCGCCGAAATATTGAGCTTTTGTATATAACTGGAATTTGGTAGTGTCAACCGGATAATCTTGTGCTCCTTGCAGAGAGGCGGAGTGCCATTCATGATTCTTGGTGATCGGCTTCGAACCCTTCGCGAAGCAAAAAGCGCTTCTCTACGGGACATCGCGGAGCGTACCGGGCTCTCGGAATATTTCATGCAGCGCGTCGAATCCGGCCATGCCATCCCAACCATCGAAGTTCTGGAGAAGTGGGCGGAAGCCCTCAGCATTCCCGTGCACGAACTCTTCTATGAAGGAAACGAACCTCCCCCGCTGCAGAACCTGCCCGACCGGTTGACGGCGGAACAAATCGCAAAAGTACATCTCAGGGACTTTCTGGACCTGTTCGGCAAGCAGCAATAACCGGTCGTCCGTTCATTCAATTTGGATTTCCGAGACTAGGCGGCGGAGGCGCGCACGGGGACGAATTCGTATTTGTCGATTTTAGCGGCGATGCCCGTCCGGCCGCTGCCGTCGGGTTCAACGCGCACGATATGTCCGTGGCAACGGATGTTCACGTCGCCAGCGGAAATGATCTGTTGCGGCAGAGTCAGAATGAAATCGATCTCGCTGCCTTTTTCGAGATTCGCTTCGGTCAAAAAGTAGAGGCCGCGATAACTGACGTCGCGTGTGTTGGCCTTAAGTTCCGGGCTATTGGCATCTTTCGCTAGAACGCGCACCGGTAAATTCATCGCGAAGCGCCGAGCTTCGCGCCGATCCGATAAATCACCCATTCAGCCCCCCGAGAAGCGCCGGACGAAGCGAAAATTATCATCCGGTAAAGCAAACCGCAATGTGAAATTGCTGGAATTTAGCACTAGTACGAGCGAAATCGCGTAGTGGGCGGACTAGAACTCGCTTGTCCTTCGCTCGGCGGATTTGCGCCTTTCGGGTACACTTTTGCTGACCTTTTTCTCCATGCAGATTCATCACGATTCGCAAAGTTTCTTTCTTGATGGGCCGGCCGGGCGGCTGGAAGCGATTCTCTGGACGCCGACGCGCGCGGGAAGGCCGGCCTTGGCAGCAGTGGTGTGCCATCCGCATCCACTGTTTGGCGGCACCATGCACAACAAGGTGGTTTATAACGCCGCGAAAACAATGGATGCGCTGGGCATGCCGGTGCTGCGTTTTAATTTTCGGGGCACTGGTTTGAGCGCCGGCGAACACGACAAGGGGCGCGGCGAGCAGGACGACGCACAAGTAGCGCTGAATTATCTCGCTTCGCAATTTCCGGGCATGCCGTTGCTGATGGCCGGCTTCAGCTTTGGCAGCGTGGTGGGGCTCCGCGTGGGTTGCCGCGATGCGCGGGTTGTTGAACTCATCGGGTTGGGCATACCCGTCAATTCCAGCGATTTTTCGTTTTTGGCGGAATGCGCAAAACCGAAACTATTCGTGCACGGCGCCGAGGATCAGTTCGGCGCGCGCGCGAAAGTGGAAGAAACCGTGGCCGGGCTTCCCGGGGAAAACCGCCTGGTGGTGGTAGAGAACGCCGATCACTTCTTTGCTGGGCACCTGGATGAATTCAACGCGGCCGTTTCTGCGTGGCTCACCGAACGCCATCCGGAACTACACGCCTTGTAGCACAGCCTTACTGTGCGATATCAGTGGACTTGGACAGACAAGAATGCGTGGACTGCTTAGGCAGAGTTGCCGCGCTCAAACAGCCTGGTGAATTCTTCAATTCCCGCGGGTCTCACGCTCACCAGCTTTGCGTTGGCCTCCACGTGAGCGGCGCGCGACATTCCCACCAGCGACGTCGTGATCCCCGGTGAAGAGCGCGCAAATTGCAGCGCGCGCTCAAGATCGCTTTGCAAGCCCAGTGCTTCCGCTACAAAAGGTGGCAGATTTTGCGAAAGTTGTCCTTGCAGCAGGGCAGCACTCCCCACCAGCGTGATGCCCAGGTCGGCTGCGGCTTCCATCATCGTTCGCGTTTGTCCGCCGATGGTCTGATTGCCCAAAGTGAGCGCTTCGGTCATTGCCAGATTGTAGGGAAGCTGCACAAAGCGGAAATGATGCTGCTCCCCCGCGATTTCGCGAGCGAGGGGCTCGATTTCGCCGAGCGACAATGAATCTTTGGCTTTTGCATCCTGGCGGAAGCCGTTCCACGTGGCCAGTCCATAGAACTGGATTTTCCCTGAGCTGACCGCGGACTCCAGAAACTCAAACGCATTGCGCAACCGGCCGAGGAATTCCGCGCGCGACACTTCGCTGAGTTGCGTCTCGGGATTATGCAGGTAGTACACATCGACGCAGCCGACGCCCAGATTTTTCAGGCTGCGCTGCAGCTGGTTTTCGATATAGCGCGGCGCCATGCAATGGCACCCTGCGGCGATCTCCTTCGCCGTGAAGATTCCGCGCTGGATATACTCTTCGAAGAAATAACGGTTGGGGTCGGCGGGCATGGTTCCATCGGGCGTCAGGTAGCCTCCCTTTGTACACACCACGAATTCGTCGCGCGCCAGGCCCTTGTTTGATAGCACTTTCAGTGCCGTGCCCACGTTGCGTTCGCTGCGTTGCAAGCGGTAGTTGATTGCCGTGTCGAAGAGATTGATGCCGGCGATTCCTGCTTCGACCAGCGCGGCGGAGTAGCTTGCATCCGTGGCGTCGTTCGCCTGGCCCAGATACGTGCCGATACCGAGCGAAGAGATGGTGAGCCCTTGCGCCTGGCGGAAATGTCCCTCCGCCGCGATATCCTTGAATTGTTCGGCGTACCGCTGCGTGCCTGCTGGTGTCGCACCCTGGCTCATGGAACGTCCCTCGCTTTTCGTATTCTATTGCTTGGTTTCCCCGGCCTCTTCCTCAGGCGGAGCCAGCAGGCGTGCGCACGCCCGCAGGATCCGCCGGTAGGGCCAATCTTTTTCGCGAAAGAAAATCTCGCCTTCGCGCGGGTTGCTATAAAACCAGCGCGCCACCAGGCGCAAATGCTCGCCCAATTCCGTTGCCAACTGCCGGGGAGTTCCCGCCCGGGGCGCGGCGTTCATCACCGATTCCAGATAGTCGCGCACCGTTTCTTCGGCCGAGCGAGGCTGGCTGGTGTCTCCAAAGCGCAGCGCGAATGGTTCGGCCAAGCGCCCCCCGCACACACCAAAGAGTCCAATCGTCTGTTCGTCGGCCATGCGCTGGAGAATCACGGCATTCAGATCCTGCACGCGCCGCGCGATCTCCGGGCCCGCCCGGAGGGCATCGTCCAATTTCTCCAATTTCTTGTGCACGGCCGCCGCGTGTTCAAAATCGAGGTCTTCGCTGGCGCGCTCCCGCTCCTGCTCGTAGTTCGCGCGGAGCGATCCGCCGCCCGTCTCTAAAAACTGAACCAGCCGGCCTACCTCCATGTCGTACTCTTGTTTCGTACAGCCGGCAAAGCAGGGCGCGAGGCACATCTTCATTTCCGAATAGATGCAGCCGGGAAACGCAGGATCGCGGCGGATCTTGATCTGGCAGCGCCGCACTTTGAAGAAGTCCAGCACGCTGTCGGCATAAGTCTGCGCCGCTTTCCGGGAAGGAAAGGGGCCGTAGTAAATCCCTCCTGTAGGTGTGCCGAGTTCGTTGACGCTGATGTGCCGCGTGGCATAGCAGCGCGGGTAGGCATTTTTCAAATTGACCTTCAGCATGGGAGAGGGGCGAAGGCGCATCAAGTCCTTATAGCGTTTGGGAAAATAGCGCCGCGCTAACTGGTAGTAAGTGAGCGATTGTTCGAACGCGGAGTTGGTGACGCAATAGCGCACCTGGTGCGCAAAATCCCGCAGGTTGAGGCGTTTGCTAGTGGAATCAAAGGGTCCCAGCAGGCGCTGCAGGCGGCGCCGCAGGTTGGCGGTGCGGATCAGGTGGGGTTGCGCGGTTTCCTCGCGAGGTTCGATCAGGCAAACGGCCGGACGTTCAGGCAGCATAGTGAAGAAGTCCGCGTCATTTTCCGGATTGAAATCGAGGCCCGCGTCGAGTTCCAGCACTCCGCCAGCATACTACGGAGCGTTTTGGACTGCCCAATGAGGCGAGTTATGCCTTTTGCAGAGTGGTCACGCCGCGGAGTTCCAGGGAGCGAAGCTCTGCCTTCATGGCGGACCGGCGCAACACCTTGCGCACCAGTGTCGAGGGGAACATACCCTTCCAGGCCATGAGCGCCGCGCCTTTCCAGGTTAAATCGTATTGGCCCGATTCGCGCGCAGGCTTCATGTAGCCCAATTCGACGTGCCGCGGCCCGTAATTGTCCATTATCTGGACCCACCGTGAAATTTCCTGGCCCTTCACTTCCGGCTTGGCCCAAGCACCGGCAACGTGTTTTTCGATCAACTGGCGGTGCAAGCGGTAAAGTTCGCGCGGGTCCTGAATCTCGGAAAATCGGAAGATACGCGAGGTTTTGGGATCGGGGGTCAAGGGAAGCACGCTGTTGTTATTGGTCTCGAGTCGCAGCCCCGAAGCAAACTCGGTGGAAAACTCCAGATAACTATCGATGTAGCGGGAAGCACACGACATGGTGATATTTGCAAAATCGTTCGTGTTCGAGTTGCTGAACAAGGCCAGAACCGTCCGGGTGTGCGCAGAAAGCTCGCCGAAGTCATAACAACCCAGATATTCAAAGCCCAAGTTCTTCAAGGCAGGAGCAACACCGGCCATGCGGCGTTCCAGGTCCGGCGCGATCTCCGCCGCGGTCAAAGGTCTGGGACGAGACTGGGCAGAGAAGCGAAACGCGCGGCGCAGCGCCAGAGGCGCGATAACGTACAACAACGCCAGAAGAACGAGCACTCCGAAAAGTATGGTTTGCATCATGCTTTCCAACATGATTTGTTCTCGCGGGTGCGGCGCGAGCTCTCCGTCTGAGTGAAATAACCGTCTTTGTTCATTATTTCGAAACAAGAAGCGAAAAGGGGGGCGTGTACCCGGTTCGTTAATAATGGTGCGGAGGTGAGGTGCCAGAGTGTTAAATGCCGCCGGCGGTTTGATGCGGCAGAGCCAGCCTGCTAGGACTTCAGCAGCCAACCGGCGATCACCAGGCGCTGGATTTCGCTAGTGCCTTCATAAATTTCGGTAATGCGCGCGTCACGGTAGGCGCGTTCAACGGGATATTCCTTGCTGTAGCCATAGCCACCGTGAATCTGGATGGCCTTGTGGGCCACGCGCGTGGCCATTTCGCTGGCGAAGAGCTTCGCGGTCGCCGCTTCCTGGCTGAAGCGCCCGCCGGAATCCTGCTTCCAGGCCGCTTTGCGCACCAGCAGGCGCGCGGCATCGATCTCGGTGGCCATATCCGCGAGCATGAACTGGATGGCCTGAAACTGGGCGATGGGATGCCCGAAGGCCAAGCGCTCCTGCGACCACTTCAGCGCCGCTTCGAAGGCACCTTGGGCGATGCCGACGGCCTGGGCGGCGATGCCGATGCGGCCGCCGTCCAGCGTCGAGAGCGCCACTTTGTAGCCTTCGCCTTCGTTGCCGATGCGGTTGCCAGCTGGAACGACGCAATCGGTGAAGACCAGTTCGCAGCACGCGGTGGCGTTAATGCCCAGTTTTTTTTCTTCCTTGCCAACCTTAAAGCCCGGCGTGCCCTTTTCCACCACGATGGCGGTGATGCCTTTCTCGCCCTTCGCCGGATCGGTGTTGGTATAGACGATAGCGGCGTCGGCCACGCCACCGTTGGTGATCCAGGCTTTGGTGCCGTTGATCACGTAGGTGTCGCCCTTTTTCACCGCTTTCGTTTGCAGCGCGGCGGCATTGGAACCCGCTTGCGGCTCGGTGAGCGCGTAGCAGCCGATCTTTTCACCACGCGTAAAGGGCAGCAGGAATTTTTTCTTTTGTTCGTCGCTACCGTAGCGGTGAATCGGATCGCAGAACAGGGAATTTTGCACGCTCAGAATTACACCCGTGGAGGCGCAGCAGCGCGAAACCTCTTCAATCACGATTGTGTATGCGGTGTGATCGAAGCCGGCTCCACCCTCGGCCTCGGGGAACGCCACTCCGGTCAGACCAAGCTCCGCAGCCTTGTTGAAGAGGGCGCGAGGAAATTCGCCGGTCTCGTCGTTGTGCTTTGCCAGCGGGCGCACTTCGGATTCGGCGAACTCCCGTACGCTTTTCTGCAGCAGCTTTTGATCTTCGGTAAGTTCCAGTTGCAAGGTCGTTCTCCACGGGGCAGACCAAACAGTGTTTTGAAATCAGGATTCTAGCTTTTTTGAAGTGCGGCAGCAAAATCGGGTGTCCATGAGCCAGAATCTACGGTAGCCAAATTGGCGCTGGAAGCATGGCTACGCCGCAAGAGTGGACACCGTGATTGCGCACTCGCAAAGGTTACGTCTTCAAAGCTTTGCTGAGGCGATCGTATGTCGTGCGCAATTCTTCCGGGTGAACGCGGGTTTCGCCGGTTACGGTCATGAAATTGGAATCGCCGAACCAGCGGGGGAGCATGTGCAGGTGCAAGTGTCCAGCTACGCCCGCCCCTGCGGCGCGGCCGAGGTTCATGCCCAAATTCATGCCATCGGGTTTGTAATTCATGCGAAATGCAGTTTCCACGCGCTGCGCCAGCGCCATCATTTCGTCCAGCGTTCCCGGTTCGCATAAATGGAGTTCCGCCACGTGGGTGTACGGCACGATCATGACGTGGCCCGAGGTGTAGGGAAACCGATTGAGGATGATGAACGATTTCTTGGCGCGAAGCACAATCAGCGTCTCCGCGTCGTCTTTGCGCGCAACGGCATCGCAGAAAATACAATCCGGCTGCTTGCCGGAAGCCGCTTCGGCCATGTATTGATAACGCCAGGGTGTCCAGAGGTAGTCCATGAAGAAGCGACTGGTGACTCGTGACTGGTAACTGGAATCCTCTATTCACCAGTCACGAGTCACCAATCACCAGTCACCTTTCTACGAGGCTGCTTCGGTCTGCGGAGCAGCCGTATTCACGAAGTCCTTTAATTCCTTGCTGGGTTTGAAGAAGGGAATCTTCTTGGCCGGCACTTCCACTTTCTCGCCGGTCTTCGGGTTGCGCCCAATGCGGCCGCGGCGTTGGCGGGTGCGAAAGCTGCCGAATCCTCGAATCTCGATCTTGTCGCCCTTCTGCAGGGCGTCAATGATGCTTTCGAAAATGGTCTCGACAATCGTCTCCGATTCCTTGCGGGGAAGTTCGGTGACGCGCAAGACTTCTTCGATCAGGTCGGCCTTGGTCAGCGTCGGTTGCTTTGTCATCGGTCTAAGCCTCTTTAACTCAAGAACCGCGGGTGCCGCACAACTCTTTGGGGCAAGGCGACTTAGAGGGACATCCCCTGCCCGGATGTCCCTTTCCTATCATCAAAAGGACTCGCAGGTAAATGAATTTATCTGGTGAATCGCCTGGGCGGTTTAGATAAAGCCGGCGCTACCGGGAAGCCAGCTTCTGCTTCATGGCGTCGCCGATCGTGGCCGTCGCCGAGGACTTCGACGACTTGTACTGATCGATCTCTTTACGCTCCTGCTGTCGAACGGCCGCGCGATAGCTCAAGCCAATGCGCCGCGTCTCCGAGCTGATCTTGATGATCTTGAAATCGTATTCCTTGCCGGGTTCCAGCGGGCCCGCGCTCTTCAGCGGACCGGTGGTCGGGCGGAAGTTGCCCGGCCCCTCATCGCGGCGGCGGCGATCTTCGATCTCCGTGTTGTGGCAGAGCCCTTCGATGTTTTCGCCAAATTCCACGAATGCACCGAATACGGCGATGCGGGAGACCTTGCCGCGCACGATATCGCCAACGCGGTGCTGCTTGAACCAGTCGGCCCAGATATCGTTCACCTGCTTCATGCCCAGGGACACGCGGCGGTTCTCCGGATCGATGCGCAGGACCTTGGCGGTCACCGGCTCACCCTTCTTGAAGACCTCGTGGGGATTCTTTACGCGGCCGGTCCAGCTGACGTCGCCGACGTGGACCAGACCGTCAAAACCCTCTTCGATTTCGATGAAGGCGCCGAACTCGGCAATGTTGCGCACCTTGCCGGTGACGACGGTGCCGACCGGATACTTTTCCGCCACCAGCAGCCAGGGATCGGGTTGCGCCTGCTTCATGCCCAGCGAAACGCGACGGTCGCTCGGCTTGATGTCCAGCACCACCACATCCACTTCTTCGCCGGCCTTCACCACTTTGGAAGGATGCGTGGGCTTCTTGGACCAGGACATTTCCGTGACGTGCACCAGGCCTTCGATGCCCTGCTCGAGCTCCACAAACGCGCCGTAGTCCACCACGCCAACAACCTTGCCCTTGTACTTGCCGCCCGCCGGATAGCGCTCGGCGGCATCCACCCAGGGATCCTTGCTGAGCTGCTTGAGGCCCAGAGAAACGCGCTGTTTGCCCTTGTCGAACTTCAGAATGATGACGTCGAGCTCCTGCTCTGGCTTCACGACGTCGCTGGGATGCCGCACGCGGCCCCAGCTCAGATCGGTGAGGTGCAGCAGTCCGTCGATGCCACCCAGATCCACGAAAGCGCCGTACTCGGTGACGTTCTTTACGGTGCCGTGCACCACCTGGCCTTCGCTCAGCTTTTCCATCAGCTCGGCGCGCTTGGCATGGAGATCTTCTTCGAGTAATGCGCGGCGGCTGACCACCACATTGCCGCGGCGGCGGTTCAGCTTGGTGACGCGGACTTGCACTTCCTGTCCTAGCAGGCCGTCGAGATTCTGCGTGGGGCGCAGATCGTATTGGGAGCCCGGCAGGAATGCGCGTACGCCGATATCCACCACGAGGCCGCCCTTGATGCGGTCGACAACCTTGGCCGTAATGGTCTCCTTGGCCTTGAACTGCGCGTCAATCTTTTCCCAGATGCGGCGCCGCAGAACCTTCTGGTAAGAGACGATGACGAAATTGTCTTTGGTCTCGCCGGTGCGCTGCACTTCGATGGTCGCGTTCGGGTCGGGGCGGGGAATTTCCGTCTCCGTGAATTCGGCGGCGGGAATCAGGCCCTCGGTTTTGCCGCCCAGGTCCACCACCACGCCTTGCTCCGTGTAGGCGACCACTTTTACCTCAATAATTTCGTTCTGCGCGGCCGAAGCTTCCTGTGGCTCGCTGTACTGGTCGATAAGCTTGCTCATCTCTTCCGCGCTGGCGGCCTCTTCGGCGGCAGCGGCGGCTTCCGCATCGGCGGCGGCCGTTTGCGCCTGGGCCTCGGCGTGAGCGTGCGCCTCATCGGGCTTCACGTGCGGCACAACTGCTGCCGGCGGAGCAGGAGCTTCGGCGGCCTGAGGGGCCGGCGTCGACTCCGTGGATTGGGGAGCTTTGTTCTCTTGAGCGGGGGCTGCGGCTGCGGAAGATACGGGGTTATCGTGGTCTGAAAACATGTTCAATCGCCTCCGGGATGTATATCCCTGTTTTTGTCGAGTCAATCCTTGCTGATTCCCAACCGGGGTGTGGCAAGGAGGGGTTACAACGCGGCAGAGAGGACAAGCACCTGCTGGAAGTAACTCGGTCTCAATCTACGGATGTGCTGCGAACGTCGCCTTGGGCGCTACAGCCTTTTAAGGATACTCGCCGCGAGAAGCCCGTGTCAATCAAGCCGGGTTACTCGCGGATGAATCTCTCTATTTCGCTGGGGAAAGCAGGGCCGGGACGAAGAGGCTCGAGAAGAAGCGGTCTGAACCGTACTCCCTGGCCAGGTCTCTCAGCGGGAAAGCTCTTGTTTTGGTGCTGTAGTCCGGCGGGCCGTCGGTCCAGATCAAGGTAACCGGATGATCGGCGGGGTAGGAACGCAAGAGCCAGTCCCTCGTCAATTCCACGCGCGGCTCGTCCTCCGGCACGCGTCTCCCCTCGATCTGGCAGACCAGTAGATGCAATTTCGCAGTGAATCGGCCGGGTTCGAGATGTGTCCACGGCAGCACAACTTGCAGGCCTTCTTCAAAGTCCAGATTGAGTTGCGACAACGCTTCTTCGACAAAGCTGAGGCCGTGCACGATGCGAACGGTTGCGCCGACCGCATGGGCGCGTTTGCGCAGCATGCGCGTCGTGTCTTCCAGAAAGACCGGGCTTCCCGGCAGCGCATAAGTCACCTTGCCGCTCAGCTCCCCCTCTTTCAGCAGGGCGCTCACCATGAATTCGTAAATCTCGCCGGGATTTTTCCACGGCGATTCGTAGAGCTTGTCGAAAGAGACGACGTGTTTCCCCTGCTGCTTCAGCCAGTCATAGACGGGATGCGCGCCGGTCCGGAAGAAGACTTTTTCGGCGGCCAGCAGTTCGCACTCCGCTTCTTTGGTGAGCAGGGCAACGGGCCCTGGCCCCAGGCCGACGATGGTGATGCTGTTGGTCATGGATACTTTGCGGAGCGCATTCGAAAAGAACGGCAGATCACAACGAATTGTTGCGCGCGATATTGCCGAGGTAGGTTGCACTCGGCTTGATGGTGCGTTTTTGCGTTTCGCGGTCCACGGCCACGATTCCGAATTTCGGGGTGTAGCCCAGCATCCATTCGAAATTGTCGAGCAGCGACCAGGTGATGTAGCCGCGCACGTCCACGCCGTCGTCCACGGCGCGCTTCAATCCCGCCAGCGCGCCCTGGTAAAAGGCGATGCGCCTGGTGTCGTCGGTTGTGGCGAAGCCGTTTTCAGTCACGATAATCGGCACGCCGGTCTCCTTCGCGGTGTAACGCACCACGTGTTCGACGCATTCCGGATAAAATTCCCCGCCCATTTGGTTCAGTTCGGCGCCTTTTGGCGGCGGCAGGTCCTTTTTCCCCACGACCGCGCGCGAGTACATCTGCACGCCCAGATAGTCGCACTTCTTTGCCGTTTCCAGCCATGGCCCGTAAACGTCCGCGCGTTTTTCGGCGAGATGGCTGTCAACGGGAGCCGGCTGATCGTCGGTAATCGCCAGATTAAAGCCAACCGGCAGGTTGCCGCGCGCGGACTTTATGGCGGCAAAGCCTTTGGCGTGCGAAGCCAGCAGTCCCTCGCGCACTTTTCGCGGGTCGCCCCAGAAGAAGTTCGCGAACTCTGGCGCGTTTAGTTGCTGGCGGATCTTCGGCACGGCATCGAGAAACTCATCGCTGAGTTGCTTTCCGGAGGGTGTGGGGAAGTCCAGCCAGGCAAACAATTGCGGGATATCCGGCTCGTTAAACGTGGAAGCGTAATCCACCAGGTCGCCCAGGTGCTTCGTGGCGCGTTCGCAGAAGCGCGCGAACCGATCCGGAGCCGCGGCGTTCTGCCAGCCGCCCTTCCAGGCAAACCAGCGAGGCAGCGAAAAATGGGAATAGGTGAGAAGTGTTGTCAGGCCATGTTCCTTACAGGTGGCCAGCACGCGGCGGTAATGCTCAAGCTCCGCGCGGGAGAATGTGCCTTCTTCCGGCTCGATGCGCGCCCACTCGAGCGAAAACCGGTAGGAGTTGAATCCCAGATCCGCCAGCATGCTGATGTCCTGCGGGTAGAGGTGGTAATGATCGCAGGCGTCGCCGGAAGGCTCGCGGAACGCACTCTCCGGCAGATGCTCAATCGTCCAGAAGTCGCTGTTGACGTTGTTGCCCTCCACCTGGTGTGCCGCCGTTGCGGCTCCCCAAAGGAAGCCCTTGGGAAAGGATTTGGCATCGGCGAATGCGCTGGTTGAGAGGAGCGTCGCGTTACCCGCAGCGGCCGCGGCGGCCGCGAGTGTCACATTGCGTAGCAGTTCGCGCCTGGAGAGTCCACGCGTTTCTGAGCTGTTTTCCGATCCAGTTAGCCGGTCCATGCGTGCCTCGATTGACGGGAATGTTTGCCTACCTGGTGCAGATTGTTATCACAACTCGCAGGGCAGGCAAAGTTCAAGCCCGCGCGCGGCCAGCTTGGCGGGCTTCGCGGCGGAAGTCTGGCGCAAGTAGTTCGACGGTGCGGCACATTTCGTAGAGACGCGAGCGCATGCGGGCGCCAATGCGGTCGGCGAGGGTATCTTCTTTCACTATGACCCGCTGCCCGCCGGGAAGACGAGCGCCCGGCTCGCCAGCGGCGGCTTCATCGAAATAGTTCGTGGTCAAAATGGTCAGGCGCTTTTCGTTATAGCGCGCGTTGAGCACCAGGCCGATGATGTCCAGCACCCATGCGGAAGGCTTGCTGGCGCCGAGATCGTCGAGCACCAGAAGCTCCGCCGTACGGATTGGCTCCAACACGCCCATTTCGGTGGATTCGCTCGAAGGGTTGTAGCTGGCCTGAATCTCTTTGAGCAGCTCGCGATAATCGCAAAATATTCCGTAGTGCCCGCGGCGGATCAATTCCTTCAGTGCGGCCACGGCGAGATGGGTTTTACCCACGCCTGAGGGTCCCATCAACAACAGGCCTTTTTCGGTACCCGGGTAGTCGCGCACGAACGCTTGGGTCAGCAATTTCGCTTGTTTTAGCTCCTGTTCGTGTTGGGAGGTCCAGGTTTTCCCGTCGGCGAGGTCCGTCGCGTAGCTTTCAAAGTCGCAGTGCTCGTAGCGCTTTGGCACCCGCGCGCGCTCCATCACCTTTTCCGCACGCTCTTCCATACCGCATTCGCAGGCTACGGCCATTTGCCCCGGAGTCCCATCTTTCCGCGGCACCAATTTCCATCCCGTTCCTTTGCAGTGCGGACAGTCTTCGCGAGTCATAGCAAGCCATCATACGTGGACAGCGTGCGCGCAACAATCAGGCTGGCTGCGGATATCTGTGGAGAATGATGCGGCGAGCAGGTAACAGGCGAACCATTGGCCACTAAACGCCGGCCGCGGACCACTATCTTCAGGTCCGCACGATTCTCGGTCCCGTGCGCACAATCGCATGTTTTGGTGTGCGCTCTTCGGGTTGCGACGCCATGCGCGAGAGTTCCTGCTGCACCACTTGGGCGAACTCCGCCATCTGGCTCTCCATCTCGATCATCTTTTCGCGCATGTTCAGGATGATTTCGATGCCCGCGAGGTTGACGCCCATGTCCCGCGCCAGCGTCAGGATCACGTCCAGCCGCTCCAGATCCGAATCGGTGTAGAGGCGCGTGTTGCCCTGCGAACGCGAAGGCTTCAGCAGGCCAACGCGTTCATACAACCGCAGGGTCTGCGGATGCAGCTTGTAGAGCTCCGCGACGGCGCTGATCATGTATCCAGCTTTGGCGCGCTTGCGTGTTTTTGGCGGCATGGCTATACCCCCGCCTTAGCAAACAAATCTTTTCGTGGATCGGCGGGTGCGATCTCTTCGAGTTCCTTCATCAGGTTGCGCACGCGCTCGTCGGTTGGCTCCGGCACCACCACTTGAATTTCGACATACTGGTCGCCGCGTTCGCCGTTGCGCGCGCTGGGAACTCCCTTTTCTTTTAGGCGGAGGGTCTTGCCGCTGTTGGTTCCCGGAGGAATGCGCACCAGCGAGCGTCCATCAATGGTGGGCACTTCCACTTTTGCACCCAGGGAAGCTTCGGCGACCGTCACCGGCACTTTGGTGTAGAGATCGTTGCCGCGGCGTTCGAAAAAGTCGTGCGGCTTCACCACCACGCGCAGATAGAGATCCCCGGCTGGAGCGCCCATCGTTCCGGCATTGCCTTTGCCCGGAACGCGCACGCGTCCGCCATTGGCCACGCCTGCGGGGATGCGCACGTCAATGGACTCGTGGCGGCGCACACGGCCCTCGCCGCCGCAGGTCTTGCAAGGTGTGCGGAGTTTGCCTGTTCCGCCGCATTGGTTACACGGCACGTTGAAGCGCATTTTGCCGGCAGTCTGCTGAACTTGCCCGGTGCCGTTGCACGTTGGGCAGGTCTGCGGAGAGCCCACCGCGCCCGTGCCGTGGCACACTGCGCAGGCATCCAGGCGCGTGATTTGCAGTTTTTTCACCGCGCCGCGCACCGCATCCCAAAAATCGATTTCGATCTGGTATTCCAGATCGCTGCCCGCCTCATGCTCCGGCTCCATCGAGCCGCCGCGTCCCCCGCCAAAAAACTGGCTGAAGAGGTCGCGGAAGCTGGAACCACCGCCCGCGCCGGGCGCCCCGCCGCCGAAATCGAACCCACCGAAATCAAAGTTGACGTTGCTGTCGCCCGCATCGTTTCCGGCGCCGTAACCCGGAGGAGGTACGTTATCGCTGTAGAAGCCGTACTGGTCGTACATCTGGCGCTTCTTCGCATCCGAAAGAACGTCGTAGGCTTCCTGCAACTGCTTGAATTTTTCTTCGGCTGCTTTGTCGCCGGGATTCAGGTCGGGATGGTATTTGCGGGCGAGCTTTCGAAAGGCGGCGCGAATGTCTTTCGCGGTGGCCTTCTTGGAAACGCCGAGGAGTTCGTAATAGTCCGTTTTTGCGCTCGTCGCCATAGGGAATATGACTGCTGATAGGTGACTCGTGATTAGTGAAGGCTTCTCTTACCATTCCCGCTAGCCACGAGTCACACCTCTCATTTACACAGCATCTTGCTGTACTCGCCGGTTTTACAGGCCGCCAGTCGCAAGTCACCCATCACACACTTGCCGCTGATTGCCAGTCCCAGCCGCTGCTTAGTTCGGTTTCTTGCTGTCGTCCACGTCCACGTACTCGGCGTCAATCACATCGCCGGGCTTCTGCCCGCCCTGCGCGCTGCCGCCAGAAGCGGACCCCGCGCCGGCCCCCGCACTCGCGGCTCCAGCTTGCTCCGCACCGGCCGCTTGCGCCGACTTGTACAGCTCTTCAGCCATCTTGTGCAGAGCCTTCTCCACGTTTTCCGCCGCGCCGCGGAGCCGCGCCACGCCGCCTTCGTTGACTGCCTTCTTGGCGTCCTCGATGGCAGCTTCGGCGTGTTTCACGTCGGCTTCATTCAGCTTGTCGCGGTTGTCGCGGATGGTCTTTTCGGCCTGGTAGACGATGCCGTCCAGGCGGTTGCGCGCTTCCACTTCTTCCATGCGCTTGCGGTCATCTTCCGCGTGCGACTCGGCCTCGGTGCGCATCTTCTCGGCTTCTTCCTTGGTCAAACCCGTGGAAGCCGTGATGGTGATCTTCTGTTCCTTATTCGTGGCCTTGTCCTTCGCGCTCACGTTCAGGATGCCGTTGGCGTCGATGTCAAATGTGACTTCGATCTGCGGCGTCCCGCGCGGGGCCGGCGGAATCCCGTCCAGCTTGAACGTGCCCAGCGAACGGTTGTCCTTCGCGAACTTGCGCTCGCCCTGCAGGACGTGAATCTCCACGCCCGGCTGGTTGTCCGAAGCCGTCGAGTAGGTTTCCACCTTGCGCGTCGGAATCGTGGTGTTGCGCGGGATCTGCACGGTCATCACACCGCCCAGCGTTTCCACACCCAGCGAGAGCGGAGTCACGTCGAGCAGCAGGATGTCCTTTACTTCTCCGCCAAGCACTGCGCCTTGAATGGCCGCGCCAACGGCAACTACTTCGTCCGGGTTTACGCCCTTGTGAAGTTCCTTGCCGCCAAAGAACGTGCTTACTAGTTGCTGCACCTTCGGGATACGCGTCGAACCGCCCACCAGCACCACTTCCTGGATGTCGTTCGGCGACATCTTCGCGTCTTCCAGCGCTTGCTTCACCGGCTTCATGGAGCGCTCCAGCAGATCGCTCATCAACTGTTCCAGCCGCATGCGCGTCAGCTTCTGCTGCATGTGGATCGGGCCGCTCGCGCCCGCGGTGATGAAGGGGAGATTGATCTCCGTCTCCATCATCTGCGAAAGCTCGATCTTGGCCTTTTCCGCCGCTTCCTTCAGGCGTTGCAGGGCCATCTTGTCTTTGCCCAGATCAATGCCGTGCTCTTTCTTGAACTCGTCAATCAACCAGTCCACGATCTTCTGGTCCACGTCGTCGCCGCCCAGGTGGGTGTCGCCGTTGGTAGACTTCACTTCAACCACGCCGCTGCCGACTTCGAGGACGGAAATGTCGAACGTGCCGCCGCCCAGGTCGTAGACCGCGATGGTTTCGTCGCTCTTCTTCTCAAGCCCGTATGCCAGCGCCGCCGCCGTGGGTTCGTTGATGATGCGGACCACTTCGAGGCCCGCGATCTCGCCTGCCTGCTTTGTGGCTTGCCGCTGCGCATCGTTGAAATAAGCCGGAACGGTGATGACCGCCTTGGTCACCTTCTCGCCGAGAAAATCTTCGGCGGCGTTCTTGAGCTTGGTGAGAATCATCGCGGAAATTTCCGGAGGGCTATAGATCTTGCCGGCCACTTCCACGCGGGCATCGTCGTGATTGCCCTTTACGACCTTGTAGGGCACGCGCTTCATTTCGTCGGCCACTTCGTCGTAGCGCCGCCCCATGAAGCGCTTGATCGAATACACAGTGTTTTCGGGATTCGTCACCGCTTGCCGCTTGGCCACCTGGCCCACCAGCCGTTCGCCGGCTTTGGTGATGGCGACCACGGAAGGCGTGGTGCGCGTGCCTTCCTGATTAGGGATCACAACCGGCTCGCCGCCTTGCATAACCGCCACGACCGAGTTGGTGGTGCCCAGGTCAATTCCAATAATCTTGCTCATTGCTGCCTTCTCCTTATTAGTTGCCTAAACTCTTTGTGAAGGCGCCCTTTGTGGCGCCGCTGTAGGCTGGCTTGCAAGTCAGCCTCGGCGGTCTCAATACGCGGCCCGTACTCGGGCCTAAGCCGCTCGAACGGGAGCCAATATACAGGTTGAGTGTGCTATTGTCAAGTTATTTGATATCGCTTGCAAAGTTATGATTCGTATGGGCTTGGTATTCCCTTGGCGGCCCCCTACCTCATAAAATTGCTCTGCCCGATTCCAAGACAACGTTCCCACCTCCATCCGCAACCAAACGGATGTCCCCCGCCGTGGGGCGGTTCCAATGCCGCCCTCTGCGGCTCGACTTAAGGATGCGGCGATGCGCGCGGTCAGCCGCAACCTGCCAGCCCAGCAACCTGTGATACTCTGGGCGAAATCATAATTCTTGGAGGAATCTGTGACCCGCCGTACCCTCTTGCTCCCCGCCATTGTCGGTTTGGCCGCCTTCGGCACCCTGCTTTTGGCCGCTCCCCCCAAACAGAAGTCTCAAACGGCCACGAAGAAGGCCACGCCTGCGAAGGCCACTGAGGCGCCCACCCTTTCCACTGCCACGATCAGCGTGGGCGGTGTGAACGATATCGATCCGTCCAAAGCCTTCGGATCCAAGTCCGCGCCCATTGTGGTTGAGATCTTCAGCGATTTTCAGTGCCCGGCCTGCAAAGCGCTTTTCGTGAACACCACGCAGAAGGTGATGGACAACTACGTCAACACCGGGAAAGTCTATCTGGTTCACCGGGATTTTCCGCTGCCGATGCACGCTTACTCGCGCGTCGCGGCCAGCTACTCCCGCGCCGCGGCGCACATCGGAAAGTGCGAGCCGGTGGAAATGGCGCTCTTCCAGAACCAGGAGAAGTGGGAAGCCAACGGCGACGTGAAGGGAACCGTAGCCGGGGCGCTTTCCGCCGCGGAAATGAAGAAAGTGCAAGCGATCGTGGAATCCAAGCAACTGGAGCCGCTGATTGAAAAAGACAAGTCCATCGGCATGACTTTCCCTGTGTCCCAGACGCCGACCACGGTTTTTCATGCGCATGGCCAGACGTATCCTTACGCGGGGACCCTGAATTACGACACGCTCAAGGAGTTTTTGGATCAGTTGGTCGCGTCGAAGTAGCGACCAGATAGGTCATCCCAGCACCACATATGCTCGAATCCGCGCCATTCAACTACCGCCGCATCATCATCTGGATTGGCCGCCTGGTCCTTGGCATCGTCTTCGTTTATGCGGGCATCGCGAAGCTCACGATGCCCAACACGCACCTTTGGCCATGGTTTTTCCTGAAGTTTTCCATTTCCACGAACCTGACAATGTTTCAGCAGCAAGTGGAATCATACAAAATGCTGTCACCGGAAACGGCCGGCCTGCTTGCGCATACGCTGCCCTTCGTTGAAATTGTCATCGGCTTGATGCTGCTGATTGGCTGGGGGCTGCGCCTTTGGGCCACGCTGGTGACGCTGATCATGGTTGGCTTTCTGGGAGTGGTCACGCGGGCGTATCTGCTGCACATGGACATCAACTGCGGCTGCTTCGGCACGCCGGAAAAGCTCACCGGCATGACCATCGTCCGCGACGGTGCGCTTGCAGCACTGGCCCTGCTGATGACCTACTTTGTTTTCACCGAAGCAAGCAAACCACATCCCTGGACGGCGCCGGAGAAAACGGCATAGTCCTCCTGGTTTCTGGCTCAAGTTAAGACGGAGTCATCCTGAGCGAAGCGAAGGATCTCAACTTTGAATTCGACTACAATCGCATTTGACGTTGAGATTCTTCACGCATCCTCGTCGGATGCGTTCAGAATGACAAACGCTGGGGTCGTGCACGGAAGATGAAATCGCTCGCCGAATACCTGGAACTCGCCGCCGTGGCCCACGGGCACATTTGTGCGGGGCAGGTGCTCGGCGTGCGGCTGGCCATGCTGGGGATACGCGAACTTGGCCTTGACCCCATCGCCGAGCGCAAGCGCATCGTCACCTACGTCGAAATCGACCGCTGCGTCACCGACGCTGTCGCGCTGGTCGCCAACTGCCGCCTCGGCAAGCGCGCCCTGAAATTCCGCGACTGGGGCAAGGTCGCCGCCACGTTTTGCGATTTGCAGACTGGCCGCGCCATCCGCATCGCCGCTAAGGAATCCTCCAAGCAAGCCGCCAAGGAACTTTTCCCCGATCTGCCCAGGGAAGAAGCGCAGCAAAAAGCCTATGCCCAACTCCCCGACGATGTTCTCTTTTCCACGGAATGGGTGAAAGTTGAAATCCACCCTGAAGACTTGCCCGGGTTCAAAGGCCCGCGCGTGGTCTGCGCCGAATGCGGCGAAGGCATCAACTTCAAGCGCGAAGTCCTGCGGGCCGGTCGTACCCTCTGCCGCGCCTGCGCCGGCGAACGCTACTATTCTGCCTAGATCTGGGCAACGATTTGTTTCCGCCCGCTCTCAAAGTTGGTGGAAGTCCGTTATGAACTGCCCTTTCCACAACCGTTGGCGGGTGTTGTTCCAATTCACCTTGTGTCTCGCTCTGTGCAGCCTTGCCAGTTCTACGCTTTATTGTCAGGCCCCCGAAAATGCTGTGACCCGAGCCTCCGAGGAAGAGAATATCCGTGAAGCAGTCCTCCGGTACCAGATGACGGGTTACGACAGCAAAGCAGATGAAGATGACGAACCTACCGAGAGACCTCGTGAAGCGTCGGACAAAGAACGCCGAACGATCCTCATCTCTATTTCTGGTCAGGACCCCTCTAAAGAGTTTTTGAAGAGACTCAGAGACATCCCTCTGCAAATTAAGCCTGCATCGAAAGGAAAATTTGAAAAAGAACCTTTCCCTGGTTGGCTCGTTGACAAAGATACGAATGAGAGAGCGGTGGAATTGTACGTCAACGAAATTAAATGGACGTCTGAATCAAAGGCCGAAATCGAAGGTGGGTACTATTGCGGGGGCTTGTGTGCCGGTCACTATAAGTACAAGCTCATCCGGTCACCGGAGCGATGGATTATTACTTCATCGGAACTCGTCGGCATCTCTTAGATGAATCCGCCTCCCAGATAGGCTTGGAAACATTTCTATTGAGTGATGACATTCCAGGGTTAGTTCTGAGCTAGAATTTTCCTTCGATGCCTTCACTTCCCCCGATTACTCTGCGTCTGCGCGGCTGGAAACTCATTGACCGCGTCGCGCTCGCATTTCTCCTCCTCTGCTCCGTAGCCCTCGGAGCCGCCGCCGGCCTTCTATTCGTTTACGAAAGCGACCTGCCGGAAATTCGCGCGCTCGAAACGTACCGGCCCAACGTGGTCACTGAAATTTATGCCGACGATGGCCAGCTTGTTGGCAGCTTTGCCTTGCAGCGCCGCATCCTGATGACCTGGGAACAAGTCCCCAAGGTTCTCTACAACGCCGTCACCGCCATCGAAGACCAGCACTTCGAAGATCACTGGGGCGTGGACTTTCCCCGCGTGGCCGGGGCCGCTTACCGCAACATCCTGAAGCACCGCAAGGCCGAAGGCGCCAGTACCATCACCATGCAGTTGGCCGGCAATCTCTTTCTCGACCGCAGCGACCGCAGCTTCCGGCGCAAAGCGCAGGAGATGCTCCTTTCCTTGCAGATCGAGCGCCGCTACACCAAGCCGCAGATTTTCACCATGTACGCCAACCAGGTCTACCTGGCCCACGGCAACTACGGCTTCGCGGCTGCCTCCCAATTTTATTTCGGCAAGAACGTCACCGACCTGAATCTCCAGCAAGCGGCGCTGCTGGCCGGCATGATTCGCGGGCCGATCTATTCGCCGCTCAACGATCCGGCGCGAGCGCTCGCCCGCCGCAATCTGGTGCTTCACCAAATGATGGAGGAAGGAAAAATTACGCCTGCCGAGGAAGAAGCCGCGAAGAAAACGCCGCTTGGCCTCCACGTGCAGTATCCGCGCAACGATCTTGCGCCTTACTTCTTCGAAGACATCCGCAAATACCTTGAAGCTACCTATGGCACCGAAGCCGTTCACGAGCGCGGCCTGCGCGTCTATACCACGCTGAATATCGCCATGCAGAAGGCCGCCAATCAGGCCATCCGCGACGGGCTGCACACCTACGACCGCCGCCACGGCTGGCGCGACAAATTGCCCAACGTCCTGAAAGACAATCTGGGGAAGTTGGACACCTACGAGGACGACGACTGGCACCATCCGATTGAAAAGGGAAGTTACGTCACGGGGCTGGTTCTGGCCGTTGACGACAAGAGCGCCACCATTAAAATCGGCAACTACCGCGCGATTCTCTCTCCCCTGGAAATAGCCTGGACCGGCCACAAGAAGCCGAACGATCTACTCGCGGTTGGCGACCTGGCGCAATTTTCTATTCAGGATTTGAAGGAAACCACGGCGCGCGTGCAACTCGAGCAGCAACCCGCGCCACAAGCCGCCATGATCGCCATTGAAAACGCCACCGGCGAGATCAAGGCCATGGTCGGCGGCTACAGTTTTGAGGATTCGAAATTCAATCGCGTCACCCAGGCGGTGCGCCAGGTCGGCAGCTCCTTCAAGCCGTATGTATACACCACGGCCATAGAGCAGGGCATGACGCCCTTCGACACCATCCTCGACGCACCGTTTTCCGTGATGAGCGGCGGCCAAGTTTATGCCCCACACAACTACGATGAAAAATTCGAAGGCGTGATCACCTTGCGCCGCGCGCTAGCCGGTTCGCGCAACGTGCCCGCCATCAAGGTGGCCGAAAAAGTGGGCATGAATAATGTGGTGAACATGGCGAAGCGGTTCGGCGTCAGCACGCCCATTCCGCCGTATTTGCCGGTTGCGCTGGGCGCGGCGGACATGCGGCTGATCGAACACGCTTCCGCCTTCACCGTGTTTCCCAATGAAGGTATCCGCATTGACCCGCACATGATTCGCCGCGTCACCAGCTACGATGGCGCGCTGCTGGAGGAAGCGCATCCCGAAGTGCACGACGTGATCTCGCCCGACGTGGCGCACACCATGACGGCGATGCTCGAAGAGGTCGTGCAATTCGGCACCGCCATCCGCGCCAAATCGCTAGGGCGCCCACTCGCGGGAAAAACCGGCACCACGCAGGATTTTACCGATGCCTGGTTCATGGGATTTTCGCCACAACTGACCGCGGGGGTGTGGGTGGGCTACGACGACAAACAGATTTCGCTAGGCAAACGCGAGTCAGGCGCGCTGGCGGCGCTGCCCATCTGGATGGAGTTCATGGAAAAGGCGCTCGCCGGAACGCCGCCTAGTGATTTTCCGAATGTTGTGCCACTGGAGCAGCAAGCCGAAGAGCATCACGTTCACACGGACGTTCCGGACACACAGCCTGAAGAAGAACTACCTGCGCCCAAGCCCATTGTCGTTCCAACCCCAACAACGGCCGTGCCACCCGCAACACCGAAACCGTAATATGGGGAGTCAGGTTTAGCGGTAGCTTTGCGCCGCCTTCTTTTCTGACTACGGCATCACTTTCGGAAAGGATCCCAGCCTGCTGGAACCAGCTCTTCTGTCTCGCCTTCCCCCTTGGAAAGGATGAGTTTCCTGGCTCGGGTTATCCTGCCGATAAACTGGATGCGCCATTTCCCCAAGCCTCGCTTCAACTCACCGATACGATGGGCCGGCACCGCGAACAATAATTCGTAATCGTCACCGCCATGCAGCGCAAGTCGCGCCGCTTCCGATGCAGGAATTCCCGCAGGCCCGGGAATGGAGCCTTCCGCAATCACGGCCCCCACGCCGCTTGCCTTGCACATCCGTGCAAGATCCGTCGAAAGACCGTCGGAAATGTCCATCATCGCGTTGGTCAACCGGGTTTCCGCCAGCCAGTGACCCAATTCGATTTGCGGCTCAGGGTAGAGGTGCTTCCGGAGCGCGGCGTTCCTGGTTCTCTCGCCTGCTTTTCCGTGGCGCAGTTTCTGTAGCCCGAGTTCCGCTTCGCCCAGCCTTCCGCTGACAAACAGAAGATCACCGGGTTTCGCGCCCGAACGCAGCACCGCCATGCCCTTCTTCACTTCTCCCACCACGGTCACGTTGATCAAGATTTGCTCGTTGCGGGTGGTATCGCCTCCGGCTAAGGCGCATTTCAGGTATTTCGACGCTTGCCGCAACCCGTTTAGAAACCCATTCAGCCATTTTTCCGTATGTGAGGTGGGCAGCGCCAGATTCAGCAGGAAGCAGCGCGGAGTTCCGCCCATCGCGGCGACGTCACTCGTCGCCCGGGCCAGGCACTTCCAACCCACGCTGTCGGGCGGGTGCAGGTCCCTCAGGAAATGAGAGCCTTCCAAGAACCAGTCGCTGGTCAAAAGGGTTTCGTAGCCCGGCTTCGGCTGCCAGAGGGCCGCATCATCTCCCATGGCGACTCGCACCCCGAAGCTCCGTTCGGACGCAAATCCGTGGGCAATGCGCGCCACCAAGTCCTCTTCGGGCGATCTTTTCGTCATAGATTGGCTATCATCCTATCCCAGACTGGCCGTTGGTACAGTTGGCCAGTTCTCCCAAGGCTGTCCGAAAAAAACAAAATACAGGGTTGACCTGAGAACCTACAAAATTTAATATCTCAATAGTCGCGAACCAAGGCTCACGGTTCAGAGGCAGTACCTGAAAGTGGAGTGCGGCACAGGGAAGACGGATAAACGCCGCACCCAAGCAAAAACACGGCAAGGCCTGAGGGGCCCTAGAGTGATTAGCACCAAAAACTATACGTTTTATATTGCTTCCACGCCCGGCAAGATGAAGAAACTCATCGTGCCCGCGTACGTTTTGCATGGCCTGGCGGTCCTGGCCATCATCGGAAGCGTCACGGTATTGGCCGCGGTTGGTTCCTATAGCCGCATGCTCCTCAAGGTGGGCAATTACAACGCCGTCCGCCAAGAGCGGGACGTCTGGAAAAAACAGGTTCGCGAACTGCAGAGCACCGTCAAGGATACCAACCAGCGCCTCGACGCGGTACAGTCCCTCGCCACCGACGTGGCAATGACCTTCGGCGTGATGAAGTACCACCCGGCCGCATTTGAGACTACGGATACCCCGTCCTCTCCCGAAGACGTTTTTGATCGCTCCGTGGAACAATTCACCTTTTTGAAGCGCAACGCTGCGGCGATCGCTGTTTCCGCGGGAGGCATGCGCATGATGCCTTCGATGGCCTTTGCGGATTCCAATTACACGCCTTCGATCTGGCCGGTTCTAGGCCACATTACGGATTCTTTTGGCGAGCGCCTGGACCCCTTCTCGGGTGAGGGTGCCTTCCACACTGGCGTGGACGTGGGCGCGGATTATGGCGCTTCGGTCTATGCCACGGCTGACGGGATAGTGCAGGATGCGGGGCAGCATACCGGTTATGGCCGCACAGTCATTGTAGACCATGGTTTCGGCATCACCACGTGGTACGCACATCTTTCGGCCTTCGCGGTTGTTCCCGGGACGCGCGTCAAGCGCGGTGAAGTCATTGGCTATACCGGCATCAGCGGCCGCAGCACTGGGCCGCACGTTCATTACGAAGTGCGCGTCAACAACGCCCCGGTCAATCCCTGGCGTTATATGCGCAACAACCCCTCCGCCGCGGGCGACTAACCCGGTTTTTTCTTCCTCTCTGCGATCTATTATGTGGCGCCGGCTTTTAAGCTGACCTTCTTCGGCTGTCCTTTTCCAATTTCTAATTGCGACTCGCTGCAGGGGGAGCCGCCGCCACCGCCCCGTGCGCCGATTCCAGCAACTCCGGAGTGATCTCCAGAATCAATCGCACCGATTGGGATGTTCCCCGGTCTTGCTTTTGTACTTCCGCCGTCTTCAGTAACGTCCGATAGGAATCACGCAACTTGGGATCGAGCTGCTTGCTCGCCTTGGGATCGTCCATTCCGGCCTGCGCCAGAATGAGCAGTCCGCCCAGCATGTCATTCAACTGGCGAATCGTGGTTTCATTGGTGCTTTCTCCCTCAGCCACCACGCGGAGTTGCTCGCCATCCGGCTTCGCGCCAATCGAGACCCATTGCAACTGCCCCAGCAGCGTGGCTAGTTGCGGCGATCGCCAGCCACCTGGACTGCTCTGCGATAACGCGGAGAGCAGTCCCGAATCCTGCCGCATCAAACCGAATACGGGCGTGCCCGCCAACCGCAGAAAGTGCTCGCGCCACTCTTCAGCGCTCGTGCTCTTTGCGGAAGGCTGAAAAAAGCACGAAGCGTCGTTGCAAATCGCTACCCGATTGCTGCGAAGAAACGTGAAATAGGCGGTCCGGGGAGGATTACTCAGCGTGACCGCATAAATGGTTTTTCCGGCGGCGGTCTTCAGCGTTCCAAAGTGCGCGCTGTAATTTTCCATTTTCTTCTGATCAAATCTTCCTTCTGCCACGGCCATGGTTTTCGGATTTTGCGGCGTGCCGCTGAATGCAATGACCACGCGATCCAAATCGCGTTCGTAATCAAAGCCCGTTGCTTGCACGAACTTTGCGTACTCCTCATCGGTTGGCGGCTGCGGAGCCCATGCGAGAAGCTTGGCTAGAAAAACCGAAGAACGCAGGTCCTTCAAATCGAGATAGACCACGGATGTGGCATCGCCCGGCAGTTGCGACAGCAACTCCTCGCGCTGGTGATCCGGGTCATTGCTGGGGGTGTGGAACCAGAACCACGTTGCCAGCGCGAGCGCCAGAATCAAAATGCCAGTAATCAGTATTTTGCGGTTTGCCATGAGCCCTTCATACAGAATGTAACGCGCTTCTTCGGACCAAGTATTTTGGCACTATCGGTCTTCAGGCCGAAGGAAAACCCACAGGGCTGCTAGCCGTGCTCGATAGATGGCAGGACGGCCCCGTTTAACTTCTTGACAACAAAGACCTTGTAATGGAGTCCAGGGGGAGGCCTTAAGCGCCCTGTTTTCCACACGTTCCCACAGGCCTGAGCAAGTGGGTCGCCGAATCCGCCCCTTGCAACTTCTGTGCCTAATCTGCTATTCTTGTGCGGTTTGAGCGGCGCTGGCGTAGCTCAGCTGGTAGAGCATCTGATTTGTAATCAGAGGGTCGGGGGTTCAATTCCCTCCGCCAGCTCCACCAGAATCAAGCAGGGGAGTGAGACGGAGCGAATCCCGTCATGGTAACATAAAAGGGCTGGTGTCTTTGGACACGAGTCCGTTTTGTGTTTTCGCTCTGCGCACGCTCCCGCATCTCCAGCAAAGCTGGCCGAACACGCTGGGCACGTTGAACAAAACCGATTTTTCGCGGATACGAATTTGGTATCCCGGAGCAAGTTACCGGGACGGGTGGGTGAGTGGCTAAAACCAGCAGACTGTAAATCTGCCGCTCCTTGCGGGCTACGAAGGTTCGAATCCTTCCCCGTCCACCAGGATTCGAGCTTCGAGAAAAAATCTCCGGACAGATAGTTTTCCGGAGAGCCTGAGTCGAGCGTTACGTAAGTACACCGCAGGAAATCGCAACACGCGATGTTCAAAAGCGGTACCCAGCGCGGCGAGACAGCCGGATGAACGAAGTGCGCCGCGCGAGTGAAAATTTTTTGGAGGGATCGGATTCAGCCTGGGTAGCTCAGTTGGTAGAGCGCGTCCTTGGTAAGGACGAGGTCACCGGTTCAATCCCGGTCCCAGGCTCCAGAAATGGGTTGAGTTTCCAAGGGGGGACGCGTGGCGGCCGGTCTAGAGTTCGGCCGCTGCACGGAACCTGCAGTACCGAGCGGGGGTAACTCAACGGTAGAGTCTCACTCTTCCAAGGTGATGGTTGCGGGTTCAAATCCCGTCCCCCGCTCCAGAGTTTTGGCCAGGCTGATTCTCGCGAATGAGCCTGAGCATGAGGATGAGGGCATATGGCGAAGGAAAAATTTGAGCGGACAAAGCCACACGTGAACATTGGGACGATCGGGCACATCGACCATGGCAAGACGACGTTGACGGCGGCGATTACCAAGGTGCTCAGCAAGCACAATCCGAAGGTGGCGTTCCGGG